>Ga0207797_1002384_pt1 | contig 13043 bp, 11 predicted proteins | sample PRCRCaboRojoPR_6_FD_187275 | JGI IMG/M metagenome (GOLD analysis project Ga0207797, IMG submission 187275) | Marine sediment microbial community from Cabo Rojo, Puerto Rico - PR CR 10% Liquid 1 (SPAdes) | ecosystem: Environmental > Aquatic > Marine > Coastal > Sediment | place: Cabo Rojo, Puerto... | reverse complement strand
CGTGGCTCCGCTACAAGAAAGCGGAGACCCGACACTCTAGCGGGAAGCACACCATTTGGCCAACAGGTGGCCTGCGCAGAAGGCCACCGCCACACCCGGCGTTCGCAGATCTGGCAGATCGTGGCGCAAACCTTGGCGGCTCGGCACACGCGTGGCACATCTTTCAAGGGAGCCAACTATGAACACCACGACAGACCGTATCTACCTAGACCACTCGGCGACCACGCCCGTCGATCCCCGGGTGGTGGAGGCTATGGCCCCCTACTGGAGCACTACCTTTGGCAACACCGAGTCCTCTCACGCCTATGGCCGCGCCGCCGCCGGTGCTCTTGCGCAGGCCCGTCAGACAATCGCAAGCATTCTCAACTGCCGAGCATCGGAGATCGTTTTCACCGGATCCGGTACCGAGTCCGACAACCTAGCCCTCCGAGGCGCGGCTTGGGCCGCCCGCGAAGGAGGTCAGGGCTCACACATCCTAGCGACGCCCATCGAGCACCACGGCGTAGGCCGCACGCTGGGTCAGCTCCAGAACCTCTTCGGATTCTCGGTGGAGGAGCTCCCGGTGGATCGGTACGGCGTGGTCGACCCAGGCGACGTGGCCTCCGCGATTCGTCCGGACACCGTCCTAGTCAGCGTTATCCTGGCCAACAATGAGATCGGCACCGTGCAACGGGCCGAAGAGATCGGCCGCATCTGCCGAGCCCGTGGCGTCCTCTTCCACACTGACGCCGTCCAGGCACCAGGCAGGCTCGCTCTTGCGCCGGTCGTGGCGGAATCCGACTTGATGGCTCTATCAGCGCACAAGTTCTATGGCCCTAAGGGCGTCGGCCTGCTCTTCGTCCGGCGGAACACACCTCTGATCCCCGCCATCACTGGCGGCGACCACGAGCGGGGCCGCCGTCCCGGGACGGTTAACGTCGCTGGGGCCGTTGGCCTCGCAGCTGCGCTACGAATGGCTGACGAAGGTCGCACGGCCGAGAACGCCGCGCTCCGCGCGCTGCGCGATAGGCTCATCGAGGGGGTCCTCGAAGCAGTCCCGGAGTCTCGCCTGACGGGACATCCGCAGCGTCGCCTTCCCCATCACGCCAGTTTTGTCTTCCGCGGCGTCGAGGGAGAATCCATTGTCCAGGCCCTGGACCTGGCCGGCATCGCGGCCAGTTCTGGCGCCGCGTGTGCCGAGGGCGAACCCGAACCCTCCTTCGTCCTCAAGGCTCTCGGCCTCCCCGCCGAGTGGGGCATCGGGAGCCTCCGTCTCACGCTGGGACGGTCCAACACCCAAGAGCACGTGGACCGCGTCCTGACCATCCTGCCGGAGGTCATCGCGGACCTGCGAGGTGCTCGGTGAGGGCCCTTTCCGGCCACCGTCGCGTCGCGGTCGCGATGAGCGGCGGCGTCGACAGCGCCGTGGCCGCTCTGCGCCTCCTTGCCCACCACGTGGAGGTGGTCGGGCTCACCCTCCAGCTCCGAACCGAACCTGATCACCCGCCCGTCCCGAGCCCGGAGGCGATAGAACGAGCCCGCGCCGTCGCCCGCCGCCTCGGCATCCCGTTTCACCTTCTTGATGCTCGGGACGCCTTCCAGCGCGAGGTGGTCGATTACTTCGTGGCCGAATACGCAGCTGGCCGAACGCCGAATCCCTGCGTGGTGTGTAATCGCTTTGTCCGCTTCGATCTGCTGGTGGAGCGAGCTCACGAGTTGGGCGCAGAGCGCTTGGCCACCGGCCACTACGCCCGGATTCGCTCCACGGATGGTGAATATGAGCTTCTTCGCGGCGTTGATCTTATGAAGGATCAGTCTTACTTCCTCCACGCCCTGACCCAAGACCAACTCTCGCGAACTTACTTCCCTCTGGGCGGCCTGAAAAAGGAGGACGTTCGGAGGATCGCGGCCCGGCACGATCTCCCCGTCGCCGAACAGGAAGAGAGTCAGGATGTCTGTTTTCTGGCCGGCGGGGACTACCGAGAGTTCCTGGAGAGGGTGGCGCCTGAGAGCCTCGAGCCTGGCCCCATTCGGGACGTCCACGGAACCCGCATAGGCGAGCACCGGGGGCTGGCGGCCTATACCGTGGGGCAGCGTAAGGGCCTGGATGTTTCGGGGGCGGAACCGCTGTACGTCCTGGCCCTCGAGACCAGCGAGAACGCACTGATTGTCGGTCCTGCCGACCAGCTCGGATCCGACCGATGTTGGGTAACCAGTCTCCACGTCATTGGGAGCAGCATGCCGAAGGAACCGTTTCGAGCGGAGGCGCAGATCCGTTATCGAGCGCAGCCCACCGAAGTCACCGTTCACCCCCTTCCCGGGAACCGGGCTGACGTCCGCTTCGACCGGACCCAGCGTGACATCACACCCGGTCAGTTCCTGGTCCTCTACCGGGGCGATCTGGTGCTAGGGGGCGGTGTCATCGCGTCATCCCTCTCCCGGGCTCGCTAGGCCTGCGTCGCTTACAGGGCCATCAGGAGGCTCCGCCTCTCAGCTCCATCGCGACCGCTGTACCGCGCCCCCGCTGACACTCGCTCTCTGCCAACATCGGCCGTCGTCCGAGGCTCTTTTCTCCCCGCCAACCGCGCCCCACCGGCGCCTGGAACTGGGCGCCGCACGGCCCGCCGCGGGTCCCGCGAGATACCGGTCGGCGGTTCCATCTGCTCTGCCGCGTTCTCCAATCCATGCTGCCGAGGTCACGCTTGCGGGCGCAACCATTTGTGAATCTCAATATTCTATGCTATAATTCGGCCAACATGAAGAGCATAAGTGACGAAGATCTGAGGAACGAGGCACCTGTCTCGCCGCAGCCAGCGGAGCCCGTGGACGCTGAGTCACCGGCAGAGCGGCGTGCGCGACGCTGGTTCATAGGCGGGGCCGTACTGGTCGGCCTGCTCCTGGTGGGGCTGGTCGTTCTGATGGTCTTTCTATCCATTGACGCTTACCAGGCAGCGCAAGCCGGTAGACCTCCCAGCCCGGGCAGCGTCGTCGTGGGATTGCTGAGGGATACGGCCATCGTCTTCGTGGCCTTCGAATCACTCTTGATCGGCATCTTGATGATCGTCCTGGTCATCCAGGTTCAGTCCCTCATCGTCCTGCTTCGAGATGAGATCAGGCCTATGCTCGAGGCCGCCAACGAGACGATGACCACCGTGCGAGGGACCACCCAGTTCGTCAGCCATAACGTCGTCTCGCCTGTCGTCAGGTGGTCAGGGTATCTGGCGGGCGTGCGGCGCATTATCCGCGAGGTCAGCGGCCTCGCTAAGAAGGACAAACAGACGTAGCTATCACGTCACGCGACGGTTGTTTTCAATGCCGGGCGGCTCACAGCGGGCCCCCGGAGTCGGCGGACGACTGCCATAATCGTCTTCCACAGAGGACAGGAGGTATTCCATGAGTAACAACAACGGTGGCGAATTCGGTGCATTCTTCTCTGGCTTCCTGATGGGCGGCTTGGTGGGCGCTGCGACGGCGCTTCTGCTGGCCCCCCAGTCAGGCGAGGAGACCCGAGAACAGATTCGCGAGCAGGGGACCCAGTTCCGCTCACAGGCCGAGGAGACGCTGGCCGAAGCGCGTGCCAAGGTAGAAGCCGTGGCAGCGGATATCAAGCGGCGCGCAGAGGAGACGCAGCGCCGGAGCCAGGCGGTCCTCAAAGAGGCCCAGGCTCAGATGGACAAGGTGGTGGAAGAGACGAAGAAAGCTGCCGAGGAAGTGGAGGAGGAGGCAGCGGCCCAGGTCGAGGCCGAAGCTGACGCCTAGCCAGCCATTAGGTGCTGGCTTGGCCCTGGTGCTGAGGGAGGTGAGGAACTCCCTTCGATAAGGAGATTCCGAGCAAGCGCCGGTGTGGGGGCAATGCCCCCGGCAAGAGACTCGAGCCCCCTCGGTCCTTATGGATCGAGGGGGCTGTTTGCTCCCAGCACCAGAGCTGTCAGTTCACGCCGAGCCTCTGAAAGGCGCACGGCAGACGGCCCAGCACGTCTCCAGCGACCATCCCGACGGCCCCGAGCTCCTCTCTCGCGATCTCCCCCGCGAGGCCATGCACAAAGGCACCGGCGGCCGCCGACTCGAAGGATCCAAGGCCCTGAGCCCGCAGCGCCACGATCGTTCCCGCCAGGACGTCACCCGTGCCCGCTGTGGCCAGGCCCGGGTTCGCAAACGGCTGAATGACCGCCCTTCCCTCCGGCGACGCCACAACCGTGTGCGCACCCTTGAGGACCACCACCTGTCCCCAAGCACCTGCTTGCTCCCTGGCCACCGCCACCCGGTCCGCCTCGACCTCGTCCACGGCGCATCCCATCAGACGCGCCATCTCACCCGGGTGGGGCGTGAGGATCGTGTCTGGGGGCACCCGCTCAGGCCAATCCCCCAAGTCCGCCAGAATGTTCAAGCCGTCCGCGTCGATCACCAACGGAGGTAGACTCCCACCGCCTCGCGAGCGCCCTTCACTCCGCAGGAAACCCATCGACCGCTGACGTTCGTGGCCTCCCAGCAGCCCCTCCAAGAAATCCGTCGTCTCGCGCTCCCGTCCCAGGCCAGGTCCAATGAGGAGCGCGTCATATCCTTCTAGGGCGTCACGCAGTACGTCAGCCGCAGCCGCGTTCGCCACACCCATAGCGTGGGGCAGCAGGACGTACGTCGCTTCGGCGAGATGCGCCGCCACCGCGCTCTGGACCACACTGGGTAGCGCCATTGTGACGAGCCCAGCGCCGGCTCGCGTCGCCGAAGCACCGGCCAGGTACGCAGCCCCCGTATAGTTCACGGATCCGGCCGCCACCATCACGCGCCCGAACGTCCCCTTATGCGCTTCGGACGAACGCTCCGGGAGCCACGCGCTGACCAATCTTGGGGTCAGCGTCTCGAGATCAACGTCCTCCGCGAGACCGGGATCGATGTCGATGTCCGCGACCACCAGATCGCCTACCGCGTCGGCTCCGGGGAACCGGAAATGCCCGGTCTTGGGGTAGGCGAACGTCACCGTCAGGTCCGCAGGGATCGTTCTGGGATCGAGCTCCCCACTGTCGTAGGCCAGCCCCGTCGGCCCGTCGATTCCCACCACCACCGGTGCTTGATCACAGCGCACCATCGACCGGGGCACGAGATCCGTCAGATGCCCACGGCCCTTCTCCCGCCGCCGCGCGATGATCGGCCCGAGGAAAGCAAGCATCTCCGCCAACGCCCCCCGCAGGGGGAGTCGGGTTCCCGTTCCGAGGAGGCCGTCGATCACGATGTCTGCCTCCTCTGCCAGCTCCCTGAGCTCCGCCCAGCCCTCGTCCTCCTCGGCCAGTACCGCCCGCGGCTCCCCTTCCAGCACCAGGCGGAAGTTCTCGTCCTCAGCCGGGTCTCGATCGCGGTAGAGATAGCACGTGACCCGCGCGCCGGCCTGGCTCAAGTAGCGCGCGGCAACCAACCCGTCACCTCCATTGTTCCCGGGCCCAACCAGGATGAGCACATCGGCTCCCTGAACAACCTGACGGCTCTCGATAGCCTCCGAAAGTGAGCGACCCGCCTGCTCCATCATCGCAGCGTAGGAGTGACCAGACGCATCCGACTCCGATTCGATGCGCTCCATCTGTTTCACGGTGACGACTTTCACGGTACCTCCCCTCCGGTCTCTGCGTCGTATCGCCGGCTTCCACGCAAAAGAGGGCACAGATCTGTGCCCTCAGACGAAAGTGTCCTTGTTTGGATTCGGACTATTCGCACCTGCCCGCGCCCTGGTTTCGGTGGCCGTTCCGCGACCCGTTCCCACCACTCCCATCCACCCGCCGCCCCGCCGCCTCCCCCGGCATCCAAGCTGGAGGTTCGACGGCCCGCGACACACTGTGGGGCTGTGACGGCGTGAGGCAAACAGTTGCGTTGCACCAGTACCCCAGGGAGGACTTGAACCTCCAGCCCTCGGATTAGAAGTCCGATGCTCTATCCAATTGAGCTACTGGGGCGAACACGGCTATTCTAACCCGGAGACCCACCCGTGTCAAGCAATCGACTTGGCAGCCTTGCCGCGCCATGCCGATCTGCTGTGCCATCCTGCCCGCTCGATTTCAGGGACACCGCCTTGCAGCAGAACCCCCATGACAGAAGCGCCACGAACCAGGTCGTGGCGCCCACAAAGCTCTTGGCTGAGACGGAGTCACTATCGCGCGGGCCGGATTCCTTTGTAGATATGCCTCCCGGTCAGGGTCCGCAGGATCCGCTCCGGATATCGTCCCGTCACGCTACCCAATTCCCTGGCGCTCATTGGCTTGTTCCCCCGTGCCAGAAACACCCGGAAGACAGCGTCCACCAGAGGGAGGTCATCGTTGATGTAGTTGGGTTGCTTGCTGCAATGAATGTGCAAGACGTGCTGGAGCCCGTTGACCCTCCGCACCTCGCCAGTGCGCTGATCGATCCAGTCGATCTCTTCCTCGGCACCTACGTCCTGCCCGAAGGCTTCCTTGTGCTCCCTGCAGAGATGTGACCGCAGCTCTGTCCCAATGTCACGGTTGTTCCGCTCCCACCAATCGTAGTCAATATGCAGAGGGGTATCAAGCGTGGGCTTGATCAGCTCCCGTAGCGACGCAGCAATCGTCATCTCAGCCATAAATGGTTCTAAGCTCCACTTGCTCCACCGTGGAGGACCCAGTAGTTGTCTCCAACCGGTGCATACTTGTCGCTCGTGACCAGGACCTCCAGCATGGGACCAGGCGGCGTGCGCATCACCACGTTGACGGCACTGTAGAGCGTGGCGGCGTGCACGTTCCCCTGCGGACTCAGCTTAACCAGCTCGGGGAATACGTCGTCCACGACCTGGGAAAGCGATCTTCCCTTCTTACGCGTATCCTTCCATAATCGCTCGAGCCCCTCGAGATCGTCGGTTGCGACGACCATCAGTTCGTCGTAGTCGCAGTTGATCTCTTCCTTGTGCATCTCAAAGACAAGCTTGTCGTCTCGCCGCCTCGCCACACGCACCCACTCCCTTCGCGAGCGGCGATTTCGGGGCCGGACGACGATCCGTTCACGATGCTCCCCCTGGGCTACCTCCAGGTAGGCGCCCACCGGGATACCATTCTCCCGATACCACGCCTTCAGCCCATACACGTAGCGCCCTTCTTGAACCACCCATCCGGGCATCTCTTTGCCGGTGTCACCGTCGATCAGCGTGAGCCGTATGCGGGCCGTACGAGCTGAGGGGAAGACACGCTCCAACTTGCTCGAGAGCGGCAGCGTCCCCGAGCGCCAGTGAGGATAGATAAGGACGACCTCTACCGGTTCCGAGAACTTCTTCGGCGGTTCGAGGTCCGACCATTCATCATCGAGATCCTGTTCAAGCGCCTGCATCTCGCTGGTCAGCAGCGGCGGTTCATAGGCTAGCGGCTCGTACTCAAGGTAGACCGGCGTGGACTGCGCCGCCTCGGGCTCCAGCCGCTGCAGGTACCAGAGCACCTCGCCGGCGGGCCCGACTTCGTCAAATCGCTCATCCGCCTGCAGGGCATAATTCAAGGAGAAGACGCGCAGCTGAGGAGAGATCTCCTCCGGCAGCTCCACGTCGCCCAGTAGTGCCTCTGTCGGGAGGGGACCTCCCCCAGCCACATCAAGAACAGCCTCGGCCAGATTCAGATGGCCCTCGTGGACCTCCACCAGAAGATCCCGCCGGAACCACTTATCTGCCAGTCGGATGAAATCTGGGTCCGTTTCAAGTCGCCGCTCCAGCTTATCCTCCACACTTGCTGCGTGCAGGTTAGCCAGTTCTTCCGGGGATCGGAGATCCTCAGCCTCTACGGTCGCCGTTCCCTCCTCGTTGAGAGGGTGCCCGTTCTCAAACTCAGCCGCGAATTCCCGCTCTTCCCCCTCCTCAAAGGCCACTCTGATGACCTTAAAGGGGTCGTACTCGGGGTTGTATCCGGGCCGGATCTCGACGACCTCCCCAGCCCGGTAGCCCAAGGCCGGGAAAACCACACGCTCTCCCACCTCGAAGCTCCGTTTGGGGCGATAGGGGGTTCCTTCCGAGAGCGCTCGCTCGATGAGGGCCTCCTCCTGCCGAGCGCGGTGGAGCACCAAGGCTCGGCTCAATTCCTCCGTCGACCGAGGTAGCTCATCCTCCACGAGCAACGTGCTAAGGTATTGAAGATCCTCAGAAGCGATAGCGTAGTCCGCCCAGTAGGTCGAACTCTGAGTCTTCCTTTGAATCAAGGTTCTGTTTCCTCCATGAAAGTCGTCAACACACCATCCAGAATTATACCATTTTAAAAGCATTTGACAAATAGTGGGGTTTGGGGCAGACTTCAGGGGTATGGACGAAAGGAGGAGGCTATGACTAGGAAGCACTCCCGTTTCCCGGACTTGACTGTTGTCTACAGCTCAGCCGGGATGATGAGGGCCCAAGTCATCAAGTCGAAGCTTGAGGGTGCGGGTATCCCCGTTCTGCTCGACTATGAGAGCGTGGGGGCCGTCATCGGCATCACCGTTGATGGTCTCGGAGAGGTCCGAGTTCTGGTCCCGAAGGACCGCGCCGAAGAAGCGCGGGCGCTGATTGAGGAACAACCTCCCTCCGAGACCCTGTCCGACGAAAACGAGTAAGCGTCACTGCCCATTCTTCCACGACGCCGACGAACGCTTCTGCGTCGACCACCACGCAACTCGGGCTAGCAACTCCGATAACTCCACAGGCTTGCAAAGATAGTCGTCCGCCCCGGCGCCCAGCGCCTCCGTCCGCGTCTCTGAGCTTGTCTCTGCCGTAATGATGATCACCGGAAGCCTATTGAGGCCGTCCTGGTGACGAATTCTGCCTAGAAGCGTCAGACCGTCAAGGCCTGGCATATTCAGGTCTAGGAGCAGCACGTCCGGCAAGGGCACCTTTCCCCTGGCTCCCTCAAGCAACGTCTGCCAGCCGTCCTCCCCAGACGCGCAGGTCCGTACCCGATACCCTTGACTTGATAGGACACCGTCCAACGTGTCCATTATTACCGGGCTATCGTCCACAATAAGAACATCAGCGTTCACTACCACCTCCGGTATTCCTGCACGACTCAGCCGGGAATCAGTTTGCCTACGCAGGCTGCGCGGGCGCGGGCCCGCGGTGTCGCCCCGGCTTCTTACCCACATCCCGCAGGAACTGCCGCTGCCCGCCTGCCACGCAGCGAGGCGGACACCGACCGGCGGCCGGGCTCCGACGAACCAAAGTTGTCGCGCGTTACAGTGATAGTGTATCAGGCAAGGGGGTCAAGCATCAAGGGGACCTTCGTACCATCTCGCCGTCCTCGGGTAAGTCGGGGAGTTCCTCCAGACTCTGCAGGCCGAAGTGCTGCAGGAATTCCGGGGTCGTGCCGTAGAGGAACGGGCGCCCGACGGCGTCGGCCCGCCCAACCCGGTCCACGAGCCCAGCGTTGAGCAGCGTCCGCAGGACACTGTCCGATCCCACACCTCGGATGGCCTCAACCTCCGGACGCGTGATCGGCTGGCGGTAGGCCACGATGGCCAGTGCCTCGAGCGCCGCCTGAGAGACGTGGACTCGGGACTCGAGGCCCAGGAATCGCTCGACGTGGGACGCTGCCTCGGGCGCGGTGGTAAGCTGCACGCCGCCGTCACAGTGCTGGAGCCTGACCCCCCGGCTTTCATAGTGGGCCGCCAGAGCTTCCAGCGCTCTCTCCACCCGCTCTGGCGTCGTCTCCAGTGCCTGAGCCAAACGATGAGTGGAGACCGGCTCTTCGGCCACAAAGAGCACGCTCTCCACTCGGGCTACGAAACCCAGTTCCCGTCCGTTATTGCTCACGGTCTCACGGGGATGTGTCGCTTTGGTCGTCAGCTGCTTCTTGGGAACTCCAGTCCGCAGCCGCTTCCGCGGCCGAGTCCGATGTCACCTCCGCGGCCGGCCGCCGGGTTCCGGCACTGCTTCGCACAGCCTCTATGTTCACCTTTGGCGGGCGCGCTAGCTTCAGTCCCATCTGCGTCTCCACCACTCGACGAATCGCCTCGACAATTCGCTCGGCCTTGTTCGGCACGCCGGACTCAGCGGCTATACGGGCGTCGACCTCGACAAACACACCCTTCCTCTTGGCCGAAACCTTCGGCTTCGCCTGGACGATCTCCGGAAGCTGATTCAACTCAGCCTTCAGCTGTTCCGCGATTGATGCCACGCTCAGGGTAACCTCTCCGCCACTGGCCTGCTCAACCTTGATTCCACCTGGCGCCGGCCGCCTCACCTCCAGAACGATGAGAAGGATGCCGATCAGGTTGACGATCAACGCCAACAGAATGCCCGCCGGCAGGCGGACCACCGTACGGAGCCGCGCCAGCAGATCGGCCAGGGCTTGAGCCTGCTGGCTGACAATCTGCAGCGAACGGATGGGAACCACCAACATCAGTGAGCACAACACCATCGCCAGAAGCAGCAGGATGACCAGCACAACCCGATTGAACGTGTTCATTGCCTACCCTCCCTTCCAGAATTAGGACTCGAGACAGTCTATCCGAGCGTGGGCGATACTGCCAGATGGCCGGCCAGGCGTGCCTACGCCCCTCCCCGTGCCGCCGCCCCAGCGCGCTCGTCCACCTCGATTCTGCATCCGATTATAACATTCCATTAGGCCTCAGACAATATCCTCTGGTAGTACATAGTCAGTAGGAGTAGCAGAGCGGCGATCAGGCTACCCGCCAGACCCCACCGCTGGGCCGTCGACCGGAACGTCAGGACCACCTCGTGCTCCCCCGCTTCCAGAGGTACGGCGCGGAACAGCAGATTGGCCCGGCAGATTGGGGTGGGCTCGTCATCTACGTGGGCCCGCCAGCCCGGATAGGCGGCGTCCGTAAGCACGAGGTAACCAGGACGGTCAAGAGCCGCCTCAATCGCGACCCGCTCCGCATCATAGCCGGTGATCTCAGCCCGTGGGACCCGTGATCGCTCCCCATCCGTCGGGCTCACTGGGCCGCAGGCAGCCTCATCACCAGACAGAATGACCGCCGAGGAGAGATCCATCTCGGGAGCGCGCAGAGCCTTCAACGCTGACTCATCGTCCTCTACCACCCTGGCTTCGCTCACGATGAAAGCACGAGGCAGCACGTCTATGTTCTCGTAGATCTTGACGTCCCCCGAGTGAGCCAAACGGAACCTCCCCTGATCCGAGATGACCAGCGAGTGGAAGCCCCCAGTCCTTTCGTCGATCAGGCTCAGGCCCTGAACCACCCACGCCGTCGCCGCCGATTCCCCCTTCAGAGTAATCGTCAGCGGCGCGGCCGGATCCGGCCACCGTACCCGCGTCGCCTGCGAGTCTTCGCGGGCATCTGCCTCTAGCGGCACATCCAGACCCGCCTCCAGCCTACGCGTTTGCACCGTCCCATCGGCCAACCGAACCTCAACGGTGCCAATCGGTGCGCCGGCCTGCCCCGCTGCCGGACCCTCAGCGTAAGAAACGATGCCCAGGGCCGTCGCCTCAAAGCCGGGCACCTCTGGCACGCTCACCTCGTCTCCCTCGAGCAGTCGAGCGCCGAACTGCAGATCGTAGAAGATGTCATCCACCCAAGCGTCCCGGAGCTTGTCGGTAATAACGTGCCGTACGTTGAGCAAGCTCAGCCAACGGCCGTCTGGGATGCTGTGCATCTTCTCCCGCAGGCGCCCGTCGATAGAAACCTCCTCCGGAGAGAGAAACGCTCGCTGCAGCGTGACGTAGCGGCTCAAGGGCAGGACGCCCCCGTCGTAGCCGTCTGCGGCCGGGATCCCGAAGGCGAGCGGCAGATTGGGACTCAGGATCTCCTTCTGCTTGGTGGCCACGATATACTCGTAGAGTTGGTCGTCCGACAGTTGCGGCCCGTAGATCAGTTCGATGAGGGGCAAGTCGCCGGGGTCGAAGGTTGTGTCGGAAAGGCTGAGGAACCGCTCCTTGGGTCCCCCTTCGCCCGGCGCCGAGGCCAGAAGATGCGCCATGGCTGGGCGGATGCCCGTGAAAGCCTGCGGGGCCGTCGCCCTCGCCTTCGGCAGGGCTTCGCCCGCCAACCAGAGCTCCCCCAACAAAAGACCCACCAACGCGGCTGTTCCCAACGTCGGCCGCCGCGGTGCAACTGCGTGAACTAGGAGCAGGCCCAACCCGCCGGCCATGCCCCAGCCCGCTACGCTTACCCAACTGACCGCCTCTGCCTCGATCCAAGCTCCCGCCGCGGCCCACGCTACCAGCACCAGCAAACCACCGGTAGCGGCCCAAAGGGGTTTCCGCCCCGGTCCTCGTCCCGCCGCGAGCGCCTCGCACCCACGGCCGACCAGGCCGGCAGTCATCAGCGCGTATAGCGCCAGCCAGCGTGCCGGCACCCTGAAGTGAGCAAAACCCGGCACGTAGCGGGCGAGCAAGACGTAGAGCGGGTTGTAAAGACCCAGAGCGAAGGCCAGCCCCAAACCCAAGAGGACGTATTCCCGGACTCCACTCTCTGGCTGGTACAATTGCGATGCTGACCCTCCACCATGGGAACCCCGCCGAAGTCCCACGGTCATCCCCAACAGTGCCAGTATGATCCCGAGCGAGCCGACGTAGGCAACGTGCTCCAGGTGATCCGGCGGGACCGCGCCGCCAAAGACGGGAAGGAGAGCCCTCCCAACATAGAGCGGTGACAGGGAGAACGACACACGCTCGTTGAAAGGCAAGCCCTCCGCCCGCACCGAGAGGCGGGACAGCTCCCAGGTGGGAACAAGCTGGGCCGCCGCCAGACCCGCCCCCAGCAGCGATGCTCCGAACAGCAGCATACCGACCGCGACGACTGGCGTTGCTCCGCCCTGCCTAAGCACGCCAAGAAGGCCGGGCAACGCCGCGTAGAACCCGGTCCCTATGAGGGCGATGAACGCCGTCTGCGTGTGGCCGGCGAGCAGCACGAGCCCGATGAGTAGGGCCAGAGCCCCAGCAGCTCTCACTCGGCGCCCCGTCAGTAGCCGCGCCCACCGGGCGGGCTCCGGTGCATCGGACGCGGGCCTCTGCTCAATCTGCTCAACGGGATGGCCAATCTCTCCGCCGAGGGTCAGCATCAACGGCAGCCAAGCCAGTCCCTGAAGCTGGTTGATGTGCTCTACTTGGGCGCCCATATACCCACCCAGCGCGAAGGCGACGCCG
>Ga0207797_1002383_pt1 | contig 13048 bp, 13 predicted proteins | sample PRCRCaboRojoPR_6_FD_187275 | JGI IMG/M metagenome (GOLD analysis project Ga0207797, IMG submission 187275) | Marine sediment microbial community from Cabo Rojo, Puerto Rico - PR CR 10% Liquid 1 (SPAdes) | ecosystem: Environmental > Aquatic > Marine > Coastal > Sediment | place: Cabo Rojo, Puerto... | reverse complement strand
GGGGGAGGGAGGAGGAAGGCCAGCGCCTCGAAAGCGCGTCGTGACGTACCGCGTACGGGATTTGAACCCGTGCTACCGGCGTGAGAGGCCGGCGTCCTAGACCAGGCTAGACGAACGCGGCAGGTCGCTTAATAAGTGCGTGCGGATGTACATGAGGCCCCGCACCAGGTTTCGTGTTCATGGAAATTCCAACCCACTCCCACGGCTCAATTCACCCTGACCTCGGGCATAGATTCGGACGTTCACGCCGGCTCTTCCCCGGCGCTTCGAGAAACATGTTTCTGTGGGGACCGTGCATCCATCGATTGTACGCGGCGTCTGAGCACTGTTCTCGGAACGTCCGCCCCGACCGGGTCGCGCTTCCGCCGGTCCCGTCGGAGCCCGTGTTCGCGCCGCTTTTCCGCCTGATTATCGATGCCCTTCCCGAACGCCCCGTGTTCATGCCTCTCCCGAACGTACCCTCTCGCTCTCTCTTCCTTCTTGCCCTCCCCCTCCTCACCCTCGGCCTTCTGGCGGGATGTGGGAGCGGGAATGGGTCCAATTCTGCATCAACGGACGATGCCGACATTCCGTACCAGATCGGCGAAACCGTCAGTGACTCCACGGTGGCCCTCGTCGTGTCCTCCGAGTACGGCACCGATACCCTGACGGCCTCGAATTATCGGCGCCAGATCCAGATGGGCCTCCGTCGCCAACGCCCGTCGCAGCGTTCCGAGGAGAAGATGCAGGAGATGCACCGCCAGATTATTCGCGGCTTTGCCCGTCAGCACGCGCTGCGGGGCGAGGCGAAAGCCCAGGGCCTGGAGGCAGACACCGCTCAGGTATCGGCCCGGCTGAACAAACTCAAACAGCGGTACAAGAGCGAGGAACAGTTTCGCAGTCAGTTGGCCAAAAATAACCTGACGGTCGACTCCGTGCGCAGTATGCTGGCCGATCGGCTTCGGCAGCAGTCCCTGCAGCAACAGATGGCCGAAAACTTCGAGCAGCCCACTGCGGACGAGGTGGAAGCCTACAGCAAGGAGAACCGACGCATCCGCGCCCAACATATCCTGCTGAAGGTGGGACAGAATGCCCCGGAGTCGCGGGTCGACTCGGTGCGGACCGCGGCGGCGGCGCTCGTGGATAGTGCCCAGATGGAGGACGTCAACTTCGACGAGCTGGCCCGTCGTCACAGTCAGGGGCCCTCTGCAAAGAAGGGCGGCGACCTCGGGTTCTTTACGCGGAACCAGATGGTCGATGAGTTTGCCGAAGCCGCCTACGCGCTGTCCGACTCGGGCGACGTGGCTCCGGAGCCCGTGCGCACCCAGTACGGCTTCCACGTGATTCGACTGACGAATCCCGGCGAACCGTTGGATACGACCCGGGCTCGCAAGCAGATGACGAGCGAGCGACGGAAGCAGGCCGTGGAGGATCAGGTGAACGAACTCCTCAGCAAAGTCACTGTCCGCGGCAATCCGGACCTCGTGAGTGCCAGTCTCTTCGAGGAGTAGTCGCCGCCTCCATTTCGCCGCAGGCCAGGACGTGAGCGTCGTGCCCGCTCAGTCGTCGTGCTTCACCATCTCGACATGCGGGATGCCGGCCTCTTCAAAGGTGCGACCGGTGGACACAAAGCCGAGGTCCTCGTACCAGTTCTCCAGGTGGGACTGAGCGTGCACGAGAAACGTGTCGAACCCGGCGCGGCGAGCATCTTCGAGAACGTACTGAACCAGTTGCGTGCCGTAGCCCGTTCCCCGGTGGTCGGAACGCACGGCAAACCGCTCTAGCTTGGCGACGATCTCCTCATCGTGCGGCACGGTGCGCCACCGCGCCGTGGCCACGGCGTCGCCGTCGACTCGGCCCAGCACGTGCCGGCTCGTCTCGTCGTGGCCGTCCCACTCCTCCTCGGGTGGACATTTCTGCTCCTCAATGAAGACCTGTTCGCGGATGGAGCGGGCCTGTTCCCACTCGTCGTCGCTCTGCACCGGTGTAATGTTCATCTGCGCCATCGGAACGGAATCCTCCTGAAAACAGTCGCGGGTACAGGACACGAACGATGAGGCCAGATGCTCCGGGATCGGCGTGAGATTCTCTCCATGCCCATTTGTCCCCATTCTCCCATTCGCCCATTCTCCCATGCCCCCCACCGTCGACGCCTGGTCCCTCTGGACGGACCGATTCGCCGACTTCCTCACGGAACAGGCCGCCGAGGCCGATGCGGCCCATGACCGCGCCCACGTCGAACGCGTCGTGAAAACGGTCCGTCGCCTGGCCAAAGAGGAAGATGCCCGGATGGACGTGGTCGTCCCTGCCGCGTGGCTGCACGATTGTGTGGTGCACCCCAAGGATGCGCCCGATCGCGATCAGGCGTCGCGCCTCGCCGCGGAGGCCGCAGGCGACTTTTTGGAACGCGAAGGCTACCCTGACGAGTGGATCCCCGACATCGAGCACGCCATCGCCGCTCACAGCTACTCGGGCGACGTGGCCCCCGAGACGATGGAGGCAAGGGTGGTGCAGGACGCCGATCGGCTCGACGCGATCGGGGCCATCGGAATCGCCCGCTGCTTCACGGTGGGCGGGGCGCTCGGACAGACGCTCTACAACCCCGACGATCCCTTCTGCGACGACCGCGATCCGGACGACGATACCTACACGCTCGACCACTTCTACGCCAAGCTCCTGCGCCTCCCGGACACAATGCAGACCGAGGCGGGCCGCGCCGAAGCTGAGCAGCGCGTAGCTTTTCTCCAGACCTATCTCGATCAGCTGCGGGACGAACTGGACCGGGAGTGACCCCACGGGAGCGGTATCCCTGGTTGGACGCGGCAGGCGCGCTCCCTTCTTGTCTCCAGTTCCACGAACGGGCTCCAGAACGGGCGTCGCAGTGAACCTGGGACCGGCGAGGACCGTTGGGGACATACGTTCTCTACGGCCATTCTCGTTTGGGAGACGCCATGAGCACTGCTGCTGCCCGCCGTTCACTGACTGTGGAGGAGTATCTTGACCTCGACGCGGATGCCGACGAGGTTCGGTATGAATACCTCGACGGCGACGTGTGGGCCCTCGCCGGGGCCACACCGTCCCACAACCTCGTGAAAGATAACATCCAGGGAGAATTCTATCTCGCCCTGCGCCCTCAAGGATGTCGTAGCTTTACGTCCGATCAGCGCGTCAAAATCACCGAGACGCGATACGTGTATCCCGACGTAGCGGTGGTCTGCGGCCCGCCGGAGTATACCGACGAGTCGCCGCCCTCGCTTGTGAATCCCGACCTGCTCGTGGAGGTCACGTCTCCGTCGACGGCCGACCGCGACCATCAAGACAAACTCGACGCGTACCTCCAACTCGACAGTCTCGAGGAGTACTGGATTGCGTCTCCGTCGAAGGTCCTAATCACGCAATACGTGCGTCAGGGAGACGACTGGGTCGTTCGCTCCGTGCGGGACCGCGACGCGACGCTCCGCTGCGAGGCCCTGGACGTTGAGTTGACGCTGGACGACATTTACGCGCTCGTCGAGTTTGAAGAGGCTGCTGCTGAGGAGGAATCGGAGAACGAGACGTAGTTTCTCTGAGCCGGCCTGCGTGAGGATTTCTCGTCCTTGATCGCCGGTCCGGCTCTGTCATCCGCTTTATTGCTTTTCACAAATCGGTGTCTGTCCCCATCATGGAGCCGATCGAAAACCGCGTCGCCCAGGGCGAAATTGAAGTCTACAACCTCGCGGATCTTTGGGACGACGCTCCCATTACGGAGCTCGATATCAGCCCCTTTCTCGTGGAGGGCCTGATGCTGAAGGAGGAGGCATTCCGGGACGCCGTGGAGGGGCACGACTGGTCGCAGTACGAGGGCGAGCACGTCGCCCTGTACTGCTCGACGGACGCCATCGTGCCTACCTGGGGCTACATGCTGATCGCCTCGGAGCTCAAGGACATAGCCCGCTCTACGACCATCGGTCGGGAAGAGGATCTCCGGCGCGAGTACTACACGGCAACCCTCGCGGAGGAGGACTGGTCGGCGTACGAGGATAAGCCCGTTGTCATCAAGGGTTGTGGAGACGATGTCGTGCCGGAAATGGCCTACGTCCACGCCACGCAGAAGCTGCAGGACGTGGCCCGCAAGCTGATGTACGGCGAGCCCTGCTCCTCCGTCCCGCTCTGGCGCCGCCCCCGGGAAGACAAACCCAAACCTGACGCCGAGGCCGTGGACGTGAAGAAGCCGGATCTGCCCAGTCCGAACGCCTAATCGTGCCACTTTGCGCGGGCGGGGACTTCCTCTAACCGCCTACCGCTACGTTGGTGCATCTCCCGGCTTCTCCTCCGCCTCTCCCGCTATGTCCAACGGCGCCGTCGACACCGCCCCCGAGGGCCCGCCCGGCGTGGCATTCCTCGGGCGCCTGATGCGCGGCCTCGACCAAAGCCCCCGCTACCGCCTCCTCCGACGGCTCTACCACCGCCACGAACGCCTCGCACCACCTCTTTTCTTCTTCGGCGGCGTGACGTGGGACGCCCTGACGCTCCAGCGAATCGGGGCGCTGCTCGACAACACCATCCTCGGGCTCTACCTCGTCCTGCTGGGCGGATTCATCGTCCTCACCCTTCTCGACCGCAACGATCACCCGCTCCCTCCATCCCTCCAGGCCCTCAACACGTGGGCCATCGGGGCGATCCAATTTCTGGCTGGGGGCCTCTTTAGCGCCTATGTCATCTACTACACTCGAAGCGCCTCGCTCACCACGGCGTCGCTCTTCCTGCTAGTGCTGGTGGTCCTCCTCGTGGCCAACGAACTCATCTGGCGCAAAGAGCGGAGCGGATACCTGCTCATTGGGCTCTACTTTCTGGCCGTCTTCTGCTACCTCACGTTCCTCCTGCCCGTCCTTCTGGGCACGATGGGCTTTTGGGTCTTCCTGGCGAGCGGCATGCTGAGCACGGGGATCATCGTTGTCCTGCTCCTCTTCCTTCGACTGCAGGGCGTCTTCGCAGACCTGCGCTCGTTTGTGGGGGTCCTGGGCCTCGTGGGCGTCCTCTTCGGCGGACTCGTCATCTTCTACGTGCAGGAGTGGATCCCGCCCGTGCCGCTCGCACTCCAGCACGTAGGGGTATACCACGACGTGACGAAGACGGACGACGCCTTCTTGCTCCGTCAGGAGCGCGCGTCGAGGGCCCGCTTTTGGGCCCAGAAAGGCGACGATCCGTTCTACTACTCGCCCGCCGACACGGTGCACTGCTTTGCGGCGGTCTACGCCCCGACCGACTTCGAGACGCGCGTCGCCCATCGCTGGCAGCGCTACGTGCCGAACCGCGACGCCTGGGTGGAAACCGACCGGATCACGTATCGAGTCGTGGGCGGGCGCAACAACGGCTACCGGGGCGTCACCTACAAGCGGCACGTGGAACCCGGTCAGTGGCGGGTGAGCGTGGAAACCGCGGCGGGGCGCCCCATTGGCCGCATTTCGTTCGAGATCATCGCGGTCGACTCCTCCCGACAGGCCACGTTTACGACTCGCCGGTACGAGTAAGCGTTCGGCGTTTGCGTTCGCTTCCCTCCTTCCGACGAACCGACTACCATGCAGCTCGACCTTTCCGATCAGATCATTCTCGTGACCGGGGCGAGCCGGGGCATTGGTCGCACCACGGCCGAAGCGCTCGCCGACGCCGGGGCGACCGTAGCCGTCCATTACGGCCAGAGCCAAGATGCCGCTGAGGAGGTCGTCGAAAACTGCGGTCGGGGCTCGCGCTCGTTCCAGGCCGACCTCTCGACACTCGACGCCACCGACTCGCTGGTCGGACGCGTGATCGACGCGTACGGCCGACTCGATACGATGGTGCTCAATGCCGGGATCGCCCGTGCCACGCCCCTCGACGCGGATACGTCCGACTGGAGCGAAGACTGGAGCGAGACGATGCACGTCAACCTGCGAGCGCCCGAGTTGCTCTGCCGGCACGCCCTCCATCATTTTCACGAACGCGGCGGCGGCCGCATAATCAGCGTGGCCTCCCGCGCCGCCTTCCGGGGCGACACGCCCGACTACATGACCTACGCCGCCTCCAAGGCGGGGCTCGTGGCCCTCACGCGCTCCATCGCCCGCGGCTTCGGCGACGACGGCGTGAAGGCGTTCACGGTTGCCCCCGGCTTCACGCGAACCGACATGGCGCAGGACTTCATCGACGAGTACGGCGAAGAACACGCCACGAAGGACCTCGCGCTCAACGAACTGACGGAGCCCGCCGACGTGGCCCCTGTCGTGGTCTTCCTCGCCAGCGGGCAGGCCGACCATACGACCGGCACCACCATTGACGTCAACGCTGGCAGTTACGTACACTGATCCCCACATCTTTCCTCGAATTCCCCGAAACCGCCCCCATGACCCTGGTCCAATTCCTGCTGCTCCTCCTCATCGCCGCCATCGCAGGAGGCCTCGGCCAAGCCCTCTCCGGGTACTCGCACGGCGGGTGCCTCATCTCCACCATTGTCGGCTTCATCGGCGCCTTCTTGGGACTCTGGTTGGGCCAACAGATGGGACTGCCGGAGCCTTTCCCCATCACGGTTGGCGAGCAAACCTTTCCCCTGCTCTGGGCAATCATCGGATCCGCCCTCTTCTCCGGGATCCTTGGCTTTCTATCCCCACGGCGCTCCACGTCGTAGTAGGGACGAAGCGGTGCTTTGCGGGGGCTCTAAAAATACCCGCGGCTGGGCGGCTGGTTATCCACGGGCGAGAAAGTCGTCGACGATTGCATTGAACTCGTCCGGACGCTCCACGGGCAGCGCGTGACGGGCGTCGTCCACGACGGCGAGCTCCGCGTCTGGCATCCGGGCCACGATGTGCTCCTTGACCGAGACCGGCGTGTAGTCCTCGTCGGACGACACGAAGAGTGCAGGCACGTCAATTTGACTCAGCCGATCCGCGACGCTCCACTGCATGATCGCGTCGACTGCCCAGAGGTAGGCCTGCTTGTCGTTCTGGGCCCAGCGCCGGACGAACTTGCGCCGGAGATCCTTCTGACTCGGCTTCACGAACAGCTTCTTCGCAAGCAACTGCCCTACGCGCCGCATGCCGAGCAGCTGCACGGTCAGCCGACGCGAGACGTAGAACCACACGTCGTGCCACGAGTGGAGCCGCATGTCGGCCACGCTGTTGACAACGACGAGGCGGCGCGTGAGTTGGGGCGCCCCGGCGGCCAGTTCAAGCGCCACCATGCCCCCCATGGAGAGCCCCACTACATGAGCCGGAACGGCCTCCCGCTCGCGTAAGAAGACGGCCACGTCCCGTGCAAACTGCGCGATGGCGTAGGGCCCGTCGGACCGCTCGGATCGCCCGTGTCCGCGGAGGTCGAGGCGAAGTACCCGATAGTGATCGGCGAAATGATCTACCTGCGCAGCCCAATCCCGGCTCCTCGATCCGAGGCCGTGGAGAAATAGGAGTGGCACCCCCACCCCCCGCTCGGTCCAATAGAGCCGCGTGCCGTCGACGGAGCAGTAGGGCATACAAGACCAGGTCTTCCAGACGCTTGGAAAGGCTAGAGCCGCGTTCCACTCCCCGGACCATGCTACTTCCACGTCCACCAGTCGTTCAACACCACGAGTCCTGTCCCAACCCGTACAGCCCTTGTCCGATCAATGGCCAACGTGCGTTGAGAATCTGTGGATTGGGAATGGTATTCCGCCGAAATGATCTTAGGGAGCCGGTTGCTGGGATCAATCTGTAACGCGCCGCGTCAAAACCACCGTACAAAATGACGCAACGCGTTACGAACGAACTTCCGTTGCTCCCTCACGCCCCCATGGCTCGACGAATTAAGCGGTACGACAATCGGAAGCTCTACGACACCGAAACGAGCGAGTACGTGTCATTGAGTGACATTGCCGACCTCGTGCGAGGCGGCGAGACCGTGGAAGTCGTGGACAACGCGACGGGGCAGGACATCACGGCCCAGACCCTCACTCAGATCATTCTGGAGGAGGGGAAAGAGGGCCACGAGGTCATCTCGTCGGATCTCCTGCATACGCTGCTCCGCCGGAGTGGAGAGGTTCTCGATAACGGACTGGGGCAGATTCGCACGACGGTCGACGACCTGATGCAGAGCTCGCTGGGTGGACTCAAACAGCTCGTGCAGAGTCCCCGCAAGCAGGAGCTCGACGAACTCCGGCAGCAGTTGCGTCGCCTAGAGCATCGCCTGTCGGTATTGCTCGATGATTTCGACGAGCAGCGGGACGGGGCCGCGGGTCCCCCGCAGTATGCCCGTGACGATCTCAACCGCCCGGCTCCCGAGCACGCCAACCGGTCGTCTCAGGAGTAGTCCGACCTCTCATCCCCCTCACACCTCCCTCTCACAAATCAACCCTACAGACCCATGACTACTGAAAAGAACACCTCTACTCAGACCGACCGCAAGACCTCGAAGCAAAAGACGTCTCAACACAAGACCTCGAAGCCCGAATCTCTGCAGGACGAGCTCACCGAGCGCGGCCGCGAAGTGTGGCTGGCCGGACTCGGGGCCCTCGCCACCGTTGAGGAAGAAGGCACGAAGCTCTTCAACCGCCTCGTCGACCGGGGGCAGAAGTTCGAGGAAGAGCGCCGTCACGAGCTCGAGGAGGCCACCGAGACAGTCCGTGAGCAGAGCGACGAAGCCATCTCTCAGCTTGAGGAAGCGGGCGAGGAGACGCAGTCGATGCTCACGGAGACCGTGAATTCGGCGCTGGAGCGCTTCGGCGTCCCCACACGCAAGGAGGTCGACGACCTGGCAGACAAGGTAGATCATCTGTCGAAGCAGGTTAAAAACCTTGCCGACCACCTCGCGGACGATGACGAGTCGCCCGGGGAGTCCAGCAAGGCCTAGACCTCCCCTTTCCCTCCCAGAACCAGAGGAGCCCCCGGTTAGCGGGGGCTCCTTCTGTATTGGGATGACCGTCGCGAAGGAGACCAGTCGGCCATTTTACCCCGCCGATACTGGAACCGCTTCCGTGCGGAATCAATACTGCGAACGAGTCTTTCGGACGAACCCGAGCCCCTGATGTTGCCATCCAACTCCAAAGACCGAAGTACGCTCGGCCTCGCCTGTGCGGGCGGGGTGATTGAGGGGGCGATTTATGAAATTGGGGCACTCTGTGCGCTCGACGAGGCCGTTGAGGGGGTTCATCTGCATGACCTGGACATCTACGTGGGCGTCAGTTCTGGGTCGCTCGTTTCAGGCATGCTGGCCAGCGGTGTACCCGCCCACGAGTTGAGTCGGGCCGTCGTCTCAGAGTCCACCGACACGAGCCTGAACCTGGAACCTGAAGTTCTTTTTCGACCCGCGGTGCGGGAGTACGCGGGGCGGTTGCGGCGACTGCCGAAGGCCCTGTTCTCGTCCCTCCGGTACTACCTTCTCAATCCGGGCGATCTATCGCTCCTCGGCCTCCTCGCTACGTTTGGCTCCCTCGTCCCCACGGGCCTCTTCACCAACGCGCCTCTCGAACGCTTCCTGGCCCGCGCCTTCTCCACAGGGGGACGCACCAACGACTTCCGCCGGCTGAAGCGGAAGCTGTTCGTGGTGGCCATGAACCTCGACTCCGCCGATGTCACTGTCTTTGGCGAGCCCGGATACGACCACGTCCCCATCTCGTCGGCCATTCAGGCGTCCACGGCCCTGCCCGGATTGTACACGCCGGTAGAGATCGACGGCCAGTACTACATCGACGGAGTGGCCCGCCGCACCGTGCACGCGAGCGTAGGGCTCAACGCCGGGGCTGATCTGCTCTTCTGCATCAACCCCATTGTGCCCATCAACGTCCAACTCGAACAGCACGCAGATCGCTTACTCGACGATCGGCGGAACGGACATGAACAGTTGAAGGCAGACGGAACCACCCTTGCGGATCGGGGGCTCCCGACAGTCCTTTCGCAGACCTTCCGGGCCATCGTCGACTCCCGCAAGCGCACTGGATTCAAGAAGTACGACCACACCCACCCCGACGCCGATCTTATCCTGATTGAGCCGGAGTGCGACGACTCAAGCCTGTTCTTTACGAACATCTTCAGCTTCAAAAACCGGCACGACGTCTGTGAGCACGCTTATCAGGCCACCCGGCGGCATCTGCGTGCTCGCGCGAGTGAGCTCCAGCCCATCCTGGAACGACACGGCCTTTCCCTACGCCTGGACGTTCTCGACGACGACTCCCGCTCGCTGTACGACACCCCCCTTCCTGACCCAACCGGCGAAGGGCCTGAGCAAAAGTGGAGCCCGTCAACCTCGATGACAGAGGTGCTCCACGAAACCAGCGAGACCCTGGACCGCCTCGACAACCTCCTCGATCGCCTTTACGCCCACACGGCCAATGCCCCCTCCTCTGGAGCTCCCTCCTCTGGGGACGGCCGCTCGCAATAGCCTCCGAATTTTCCCTCCGCCGCTACCGGGCCCACAGGGCCAGTCCACCGCCGATCACGAAGAGCGGAATGGAGAGCCAGAGCGGCCCGCCCTGCACCGCGGCAATGACGCCGCCGATGATACAGGAACCCGCAATGACGCTGCTCCGCAACCCTGCGAAGGGATCGCTCGGAGGCTGATCCGTGAGTGACTCTTCGAGGTGAGAGACGCCCGATGTCAAGAGCTGCGGGAGCTTCAAGGCCACGTCCACCAGTTCCGGCGCATTGCTGATCATTTCCGAGCCCAGCGTCAGTGGATTAAACCGTTCTCGAAAGATCTGCTGCACGTGACGCCGGGACACCGCGACAACATCAAGGTCCGGATCGAGGGTTCGCCCCACCCCCTCAAAAGTGACGAGCGCCTTCACCATCAACGTCATCTCCACCGGAAAGAACACGCGGTATCGTCCGCCCAGACTCAATGATTGGAGGATGACCTGCGCGAGGCTGATCGATCCCTGCCTGCTCCGCATCAGGAAGTGCCGGGCCATGTCCGACACGGCCCGCCGAAAGCCTTGCGGATCTCCGCCCTCCCCCACGCGCGCCATGTCCAGCAGGTAGCGCGCCGCATTCTCCACGTCGCCCCGCACCAGGGCATAGTAGTAGTACAGCATCCGCCGCTTGATGTCGGCCCGAAAGCGTCCTACCATCCCGAGATCGATGAACCCAATCTTCAGGTCTTCGGGCCGCTCGCCCGGCAGAATTTTTAGGTTGCCCGCGTGCAGATCGGCGTGGAAGAAGCCGTCCTTGTAGAGCATCCGGATGATGGCCGACGCCCCGAGGTCGACGACCCGCTGACGCTCCGCCTCACTTAGTTCCATCACCGCTTTCGAGTTTGGGCGGATGCCGCCTAGGTACTCCATCGTCAACACATCGGCGGTGCTCAACTCCCGGTACACGTCCGGAAACACAATGCCGGACACGTCCTGAAAGTTGGCCGCGAAGATTTCCGCATGGTCGGCCTCGTAGTCGAAGTCGATTTCCCGTTTCGTGTAGGCACTAAACTCCTCGATAATCTGCTTCGGCTGGTAGCGCGGCAGCAGCCACTGCAGAAACCCCCCAAAGAACTTCAGGAGCTTAAGATCGGAGGTCACGACGTCCCGAATACCAGGCTTGATGACCTTCACCACCACGTCGTCCCCATCGTGGGTGGTGGCACGGTGCACCTGCGCAATGGAGGCAGCACCCAGTGGCTCGGGGTCGATCGACTGAAAGAGCCGGTCAACAGGCTCGTCCAGCTCCCGCTCGATAATTTCCCGCACCTGCTCGTAGGGGATGGGGGGCAGGTGGTCCATTAGGCTGTCGAGTTCCTGCGTAATCGCCTCAGGCAGGAGGTCTTCCCGGATGGCCATGATCTGCCCCAGCTTGGTAAAGGTGGGGCCGAGAATTTCGAGCCGTCGGCGGAGCTGCTTCGGGAAGGGCAAGTCCCGCAAGTCGCTTCGGACGAAGGGCTTCAGGATCCCCGATAGCGTGCGCTTCCCAAGCGACCGGAGACCAGTCTTCTGCATCTTGGGCAACGACCGCACGTACGCGATGTGTCCTCCCATCATCAATCCCGCCACATGCCGCCAGACGGTAAAGAACCGCCGGACCGCTCCTCGGTAGGGCGCCAGGGGATCGAAATCGGCAAACGGCGAAGACTGCGCCGAAGACGTGCTGTCCGTCGAAGACGCCGGCGATCCGGACGTGCCATCTTCTCCGGAGAGAACGGGCCGAAGCTCGTCGGAGACCTCCTCTTCCCAGTTTGGGGAATCTGCCGACTGGCCGTCTGAGTGATGATTGGAAGGGGAACCGTCTCCTCTATCCGTCTCTGGAGAAGACGCCGAAGACGTGGAGTCAGACGTTCCCATATTGAAGAGTCAACTCGGACAGAGACGGTCCCGGCACTTGGCAGTGTACCGCTTCTCAATTCTGGGACACATACCCGAATCTTCCCGAATGGTTGTCAGGGCGAGTGCTTCTCCGGGACGGCGAGGCGCAACTGATCCAAACGCATGGAGCAGCAAATAAAAAGGGGACGCCGCTGCAATCGCAACGGCGTCCCCGAAAGAAGAATCCTGGCAACGTCCTACTCTACCGGCGAAAAGCCAGTACCATCGGCGCTGCGGGACTTAACTACTCTGTTCGAAATGGGAAGAGGTGTTGCCCCCGCGCTATAGCCACCAGGAAACTCGGTGCTGGTACAGCAACCAGCGGTATGTCTGACATAATGGTAGATCTCGAAGCACTGCTTGAGCATGCACGCAATGTGCACGTGTGATGGCACGTGCAAAATAGGGGTGTTAAGCCTTATGGGTAATTAGTACGGCTCGGCTAAACGTATTGCTACGCTTACACCTGCCGCCTATCTACGTCCTCGTCTCGGACGACCCATGAGGAAGACCCAGTCTTGCGGAGGGCTTGGCGCTTAGATGCTTTCAGCGCTTATCCCTTCCGGACATAGCTACCCAGCGATGCGCCTGACGGCACAACTGGTACACTAGCGGTCCGTCCACTTCGGTCCTCTCGTACTGGAAGCAGCTCCGCTCAAGTCTTCGACGCCCTCAGTAGATAGGGACCGACCTGTCTCACGACGGTCTGAACCCAGCTCGCGTGCCGCTTTAATGGGCGAACAGCCCAACCCTTGGGACCTTCTTCAGCCCCAGGATGCGACGAGCCGACATCGAGGTGCCAAA
>Ga0207797_1002382_pt1 | contig 13054 bp, 10 predicted proteins | sample PRCRCaboRojoPR_6_FD_187275 | JGI IMG/M metagenome (GOLD analysis project Ga0207797, IMG submission 187275) | Marine sediment microbial community from Cabo Rojo, Puerto Rico - PR CR 10% Liquid 1 (SPAdes) | ecosystem: Environmental > Aquatic > Marine > Coastal > Sediment | place: Cabo Rojo, Puerto... | reverse complement strand
CCCGCCATAAATACCAATTCTTTCAGGATCCACATGATGCTGGTCCACGAGATATTCCGCACCATCTACCTGGTCGCTCAGGTCCTTGCCACCCATATGCCGGTATATGGCAGTTCGCCAGTCTCTGCCGTAACCAGCGCTTCCCCTGTAATCAATGTCCAGAACGGTATACCCGTTATCGACCAGAATGTTATGAAACATGTATTCCCTGAAATAGTTGCTCCACCACTTATGTGCATTCTGAAGGTACCCCGCTCCATGAACAAAAATTACAGCAGGTCCCATAAATTCATATTCATCTGGTTTGTATAACCTTGCATGGACCATGGCACCGTCATTGGCCTTAAAAGTTACAATTTCCGGCTCCCTCCATTCATATCCTATGAATGAATCCGTTAACGACCGGGTAATCTTTACGGGAGATGCCACCAGCTTGTTCTTCTTAATATACAGTTCCCAGGGCTGGTGGGTACGGGAGTGCCTTATAGCCATATACTTTTCGTCAGGTGACAGCACCACATCGTTTCTTCCTTCCATGAAGGTCAACCTGGTAAGTTTACCACCGTTCAGAGGCATTCGGTAAAGATGTCTCTCCCCGGGATGAACCTTATTGGTGCTCAGGTACCAGTATTTTTCGTCCTTTGAAATTCGCGGGTTATAGATTTCAAAATTACCGGCTGTTAGAGCGTTTTTAGTTCCTGTTTCCACATTCACCGTGTATAAGTGCGCATATCCTGATTCTTCCGACTGAAACCATATTCGCTTATTATCGGGCATCCAGCCCACCTTCTCTCCCCAACCGGAACGGGTGATGCCCGGTCCGGCAATCCAGGCCTCATCCCTTTGACGATCCAGCAGTTCAGGTTCTCCTGTTTCAGGGTCAAGCAACATCAGCCACCGGTCTTTATTGTCTTCAGATCGTATCGAAATCAGGGCGTATTGTCCGTCATCAGACCAGTAAGGGCCGAATGCATGTACTTTTCTCGGCTCTCCTTCTTTTTCCCAGGCTCCATATTCCTTCAGATATTCTGGCTGATCCTTTATACCCGGAATGTTTTCTGTAACCAAAGCATAGGAAGTATCCCTTTCGAGATCGTAAATGTGAAGATCATAGGAATAACCATTTCCTCCAACCTTGGGACGGGCCTGTTTCCAGTCCACGTATCCGTCCTCTGTCACAAAATGGGGTACATGGCTGGATTTCCTGTCCCCTCCCTGATAAATGTGATAGGTTACAAACCGTTTATCCGGGCTTAACCGGATATTCACAGCCCTTCCCCGGCCTGTATAGGCTTGTTTGGGTAGATCCGGCTCCATCTTTTCGTTAAGCTCCTCCAGGTGCTCCTGTTTCTTCTTTCTTTCCCTCAGCGTGCTGAAGAGCTCCATCTGCTGATCCTCCAGCCACCGATCGTGTTGGTTTCCTGTAGCTTTATTATCATCAGGAGCTTGCCCTTCCCGGAAAACCAGAATGGAGTTTAGCTTGTGGGTATCCAGCCGGTATTCGTACAGACATTGGTCCATGACAAAAATGACCGATTTATCGTCCTTGCTGAAGGCCGGTGACCGGACATTGTCCTTGCTGTTCAGCAACAGTTGAATGCTGTCTTCCTCAATGTAATGCATGAACAAATTGCCGTTTTTAACATAAACTTTCCGGGTGCGCGCTTCATTTAGATCTCCGGTACGCGATGGAAGTTTCATCTCCTTCTTAAGTCCAACTTTAACAGGATTCCCGGAAGTGGTATCTACTTTATAAAGCGGAGTTTTTAGTTCATTTTCAGGATTCCATCTAAAATAGATGCACTCCCCCCGATCTGACCAGTAGATATCTTCCGGGAGGCTGCCGATCCATTCTTCGGGTTCCTGCATGATGGTTTTTATACTAAGTTCTGATTGATTTGAAGGCAACTGACCCCGGAGGGTTAAAGCCGATGCCAGTAAAAACGCAAGGAAAAGGGAATGATGTTTCATAATCCGTAAATTTTTGCAATTAGATGCCTTACCAGGGAAAAAAGTTTAAAGATAATCCATAAAATGTTATTTGCTACCCAAATTATTCATGAATGATTCGGGTGCAAAGTGGATTATGAACGCGGATGGTGTTCAATGATCGTATTTCGCAGGTAATCCCTGTCAAGATGGGTGTATGTTTCAGTAGTGGTAATGGATTCATGACCCAGCATTTCCTGAATCGCCCTCAGGTCGGCACCACCTTCAATAAGATGCGAAGCAAAGGAATGCCGGAATGTATGTGGGCTGATGTTTTTGGTAATGTTGGCCTTTTCAGCCAGTTTTTTGATGATCAGGAAAACCATAACACGGGTAAGCTGCTTTCCCCGCCGGTTAAGGAAAAGTATATCTTCGCAGCCTTTATCTATGTTGAGTTTATTCCGGTCTTCCATATAAAGTTTGATTTCTTTTATGGCCTTCTGGCTCACCGGGGTAAGCCGTTCCTTATTCCCTTTACCAATTATCCGGATGAATCCTTTATCAAAATACAGGTTTGAAATGCGAAGATGGATCAGTTCGGATACCCTGAGCCCACAGCTATACAAGGTTTCAATAATGGCTTTGTTTCTTTGGCCCTCCGGCTGACTTAGGTCAATGGCACCAATGATCCGGTCTATTTCTTCTACTGTTAGAATTTCAGGCAATTTACGCCCTACTTTCGGAGATTCCAATAACTCGGTGGGATCCTTTTCAATATAGTTTTCTATCATGAGGTATTTAAAAAAGGCTTTAATCCCCGAAATAACCCTTGACTGACTTGTAGGGCTCATCCCCAGCTCATTGGTCCAGTGCAAAAAATCCTTCAAATGATCAATGTCTACCTGTGTTGGCCTTAAGTGCTCTTTCTTCGCATGGAGATATTCACGCAGTTTCCTGATGTCATTCAGGTAGGCATTGATCGAGTTGGCGGAAAGGGACCTTTCCAGCTTTAAGAAGTTGATGAAGCCCTGTATGGAAATTTCCCAGCTTATCATATTAATTTTAACGAATATTTAAGAGAAATTAATATCCTATATATTATTTTTGCTAAAATATAAAATTATCCGAAACATATGAAGATCCAGATTATAAACGGCCCAAATCTGAATTTATTAGGTACGCGTGAGAAAGATATTTACGGAAATATGGGGATGAAGGATTACCTGAAAATTCTTCGTGAGCATTTCGAGGGATTTCATATCGATTACTTCCAGAGCAATACTGAAGGGGAGGTTATTGACAAAATTCAGGAAACAGCAGAAATAGCAGACGGAATTGTCTTAAACGCAGGGGGATACACACATACTTCCGTAGCCATCCGCGATGCCGTAGCTTCTGTTTCCTGCCCGGTCGTGGAAGTACATATATCCAATATATTTGACCGAGAGAGCTTCAGACATACCTCTTTGATGGCTCCCAAATGCAGCGGTTCCATTATTGGGTTTGGACTCGACGGGTATCGCCTCGCTATTGAGGGTTTAAGATTCATTCATTCTAAAAAGTCATAATTTAAAGACAATACAAAAGGAAAGAAGCCAACTATGCCGAAAACAAAGATTGTTGCAACCATATCGGATCAGCACGCAGATGTGGAGTTCATCCGTTCCCTTTACCAAGAGGGCATGAACGTTGTTCGTTTGAATACGGCCCATCAAACGCCCGATCAAACGATTAAAATAGTAGAAAACGCCCGTGAGGTTTCCGATAAGATTGCCCTTCTTCTGGATACAAAAGGACCGGAGCTGCGCACCACTTCTTCTTCAAATGAGCTCTCTGTAAATAAAGGAGACACCCTCTACGTGGAAGGAGATCCTGAAAAATCATCGGAAAACGACCGGCTCTACATTAATTACAAAGGTCTTGCAGATGATGTCCCGGAAGGCAGCGAGTTACTCATTGATGACGGTGATATCAGCCTGACTGTTCTTGAAAAAAAGAACAATGCCCTTGTAACCAGGATAAATAACGGAGGTGTGATCAAACCCAGGAAAAGTGTCAATGTGCCTAAGGTGAAGTTAAATCTGCCCTGCATTACAGAAAAAGATCACGATTACATTCATTTTGCCATCGACCAGGATCTTGAATTTATTGCCCATTCTTTTGTAAGAAGCAAGGAGGATGTACTCGCCGTTCAGCATATTCTGGATGAACATCAAAGCAACATCAAGATTATAGCCAAGATAGAAAACCAGGAAGGTGTTGACAACATCGACGAGATCCTGGATTATGCCTATGGCATTATGGTGGCCAGGGGCGATCTGGGCATTGAAATTCCATACGAGAAGATACCCGGTATACAGAAGTACCTGGTAAACAAATGCATTGAGCGCAGAAAGCCTGTCATAATTGCTACCCAGATGCTGCATTCAATGATTAACAACCCGCGACCTACGCGTGCAGAGGTTACCGATATTGCAAGTGCCATTTACGGCCAGGCAGATGCTGTAATGCTTAGCGGAGAGACTGCATTTGGCAAGTACCCTGTGGAAGCTGTCCGGACCATGGCCCGCGTAGCCATGGAAGTGGAAGATTCCAAGGAACCTTTTTACGATACCCCCGCCTTTGTTATCAACAATAAAGTCACGGCCTACCTGTGCAAATCCGCTGTAAAAGCTTCCATAAGGCTCGATGCACAAGCGGTAATTGCCGACACCACCTCGGGAAGAACCATCCGGAGCATCTCGGCCTACCGGGGAAAAACCTTTATATACGCTCAATGTTATTCCAAGAGAACCATGAGGGAATTGCAATTGTCATATGGGGTTAAAACCGACTTTATGAAACCCCGGGAAACCTCTCATGAGTTCCTAAAACATGCCATCACCAATTTAAAGAAGTACCATCATTTCAGTGATACTGATATGGTAGTGGTCATTGCCGGTAATTTCGGACGAAGTGCAGGGGCCTCCTATATTGAGATAGGAAGCCTGGAGAATCTGCTGGGAGCTTCCGGTGTTTGATGCCAGAGGCCGAATTGAACCGGCCTTTATTGAGGATTAAAATAAAGTTCTTTATGAATTATACGGATTCAATACTACGTGTTAGAATCCGTATATGGTAAATCCCCCGTCCACACTGATACATTGACCGGTAATAAATTTTGCCGCGGGCATACAAAGATAAGCTGCCAGCGAAGCAACATCTTCCGGATCCCCGATTTTTTCAAGGGGAGTTCTTGAGATCACCTCATTATAGTACGACTTGTCTTTCAGTACCTCGTTGGCCAGCGGTGTTTTGATATACCAGGGAGCAATGGCATTGACCCTGATGTTGTATTGCGCCCACTCACAGGCGAGGTTTTTGGTGAACTGAATCATCGCCGCCTTGGTCATCCCATAAACTGATCCTGTTTTGAGATGCTTTTGTCCTGCCACCGATGATACATTGACAATGGAAGCGCCTTCCGCGTTCTTCAACAAAGGCCATGCATACCGGCTCATCTCAAATGCAGAAGTCAGGTTCGTTTGAATGATCCTTTCATATTCCAGCCTCGTGTATTCTTCCGTTTTTTTCCGGATGTTCATTCCCACATTGTTGACCAGAATATCGAGGTTTCCGAAATTTTCCTCTACAAAGCCCATGATGTTAGTGAAAGCATCTTCTTTGCTCATATCCTGTTGTATTCCGGTGAGCATTTCTCCCTCCTGTGCCTTCATTTTATCAATGTCTTCCCCTGAACGGGCAACGACACAAACCCGGGCACCGAATGAAAGAAATTCCCTTGCAATGGCTGCACCAATTCCTTTAGTGCCGCCTGTTACGAGAGCTGTCTTATTTTCCAGCGTCCATCTTTTATTCATATGTATTTTTTTATGGTGATTGTACCCTTATCATAACCTGTAAAACGTCCTATTCTTCCGGCCTGTTCAATACCCGCCTGGTGCAGTTCTGAAATGATCTGTTTTTCATATTCCGGCGCTACGGCGAATAAAAGTCCTCCGGAGGTTTGTGCATCGCAAAGGATATATTGTTCTGTTTGTGAAATCCCGTCATCCCAGTTGGTCTTGTTTTGCAGAAAACTTAGGTTGTTACGTGTGCCTCCGGGGATGATTCCCCCTCCTGCAAATTCCCATACTTCCTGAATAACCGGAACACTTTCAACATAGATTTCAGCATTGATCTTATCAGGAGCAGTCATCTCACTTAAATGTCCCAGCAGGCCGAATCCTGTAACGTCGGTACAGGCGTGTACCGGGTATTTTTTTATGATCTCTGCACTTTTATTGTTAAGCTCGCTCATGGTGTTGATGAGTTTGCGCTGCACTGCCTCCTCGGCCAGGCCCTTTTTCAGGGCCGTGGAAAGAATGCCCGTCCCTAAAGATTTGGTGAGTATAATCACATCCCCTTCACGGGCACCTGAATTTTTCCAGATCCTACCCGGATGTACCCGCCCGGTCACAACCATCCCGTATTTGGGTTCGTTATCGTCAATGGTGTGGCCTCCCAAAATATTAATTCCTGCCTCCCGGGCTTTTTCTCTTGCACCATCAAGTATCTCCTCTAATATTGAAGTTGATAACCGGTTTGAGGGAAATGCGACTATGTTGAGTCCAAACAGCGGTTCAGCCCCCATGGCATAAATATCACTGAGCGCATTGGCTGCAGCGATGGAACCAAAATCATAAGGGTTGTCTACAATCGGTGTAAAGAAATCCAGGCTCTGCACGATGGCCACATCATCGGTTATTTTATAAACTGCCGCATCGTCGGACGTTCTTGTATCGGTAAGAATGTTGGGATCGTTGGTGAGGGGTATGCGGCTGAGTAGTTTCTCCAGAAGCTGTGGCTTCATTTTACAGGCACATCCCATTCCATGGGCATACTGAGTAAGCCTGATATTCTCGCTTTCAGGCTTTATTGGCTCACCACCGGGCTTCATTCGATCTACCGTTTCTTTAATCATCTTTACCGTGTAATTGATTTCCTCGGTGGTCGTATATTTACCCGAGGAAAAACGAATGGTACCCATGGCATAATGATCATCGATTCCCATGGCCTTAAGTACCGGCGAAACCTCTATGTTGTCGGTATGACAAGCAGCACCGGCGGAAGCAGCTATTCCGTTTTCTGATAACTCGTTGAGCAGTACGTTGGCTTCAACATGGGGAAAGCTGACCGAAAGCGTATTGGGAAGCCGCTTTTCAGGATGCCCGTTCAGTTTGATATCCGGAAGCTCTTCCTTAAGCCTGTGGTAAAGCATATCTCTTGTTTTCTGCATAATGCCCGTATTTTGTTCAAGATCTCTTCCTGCCACCTCACATGCTTTTCCCAGTCCTGCAACCTGGATTACATTTTCTGTTCCTGCCCTCAGGTTTCTTTCATGATCGGCACCATGAATCAGCTTTTCAAGATATACTCCCTCCCGGATATAAAGGGCCCCGATGCCTTTTGGCCCGTATAGCTTGTGGCCGGCTATCGACAACAGGTCAGCCCCTATTTCCTTTACCTTTGTGGGAATTTTTCCGGGAGATTGAGCAGCATCCGTATGGAAAAGAATTCCATGTGCTTTTGCAATTGCTGCAATCTCCTCAACAGGCTGAATGGTACCCACTTCATTATTGGCATGCATGATGCTGATAAGTATGGTATTTGGGCCTATGGCTTTTTCCAGGTCCTCCGGGTCGATCAGTCCGTGTTCGTCAACAGCCAGGTAGGTGACGGAAAAACCTTTACTTTCCAAATACCTGCATACCTCCATTACAGCAGGATGCTCAATTTGCGAGATGATCATGTGGTTGCCCTTTGAACGGTTGGCCAAAACCGCACCCTTGATCGCATAATTGTTGGATTCGGTGCCCCCGCTCGTAAAGACAATTTCATGCGAATGGCATCCTATTAATTCTGCTACCTGCTTCCTTGCCGCTTCCACCGCTTTCTTCGCCTCTATCCCAAACTGATGTGTAGATGATGGATTCCCAAAATATCGGTCAATAAATGGCTTCATGGCACCGGCTACTTCCTCATCAATCGGGGTGGTGGCATTGTAATCCAGATATACTTCCATACTCGCTTGTTTATTTCATACATGAAAAAATTACAAATACCTTTTTATGTATCAGGTAGAACTTAAATTTACAAATCTAACAATTCTTATTAATTCAAATTATACTGTGATGCAGTAAATTATTCATGGATCCTACCCTGCAAATCAAATGAAAGTTTTTCTATAACCCATTTTTAATCCCTTTACCATTCATTGAATAAGCATATTTGTCATGCTTAATGGATTAAATTATGACAACATGTCATTCTGTTTGTATTGGCATATTCTTTGATTTAGTCAGAATGAAAACATTATTTACTGGTCGGTTTGATAAACATAATGTTGAACAAAAAAAGAAAGGAGGGTAGCGATATGATACCCATGCTGAGAAATAAAAGATTTCTGCCAAGCTTTGATGATGATGTATTTGGAAAAGATTTTCTGAGAGACTTCTTCAACTGGGAAGACAATCCGAGTGTACCGGATGTAAACGTAAAGGAAAGCAAGGATCACTACACCATTGAAGTTGCTGCTCCGGGAATGGACAAGAAGGATTTTGATGTGAATGTTCAAAACAACATGCTGGTTATTTCCTCTGAAAAAGAAGCCAAAAATGAAGAAGGAGGCGATGAGGAAAACTATGTAAGAAGAGAATTCAGCTATACTTCATTCCAGAGATCCTTCAGCATTCCTGAAACCGTAGATGCTGAAAGCATCAAGGCTAAGTATGAAAATGGCGTGCTTTACGTGGAGCTTCCCAAGAAGAAAGAAGCTGTAGAAAAAGCATCCAAACAAATCAAAATCGAATAGCTACGTGGCATAGAACTCAAAGGTATTGTTTGGGTAAACCAAAAATAACCGCTTTAGAACTAAAGCGGTTATTTTTTTTCACAACTTTTTATAATTACTCAAGGCAAAACCCTTCAGGAGGTTGAAAAACCGGTGAAAATTGGCTTTTTCATTTTCTAAATAATGGTGAATTATATACATTTGCATGTTAAATAACATATTTTTCAGTTCATGTAACTAAATTTTAATACCCATGAGTGAAGGCAGCCATGTCATTGATAAAATGAGCGTTTTCAAGGTGCTTACGGATGAAGAAAAGGCCCTTCTGAAAGAAAAAAGTACCATCGCATATTATAAAAAAAATGAAATCATTTATAAGGAAGGCGAGAAACCCACGGGCCTTCTTTTTCTTTCCAAAGGAAAGGTGAAAATCTTTAAAGAAGGCGTAGGAGGAAGGGAACAGATTGTTCGTATGGCCCGTCCAAACGGATTCATAGGCTTCCGGGCATTATTTGCCAAACAAAATTATCTTGCTACCGCCGAAGCCATTGAGGAATCGGAAATATACACCATTGAGAAAAACACCCTTTTTGATACCCTGGAAAATAACGGCAAATTCGGTCTCAAGATCATCGAATACCTTGCATCTGAGCTGGGTTTTTCCAACACACGGACGGTGACTCTTACTCAAAAGCATATCCGGGGAAGGCTTGCAGAATCTTTGATTTTCCTGAAAGACACATATGGATTTGAAGACGATGGGGCTACCCTGAAAGTGTATCTTTCCCGTGAGGACCTGGCCAATCTTTCCAATATGACTACCTCCAATGCCATCAGAACCCTTTCTTCATTCGCCCAGGAAGAAATCATTGCCCTGAACGGAAGGAAAATTAAGATCCAGGATGAAGATGAGCTGGAAAGAATAAGCGAACGGGGGTAAAAAAGCCCGATTTAGGTTGTTTCGTGCAGGATTTGGTCTATATTTTTTGTAATCCTGCTGTTATAGGGTCGGTCGGTATGGTTCAGCATGATGATCGTGCTGGTATCCTCAATAAATCGTATGATACCTGTTCTGAAACCGTTCCATTTTCCGTAATGATAAACCCTTTTTCTTCCGTCGGAATCCTTTAACCTGAAGCCGAATCCGTAAGGATAATGATTTCCATTCTTTAGCTCGAGGGCCTGAAAAGCCTGTTTTTTGGTATGCTCTGATATCAACTTATTCTCGTAAAGCCCTTTATCCCATTTATACAAATCCAAAACCGTGGAGTAAATACCCTTGTCACCTACAGTACCATCATTCACAGTATGGGGTACATACCTAAAATAACGTCCCCACTGCCTGTAGCCATTCAGATGATTGTTATCATTCTTACCATAGGCGGTGCTGTATACATATGTATCCTCCATATTGAGCGGGTTGAAGATGTTTTCCTCCATAAATTCATCATACCTCATTCCGGTTACTTTTTCAATAACAGAGGCAAGCACCACATACCCTGTATTGGAATAGGCAAACCGGGTTCCGGGCCTGAAATAAAGGTGTAACCGGTGCCTTGCAAGCAGATCCATTACATCATCGTTATAGGGAGGTCTGTCTTTGTTCCAGTAATGTTCCAGCAGCCACATATAGTTGGCCAGCCCCGATGTATGATTCAGCAAATGTTGGATTGTGATGTCGCTGTAAGGAAAATGATCAATATACTGATGCACCGAATCCGAATAATTTAGTAATCCCCGTTCCTTAAGTATCATGATGCCCATGGCTGTGAACTGCTTTGTTACCGAAGCAAGTTGAAAAACATGATCTTCCGTGAGTGGTGTCCTTTTCCTGGGATTGGAATATCCAAACGATTTGTTGTATATCAGGCTGTTTTTATAAGCCACCAGTACATTGCCCTGGAAATTGACCGTTTGATGGTGCTTGTTTAGAAAAGAATCAATCTCCTTTATTTTTTGATTATGAATCAGTTTGACAATATCTGAACGCTCCAGGTTGTATTCTCCATGCGCTGTATTACTCGCCGAAGTGGTAATGGTAAGGGTAGAAAAGGATATGGGAAGAATGAAAATCACCATCAATAGTATTATTCCCAGTAATGTGTTTAATCTGCCAAATTTTGGGGCTTTCATGGTTTAATTGGGTTTAAAAGGTCGAAACTAAGGCAAAAAATCATAAAAGTCAATAGTTAGATGTTTTTTTAGAAAAAATAATTACGGATGAATCCAACAATTTTTTCACTGTTATCCCCCCGGATACAGAATTTTATGCTCCTCCCTGTTACTTTCCATGCTGTGGACATCATTGAAAATAACAAATGTTGTACATTTGAGTTAACAATTAATGGACTTTATCTCTTGCAATCATCCGTAAAACAAAGTCCTGAGGAAAATGGTTTAATATTTCGATAAAATTCAATGAAAAATTGGGAAGAAAGAAACGAACAACGGTATACGAAGGGGTGCCCATACTCGATATAGGAGCTGAAGGAAAGTCGATTGCAAAGATTGACGGGCAGGTGGTCTTTGTTACCAAAGCTTTGCCGGGTGATGTTGTGGATTTGAAAATCACCCGGAAGAAAAAAACCTATATGGAGGGACTCCCTCTGAGATTTCATAAGTATTCTGAAAAACGCGTTGAACCTTTCTGCAAGCATTTTGATCTTTGCGGCGGCTGTAAATGGCAGGATCTCCCCTATGAGGATCAGCTCAGGTATAAACAGCAGCAAGTTGTGGATAACCTGGAAAGAATAGCAATGGTGGACCTGCCTGGGGTTAATGACATTCTGCCTTCCCCTTATACAAAGTACTACAGGAACAAGATGGAATTTACCTTTTCAAGTTTTCGCTGGTTGAGTAAAGAGGAACTTCATACATCCGACGAAGGCAAGGAATTCAGGGGCCTGGGCCTGCATATACCAGGCCGGTGGGATAAAATTGTGGATATCGAACACTGTCACCTTCAGAAAGAACCCTCCAACAAGATTAGGGTGGCAGTGAAGGATTTTGCTATCCGGAACGGGTACAGTTTTTTCAACCTGAAGACCCATGAGGGCTTTATGCGTAACCTGATCATCCGTACTTCCACAACTGACGAGGTAATGGTGATTTTGGTATTTGCATGGGATGACCCTGAGGCACGACAGCAAATCCTGAAATACCTGAAAGAATCCTTCCCGGAGCTCACTTCCCTGTTTTATATGATCAACCCCAAGGTCAATGATTCCATATTTGACCTGGAGCCGGTTTTATATTCCGGAAGGGAATATATTCTCGAGGCAATGGAAGGTTTGAATTTCAAGGTAGGACCGAAATCTTTCTATCAAACCAATTCTAACCAGGCATGTGAGCTGTATAAACTGGTAAGGCAATATGCGGGTCTCCGGGGCGACGAGATGGTTTATGATCTATACACCGGCACGGGCACCATTGCCAGTTTTCTTGCCCCGCACTGCCGGGCAGTTGTTGGAATTGAATCGGTAAGCGAGGCCATTGAGGATGCCTGGCAGAATGCTGAGTTGAATGGACTTCTGAATACTACATTCATTGCGGGAGATATGAAAAAGCTATTGAATGAAGATCTTTTTAACCGTTACGGCTATCCGCAGGTATTGGTAACCGATCCGCCCAGGGCAGGCATGCATAAGAATGTGGTGGCTAACATCCTTCGTGCTGAACCGGAAAGGATTGTGTACGTAAGCTGCAATCCCTCTACACAGGCCAGGGATGTACATTTATTAAGCGAAAAATACCGGGTAAGCAAAGTGCAACCTGTGGATATGTTTCCGCACACCTATCATGTAGAAAATATAATCTTGCTTGAGCGGCAAAATAATTAAGCAGATACCACAGGCCTGCAAAATCTTTGGGCATGATTTTCGTTAATACTTTTTGGAGGATAAATTTAAAGTATTAGTTTTGCAACCGGAGGAATGGCGGAGTGGACGAACGCGGCGGTCTTGAAAACCGTTGACACCTTGCGGTGTCCGGGGGTTCGAATCCCTCTTCCTCCGCTAATTTTTAAAGACCTTCTGTATTTCAGGAGGTCTTTTTCTATTTGGGAGAGCGCTGCATTATTGTCGAAGAGGGATCACGGAGCGATAGCATAGTAATCCCTCTTCCTCCGCTAATTTTTAAAGACCTTCTGTATTTCAGGAGGTCTTTTTCTATTTGGGAAAGCGCTGCATTATTGTCGAAGAGGGATCACGGAGCGATAGCATAGTAATCCCTCTTCCTCCGCTCAAACAAAAAAGCTTCTGCTATTTGCAGAAGCTTTTTTGTTTTAACCTATAA
>Ga0207797_1002381_pt1 | contig 13056 bp, 14 predicted proteins | sample PRCRCaboRojoPR_6_FD_187275 | JGI IMG/M metagenome (GOLD analysis project Ga0207797, IMG submission 187275) | Marine sediment microbial community from Cabo Rojo, Puerto Rico - PR CR 10% Liquid 1 (SPAdes) | ecosystem: Environmental > Aquatic > Marine > Coastal > Sediment | place: Cabo Rojo, Puerto... | reverse complement strand
TGCGATCCACGCTCCGGCGAGTCGATCGGCAGATTCTGTCGTCCTCCACCGGTGGCCCTCGATCGAGGTACGTCGCCCATGGGATTGGTGTGAGTGTTCGTAGCGAATTAGGTGTGAATATTTAGATGTATTTTATTTTTATATTTCATGGGCCTCGCCCCGTGTCCGGAAGCCAGGCCCGACCTGCCTACGCGCCCCAGCCCATGTACCAGGCGTACAGCGCGAACGGGATCGCGAGAACAAAGGCCGTCGTCGCCGCCCGCGGGAGAGATTGGGTGCCCTGGGAGACGAGCAGCACCGTCCCCAGCGCCGTCATCGCGACGAAGAGCGCCAGGATCTTGCCCACGTCCCCGCGCTGTCGGGATCCGCCGGGGCCATCCGCTGCCATGACTGGACTGTCGCGTCGAACCTGAAAGGTCCTTTGCCCTCGGGCCCGACCGAGGATCCCCGGCGGCCACCCGAGGACGTATTTGTCCCCCAGGTGTTTCGGCTCGTATGGCACGCATTCCGTACGTGACGCCCGAGGAGCTCCCGGAGGACAAGCGGTCACTGCTTGACACCCTCGACGACGAGGACGAGATCGGGGAGCGGGACCACCGTCTCGAAGGGGGGACCCTGAACGTCTACCGGACCCTGGGGAACAACGTCGACCTGCTGGCGGGCTTTCGCGCGTACGGCTCGACGGTGTGGGCGGAAAGCGGCCTGACGCCCCACGAACGCGAGTTCGTCATCCTGTCGACGGCCCACTGGATCGGCTCTGCCTACGAGTGGCACCAGCACGTCCGGGTCGCACTCGACGCGGGGCTGTCGCGGGCCCAGATTCGGGCGGTCTCGGCCTCGGAACTCGATCGCCTCGAGCCCGAACACGCGGCGATCGTCGAGTACGTCCGCGCGTTCGTCGATGGGGCGGTCGAGGAGGCCACGCACGAACGCATCACCGAGCACTACGACGACGAGGTCGTGCTCGGCATCGGCCTCCTGGCGGGCCTGTACCTCGGTCTCGGACGCGTGCTCCAGGCGTTCGACGTCGAGACGGAGGTAGCGTTCGTCGGGTGGGACCTGGAGGACCTGTAAGAGACCGCCGGGCGGCCGCCGGCGAGGCAGTCCGGTGGGGAGGATATCCTGCTACGCCACCCGGAACGGCGGGAAGCAGTCGAGGAGCAGGCCCGGACCGGTCTCCGGGTTCGCGGCGACGGCGGCCGGGCTCGCGGGACGCTCCTCGGCGAGCCAGTCGACGAACGCCTCGCTGGCGCCGGGTCGGAAGTGCACGTTCGGGTGACAGAGGAACACCGAGTCGGCCTCGGCGTTCTCGGAGAGCTGCTCGAAGGCAGCGACGGGGTCGACGCCACGCTCCAGGAGCTGGAGGTCGTACGGTCGGGACGGCTGGAGCTGCGTGAGCTCGGACGCGGCCCCGTCGACGGTATCGGGGCCGGATCCGACGATCCACTCCACGCCGAGCTCCGAGGCCGCCTCGAGCGTTCCCTCGCTGGCCGCGCCGTAGGGGACGTGAAAGCCGGTCGGTTCCCGGCCGGTGACGGCCGTCAGGATCTCCGAGGCCCGCGAGAGTTCCTCGAGGGCCGTCTCGTAGGGCACGTCCAGGTAGGAGGTGTGTCGGTACCCGTGGAGGAGCACCTCGTGGCCGGCCTCGGCGAGGTCGCCGACGGCTGCCCGAATGTCGTCACGCTCCTCCAGGTGGACAGCCGGGACGGAGAAGCCGGCCGTCACGCCCACGTCCTCGAGGGTGGCCGCGAGACCTGCCACGTCGTCGCCCGAGTACTCGTCCAGGACGTGGCCCACCCGCGTGTCCAGGTCCACGTCGTCGTCCAGACGGCGGAGGAATTTCAGATACGGTTCGACGGCCCGTCGCTTCTGCTCGAGATCCGCCATGACCGGCGGTTGAACGCCGGCGGGTATTGCAGTTCCGGATGGGAGCCAGGCCGCCGACCGTCGATGCTCGGGCGCGGTCACCCCGCCATGGTCAGGCCACCCGAGACCGAGAGGACCTGCCCCGTGACGAACGACGCGTCCTCGCTCGCGAGGAAGGCGACGGCGCCGGCGACGTCCTCGGGTTCGGTCATGCGGCCCAGCGGCGTCTGGTCCTCGATGGCGCCGAGGATGGTCTCGGCGAGGTCGGTTTCGGCCCGCATCTCCCGCGTGAGTGGCGTGTCCGCCGGGCCGGGACAGACGACGTTGCACCGCACGCCGTCCCGGGCGAGTTCCCTGGCGAGCGTCTTGGTGAACGCGATGACGCCGCCCTTGGTCCCCGCGTAGACGGCCTCGCCCGAGGAGCCGACCCGGCCGGCGTCCGAGGCGATGCTGACGATGCGGCCGCCCTCCCCTCGATCGACGAAGGCCTCGGCCGCGGCCCGCGCGCAGTTGAGCTGCCCGCGATAGTTCACCTCGATGATCCGGTCCCAGACGTCCGGGTCCTGGTCGAGGAACCACTCCATCCGATCCCAGCCGGCGTTGTTCACGAGCACGTCGAGCCCGCCGGTTTCGGCGACGACGTCCTCGACCATCGCGGTCACGGCCTCGAGGTCCGTCACGTCCGCGACGGCCGCGAACGCCTCGCCCCCGTCGTCCTCGATGGCCTCGACGGTGCGCGCCGCCCGATCCGGGTCGAGGTCGTTGACGGCGACCGTCGCGCCTTCGGCCGCCAGCCGGCCGGCGATCGCGGTCCCGATGCCACCGCCCGCGCCCGTGACGAGTGCGGTCTCGCCTGACAGTCCACGCATATCGGCAGGTGAGAGCGAACGGTTATAACTGACCGGGTCGGTACCGTTTGGCATGCCATACGACCGCATCACGAGCGAAGTCCATCCCGAGGACGACCGGATCCAGGTCCTTCGATTGGACGCGCCCGAGCGGAACAACGTGATCGACCTGACCATGCTCCTCGAACTCCAGGACGCCATCGAGAGCGCGGATCGCGACGGCGACGTCCAGGCGATACTGCTCGGGAGCACCGGGGAGGTCTTCTGTGCGGGCGCCGACGTGAACGAACTCGCCGACCTCGGGTTCGAGGCGGGGGCGCGGTGGATGACGGCGTACCTCGAGACCCTCGAGTACCTCCGTGACACCGGGAAGCCGGTGATCGCGGCGGTCGAAGGCACCTGCGTCGCCGGCGGGAACGAGCTGGTCATGGCGACCGACATCGTCGTGGCGGGTCGCGAGGCCCGGTTCGGCCAGCCGGAGGTCGGCGTCGGCTCCACCGCGGCCGGCGGCGGCGTGCAGCTATTGCCGCTGATGGTCGGCGAGAAGCGCGCGAAGGACCTCCTCCTCACCGGCCGGCTCCTCGAGGCCGAGGAGGCGAAGGCGATCGGGCTCATCTCCCGCGTCGTCGATTCCGGCGACGCCGAGGCGCGGGCCCTGGAGCTCACGCGGACGATCGTCGAGAACTCCAGTCCGCAGGCCTACCGCCTGATCAAGGCGATGTTGAAGCCCTGGACGAACCTCGGGATGGTTGGAGAGGAGATGGCCCGCGACATCACGGCCCGGACGTGGGCCAGCGACGAGTTCGAAGAGCGGGTCGAGGCGTTTCGGGCGGGCGAGGACTTCCCGGAAGGCGCGTTCGACGGGGTCCGCCCGGGGGAGTAGGCCGGTCAGTCAACCGGGGCCAGGTCCGCAAACCGGCGAAGCTGGGCGCGCTGGTCGGTCGCCGTGAACCTGACGACGACCGTCTCCGCGCCGGCCGCCTCGTAGTCCTCGATGGCCGCCGCGACCCGGGACGGCGGCCCGAACACGCCGTGGGAGCGCACTTCCTCGTCCGTCAGCGTGTCCCACGAGGGGTAGTACCGGTCGTAGAATTCGCGGGCCTCCTGGATCGCGCGGTCCGGCTCGCCGATGACGACGTCGAGGTAGAGTGCCGGGTCGACGGCGTCGGGGTCGCGGCCGGCGTCCGCGACGAACTCCCGAACCGACGCCAGGCCCGAGGCGTAGGTCTCCGGCGAGAGGCCGATCGGCAACCAGCCGTCGCCGTGGGTCGCCATCCGGTCGCGGATCGGCGCCGGGAAGCCCTCATCGGGGTCGAAGGCGGCGGAGGGGACGTAGATCGGCGGCTCGCGGGCCGGCCCGAAGCCGATCGAGGCGTCCTCGAGCTCGTAGAACCGCCCGTCGTGGGTCACCGATTCGCCGGCCCAGAGCGACGTGAGCACCTCGAGGAGTTCGTCGGTCCGCGGCCCGCGCTCCTCGTAGGGAACGCCGAGGTTCCCGTATTCGGCGGCGACGTCCGGGCCGATGCCCACGCCGATCCCGAAGGAGAATCGCCCGCCGCTCAGCTGGTCGAGCGTCGCCGTCTGGTGGGCCACGTGGACGGGGTCCCGGAGCGCGGGGAGGTAGACGGCGGTCCCGAGGTCGACGGCCTCGGTCCGCGTCGCGACGGCCGCGAGGGTCGAGAGCGGTTCGAGTCGCGGCTTCGCGAGGACGCTATCGCCCACCCAGACGGACTCGAACCCGAGAGCCTCCGCGAGTGGCGCCATCTCGAGGACGTCGGCCCGGGTCTTGGCCGTGAGCGTCGAGGTGGACTCGCTCGTCAGCACGATGCCCCGCGTCGGCAGCAGGTAGCCGAATCTGACCATCTATCCGGGTCTCCGCGGGCGTGGCCAAGAACGTTTCCCCGGGCGGCTGATCCCGGCCGCCGCCCCCCGTCGGGGTTGCCTCAGGCGACGCGGGCCACGACGACGAAGACGACGGCCAGCACGATGCCGACGGTGGCGATCGCCGGGAAGGCGGCGACGACGCCCCACTCCTCGGCGAGCAGGCCGAAGAGCGCCGGGCCGGCCGCACTCCCGACGGCCGAGGCGGTCTGGACGGTGCCGAACAGGCTGCCGCTCGAATCGCGGAGCGCCTCGGCGGAGACCAGCGCGTTCTTCACGGGATAGGCCGCGTAGGTGAGGCCGCCGACGACCGCGAGCCACGCCGAGAGCGCGAGTAGCGGGATCGGCCCGGGCAGTCCCCCGACCGCGGGGGCGACGACGAGCGTGCCGCCGACGAGGAGCGCCGTCAGCACGGCCACGGTGGCCCCGACGTACTCGCCCCGGAAGCGGTCGGCGAGGTCACCGGCCCAGACCGACGAGACGCTCCCGCCGAGCAACAGGGCGAAGAAGCCGACGTTCCCGACCGAGGCGGACGTGCCCGCCTCGGCCGCGACGTAGGCGGTCGTGTAGGTCTGAATCGCGCGGTGCTGGAGGGACAGCAGCGCGGTGACGACGAGCAGGAGGACGATGCGGCGACGCCGAGACCCCCCGACGCGCAGGCCACGAAGTTGTGAGCGGAGCGCGCCCACGACGGTCCCGCCGTCGGGGGCGGGGCTGGCGTCCGTCGTGGTCGACCCGGCGAGGAGGATCGACAGCGTGGCCCCGAGTCCGATGACGCCGGCGCTCGCGAGGCCGGCCCGCCAGTCGAACACCGCCGCCAGCCCGCCGACCACGACCGGCGAGAGCAACGTGCCGAGCGCGCCACCGAGGCCGAAGACGCCCATGGCCCGCCCCTTCGTCGCCTCGCGCTCGCCGTCGCTGATGATCGCCATCCCCGTCGGGTGGTAGGTGCTGCCGCCGATCCCCGCGACCGCCTGGGCGACGAGCAGGCCCCGATAGGACTCCGCGAGGGCAGCGAGGAGCACCGCCGCCGACATCACGGCGAGGCCGACGACCATGACCCGGCGTTTCCCGAGCCAGTCCGCGAGGACGCCCGCCGGCAACTGGAAGAGGACGTACATGAGAAAGAAGACCGTGAGGAGGAAGCCGGCCTGGCCGTACGTGATGCCCAGTTCGGCGACCAGCAGCGGGATGATCGGCGGAAAGACGATCGTGAGGAACTCGTTGATGCCGTGGCCGACCGTCACGACGCCGACGACTCGCGGTCGGGTCACGGCGATCATCCGTCGGAGCCCAGCCACCATGTCGCGTGAGCGCCAACGCGGGCCGGGGGCAAAAAACCGTGAGGACCGCGCCCGGCGCCGCTCCCCGAGGGGTCGGCGACGCGCCGGTCCGACTACGCGCCGCCGCCGGTCGCCATCGGCCGGTCGGGATCGGCCCCCCACTCCGAGAGGGAGCCGTCGTAGACCGCGACGTCCTCGACGCCGAGGCGGGTGAGGGCGAAGGCCACGCTGCTGGCGGCGATGCCGCCGCCGCAGTAGGTGATCACGCGATCCGCCTCGAGCGCCCCGGCCCGATCGAACCGTCGGCGGAGTTCGTCTCGCGGCAGGTACGTCCCGGTGTCCGGATCGAGGACGCCCCCGTCGCCGACCGCTGGCACGTTCACGCTCGTCGGGATGTGCCCCGGGCGGCCGTACTTGACCACGGTCTCGCCGGCGTGATCCGCCGGCCGGAGGGCGTTGATCAGGCACCGATCGTCACGATCGATGCTCTCGCTGACCGTCGCCGCGTCGGCGAAACACGCCGGTCGGGGATCGACCGAGAGGGACGCGGGGTCGGGCTCGTCGGCGTCGGTCGCGACCGGTCGATCCTCCCGCGTCCATCGCTCCCACCCGCCGTTCAGGACGCCGGCACGGTCGAACCCGATCGAGCGAAGCAGCCACCAGACCCGCGCCGCCCAGCGGTTGCCGGACGCGTCGTAGAGCACGACCCGCGAGTCGTCGCCGACGCCGAGGGCTTCCATCGCGTCGGCGAACCGCCGCGGCGGGAGCGCCTGGAACGGGTAGTCGGCGTCCTCGGTCTCCGAGAGGTCCCCGAGCAGGTCGGCGAACCCGCTGCCGGGGACGTGCCCGGCGGCCCAGTCGGCGCGCCCCGGCCGGGACTGTCTCGCGCCGGTCTCCGGGTGGAAACTGAGGTGGACGGTGCAGTCGAGGACCCGCAGGTCCGGGGCCGTGAGGTGTGACTCGAGCCACGCCGGCTCGACGAGCTGGGGGACGGGATCTGCCATTGAGCTGCCCTGGCGGGGGTTCGAGGCCCGCCACCAAAAAGCCGGCACGTCGAGGGCGGGCGGTCGTCCCCGGGCCGTCGAACCTGTTATCTCCCCACCGATCGAACGGCGGCCTGAACCGATGACCGGACTCTACTACGAGGACTTCGCGGTGGGAACGACCATCGAACACGACAAGCGGCGGACCATCTCGGAATCGGACAACCAGCAGTTCTGTGACCTCACGATGAACCAGCAGCCCCTCCACCTCGACGCCGAGTTCGCCGCCGAGACGCAGTTCGGCGAGCGGCTCGTCAACGGCCTCTACACGATGAGCCTGGCGACGGCGCTGACGGTCCCCGACACGACCGACGGGACCATCGTGGCGAACCTCTCCTACGACGACGTCGAACACCCGAATCCGGTCTTCCACGGCGACACGATCCGCGTCCAGTCGACGGTCACCGAGAAGCGCGAGACCAGCGACGGGACGCGGGGCCTCGTGACCATGCACGTCGAGGTGTTCAAGGTGAACGACCCGGACGAGCCCCTGGTCTGTGAGTTCGAGCGGACGGTGCTGTCGCTGAAGCGAGCGGAGCAGGCCGACGACGAGTGAGCGCCTCGGAGGCCGGCCTCAGCGGCCCGTGACGGGCGCGGCGGCCCGGGCGGCGAGCATCGCCACGACGCCGACGGCGGCCCCACCGACACCGACGACGAGGAGGCTGTACCGGATGGCCAGGTTCGGCCCCGTCATCGGACCGAACACCGCCACGAGCCAGCCGAGGGCCACGGGCGCGATCGTGTTGGCCAGGCGAATGACCGACTCGCCGACGCCCACGAGGCCGCCCCGGAACTGCTCCGGCGCGAGGCGAGTCAGCACGCTCCGCAGGAGGGCGAAGGCGAGGCCGATGCCGGTGCCCATGACGGCGATGCCCAGCATTGCCACGGGCACGCTCCCGGCCATCGCAGCCAGCGAGAGCCCCCCGCCCATGCAGAGGCTCCCGACGACGAGGGGGATCACGCGACTGCCGAAGTAGTCCGAGATCCGCCCCGCCTGACTCGCGGTGAGGGCGTAGATGAGCGACACGACGGTCGTCAGCACGCCCGCGACGCCCGGCGAGCTATCGAGCACCCGGACGACGAGGAACGAGTTGTAGGTGAGAAAGGCCATGTAGAGGAAGGCCGGGACGGTGAAGGCGACGAGTACGGCACCGATCTTGGGATGGAGGCAGAGGCGGAGCAGCGAGCGGACGTACGCCAGACCGTCGGGGGCCGAGCCGCCGTCCGGGGCCGCGTCGCTCGCGGACGGCTCCGACTCGGGCGTCGGTCGGGGCTCCTCGAAGGCGACCGCGACGAGGCCCGCAGCCGGGACGGCGAGCAGGTAGATGGCGAACGGATACTGCCACGCCAGGCCGACGACGAGCCCGGCCAGCAGCGGGAAGGCGGCCTGTGAGAGCCCCGAGGAGGCAAACCGGAGGCCCTGGGCGGTCGCCTCCCGCGACCCGTCGTAGAGGTCGCCGATGGCCGTGATGATGACCGGCGTGATGCCGGCGTAGCCGACGCCCTGGAGCATGCGCAGGGCGAGGGCGACCCTGAAGTCGGTCGTGAGGGCGACGGCCGCCCCCGACAGTCCGAACAGCAACAGGCCGCTCACGAGGACCGCCTTGCGGCCGACGCGGTCCGAGACCATCCCGACCACCGGGATACCCACCACGGACGGCGCGGTGAACGCCGTCATGAGGAGGCCGATGCGGACGTCCGAGACGGCGAAGGGGCCGGTCAGGGAATCCAGCAGCGGCGAGACCAGCACCGTGCCGAGTGCGGCGTTCACGTTCCCGAGGAGGAGCAGTTTGAACTGCCGGGTGCGCAGCACGCTGGCCTGGGCCCCGAACAAGACCTTGAGGTGGCTCACTGGACGGCGGGTCGGAGGCGGGGCGGGACTATAAATCGGCGAGGTTTCCGCCGCCCCGGGCCCTCGCCCGTCCCCGTCGTGCCCGCCGGTCGATCGCTGTCACTCGGGAGCAAACTACTTTAGCCCCGTCTGGTAATGCCCCACCGACCGGACCGCCGGGCTCCCGGGCGGGAACTCGACCCTCTCGGGCCGGCGGCCACCCTCGAACAATGGATCGACACCACACGGACGTCGTGATCGTGGGCTGTGGAATGGCCGGCCTCGCGGCCGCACTCAGAGCGACCGAACTGGACCACGCCGTGACCGTCCTCGAGAAGTCACCCGCGGCACACCGCGGCGGCCACACGCGCTTTGCCGAATCGTTCCGGATCCCGACGGCCGACATCGACCTCGACGTCGAGTTCAACGTGCCGGACTACGGCGCCGCCGACTTCTACTCTGACATCATGGCCGTGACCAACCACCGCGCCGATCCCGACCTGGCCGACCGGGTCGCCAACGGGTCCGCGGAGACCTTCGAGTGGTTGACCACCTACGGCTACGACTGGGAGTACCGGGCCCCGCACCCGGGCTACACCGCCGGCCGGGTGTGGCTCGACGGCGAGGAGTTCGTCGACGAGCTCGTGGCGGCCCTCGAGGAGCGAGACGCCACGATCGAGTACAGGGCCGAGGCGAGGGGGATCGTCCGGGACGACGAGGGGCGAGTCGTCGGCGTCGACGCGCGCGTCGACGGGCGGAAGACGCAGTTCCGCGGTGACGCGGTGATCCTGGCCGCGGGCGACTACGGCTCGAGCACGGAGAAGCGCACCCGGTACTACGGCCCGGGCTACGGCAACATGAAGGTGCGCGGCAGTCGGTACAACACGGGCGAGGCGATCGAGGCGACCATGGCGGCGGGCGCGAAGACCGACGGCGAGTGGGGGGACGCCCACATGGCGATCATCGACGCCGGCTCGCCGGACGTCGAGGGCGGGATCACGCGCATCGACGGCTACCAGTACGGCGTCATCCTCAACCACGACGGCGAGCGGTTCGTGGACGAGGGGGAGGATTCCCGGGCCCAGACCTACGCGAAGTTCGGCCGGCGGATCTTCGAACAGCCCTACCACGAGGCGTTCATCATCGTCGACGAGAAGACCGTCGACGACGTCGCCCACATGGGCCCCTCCCGGCCCGTCACGGGCGACTCGATCCGGTCGCTCGCCAATCGGCTCGGGATCGCCGACGTCGACCGGGCCGTCGAAACCGTCGAGGCGTTCAATCGGGCCTGTGACCCCGGCGAGTACGACCCCGAGGTGCTCGACGGCAACGCGGCGACCGACGTCGACCCGGCGAAGTCGAACTGGGCGCTCCCGCTGGACGAGCCGCCGTTCACCGGCTACCCCGTCACGGGCGGCATGACGTTCGGCTTCGGCGGCGTCGCGATCACCGCCGACGCCGAGGTGCTCGACACGCGCGACGAGCCGATTCCGGGGCTGTACGCGGCCGGCAACAGCACCGGTGGGTTGTTCTACAACAACTATCCGGGCGGCACCGGCCTGACGAACGCGGCCGTCTTCGGCAAGGTCGCGGCCGAGACCGCGAGCCGCGACGTCGGCGCCGACTAGCGGTTCGGCTTGACGAACAGGACCGGGCAGTCGGCGTTCAGCAGGACGCCCTGGGCCGTGCTGCCGAACATCGCCTTCCCGGCCGGCGATCGCTTCTCACCGCCCACCACGACCATGTCGGTGTCCTGCTTCTCGGCCTCGTCGACGATGAGCGTGTGGTGGTCCCCGACCGCGCCGTCGACGGTGTACTCGATGCCGGCCGCGGCCAGTTTCTCGCCCAGGTCGCGGATGGTGACGTGGCGCTCCGCGACGACGTCGGGCGTGGCGTCGTGTTCGAAGTCGTAGTCGAGGCGGCTGACGAACGCCTCGAACTCCTCCTCCTCGAAGACGTGAAAGAGGTGGACGGTCGCGCCGGCCGGGCCGGCGACGTCCCGCGTCGTGGCCGCCAGGTTCTCCAGCCGGTCGCCCTCGTCGGGGCCGATCGCCAGTAACACGTGCTCGAGTGCCATGATCTAGTTCGTTCCCGACAAGCCGTGACCGCCACTTCAACTTTGCGCGAGTCGCCGGCGGCGCGTGGCCGAACCAGGTAAGGCTCACTCGTTGGCAAAGGCTAAAGCGCTCGGTCTCCCTGGTCGCTCCCGATGGTCGAGTACGACTGCGACGAGCTCACGGAACGGGAGCGGGCCCGCATCATCAAGTCCGCCGTCTCGCCCCGCCCGATCGCCTGGATCAGCACGCGGAGCCAGGACGGCACGGACAACCTGGCCCCCTTCAGCTCCTACAACTACGTCTCCTCGAGTAACCCGGTCGTCCTGTTCAACTCGCCGAACGCGGCCCACGGCGGCCTCAAGGACACGGCGCGCAACGCCATCGAGACCGAGGCCTTCGCGGTCAACGTCGTCACGGCCCCGGCGATGGAGCGGATGGATCACACGTCCGCGAGCCGCCCGCCCGGGGAGAGCGAGTTCGACCTCGCCGACGTGTCGAAGGCGGAGTGTGCGGCGATCCCGGCCCCCCGCGTCGCCGACGCGCCGGTCACGATGGAGTGTACCCTCTATGACACCGTCGAGATCTACGATCGAATCACGATCTTCGGCGAGGTCGAGCGCTTCCACGTCGACGACGACGTCACGACCGACGGCAAGATCGACATGACCAAACTCCCCACGGTCGGCCGCCTGGGAGGCCCCTACTACACCGTCTCCGAGCCCGTGGACTTCGAACGGCAGTTCTGAGTCGGGCTCGCGCAGGGGTCCGGCTCAGTACCCGTCGAAGGATTCGTCGACCTCGGTCTCGCTCTCGACGCGGCCGTCGACGGCCGCCTCGGCGAGTTTCACGACGGCCGCGGCGTCCTCGTCGCCGTACCCTCGGGCGCTCGCCTCGAGGTATCGGCTGTACACGAGGCCCGCGAGTGCCATGGGCTGGTCGGTGGCCATCGCGGTCTCCATCGCCAGCCCGAGGTCCTTCGCGGCGAGGTCGACGGTGAACCCGGGCTCGAAGTTCCGGTTGAGCACGCGCGGGCCGCGCTTGCGGAGCTGGTTCGACGCGCCGCCGGCGTTGCCGAGCACCTCGAGGACCACCTCGCCGTCGACGCCCCGGGCCGCCCCGAGCGCCATGGCCTCCATGGCCAGGGCCAGGTTGCCCATCGAGACGACGTTGTTGAGGAGCTTGACGGTGTGGGCCGACTCGACGTCCCCGGCGTGGTAGACCTTCGAGCCGAGGGCCCCGAGGACCGCGTCGACCGACTCGCGCTCGCGGATCCGGCGCTCGCCGCCGACGATGACCGTCAACGTCCCCTCGCGGCTCGCCTGCGGGCCGCCGCTGACGGGCGCGCCGAGCACGTCGACCCCGTCCCCGCGCGCGGCCGCCGCGACGGCCGCCATCGTCTCGGGGTCGATCGAACTCGTCTCGAGGACCGTCAGGTCGCCCGTCGCGCCCGCGAGCAGTCCGTCGGCGCCGTCGTAGACGGCCTCGACGGTCGCCGGATCGGGCAGGCTGGTGAGCGCGACCGTCGCGGCCTCGGCAACCGCGGCCGGTGACGGCAGCGGGGTGCCCCCGGCCTCCTCGAAGTCGGCGAGCGCGTCGTCGCTGACGTCCGTGCCGACGACGTCGAACCCGTCCTCGAGGAGGCGGCGCGCCATGTTGCCGCCCATCCGGCCGAGGCCGACGACGCCGACAGTGGGTCGTGACATGCGACGGCGGAGGGGGTCCGGGGAGAAAAGTGTCGCCCCCGTCGCCGCAAGCGGGCGTTTCATACCGACGCGGGTCGAGTGGACGCCATGCGTATTGCCACGAGCGACGCGCTCCGAACCTGGCGGGAGACGGTGGAGCGGTTCATGGAGCGGGAGATCGGCCTCGAGTACTGTCGGCGGTGTTACAGCGAGGGCACCTACCCCCACGAGCTGTACGACGCGCTGGTCGAGAACGGCTGGATCGGCCTCACCGTCCCCGAGGAGTACGGCGGCCAGGGCGGCGACCAGGTCGAACAGGCCGTGCTGTTCGAGGCGCTCGGCACCTACGGCTACGACTTCGGCATCCCCGCCCTGACGACCGCGACGGTCCTCGAGAATCTCTTCGCGTTCGGGACGGACGAGCAGATCGAGCGGCTCGTCCCGGCCGCGCTCGACGGCGACGTCCGGTTCACGATCGGCGTGACCGAGCCGAACACCGGCAGCGACGCCGCCAGCCTCGAGACGCGCGCCGAGCGGGACGGCGACGCGTACGTCGTGACCGGCG
>Ga0207797_1002380_pt1 | contig 13059 bp, 16 predicted proteins | sample PRCRCaboRojoPR_6_FD_187275 | JGI IMG/M metagenome (GOLD analysis project Ga0207797, IMG submission 187275) | Marine sediment microbial community from Cabo Rojo, Puerto Rico - PR CR 10% Liquid 1 (SPAdes) | ecosystem: Environmental > Aquatic > Marine > Coastal > Sediment | place: Cabo Rojo, Puerto... | reverse complement strand
GCCCTGGCCCCCCAACTCCTCAACCAGGTCGGCATCGACGCCGCGAACCTCCAGTACGGGATGCAGGGCTGGCAGCGAGTCGCGCGGTAGACGCCATCGCCGGCGGGGATGTATTGTTCAGAATAGGCAACATTACCTCGTTCGGAACGGTCGGAACCCGACGACGAGTTCTGGGGTAATTCGAGTTGTTGGCGGGTTCGAGGTTCACTGCAAATGACCGCCTCTCCTCTCCCGCACCTGAACAGTCCCCTCGCCGGAATACGAGTCACTTCGCCCCATCGGCCCTCATCGTCTCCTGGAGTTCAAATAATTGAGTTCCACAAAAATATTTGAGTTGGCGGCTTCAACGCCTAGTAGAGATGGCCGAATCGAATCCCGGGTCGTGGACCGAGAGCGCGAGCGGTCGTGAGCGCGTCCGGCACGTCGTGGAACTGCTGGACGGACCGACGCCGGTACGGGAGATCGCAGACCGGGCAGAGGTCTCGCGCGCGACGGCCGACGACGAACTCCGGCGACTGCAGAGTGACGATTGGGTCACCGAAACGACCGTCGACGGGACGAAAGCGTACGATCTGAACCCCGTGCGGATGCTCTTCGACGAGGTAACGGACCTGATCCAGGCCAATTCGCGCGACGAACTGGAGCGTCAGCTTACGGAACTGACGGAGGAACGGGAAGCGATGCTTGCGGAGTACGACGCGAGTTCGCTCGAGGCGTTCCGGGAAGAACTCGCTGCCGAGCAGCTCTCGGCCGAGGAGCTTCGTGAGCGGCGCAACGTGATCGCCACGTGGGAGGCGATCAATACGGAACTTGGGCTGGTGAGGCACGCCCTCCAACTGTACGACGACGTCGTGGAGCTCTCCTCACCGCGGACTGACTCCCCCTCGACACTCGCCTAATGGTCGTCTTCCTCGCTAACCGGGCGAACTTGCAGAGCAAGCGGCTCCACGACCGCATCCAGAACCGGCTCGACGGCACGTTCGAGAACGTTCGCCGGCGACGTACTGAACCGCGTGAAGCGGGCCCGTACCGGGTCGTCGGCGACGTCAACCCGCGACAATTCCTCGGTGACGACGAGTACCCGGAGACGACAGCACGCGTCGAAGTCGGGTTTCAACTGCAGACTGGTGAGCCCCTGGAGTACTACTGGTTCAACTGGATCGAGCCCGAGCGCGGTCTGCTCGTCGGGTGGCATCAGGACGATACGCACGAGGGTCTCGGGCCAGTTCACCTGCAGGTTACCGATGGGTCAACGGCTGTCGACCATCAACGGGCGCAGTTCATCGACTCGCACCCGCTTGACGTCGTAGAGCAGCGACTGGACTCGCTTCAGACTGCAGTCTTCGCCGTCGAGTGGGAGGAGGGACGCCCCGTCGGACTCGATTGCTCGGCCTCGGTAATCGAGTAGTGCTCCAGAGATCGGTGGGTCGTCCGACAGCTTCACGTTGCGGAGAAGGGCCCGGCTCGCGGTCACTGAATCGGTCAGGAGGCACGGCGGAATCGTCCTCCGCGGACTCGCTGGGGCCCGCCTTCCGAATTCGCTCGATAGGCAAGTGAGAACGGAGACAGCTCGATCGTCAGTCGAGAATTCGCATAGCGCGGCGAGCGAAGCGAGCCGCGATTTCCCCGGACGCGACCGGAGGGAGCGTCCGTATTTTTCGCCCACGTTTTTGCCGTGAGGGTTCCCGCAGCGAACGAAGTGAGCGAGGAAACCCGAGCGGGAAAAAGGTGGTATGCCGCCTCCCGGATTGTGAACCACGATCGGACGCGCTCGCTTCGCTGCGCGCGACCTCCCTGATTCAAATCCGCTCGGGTGGCACGTACAGAATCCGACGCGCTCGCTCCGCTCGGCGGTCGGATTCAGCGAAGTGGCGCCTCCCGGATTGTGAACCAGAGGAAGACGGTCGCCTCGCTCCGCTCGGCGCTGCGTCTTCCAGGGTTCAAATCCGTTCGGGAGCATTTTCACTGCTCCCGTCGGTCGCAGGAAAATGCCGCCTCCCGGATTTGAACCGGGGACAGCTCGATCTTCAGTCGAGTGCTCTCCCAGTCTGAGCTAAGGCGGCGCCACAGCGGCACTCCGAGGGTCGGTGACGGAGGAAAAAAGGATTTCGAACCGGTCCCGTCCCGAGGATATGGCGGGTTGGGAGCCAGGACGCCGAACTGCGGTCAGTCGACGAAGTCGAACTCCCACTCGCCGGCGTAACTCAGGAACGCGGGGATGATGCTCACGATCCCGACGATGATCAGCAACACGCCCACCACGGCGATGGTCGTTCCGACGTTCAGGATGACGATGGCGATGCCGCTCCCGAGCGCGACGAGTACCCAGATTCGGAGGAGCGTTTCGAGTGTCTGCGCATCCATGCTAATGCTACAGGGTGAAAGGGAATAAAAAGCTTCATCGTCGGGCGTCCTCGCCGGGACAGTCCGATCGACTGGTCGGCTCGGTCGGTCCGGGGGAGCCCCGAACGCGTGCGGACGAGGGACCCGAGCGGGGCCACTCGACCGTCGTGAATGGCACGTGCCAAACGGTTTTCCGCGACTGCCGAGATAGGCGTACTGGCACATGTCGTACGATACCATCCGGTTCGAGCGGGCGGACGGGCTCGGGCTCGTGACGATCGATCGGCCCGACCGGACCAACGCCGTCAGCTACGAGACGGGCCAGGAGATCGTGGACGCCTTCGAGCGCATCGACGCGGACGAGGACCTCGCGGTGGGCATCCTCACGGGCGCGGCGGGGAACTTCTGTGCCGGGGCGGACCTGAAGGAGATCGCCGACGGCGTCGAGATGGCGGGCCGGACCTACAGCCTGATGGGGTTCGCCCACGCCGAGACCCGGAAGCCGAAGATCGCCGCGATCGAGGGGTACTGCGTCGCCGGCGGGGTCGAAGTCTCGCTCTGGTGTGACCTCCGCGTCGCCGCGACGGACGCCACGATCGGCATGTTCAACCGCCGGTTCGGCGTGCCGTTCATGGACGGCGCCACCCAGCGGCTCCCCCGCCTGATCGGCTACAGCCGGGCGCTCGACCTGATCCTGACCGGCCGCCCGATCGACGGCGAGACGGCCGAGGCCTGGGGACTGGTCAACCGGACGGCGCCGCCCGGCGACGCGCTGGATCGGGCCATCGACCTGGCCGAGCGCATCGCGAGCTACCCCCAGCAGACGATCCACACGGACCTGAAGGCCGTCTACGAGGGCATGGGGATGCCCCTGGAGCGGGGGCTGGAGATCGAGGCCTGGAACGGGCTCCACTCCATGCCGACCGCCCAGGAGGGGGCCAGTCGCTTCGTCGCGGGCGAGGGTCGCCACGGCGAGGGGATCGTCGACGAGTTCGGGCCGGACTGACCGACGCGAGGGTGCGTTGATGACGGTGGCGACGCCGTCAGTGGATGCCCATCGCCTCGATCTGTTCCTGGTAGCGGTTGCGGATGGTGACCTCGGTCACCTGGGCCACGTCGGCGACCTCCCGCTGGGTCTTCTTCTCGTTACAGAGCAGGCTCGCGGCGTAGATGGCGGCGGCCGCGTAGCCCGTCGGCGACTTGCCCGAGAGGAGGCCCTGTTCGGCCGTGACGTCGATGATCTCGTCGGCCTTGGCCTTGACCTCCTCGCTCTGGCCGAGCTCGGAGATGAATCGCGGGACGTACTGCTTGGGATCGACCGGCTCCATCTCGAGGCCGAGTTCGTGGGAGATGTAGCGATACGTCCGGCCGATCTCCTTGCGCTCGACGCGGGAGACGTCCGAGACCTCCTCGAGACTCCGGGGGATGCCCTCCTGGCGACAGGCCGCATACAGACAGCTCGTGGCGACGCCCTCGATCGAGCGGCCACGGATGAGGTCCTCGGTGAGGGCCCGGCGGTAGATGACCGAGGCGACCTCCCGGACCGAGCGCGGGACGCCCAGCGCCGAGGCCATGCGGTCGGTCTCCGAGAGGGCGAACTGGAGGTTGCGCTCGCCCGCGTCCTTCGTCCGGATCCGCTCCTGCCACTTCCGGAGGCGGCTCATCTGGGTCCGCTTCTCCGAGGAGAGCTGGCGACCGTAGGCGTCCTTGTTCTTCCAGTCGATCTGGGTCGTCAGTCCCTTGTCGTGCATCGTCTCGGTCGTGGGCGCGCCCACGCGGGACTTGCTCTGTCGCTCGCTGTGGTTGAACGCCCGCCACTCCGGCCCGCGGTCGATGTTCGTCTCCTCGATCACCAGTCCGCAGTCCTCACAGACGATTTCACCCCCGTCGCCGCTGGTCACCAGGCTGTCGGCCTCACACTCCGGACACCCCTCGACCGATTCCTCGGCGTCCCGCTCTGTTTCCGCCGTCGACTCCTCGTTCTGTCGTTCCCGCTGGCGACGGTGACGGCCCATGTACTTGCCTATGGCTCGTCCAGGGGTAAACCATTGTTGCCACCGGCGTGGGGTCGCCGTCGTCGGCGCCGGCGGGTCGACTCACGTCTCACTGGCCGTTCGGGAGCGTCACCGGTGGCGTGGCAACGGCATCGCAGTGGGAGTCCAGGTGACGCCTCCAGGGCTCACCGCGCAGGTCGGCGGTCGTCGAGGTCCCGAAAGTTGCTCTCGCCGAGGGCGACGATGGCTCGTCGAAGGCGCTCGGAGACGGCCTGGTCGGAGACCCCGAACTCGTCGGCGAGTTCCGAGGTGGACACCGCCCGTGGGATGTCGTAGTAGCCGGCCTCGATGGCCCGAACGAGCGTCTCGCGCTGGGTCTGGGTCAGGTCGGGTTCCGGTTCCGGGTCGGCCTCCGTGAGTTCGTAGATCCGATTGACCTCGTACTCGATCCCGTAGGCCCCGATCCTGTCGAAAAACCGGTCGACGCCCGCCTGGTCGGGAAAGCCAAAGCGACAGAGCCACCCGTCCTGGGTCACCGTCGCCTCCATCACCAGCCCGCCGATGTCGACGAGCACGGGGTAGAGGTCGGTCTCGGCTCCCTCGTCGGTAATCTCCACCTGGTAGAGGCGCTGCCGTCCGACGTCGACGGACCGCGTGACGGTCACCGTCGGATCGGCCTCGAGTCCCGCCTCGAACCGCTCGAAATCACCGCCGCGCGCCCAGAAGAGCATCTCCCACTCGTCCTCGCCGGGTGCGGTGTTTCTGACCCACTCGACGGTCATCTCGGGGGCCTCCCGCAACGCGACTCGCAACAGCGGGTGAACCAGCAGGGTTTCGATTAACTTCATCGGCCGTCGACCCCTCCCGGCAGAGGCCCGATTCCGCCGCGGGCCTGGGACCCCCGGCCACGGGGGATGGCCCGCCCGCCGATCCGGCGACTCGTCTCAGGATCGCCGGCGAGAATCGCGGTCGCCGCGAGACCCCCGCCGAGTTCTGCGTTCCCGGCGTCTCCCCTGGCCTCCGTGACGGCGGTCATGTGATCGGTCTTTTTTTTTTCAATGGCCGTTCATTTCAATGTTTGTGCCCGTTCACGCGGTCCGAGCCCGGCCAGAGGAACGCGGAACGGGCCATCCCGGTGAACGGACCGGGGGCTACTTACGTGGGGCCCGCGACCGAACGTGTACGGTCAAAGACTTCGGCCCGCGGAGCCGACAGCCGGCAGGTCGGTAACGTCCACGCGGCGGCGGACACTGGTTCTTCGCACCCTGGCCCCTGTGCCGCAACACACCGACCACCTAATGTCAGACCACTCGGCAGACAGATCAGCCGTTTCGTCGCCCGAGGAATTCGAGGCGGCGCTGCAGGAACTGCTCCGGGACGCGCAAGCGAACGAGATCGACCCACGCGGCTCGTGGATCAGCCGGGCCAGGAACGGCCAGGCCGACTTCGAAATCGAGGTCGTCGAGCTCGACGACTGACGACGACCTGGGCGGGAAATCGGGACTGTCCGGCCCCCGTTTGCCCGGGGAGGAAGCCCACCCGGCGGGGACGGGGCCGGCGAGCGTCGGCCGCGCGCGAGGCGGGCCTGCACACGCGTGCAGGGACGCCGAGTGCCTCGAGGGCCCGGCAGGTCGGTTCGGCCACGGCCGTGGCGCGGGTCCCGTAGCGCGGAAACGGCGGGATGAGGGCGGCCGATGGCAGCCCGAGTCACCACTATCCCGGCGTCGAGGCCCGGCGCAGTCGCCGGACGTTCGCGTCCGGGAACGCCGCACGGAGGGCCCCGAGCGCCCGCCGGAGGTGCTCGTAGTCGGACGCCTCGAACTCGAGGGTGAGCGTCTCGTTCCGGGCGGTGTACCGCCGGATGGGACAGCCGAGTGCCCCGAGACGGGCACACGGACAGTCGGCGGAATCCCCACCCGCGAGCCGCTGGCGGTCGACCGGCCCGTCCGAATACATCGCCTCGATGTCGGCGTGGTGTCCGTCCTCGGCGTCAACCGAGAACTCGACGACGGGCCCGCTCCCCTCCGGATGCGGGCCCGTCGAGGCCCCGTCGACGGTCGCCGGCGTGTCCCCCGGGCGGGCGCTGATCGGACAGGCTGTCCTCGGGAACTCCACCGTTGCGCGAATGTCCTTGGCCATGGTGATGCGGGGGTCGACGAGTGGACTGGCGTCCAGTGGGAAGCGGGCACCGCACCGCAACCGGTCCGACCGGGTCGCGGCGACGCCGGGTGCACGCCGCGTCGGTCAGTCGCGGGGTCGGTCGTCGGGCTCCTCGAGCGCGTCGACCAGGTCCTCGTGACTGGTGACCGTGGCGACGGACTCCGAGAGGGCGTCCGCCTCCGGATCCGTCGAGTCGATCACGTCCTTGGACGGGGCGGGCTGTTGCCCGTCGGTGATCCGCGTCCGGCCAGTCAGGCGGACGAACAGCGCGGCGAGGTCGGTCCGCTCGCCCTCGGGCTCGACGGCGAGGTGCCGGTCAGCCATCCGCATCACCGCCCGGTCGAATCGGGGCCTCGCCGGTCGGACAATTCCCGAGTGAGGCCACGGTGGAGTCAGCAGTCACCGACCAGTCACCCCCGTAATGGCTCGGTCGGTCTCGGCATCCACGGCCCGTCCGTCCACCCGGTCCACGTTCGTCTCGATCGGACCCGGGAGGCGGTCCGGTCGAGTGACGGCCGTCGCTGGAATGTCTTCGTCATGCATTGCGGTGACTCCCCGAGAGCAGCCCAGCCCGGGACTGCCCCCTGGTGTGTGAATGCCTGACAGTGGGAAACGTATTGGACCCGCGGATCCGTCCCACGGGTCGGGACACAGCGACACGCTTTTAGCCCCGGCGAGGGCGGACGCCGCGGCCGATATCCACATAACGGACCGGGCGCCACCCGCCTCAGAGGGTCGCGCTGGCCGGCAGATGCGGTGATTGCCGATCGACCGTGACGCCACGGAAGCGCGACAGCCACCGGTCGATGTCGGCCCGGTCGAACCCCTCGAGGGCTTCGGGGACGGTGTAGTGGCTGAACTCGTCGCTGCTCGGCACCACCGCCTGGAGGGCCGCCCCGTCGTAGATGGCGAGCGCGACGACCGGGAAGATCACGGTCTCGCGTATCTCGGTCGTCCCGGGGACGTACCTCGGCCGGACGTCGAAGGCCGGTTCGAGGGAGAACTCGTTCGCCCGTGCCCAGTCCTCGAAGTCGGCGTAGGTCGCGTGTGCCTCGGGCCGCCCGTCGCTTTCGCGCGTCTCGATCTGGTGCCAGGTGGTCTCCTCGAACACGCCTCGCTCCTCGAGGGCCCGCAGCCGGTCCATGATTCGCCGCTGGACGTCGAAGCGCCCGATCGTGTCGTTGCGATAGTAGAGTTCACACCGGTATGCGTTCGTGCTCATGTCACGTTCGTGTACTCAATTCACGGGGCCGATTGTCGAAGCCGATTCGGTGAATCCCACGTCGTGGGAACCGCCGGATCTCGCGCGCCGAGCGAGTGGTCTGTCGGTCGCGCCCACGGGGGCTCAGTGGGTCGGCGTCACTCTTGACTCGCCTGGCGGTTCTCGTGGTCCCGCGTCACGGCCAGGGACAGGGTGTCGCCGCCGACGCTGAGATTGACCGCCTCGAAGTCCCGCCGGTAGGTGACGGGGTGTCCGCCACTCGGCTTGAGGCGGATCCCGTCGCTCACGAGGCCGGCGTCGTCGAGCGACTCGAGCTTGCGGTAGGCGTTGGATCGGGGGATCCCACACTCCTCGGCGATCTCGTCCGCCGTCATCGGCTGGTCGAGGATCGACAGGATCTGCCGGGCCTCCTCGTCCGCGAGGATGTCGAGGGCTCGTTCCGTATCGAGGGTGGTCGTGGTTGACATCGATGGGTAGCTTGCCAGGGAAGGGGCCGAAAGCCGGCCCGGGGGCCTGGACCGCGTTTCGTCGGCGAGCGCTCGGGTATCGGGGGCGCCGGAAGTGGCGCCGCGATCGGAGCCGCCTCGCTCCACCGGGAGTAACTAGCCCACTCGCCGTTCGGTTACGTCTACGGGTTGGAACGCCAAGCAGTATTTGTTCCACCTAACTGCAGAGAAGCCAAGAGCCGGTTCCCGCACGGACGGGGCCGCGAGTCCGATCGCGCATGGTGGACTAGAGGGACTGGAATGGGTGAGAACGGCGGAAAGAAACGACATCACTGACCGCACCGTGGGGGAAGTCCTGAATAGTCGCTCTACGTCCCGTTCGCACTCGCCGACCCCGCTCCGCGCCTCGCGCGGAGGCACTCGGTCTGCTGCGAGGATGGGGACTACTCCACTCCTCGAGTCCGGGTCTCGGGGGACACGCGTTCCGGCGAAAATGGTCGAAGGAGCTCCTGGTTCACGGCGATCGAATTCCCAGCAACCGGGAGCCATCGTCCAATTATACCGTCGTTCGCGGCCTACAGTAGACATGAATCGACGTACCTTCGTCTCCGCGTCGACGGGCCTCCTCGCGCTCGGGACGGTCGCCGGGTGTCTCGGTTCGGACACCCCGGAAGTGTCGAATGAGTCGATCTTCGTCGAGGGAAGCGGCGGCGCCAGCTCGATCGACAGCGACGCGCTCCGAAACCGGCTGGACAGTCTCGTCACGGGGGACCTCTCCACAACCGAACGGGACGACGTCCTCTTCATGCGCGAAGAGGAGAAGGTGGCCCGGGACGTCTATCTCGCCCTGCTCGAGGAGTGGGGACTCCAGCCCCACGACAACATCAGCGACTCCGAGCAGTCACACATGGACGCGATGCTGGTGCTCGTCGAGCTGTACGACCTCGAGGATCCGGCGACCGGGACAGTCGGGACGTTCACGAACCCGGAGCTGCAGGCGCTACACGACGACCTCGTCGCCTGGGGCCTGGAGTCGGCCATCGACAGTCTGAAAGTGGGATGCCGGATCGAGGAAAAGGACATGCGGGACATTCAGGTCCGAATCGACCGGACCGACGAGGCGGCTATCAAGCTGGTCTACGAGAACCTCATTCGGGGCTCCCGCAACCACTTGCGGGCGTTTTACCGGACGCTGACCCGTCACGGTGGGGACTACGAGCCAGTGATAATCAGCCAGGAGCGGTTCGACGAGATCGTCTCGAGCGACTTCGAGACCGGCAAGGACTAAGCGGGTTCGGGGGCGGCTTCCACGGCGAGGCGTTGACGAGTGGGCGGACCGTTCGAGGCGAATCGGCGGCATCGCTGGAGCGGCGGCCGAGTTAGTGCCACGGCCGGCGTCTGAACGTCACGCCGCCGAGTGCCGTCAGGCCGACCAGGCCGACGGTCATGGTCGCCGGATCGTCGATGGTGGCCGTCAGGCCGCCGGCCGGAACGGCCACGGGTTGGGTATCCTCGATATATCGGTCCAGCCACGGCCGCATGTCCTCGCCGACGACGGCCGAGACGGTGCGAGCGAACTCGGCGTACGTAACGGTCCCACGGTGCCGGTTCAGCCGAGCGAAGACGTCCTCGAGCGAGCGCGCCCCGTCCGTCCGGGAGCGGATCTCCCGGTCGAGCGCCGAGAGGACCCTGACGCCGCGGTGGTAGGGAAGCCCGTCGCCGCGCCAGCTATCCCGATCCGCCAACGTCCCGGCCGGCCCCGACCGCCCCGCCAGGTACGACCGGAACGAACTCCGGGACACGAGGCCGACGTCCAGGGCCAGACGGGCCCCGAAGTACTCCGCGCTCGCCTCGTCGAACCAGCGCATCCGTGGCCCGAGGTCGAACGATTGCCGCGTGTGGACGTACTCGTGCAGCCAGACGTTGTTCGCCGTCCGCAGGCGGGCGTCGGCGTTGATCCAGCCTTCGTCGGCGCTGATGAAGGTCGCGCCGCCGTCCCGGACCGAGGGCGGGAGTGCGAACACGGTGGCGGTCTCCCTGCCGGCGCCGTCCTCGAACGAGGTGGCGGCGTCGGCGATCGAATCGGCGATCGCGGCCGGGTCGGGCCGCGGGTCGACGGGGTCGGGGACCGCCAGGCGGACCGTGCCGTCGTCGGTCGATCGGGTTCGGACCGACATGTCGCCGACCATCGCGAAGCGTTCGCCGACCAGCCCCCCGCCGGCAGCCCGGACCCGAACGCGATCGCCCTGCCGCGTTGTGAACGGGCGAACTCGCTCGATCGCGCCCCCACCGCTCGGCCGCCAGGCAATCGCGAGGTCCGGCACCGGCCCGAAGGCCCAGTCCGAGCGAGCGAGCGCGAGCGAGCCGTCGGCGGACCGTCCGCCAGTCGCTCTCAGGGTGGCCTCGATGACGGGGGCCGCGCCGTCCCACCGGTATCGCGTCGGGTGGTCTGTGGGCGTCGCCCCGGCGAGCGCGTCGACCCGCCCGTCCTCGAGCAGTATCCAGACGGACCCGGCGGTCGCCAGTTCCGAGACGCGGAGGTCGTACTCGATCGGGCCGCCGTCGGCGGGCCGCCGAGCCGTGACGGCGATCCGAGGCGCCCCGGAAGTGGCCGACGGCTGGGAAACGAGGGTCGTCTCCGGCCCCTCGGCGCCGGCCTGCACCGCACCGGCCAGTCCCACTGCGCCTGACGTCCCGAGGAGGCCGACAACCACGAGTATCGCGACCACGTCCGTGCCCAGCGACCGATCCATCGACGTGTACGGCCGACTTTGCCAGTCATGGCATATAAGTCTCCCTCGATCGTTCTCACTGGCGAGAATTGGAGCGGCGGGGTGGCCCTATCCGCCGTGGGTGGCCGGGATCAATCCCGGCCGAGGAGGGCGTAGGCGGCGAGCCCAGCCAGAGCGAGGGCGAGGAGGACCAGGAGGGATGCGGCCGGGAACCCGCCGTCACTGCCGGGATCGGCAGCCGGCGTCTCCCCGTCGGGCGCCACGGTGGGTGGCGCTGCCGTGTCGGTCCGTGCGTCGTCGGACGTCGTCAGCGTGGGATCGGGCGTCTCGTCGGAGGTCGGCGTGGGGGTGGACGGGGCCAGGACCCGCAGCGTTCCGATCGATCGACCGTTCACCGAGAGGTCGAACTCGCCCCGGCTCTCGAAGGGGCTCGAGAGGGTGAACGTCACCGTCGCCTCGGCCGGGACGGCGACGGTTCTCGACTCGTGGAGGACGCCGTTGGCGAAGAGGTCGACGCGTTCCTGCCCGTCCGCGTCGCCGCGGTTCTCCAGCGTGACGGCGAGGATTGCCGACTCGCCCGCCTGGATCTCGGGCGTCTCGAGCGTCGCGTTGACGAGTGCAATGTCGGCGACGGCCCTCGGCGTCGACGGCACTGCGGCGCCGAGCACGCTACCGCCGCCCGAACCGCCACTGGCGGGGTCGGCGGCGCGGACCGTGACCGTCCCGGCCGCGGCGTCGCTCACCGCGACGTCGTAGACGCCCGGCGCCAATTCCGCCGCGAACCGGACGTCGACGGTCTCGTTTCCGACCGTGACCGTCCGGGAGTCCAGGACGGTTCCGTTCGCCACGAGATCGAGTTGCACTGCCGTCTCGCCGCTCGCGGTGGAGGCGACGGTCGCGTCCACCTCGACGGCCTCACCCTCGTCGACGGTGGTCGACGCGAGCGACGCGGCGACGTCGACGTCCCCCGTCGTCGGGTGGCCGGCCAGGACCGGATACACGCCCGCCTCGACGTCGCCGATGGCGATCCGGTTCGTCTCCGTGTCGACCGCGTTGCCGGAAGCGGCGGTCGGGATCCACGCCGCCAGGGTGCCGTCGTACTGCCAGCCGGTCACGGTTCCGAGCCGTGACCAGGCGCCGTCGTGGCGCCAGGCGTAGAGGGCGGATTCGTCCACGCCGGCGTCGTCGGCGCTCGACTGCGCGTAGCCGAGGACCACCCCGCGCCAGGTCGCGTTTGCCGAGGTGAACGCCGATTCGAGGGCGACGTCGATGCCCTGGTGGTCCTCGGGAAGCGGGTCGGGCGTGGCTGCCGGGCGGACGGCGACGTCAGCGCCGTCGAAGCAGACGGCGGTGCGGCCGTCCATCCAGAGGGACCTGACCGTGAGGTCGGTCGCGCCGCGCTCCGCTCGGAGCGCCCACCCGGTGACGTCGTCGATCCGGTTGTCGACGAGCGTGTCGCCGTCGCTGTCGACGATGGAAATCCCCGTTCCGTCGACGTCCGCGATCGAGTTGTCCGCGACGTACGTCGATCCGGGTGGGATGGCGGCGTGCTCGCACCCACCGCCCTCGTGCCCGTCTTGGTCGTCGTGGCCGTCCTGGTCGTCGTGCCCGTCTGGGTCGTCGTGGTCCTCGTGGCCCTCGTCGGACCCCGACCCGTGTCCCTCGCCGTGGCTGGCCCGGAGGATGATGCCGGTCGTCCCGCCCCGGATGTCGTTGTCGAGGATCCGGGTGCCGTTCGACGCGCGAACGAGGATGCCGGTCTCGGCGTGTGCCGCGACCGTGTTCGCCCGGAGGACCGTGTCGCGGGCATCCTGGACGAGGACGCCGAGGTGGTTGCCACTGGCGTCGACGCCCTCGACCACGGTCGCGTCGGACCGTGAGACGAAGACGGCCCGGTCACCGTTCCCGGCGATCGTCGACCCGCGGACGGCGACGGCGTGGCTTTTCCCCCGGATCCGCACCCCGTGTTTGGCGTTGTCGACGAAGTGGCCGCCGGCAACCGTCGAGTCGTGGGCGGCCTTGAACGCCGTCCCGACGCGGTTGCGCTCGGCGGTGACGTTCCGGAGGGTCACGGCGTCGGCGTCGAGCACGTCGATCCCGTGGGTCCACTCCGTCACGATGACGTCCCGCACCGTGACGTTCGACACGGTGGCATCGGCGGG
>Ga0207797_1002379_pt1 | contig 13059 bp, 16 predicted proteins | sample PRCRCaboRojoPR_6_FD_187275 | JGI IMG/M metagenome (GOLD analysis project Ga0207797, IMG submission 187275) | Marine sediment microbial community from Cabo Rojo, Puerto Rico - PR CR 10% Liquid 1 (SPAdes) | ecosystem: Environmental > Aquatic > Marine > Coastal > Sediment | place: Cabo Rojo, Puerto... | reverse complement strand
GCTACCACCTCCTTCTCACGATGAATCACGCGCGAGACCGCCAGCACCCTTCCACCCAGGAGGCCGCTGGCACGCTAATGTTCCTCTTGGAGTCTTGATCACCGTTCCAAGAGTTCTGACCGGTGGATTAGCCCGTTGAGATATCTCGTGTTCGACATATCATTCGACGGATGGTTCCGTGAGCTCGCTCGACGCCTTCACAGACTTATGCCGTGTACACTTACCCTTGCAGATCTCCCCAAGCCCAGGACTCGTACGCCGTCTTCGCTATCTTTTGCAGAGGGCAAATCAACTCACAAAGGAGGTGATTCACATATCTGAAGGAATCGCGAATAGCTAGGCTAAGGCTTGCTTCAGGATCACAAGCATAGGCAATACAAGAAGTGGAACGAGTACCCGGCTGGGCCCGAGTCGGCGGCGCTGGCTGCAGACAACATGGCCCGCAGCGTGCTGCTCGATGACGGCTCGACGTGGTCTAATCCGGATCCGGTTCCCTATACACGCCTAGGGGGGACGCTGCGGTTGGGGGATACCGCACATGCGTTGGTGGGCGCTATCAACTACTCGTACGGTAACTATCGGATCCAGCCGCAAGACCCGGCGTCCGTGAGGTTCATTCCGCAGAATGCTCGGCCCGCTGAGCCGAAGGCCAAGGGCAACCTCGTGGTGGCCAGCGCCAACGTCCTCAACTACTGGACGACGATTGGTTGCGGCGACGACTGTCGGGGTGCACAGACAGAGGAGCAGCTAGCCGTTCAAACCGAGAAGCTGGTGGACGAGCTGTTGGGCACCGGCGCCGATATCATCGGGCTGCAGGAGATCGAGAACGACTCCGATCATACGCCCATCCTGACGCTGGTGGCAGCGCTGAACGCGGCTGAAGGCTCGGACGTCTGGTCGTGGATTGGCCCGCACGAAGCCAATGCGTATCCGATCCGTAACGAGATCATCTACCGCAACGATCGGGTCGAAACGGTCGGAGATCCTGTGACGGTCGTCGATCCCATCTTCGATACCATTCCGCCGGGTCGTACCGACCCGATCGGTCGTCGACCGGTTGCGCAGACGTTCGAGTTCAACGGCGAGACGTTCACCGTGGTCAGCAACCACTTCAAGTCGAAGGGGTGCTCGGGCGCGTCCGGTCTCGATGAGGATCAGGGTGATGGTCAATCATGCTTCAACGCCACGCGAGTGGGGCAGGCCCAGCGCGTGCTGGAGTTCGTCGATGACTTGATCGAAGACACCGGCGATCCGGACGTGATCGTCATCGGAGACTTGAACGCCTATCTCGAAGAGGATCCGATTCTAACCCTCGAGACCGAGTTGGTGAACCTGGTCCCCGAATGGAACAAGGACCCCTATTCGTACACCTTCTTCGCCGGCTTCGCAGCGCCGTGGATCGGGCGAGGCCTGTTGGATTATGCGCTGGCCACGCCGTCGATGGCGGACCAGGTCAAGCGAGCTGAGGTCTGGCATATCAACGCCGACGAGCCTCGGTTTCTCGATTGGTACGACCCCGACCTGGTCGCCCCCGGTCCCTACCGGGCCTCGGACCACGACCCGGTGATCGTAAGCCTGAAACTCAAGTGATGATCCTTCCCCCGAGGTGAGCAGCGTAGATCACCTCGGGGGCAAGGCGCCTTCCGCAGCCACTGGCGTTATGGCCAAAGCCCAAGGCCTTGTTACCTGCCTGAGCCGGCGCCTGAAAAAACGTTGGGACAGGAGGTATACGTATCTCTACGACGGCAACAGCCAGGCGCTGGACCACATGCTGGTCAGCCCCGCGCTCTACGACCTATTCGCAGCGGTGGACGTGCTCCACTTCAACGCCAGCTACCCCGACGGGCTGGGTGACGACGCGAGCACGCCGCTCAGGGCGTCGGATCACGACCCACTGGAGGGACGGTTCACGTTCCAGCAGGACGGTCGCGGGCGGGGGCGTGGTCACTAGACTCGTCTAGCCAGAACATCATTTCGTGCGGAGGATACGGAGCGCTCTGTGTCCTCCGCACGTCTTCTTCCGCGTGCTCCATTTGAATCGCGCAGCGCAGAAGGCGCTGACGCAGCCCCGCCCCGGGAGGCAGAGGACTTCGCGCGCGACGTGCGACCGGTTCCTCCCCTGCGGCCAAGACGCATGGCCCCCTCATAGCATGGCCGTCTCATAGGTGGACTCGCATGAGAGGGGAGCGACACGCCCGCTTTGAGCCGCGGGAGAACGCCTGTCTTCCGGATGCTTCGGACCTGGTGGTCTTGCGCGATCAGACCGGCAGCGAGAAGCGGACAGTCAACCCCCCGCCCCTCGTCTCCTCCGCCCAGATCCGCCCGCCGTGGGCCTCCACGATGGTGCGGGCGATCGACAGCCCCAGCCCGCTCCCTCCGGTCGCCTGTCGCCGCGCCCGATCCGCCCGCCAGAAGCGCCCGAAGAGCCGGGGCAGGTCCTCCGGTGAGACGCCGGGCCCATCGTCTTTCACCGCCACCACGACCTCTCTGGCTTTTCTGTCTGCCTCCACCCGCACGTGCCCGCCCTCAGGGACGTACTGGAGGGAGTTGCTCAGCAGGTTCCCCATCACCTGAGCCAGTCGGTCACGGTCGACCTGGACAGTCGGGAGTCCATTCGGCGTCTCCAGCGCCAGGGCGATCCCCTGCTCCACCGCTTGAGGCTGGTACGCCTCCACCACGCCCCTGAGAAACGACCCCATGTCGACCCTGTCCTTTTCCAGGTGAAGCTTCCCCGCGTCGGCCAGGGCTAGAATCCGCAGGTCGTCGATCAGGCGAGAGAGCGTGCGCGTCTGAATCAGCGCCGCCCGCAGGTTCTCCTGATCCGTCGGGTAGACCCCGTCCAGCATCGCCTCCAGCGTTCCCTGCAGGACCGTGAGAGGCGTGCGCAATTCGTGGGCGATGTCGGCCGTCTGGTTGCGGCGCGCCTGCTCCATCCGATCCAGACTGCCCGCCATAGAATTGAAGGCATCCGCCAGTTGCGCCACCTCATCCTGCCCCCGCACGTCGGCCCGGGCGGAGAGATCTCCCCGGGCGACAGCCTCGCTGGCGACGGTCAGCTCCCGGAGAGGGGCCGTGATGGAATGGAACAGGAAGCCGCCGACGACCAACGCCACACCGAGAGCAGCCGCTGCACCGATCCACAGGGTCCTGCGCACCCGGGCCAGGAACGCGGTCTGGGCCGCATCCAGAGGCCAGGTCGGAGGATTCCTCAAAGCCGGGAGGAGATACCCTACCAACTCGCCGTCCACCTCGATAGGCACGGCGTCGTCGAGAGCCTCGCGAGACAGAGCTCCGCGAGGTGGTCCCTCAGTACTCGCTACGATCTGCCCCCCCGCGTCAACGATGCGGAAATCGAGCATTCCCAGGGGAGGGTCGGGAACACCGGCGAACCTTCCGCGCATTCGCGGTCCGCGATCCGGCAACTGGGCGACCACTTCTTGAATGCCTGCCCACGAGTCTCGGGCATCGTAATACTCAGCCAGCTGCGTGGTCAAGCCCTCCCACATTCCGCTGCGAGTGAGCGCATAACGGCGAAACGCGTTCTCGGTGACGCGCCCTGTGAGCACCGCCACCGTTCCGACGGTCACGACGATGACGACCAGGAAAGCCAACATCCCTTTCCAGAAAAGACTACGCATCGCTGATCTCCACGAGACGTCTAGAGACTGACACCAGGATCTTGCGACACCGGTAAGACACGGCCGAGTACTGGGCCTTCCACTGCCAAGAAGAAGCTATGTATCATCATCCAACTCCGGGTTGAGTCGGTATCCCGCACCGCGCACCGTCAGGACGTACTGCGGGGTGGCCGGATCAGCCTCGATCTTGTGCCGCAGGTTCTTGACGTGCGCGTCCACGGTCCGCTCATACGCCTCAAAAGCCACGCCGTGCACCGCCTCCAGAATCTCTTCTCGGGAGAAGACCCGACCGGGATCTCTCATCAGCGTCTCCAGGATGTCGAACTCCGTGGGCGTCAGCTCTACCGGCTCTTCAGCGACGGCCACCGTGTGCTCGGCGCGATCCAATACGATAGGACCCGCACGAAGGATCGGCGGCGCTTCGGGCTTAGGCTGCGCGCGGCGTAGGACCGCCCGTACCCGTGCCACCACCTCCCGCGGGCTGAACGGCTTGGTGACGTAGTCGTCGGCCCCCATCTCCAGGCCCACGATCCGATCCGTCTCCTCAGCCCGAGCGGTGAGCATAATGATCGGCACGTCCTGCTCGCGCCGGATCTGCCGGGTGAACGCCAGGCCATCCATCTTCGGCATCAGGATGTCCAGCACCACCAGATCGGGCTTCTCGTGCCGGGCGACGTAGAGTGCCTCCTCGCCGTTGTAGGCCGTCGCCACCCGGTAGCCGTCCTTCTCCAGGTAGGAGCGCAACAGACGGACGATCTCAGGTTCGTCGTCGACAACCAGAATGGTCTGAGTCACAGGTCATACCTCCCACAACGCCGCGCCCGGTGCGAACAGGGCCAAAGGGAAATGGAACGCCGGTTCATGCTTCTACAGGACACCAAAGGCCATCAGCGCTCCGATGACGACAAATGTGACGGCCGAGACCGAAAGGATTGTCCGTTCAGGAATGAGTCGGCACAGTGCTTGACCTCCGAGGACGCCCAGGGCTGTCACGCCGGTCAGCGCCAACGACCCGCCTATGAAGACGGCCCAGGCAGAGCTGTGCTGCCCGGCCAAACTCAGGACGGCGAGCTGGGTCTTGTCCCCCAGCTCGGCAACGAACAACAGCCCCAGGGTCGAGCCAAAAACGTGCCAGCTCCACCAGCCGTCTCCGCAGCCTGGCGCTTCGTCCCCCTGAACCTCGCACACACTTGCCCACAGCGCATTCCTCTCCACCTTCAACGCCTCTCTCGCCACCAACAGACCCATCACCACGAAGGCTGCCGCCGCGACCGCCTGGAGGACGGTCTCTGGTACGAGTTGCCCCAGGACCTCGCCGCCCGCCGCACCGAGCGCGGTCACCAGGGTCAGCCCCAGGCTTGCTCCCGCAAAGACCGCCCAGGGACGCCGGTGGGTGCAGACCTGCGTCACGACGGCCAGCTGAGTCTTGTCCGCCAGTTCCGCCACGAAAACCAGTCCCAACGCTGTGAGAAAGGCGCTCCAATTCACCCGTTGTCTCCCTCCCGGTTATCCAGTTGCTTCGTCCACAATCTTATCAATGTGAGTATACCGGCAACCCGGGAATTAGGGAAGGTTGTTAGGTCCCGGTCTCTCCTCGCTTGGACAATAGCTCGATCAGTGGTCTAAGAAGGAGACGAGCTTGCCCAGCAGCACCGGCGCGGCCAACTGCTCCTCCGCCATCGCCCAGTCGTGATCCGTCTTGCTGATCTTCCCCATCTCGTACAGAGCCTTCTGTTCCTGATAATAGCTCACCCCCCAGTCGTAGTCCTCCTTGGCCGTCTCTATGTCATCATCCGCCGAGGCGTCCGTGGCATCCTGGTAGCTATCGTATGCCAGCGTCAACTGGGTCTCAGCATCGCGCAGGGCGGCCTCGGCGTCGGCCATCTCCGCTTCGCTGGGTCCCTCTCGCACGTCCCCCAGCTCGCCGCCGCCGCTGGCACATTGCTCCTCTTACCCCATCGACGCCCGTACTGTAACGGAGCTGTGTGAAGATTTGATGAAGATCGGATGAAGGTTGGGTGCGAATAAGGCAACAGCAGGGTCGGGAAGGGCCAAACCTTGGGCCTGAACTGCCCCATATCAGTCACGGCTTCGTGAGACGCGCGGGCATCGTCACCTCGCGACTTCGCGCTAGCTCTGCTATTGGCGCGGGACTGCAGTCCTCCTGAAAGCGGTGGCTTTCCCAATTCGGGCGTACGGAGCACACGGGAAGGGCTATGCCTTTCCCCAAGAGATCAACTCTGCAGATAGATCGAAGTCATAGTTTCACCGAACTCTTATACAATTCCCATACAGATACTTGACAAGCGATCCGTGATGTGATATACTTGTAAAGGAATTGAGAAGGGGAGTTCAACGGAGGTGGAGGGTACACGAGAAGTCTCTCAAATGGGTGGGTAAAGTAAAAAACTGTGGCTGTTGAAGCCAGATCCGATCTCTCTAAAAAGAAAGTAAATGGAAAGGAGAACAACAATCATGCTCAAGGCAAAAGTAAGTCTCATGCTAGCAGTCGCCCTATTTGTAGCGGTCGCGCCGCTCGTGTCAGCTGCCGGGCATCAGACGATCGTAGAAATCGCAGTCGCGGATGGCCGGTTTGATACGCTGGTCGCAGCGGTACAGTACGCGGGCTTGGCCGATGCCCTGTCCAGCGGTGAGTGGACCGTGTTCGCGCCCACGGATGACGCCTTTGCGAAGCTTGGTCTAAACGCTGACAACATTGCCAGCGAGTTCACGAAGGACGAGCTGACCGATATCCTGCTGTACCACGTGCTTGATACTGCGGTTACCAAGGAGGAGGCACTGACGCTTCTGGGTGACGTAGTCATGGCCAACGGCCAGAAGGCCGGGCTCAAGTTCTACGACGGTGACCTCTACGTCAACGACGACTCGAAGGTCATCATCCCCAATATCCTCGCTTCGAACGGCGTGATTCACGTCGTCGACACCGTCATCCTGGGCCCCTGGCCCAAGACGGGCGAAGCTGAGATGGAAGAGGCCCCCGCAGCCCCGTCCGGCGGGACCATCGTTGACATCGCCGTCAATGACGGCCGGTTTGACACGCTGGTCGCAGCGGTACAGTACGCGGGCTTGGCCGATGCCCTGTCCGGTGGTGAGTGGACCGTCTTCGCGCCCACGGACGACGCCTTTGCGAAGCTGGATCTGAACGCCGACAACATTGCCAGCGAGTTCACCAAGGACGAGGTGACCGATATCCTCCTGTATCACGCGCTGGACAGCGCGGTCACCAAGGAGGAGGCACTGACGCTGCTGGGTGACGTAGTTATGGCCAACGGCCAGAAGGCCGGGCTCAAGTTCTACGACGGTGACCTCTACGTCAACGACGATTCGAAGGTCATCATCCCCAATGTCATCGCTTCGAACGGCGTGATTCACGTCGTCGATACCGTGATCCTGGGGCCCTGGCCTAAATAGCGCTTCTGGGTGGAACTGCCCCATAAAAGGGAGCAGCTTCCAGGATAGAAATCGAGAGGAGGCATAACCCTCCTCCTGACCCGCCGGACGTGACGCATATGTCCGGCGGTTTTTTGTTTGTCCAGCCTTAATCTACCCGGATCAAGTGACCAGCTGAGAGAACGAAAAGAGGGGCGCTGAAGCGCCCCTCCAGAACTTGCGATTCACCCTCTTGTTACTAGCTGCTCGGCGTGAGGTGCTACCAGCCCATCCCCCGGCCGCGTCCCCCGCGCCCGGGTGCGAAACCGGCTCCCGGACCACAGTTCTGCCCAGGCGCAAACCGCCGTCCTTCGGGGACGTATCCTTCCTCGAGCCCTTCCACCATCCACTCGCCTTGCGCTTCGCTCAATCGGCCATCCTCCACAGCCTGTTCAATGGCCTCCTTCCGCGCTTCGACCCGTGCACGTTGGATCGCATCCTGGATCTCCTCCAGCTCGACCCCCTCTTGCTCGGCGATCTCAGCCACGCTCCTCCCCTCGTGCAGTTCTGTGAAGAGCCCGGTTGGGTCTAGTCCCAGGGCCTCAGCCACGGCGTCGAACATCGTCGTCCACGACCCACCGCCAAACCGGCCTATGAGTCCGCCTCCGAGCCGCCCGCCACCGAAGGGGCGCGGTTCGTGAATCTCATCGAGTTGGTCGGTCACGTGCTCTCTGACGTCCGAAAGCACCTGCTCCATCTGCTCGGTGGTCAGTCGGCCCGCGTCAACGGCTGCAAGCAGCCGTTCCTCGTGCTCGACCACCGCGGCATCCACGATTTCCTGTGGATCAGCACCGGCACTCTCGGCGATTTCGGCGAACGTTTGACCGTCGTTGAGGGCGGCGATGACCTCCTCCTCGCTCAACCCGGTGACCTCGACAGTCGCGTCTACCAGGGAGTACCGGCCGCGCATCGGGGCTTCATCAAAGAAGAGCCCCCCAAAACCAAACGTCCCGCCGCCGGGGGTGCGCCCTCTTCCATAGAACGGTCGACCATCCACCGGTGGCTGCGGGCCCTGCGCATAGGCGTACGCGACGCCCACCCCGCCCAGCAGAAGTGCGAGGGCTCCTACAACTCCGATAACAACCAGCATCTTGTTCTTGAACATGTCACTTCTCCTTAGATCTAGACTTTCCGTTCGATCTCACAGCGGTCAGTATACCCAAGGAGTGTGAAGATTCTATGAAGACAGGATGAACGTTCGATGTAGATGGTGCGCCTATCTAGCTCCTCGCCATGGCTCCTTCAGCCTCAGCCAGAATCTCCCGTACCCATCGATGTGGAAGCGGAGTCTCCACGTTCCCGGCTTCTGCCTATTCAGAAACTTACGCGAAACGTAGATGGTGATCTCTTCTGCCTCAAAGCGAACGTAATCTCCGAGATTTTCAGGCCTGCCCATCCGACCGGATGGTCCCGTGAAGAACGTTCATCACCCCATGCAGACCGTACGCCACGCGATGTTCATCACACCGCCCCGCTGACGGACGAACTTCTCGATTCCCTTCGACTCTAGCTCAGCCCTCTTCTGGCTCATATTGACAGATAATCGCTCCTTCTTCGCAGCTCTCACATTCGAACTGGATTGTGGTATGCTCAATGCCGAAGCGCTCCGCGAGCACGTCCTTGAGCCTTCGCATGACGGACTGAGCCTCGCTGAGAGATTGATCATCAAGCACGACGTGGGCGCTGAGGGAGATGTAGCCCGGGCTTACCGTCCAGACGTGAAGATCGTGGACCTTGGAGACCGCCCGGAGCTCCTGCATCGCCTCCCCCACTTCGGTCGCTGTCAATCCCTTCGGCACCCCCTCAATCAAGATGTGGAGGGCTCTCCGCAGCACATTCCCGGACCCCACCAGGATAATGACGCCGATCAACACACTGACCAGCGGGTCGACCAGTGTCCACCCCGTCAACACGATGACCACGCCGGCGCCGATGACCCCCACCGAGGCCAGCGCGTCGCCCAAGACGTGGAGGAAGGCGCTCCGCACGTTCAGGTTCTCGTGACCGTGCCCTCTCAGGACGAATGCCACGATCAGGTTCACCACCAATCCGATCACGGCGACGATCAGCATCGGTCCTGCGAGCACCGGTTCTGGATTCGAAAAGCGTTTTATCGCCTCTCGAAAGATCTCAAAGGCGATCACGAGAAGCGTGGCTCCGTTCACCAGGGCAGCCAGGACCTGCAGACGATGGTAGCCGTAGGTGTGGCGGTCGTTCGGCGGCAGCGAGGCCAACCGAATGGCAACGTAGCTCAACGCCAGGGCGAAGGCATCCAGGAAGACGTGAGCCGCGTCCGACAGGAGAGCCAGGCTGCTTGTCAGGACCCCCCCAAGCAGCTCGGCGACGAAGATGATCCCCGTCAACGCCAGCGAGAGGACAAAGCGGCCCTCTATGTTAGTATGAGGGTGGTCGTGATTGTGTGTATGCTCGTGAGTCATATCAGTCTCCATTACGCAGCGCTCAGCGGAGAGAGTGCTCGCTATCTTCCGTTATGCTTGCCCCAGGTATAGATTGGCACGTCTCTCCGTAGGGGTCCTGATTGGTGACCTCCGGCCCCATCTGCATAGCCGGGTTAACCTCGGTTACCTCGCCCGTCACCGGGGAGGAGGAATAGATGTCAACCTTGATCGTCTCGATCACTGCCACCTCGTCACCGAAAGCCAGGGAGGTCCCCTCTGGCTGGACGTCGGCAAAGGCAACGTCGCCGCTCCGCTGTTGTACAAAGTCCGAAAGGCCGATGCGCACCTGACCGTCTTTGGCCTTCGCCCACAGCCCTGCATCGCTGTAGTACCGATCGGTTGGAACTCGAAACGTGAACTTGTCCAGTGTGAGCTCCCAGACATCTTTCATAGTGGTCCCCCTAATACTGACGTCCTGGCTCGGTCCAGGCTACGGTTGCCCAGCTTCTTCTCTCTCACGGCCCATACCCAGGTCTGTCGCTCGGTTCGTCGAGTAGGTCAGACCACAGCCGGGGCAGGTCACCTTACGCGGACTACTCCCTTTCCTGGGTCGCGACCGCATCTCAGATGGGACGGAGGCGAAAGGATCCCTTGTACAGCTGCATTCTACTTCGCATCTGTCGGCCTCACTCGGCTCTCCTATTGACTTGGTTTGTCGGCCTCGATGATTGCCGAGACCACGAAGTCTTCTACGTTCATTCCTGGGGCCCACTCCCGGATAAAGGCCTTGCTCTCGTCCTTCGGCTCGATCTCGACGCTGACAAACCCGGCCCGCTTCAGCATCGCTTCCAGGTCGTCGATCAAGGAGGCCCCGGCGATGCACCCGGTGTAAAGGCTCAGATCGTCTCTCACCTCGACCGGCAGTTCAGCAGTGGCGACCACGTCCGAGATGGCGACCCGACCTCCGGGCTTCAAGACTCGGAACGCTTCCTCGAAGACCCGCGCTTTCTCGGGCGAGAGGTTGATGACACAGTTGGAGATGATCACGTCTACGATATTGTCCGCGACGGGCAAGTTCTCGATCTCCCCCAGGCGGAACTCCACGTTCTCAAACCCATTCTCGGCAGCCAACCTGCGTGCCTTGCACACCATCTCCGGGGTTGCGTCGACACCGATCACAGTTCCATCCGCCCCAACCGCCTCCGCAGCCAGGAAGCAATCGAACCCGCCCCCGCTGCCCAGATCGAGCACGGTCTCGCCAGCCTTCAGGGACGCGATGGCAACGGGGTTTCCGCAGCCAAGCCCCATATTCGAGCCCTCGGGCACGGAGGACAGTGCCTCCAAAGAATATCCAATGGCGAAGGATGCCTCACCCGCTGTCGAATCTCCGGCCTCACCGCAGCAGGCCTCTGCAGCGCACCCGCACTCCTGGGACCCCGACCGCGCGATTCCTCCGTAATTCCTCCGGACCGCCTTGCGGACCTCTTCAGCACTTGGTTCTGACATTCTCTGTCCTCCGTCTCAAAGTTGTCCCTCGCTCTGAAATCCAAACGACCAGATATCCTTCTCACACAAACGAAGACCGTTACCCTTTCACAGCGCTCGGATCCGTCACTCCTCACTCTGCATCGCAGCGCGGACACGGACACGCGACCGGCTCCGTGCGACTTCCCGCCGGTCCCAAAACCTCCTCCAGCAGCTGCTCCACCTGGCCGTCGACCAGCCGGTAGGTGACGAATAGACCGTCTCGACGATCGCTCACTGCACCTGCTTCCCGCAACACCCGCAACTGCTGCGAAACGTAGGCCTGTGGCTTATTCAAGACCGCCTCCAGGTGGCAGACACACGCGGGGTCGCGACGCAGTTCGTCGAGAATCTGGAGCCGGGCTGGGTGTGAGAGAAGCTGAAAGACCTCGGAAGCCTGTTCGTACTTATCGGTCATAGCTGAAACGCCAAGTTAGTTTTATATGCATCAGTATGCATATGATAGCGTGAAATCCGGCATGCGTCAAGGAGAGCCGGAGCGCTTGATGGTTAGGCGCGTCTAGGGGGTCTCCCCAACAGGGCGGCAGGTGGCATGTAGATAGGCGAGATCGTCGCGTGGAGGGAGAAGCTCGATCACCTCGACGATCTCAAACCGCTCTCCATTCAGCTGAATCTCCTCTCCCACGTCCGGCGGGGTGTCTTGGTTGATGATCGCACCGGGATGGGAGCCTCCCGTCACCACGTAGCTCACTTTGTAGATCACTGTGTCCTCCCTTTCCCCTCCAGTCGCACCCGTAAGTTACGGTGACGGAGCTTGAATGAGAGATCCGAGGCGACGTTGCGCATCAGTAGGTAGCCGATGCGGGGATCGTTGTCGCACAGGGCCAGGAGTCTCTTCCGCGGGATGACGTAGAGACGTGTACCATCCTCCACGCAGCGGACCGTCGCGGAGCGGGCGCCCCGGTCCACCAGCGCCATCTCGCCAAACGTCTGCCCCGGGCCCAGGTGGACGATCGGCCTCATCTGCGGCGGCCCGGGTACGTCCGGGATCGCTCCCTCGGAGACCAGAACCTCGACCATCCCTTCGCGTACGACGTAGATCTCGTCGCTAGCTTCCCCCTCGTGAACGATTACCTCGTCCCCCTGATACGCAATCTCTTCCCCCAACTCAGCCACCCGTTCGATCTGATCCGCGGTGAGACCAGCGAACAGTTCACTCCGTTCCAGCAACGTTCTACCTCTCATTGCTATGCTCCTTCCCCGTTGGTTCGAAATGCCTTTGCACGAGCGACGTAGTGAGCAGCGGCAGCGCGTATGTCTTCGAGTTCTTCATCTGTGAGCGCTCGGATGATTTCTGCCGGAACACCCAGCGCGAGGTGCTGGGGTGGGATGACCTGCCCCTCGGTCACCACGGCCCCCGCTCCGATCAACGCCTCCTTGCCCACGGTGACCCCATTGAGGACGACCGCCCCGATGCCGACCAATGCCCCATCTGCGATCTTCGCGCCGTGTAGCACAGCACGATGCCCCACGGTCACTCCTATGCCCAGGCTACACGGGATACCCTCATCAGTGTGAATCACCGTCAAGTCCTGAACGTTGGTTCGCGCCCCGATGGTAATCGGCTCATTGTCGCCGCGAAGCACGCAGCCAAACCAGACGCTAGCTTGTGCCGCGATGCGCACTTCTCCCAAAATGGTCGCATTTGAGGCGACGTAAGCTGAGTCATCGACGAGTTCCGGATGATACTTGATGTCCATGCCTTCCGTCCTTACGGTCATGCTTCTCGATACACCAGAAAGCGGTGGGTAAATCGATGATTTACCGTTTCGACCAATAGCGAATCCGGGGCCCGGAGAGCATTCCGCCTCTATTGTACCACAGAAACAGAGCCCGCCGAAGCATAGATTGAGTGTTTACGGCAAGCCCTGGCCTCCGCTCAGACGGTAGGGCCAGGCCTCTCGTCCAGGTGAAAGGCGCTTGCCTCTCGTCCAGGTGAAAGGCGCTTGCCTCTCGTTCAGGTGAAAGGCACTTGCCTTTCGCTTGGGTGAAAGGCACTTGCCTTTCACCCATCGTCTGCTAAAATC
>Ga0207797_1002378_pt1 | contig 13063 bp, 13 predicted proteins | sample PRCRCaboRojoPR_6_FD_187275 | JGI IMG/M metagenome (GOLD analysis project Ga0207797, IMG submission 187275) | Marine sediment microbial community from Cabo Rojo, Puerto Rico - PR CR 10% Liquid 1 (SPAdes) | ecosystem: Environmental > Aquatic > Marine > Coastal > Sediment | place: Cabo Rojo, Puerto... | reverse complement strand
AGAAGATCCTTTGGGATGGCCAAGGGGAATGTGATCTTTACCACATGAATCCAGTCGCTTGGTGGAAATGTATACGGTGCTGTGCTGTGCTGTCTGATATTCCCCTGGGGAGGCTCTCAAAGCGTTGGTGCTGACTACAGGCTCGATATCTTGCACGCTGTACAGAACCAACTCAATTGCTAACAAAAGGGTCGTGCTGAACTCTGGGCGCGTATCTCGCACCGGGCCCAGCCCCTTGAACGAGGCACTCAACGAGATTCGTCAAGAATGCCCGAAAGAAGCCACGATTTTCGGTTCCAACTCCACCCCGTCCAGGACCGAACCACCCTCGGGCCGAGGCCACGAAGACGAAGTGCACCCAACCATGGGCGAATAGTCCGATGCCAAGAGCGTTCTGAAATCGTGTCGGCATCGCCGTTCCCCCATCATCTCTACGCGAGGAGCGGAGAGAACAATTTATCCCATACATTCACCATCTGGAACATCTGCCACGCTCTATCGTGAAAACGTCTACAGGAACCTATGCGGAGGGAATCCGAGCTCCCCCGGCTGGCGTGCTGACGGATCGAATCCCTTGACGATCAGCCAGATTGCCATGACCATCTCCTGGAGGGCGATGGGAAGGGCGAATATCGACTCGATCGGCATCGCGATAGCGATCTGGAGGTCGCCCCTGGGGCGAACACCCCAAACACTCCCATCACACCCGACGCGAACCAGAGGATGGAGGCGAGCAGGCCCTACCCCGCCCGCCACCGGGGTATGAGCGTTGTCCGGGATAACTCGACGTAGAATTTCAAGGCGCCTGAGGCAAATATGAGTGTCAGGAGGATAAGAGCCCACATCGGAGCCAGCCAAGAGCACGAGTATCGAGTCGTACGCTCCAGCAACTGACGCTCCTCCGAGACCAGAGTCTCGACTGACAGTCAGGATCGTGAGCAGGAACCCCAGGAGAGCGAGGTACGTCACGAATTCGAGGGCTCCTCTGAAGACGAGATAGCCGATCGCCGGTGGATCGGCCGTGCCGCTCGAAGACAGTGTTCGAAGTTGGCCGTCCGTCTGTCGGCAGCGGTGCCGAGAAATGTGGTGTGGATCGCTCGGTTACCAGCCGCCACCCATACCGTGACCGTATCCGCCCATGCCGTGACCGTAGCCACCGCCACAGGGCATTCCGGGACGGTACCCGCTCGCGCCGTAGCCACCGGGCCCATTGCTGCCCGGTCCGTATTCGCCGGGTGCATACTGACCACGGTCAGCCGGTGCGCCCCAGCCGCCGGCCCAGGGCCCCATGTGTTCGGCCATGGCGTACGCGACTGCTTCGATCGTGGTTCCGGTCTCCTCCTCGAAGGCGGCGACGCCCTCGGGACCCATTCGCTGTGCCATCCACTGGGCCATGTACTGGGCGCGAGCCTCGGTGGCGTCGTCGGCGTCGGCGTACGGCGTCGGTTGGGAGTCGGTACCCGAGTGAGCGCTCACGGCTGGCGCGAGGGCGCCGAAGGTGAGGGCCGCGAGCAGCGCACCCACGAGCAGGACCGTTGTGGTTCGTCGCATTACACCTGGCCCTACGGCGGGGAGATACTTCTCTGGGAGGCTGCGAACGGAGTGCTCAGAACCGTGGAGAGCGTTCATACGCGTCTCTCGTCGTTTCTCAGCACAGCGACCGTTCGTCCCGCCGGATTTCGAGCCGCGGTCGAGGGCCCGGGGCTCACCCGGTCAGTTGGTCGTCCCGATCATCGCGAAACGGATTTCGAGACGACACCCCGCACCCGACCCGGGCGAGTCGCGGGGCCGGCGGGCCGCCTGGATCCGTGGACTGCCATGCGGGCACCTACCGGGGACTGCCCGGGCGGCACATTCACGTCGGCTGCGTCGGACGCGGCCTCGGGTGCGGTGAAGACGAACCAGCTGGCGCCGGTACGGCGACCAGGCGACCGCCCGCGGCACCCGAAGTCGTGGTATTATTCCACAATAACACCCTCCGCAATTATGTAGACCGTTCCGCCGGACGTCCTCTCTCGCAATTCTTGCCACTCCTGTCGCCATATTTGCAATTACCAATACGTCACAGTCGTGTGCGGTTTCGGATGTGCTGAGAACGACTCTCCGCGTATATATAATCTAGATTCCTAATCATGACCGTGACCGTGGATCATGGCAACACGTCGCAACTTCCTCCGGCTCGTCGGCACGACGGCGGCTGGTGGAGTCATCACCCAGTATTCGAGTGACATCGCCCGGGCCCTCCAGCAGGCGACCGATGGCCCGAAAGAGGTCGTGTGGTTCCAGGGACAGTCCTGTACGGGTTGTACGATATCCACCCTCCAGGCCGAGTATCCGACCCTGGAAGAGGCACTGTCCGCGTTTCGGCTGGCAGTGACCTTCCATCCGACGATCATGGCCGAGGCCGGGCAGCCGGCGATCGACTCGATGAGCACCGATCCGGACATCCTCATCGTCGAAGGCTCCATCCCCACCGACATCCCAGAGGCGGCGACGATCGGCCATCGAACCGCCGAGGAGTGGGTGACCGAGCTGGCGCCGAACGCCGACCTCGTCGTCGCGGTCGGGAACTGTGCCTGCTTCGGCGGCTGGCCGGCCGCCGAGAATCGACGGCGGGTCCACGGCCTGGGCCCGAACGTCACCGGCGCGCAGGGGCTGCAGTTCGAACACCGAGAGAAAGGTGGCGTCCTGGGCGGCGAGTTCGCGTCGGGACTCGACCTGCCCGTCGTCAACCTCAGCGGGTGTCCCCCGAACCCGGACTACGTCTTGCTCACACTCGCGACCGTGCTCAACGGGCACGTGCCCGAACTCGACCGGTACCAGCGGCCCAAGCCGTTCTACGAGCCGCTCGTCCACGACAACTGCATGCATCGGGGCGAGTTCGACCGGGGCGAGTTCGCCGAGAAGCCCGGAGACCCCGGCTGCCTGATCAAGACCGGGTGCAAGGGCCCCTATACCAACTGCGACGACCAGGAGCGGCTCTGGAACGACGGGACGAGCGTGTGTCTCAACGTGAGCGCCCCCTGTATCGGCTGCATGGAGCCCGCGTTCTGGGACCGCTTCTCGCCGTTCCGGGAAGAGATCGAGGACAGTCCCGTGCTCGGCAACGTGAGTGCGACCCAGGCCGGTGCCGCCGGCGTGGTGGCCGCCGCGGCGGGCATCGGCGCGCACATGGGCCGCAAAGCGATGGGGTATGGCAAGTTCGAGGACGAGAACTCAGCCGAGCCAGAGGAGGAGGCCGACTGATCGCCCGCCGGGCAGCTATATCACAATACACACATGCCAGAAATCGACATCGACCCGACGACGCGCATCGAAGGCCACCACGGCATCACCCTCCAGGTGAACGAGGACGGGGTCGTCGAAGAGGCCAAAAGCAAGATGGAGATGTTCCGCGGCGCCGAAATCGTGACACTCGGCCGACCGCCCTCCGACGCCCCGCAGCTCACCGGGATGGTCTGTGGGGTCTGTTTCCTGTGTCACCGGCTCTGTTCCTCGAAGGCCGCCGAGGACGCCGCCATGAACGCGGGCGTCTTCGACGGCCCGCCCCCGAACGCGGTCCTCTTGCGAGACGCCGCGGAGGGCATCTTCTACCTGTGGAACCACGCCGTCCACCTCTTCGCGCTGGTGGGGCCGGATTACAGCGACGCGGTCGCCGATACCGGTTTCGAGCGACTCGACCCCCTGGAGGGAGACGGCTATCTCTCCGCGATGGAGCAGCAGCGCGGCGTCATGAAGGCACTGGCGGAGTTCGGCGGGCGGGCCCCCCATCCGGTCTCGTACATCCCGGGCGGAATGGCGACGAAGCCCGACCACGCCACGATCCAGTCCGTCAAGAGCCGGGTCGCCGAGGTCAGCGAGTGGCTCGGCCCGACCGAGGCCGTCCCCGAGGTCATCGAGAACGTGCAAAACGGCGAGTTCGATCCCTCGATCGGCGAGGGGCTCCACGACATCGTGTCGATCCTGGTCGCCGCGGCACAGGCCGGGGCGGCGGACATCGGCGAGGGGCCAGGCCGCTATTACAGTAATGGGATCTTCGAACAGCCCGACACCGGGGAACGGTTCTTCAAGCGAGGAGTGTACCGCGGGGGGTCGGTCGAGGAGTTGACCAAGGAGGAGATCGTCGCCGGCATCCACGAGGACACGGCCTACTCCTGGTACACCGAGGACTCCAGCGGCGCGCCCACCGAAGCCGGACCGCCCGAGCCCGATCCGGACAAGGAGGACGCGTACTCCTGGGGCAAGGCGCCCCGCTTCGAGGGCCAGTCGATGGAGGTCGGCCCGCTCGCGAGGCTCGTCATCTCCGACATGGACCCGTTCGACCTCCGGGCCAACCTGGGCGGCGGCGCGGCCGAGAGCAACACCCTGAACCGGCTCATCGCCCGGGCGCAGGAGGCCCTCCTCGTCCGCGACCAGGTCCTAGCGTGGCTCGACGCGATCGATCCGAGCCAACCCTTCATGGCCGATGACTGGACCGACGATTTCACCGGAAAAGGCGTGGGCCTCTTCGAGCCATCACGCGGAACCCTGTCCCACTACATGGACGTGGAGAACGGCGAGATCGAGCGCTACCAGATCATCACGCCGACGATCTGGAATCTGGGACCCCGTGACGCCGACGGCGGACCCAGCATCCTCGAGGAGGCGGTCGTCGGGGATCAGGTCGAGACCCTCGAGAACCCGCTCTCGGTCATGCGGACCATCCGCTCGATGGACCCGTGTCTCGCGTGTGCCGTCCACGTCCAGACCCCCGATGGAACCCTCGAACTCGACGTCGAACCGGTCGTCCCCGAGGGGCTGGAGGGAGGGAGGTGTGATGTCTGAGAAGCGGCCTCTCCCGGACGGCGGGGAGGCCGAGCGGGCGACTAGTTGGCTCGGTCGCGTCTGGCTCTCCGTGGGCAACCGCTACGAGCGGTACCGTCACCTGAATCCGGCGGACAAAGTCGCCATGGACTGGCACAGCTGGGGGACCATCCTGACCCACTGGTCGATGCTGCTCCTGCTTTTGGCCACCGCCGGGACAGGCATCGCGAAGTGGCTCGGCTGGTACGGGCCCCTGACCACCGGTATCTGGGGCGGCTACTACGTTGCCTTCCTGATCCACGTCTGGACCGGGGTCCTGCTTTTCGTCTGGGCGTTCGTCCTCTATCCATACTACTCCCTGGTCGTCGACGGCAAGTCCGTCCTGATATCGATGGACCAGGTGCGGGAACAGATCGTCATCGCGCTTGCCCTCTTCGGCCTGGCGTCCTACATCCCCGGATACAAGGAGGCCAGACGCACCTACGACGAGGAGGCCGAGGAGTGGGTGGGCCACCATCCACTCCAGACCGCCTTCTGGTACGCGACCTGGGGCTTCGTGGCGGTACTCACGCTTACCGGATTCGCGCTGTGGGCCGCCCTCGAGACGCAGCCGACCGGCTACATCGCAGCGCTTGGCTTCCTCGAGGGCTGGCTGTCCTTCGAGACGCTGCTCCGGGTCCACCTGGTCTCGACCTTCCTCTTCCTGGCCTCGGTCGGCATCCACGCGTACGTGGCCTTCTTGCCGGGGAACCGCGACCTGCTCCGCTCGATGCTCGACGGGAAACTCGAGGGCTGGCGGGTCGACGAAGAGACCCGCCCGGAGCCGAGTGGCGGGGCCTCGACCAAGGACGGGCTGGCGAACGCGCTCGCGGGAGTCTCCCGGCGGCTCGGGACCGGCCCCGAACTGCAGCGCCAGCTCGAGGGGCACTCGGAAGGGAACCCGCCGGCCAAGACCCCCGACGACACCGAGACCGGGAGGCCATCCCCGGACGAATCGGAGGATTCTGAGAGGTCATGACCGGTGGCACAGACGTCGATCGCCGGTCGATGGAAAGCCGGTCCGGGGAGCCCTCGGGGGGGTCAGCGGTCCGGGTCGGTATCGTCGGCGTCGGCAGTCAGATAATGGGCGACGACGGCCTCGGGAAACACGTCGTGGACGAGCTCGCGGCGGGCCCGGTCGGCACCCGCGAGGACGTCTCGCTGACGCACGCGGGAACCATGGCCTTCTTCGCGCTCGAAGCGATGAGTGGCTGCGAGCTGGGCATCGTCATAGACGCCATCGAGACCGGCGACCCGCCCGGAACCGTCCACCGCTACCGGTACGTGGACGGCGGCTTCGAGGGACCGGTCCCCGACATCACGCTCCACGATTTCTCCTTCGTGGACGCGTTACAGGCGGGTACCGAGGCCTACGAGCTCCCGCCGGAGCTGCTGGTCTACGGGGTCGAACCGGCCACTATCGAGCCGTCGCTGGAGCTGAGCGACCGCGTCCAGCGGGCCGTGCCGAGGCTCGTGGAGGCGATCATGGAGCAACTGCCAGCCGAGCCAGGGAAGCGAGCGGCTCTGCCGGGACAGATGCACGGGAGAGAATCATGACATCGCAATGGTACTGTATGGATTGCGAGACCCAGATCGACGCGTCCGAGGTCGAGGGCCACGAGGTCGACGGCCATCAGGTGAAGGGCCTCATCCGTCCGGACCGGTTGATCGGCAACGACCCCTGGAACATGCGTATCGAGGCCGAGGGCGACGTGGACAGCCCCGCCGGGGTCGAAGGAGCTGCACCGGAGGACAGTCCGACCGGCGCGGACCCAGAGGAGGGTGGTGAGGACTGATGTGTCTCGGCATCCCCGGCGAGATCCAGGAGATCGATGGCCACACCGCACGCGTCGAGTTCTGGAACGTCGAGAAGGAGATCCGCATCGACATCGTCGGCGACACCGTCGAGGAGGGCGATTACGTGTTGAATCACGCGGGGTTCGCGATCCGGAAGATCCCCGACGCCGAGGTCGAGGAGACCCTCTCTCTGTACGAATCCCTGCTCGAGGGCGATACCGACGAGGCAGTCACCGAACTCGGCAGCGTCGGTGAAGACCTCGAAGTCGGCAGCGAGGGCGAAGACCTCGAAGTCGCAGGCGAGCGATGAGCGAGGCCGCCCTGCAGTTCCGCGATCCGGAGGCGGCCGAACGTCTGGCCGAACGGATCGAGGAACTCATGGACGAGATCGGTCACCCGGTCTCGATCATGCACGTCTGTGGCACCCACGAGCAGACGATCGCGAAGTTCGGGCTGCGCAGCGTGCTTCCAGATGGGCTCTCGGTCCGGATGGGTCCGGGCTGTCCCGTCTGCGTGACGAACATGCCGGAGGTCGACGAGGCCGTCGCGCTCGCAGAGGACGGACATCTCGTCGCCACCTTCGGGGACATGTTCAAAGTCCCCGGGACCTCGAAGAGTCTCGCCGACGCGAAGGCCGAGGGTGCCGACGTGCGCATTGTCTATAGTGCCAGCGACGCCGTCGAACTGGCTATCGAGCACTCCGACCGCGAGGTTGTGTTCTTCGCCACCGGCTTCGAGACCACAGCGGCCCCGACCGCCGCCATCCTCCAGGCCGACCCACCCGAGAACTTCTCGGTGCTCTCGGCGCACAAGTACGTCCCGCCGGCGATGGAAGTGGTCGCCGAGATGCCGGACACCGACGTCGACGCGTTCCTCGCAGCCGGCCACGCGGCCACAATCACTGGCTACGGCCTCTTCGATAACTTCGTCGAGAACCACGAGATCCCGGTCGTGGTGGGCGGATTCGAGCCCCTCGACGTGCTCCTCGGCCTCGAGAAAGCGCTCGAATACCTCAGCGAGGGGACCTATGGCCTCGCGAACGCATACCCGCGGTGCGTCGACGAGGCCGGTAACACGGCGGCGCTTGACGCTCTGTGGAGCGTCTTCGAGACGACCAGCGGCGAGTGGCGCGGTATCGCCGAGATCCCGGACGCCAACCTCGTCATCCGGGCGGAGTACGACGCCTGGAACGCCAGAAAGCGGTTCCATATCGAGCCCGAAACCGGGGCGTCGAACCCGCTCACCGAGCAGTGCATCTGCGGGGACATCATGGCCGGGAAGGCCGATCCGGACGAGTGTGATCTCTTCGGCGAGGAATGCACGCCCTCGATGCCCGTCGGCGCCTGCATGGTCTCCAGCGAGGGCACCTGCAAGATCTGGCTGGAGTACGGGGGCGAGCCCGACCTATGAGCGGTCAGTCCGAGGTGATCACGACCGCGCACGGCGCCGGGGGCGACCGGATGCGCGCGCTCATCCAGGAGCTGATCCTGCCACGGTTCGACGGGGCTAGGGCCGGGTCCGGAGCGGACGCAGAGGGCGGTCCGCATTCCCCAGGTCTCTCCGCCCTCGACGATGGGGCCGTGCTCCCGATGGGCAACGGGGAGGCAGTGGTCCTCACCACCGATAGCCACGTCGTCACGCCCACCGAGTTCCCGGGCGGGGACATCGGTCGGCTCGCGGTCTCCGGGACGGTCAACGACCTCGCGGTCATGGGCGCCACGGAGGGCCTCTCGCTTACGTGCTCGCTGATCGTCGAGGAGGGCGTCTCCCTCGACCGTGTCGAGTCGATCCTCGATTCCATGGCCGAGACCTGCGAGGCCGCGGACTGCCGCATCGTCACCGGCGACACGAAGGTCATGGGCAGCGGGGAGCTGGACGCGATCGCGATCAACACCGCAGGGGTGGGTCGGGTCCCGGCGGACGGCTTCGTCACCGACCGGGGCATGCGGCCCGGCGATCGGATCGTCGTCTCCGGCACCCTGGGCGACCACGGAATCGCACTGCTGGCCGCCCGCGAGGACTTCGACTTCGGCGAGGAACTCATGAGCGACGTCGCGCCGGTCAACGATCTGGTGGCGGCAGCGATGGACGCCGGGACGGTCACCGCAATGAAGGACCCGACCCGGGGCGGGTTCGCCTCGGCCATCAACGAGATGGCGGCGAAAGCCGACCTGGGCGTGACCGTCGAGGAGGCCGCGTTGCCGGTGACGCCGAGCGTCGCCTCGGCCGGCGAGATCCTGGGTATCGATCCGATCCAGGTCGCCAACGAGGGGAAGGTAGTCATGGCAGTCGACTCCGACGACGCCGAGGCGGTCCTCGACGCGATGCAGGCACGTCCCGGGGGCGAGGACGCCGCGATCGTCGGCGAGGTGACGGAGGACCATCCCGGCCGCGTGGTGCTCGAGACGGGCTTCGGGCGTCGCTACCTCTCGGTCCTGGAGGGCGACCCGCTGCCGAGGATCTGTTGACATGCACGAACTGGCTATCGCGAACGGGGTCCTCGAACGCGCCCTCGAGGCCGCGACAGAGCGTGGTGCGGACACGATCACCGCCCTCACGCTCGAGGTCGGGACGATAACCCACGTCAACCCGACCCAGTTGTCGAACTGCCTGTCGCTTCTGGCGGCGGATACGCCCATGGCGGACGCCATGATCGAGATCGAACGGATCGAGCCGGCGGGACGCTGTTCGTGTGGCTGGTCGGGGGAGCCACGCACCCTGGAGGATTTCGGCGGCACGACGCCCGACCCACGGTGTCCGGACTGTGGCGCCCAGCTGGAGTTCACCGCCGGACGCGAATGCCGGCTGGCCAGTATCACCGTACCCGACTCGACCCCCACACCATGACACGAAACGTCTCCCTTACCGATCCACTGGCAACGCTCCTCGAGAACCTTCTCGGCCCGCTCAGGGGCCAGCCTGGCCGTCCAGAATCGCCCGTCGGCCCTCTCCGAGCCCATCGCGGCGGTCACGACCACGTCGAACTCCCGGGGGATGCCGCGACCGACGACGTCCTCGTCGCCCTGCGGGAACAGGCCATGGACATCCACGAGCAGGTGGTCCACGAGCACGGCATCTTCGCGGTGGAGTTCCTCGGCGCGACCGGCAGCGGGAAGACCCGGCTCATCGAGCAGCTCGTCGATCGTGCACCGAGCGAGGAGTCAATCGGGGCCGTCGTCGGCGACGTGGCCGGCGAGGACGACGCGAACCGACTCCGCGCGCTCGGGGTCGAGGTCGTGAACGTGAACACGGGTGGAGAGTGCCACCTCGACGCCGCGCTGGTCCAGGACGCGATCGACGAACTCGACCTCGCGAGCCTCGACACGCTTTACCTGGAGAACGTGGGCAACATGGTCTGTCCGGCGGATTTCCCCCTCGGCAGCCAGGCCCGCGTGCTGGTGGTGAGCACCACCGAGGGCGACGACGTCGTGCGGAAACACCCCGGCCTCTTCCAGGTCGCGGACGCGGCCGTCATCAACAAAGTCGACCTGGCGCCGGCCGTCGCGGCCGACGTCGACCGCATGGCCGCCGACGTGAAGACGGTTACTCCCTCCGTTCCAGTCTTCCGAACCACTGCCGAGACGGGAGCCGGGGTCCCGGAACTGGCAGCGCACCTCCGGAGCCAGGCAGCCGAGGGGCACACCGCAGCGGACCATCGCCATCCGATGGCAAGCGGGTCCCAGCGCGTCGATGGGCCGGACTGACCGGCCGAACCTTTTTCACTGAACGTCGGACGAGTCCGCCCCGTGACCTGAGACAGGCCCGGGTCGGTTCGCGGGATGACGACCACCCGGCTCGGGGTGACAATCGGTCGTCTGTTAGCCCACTGTCGACGCTATGTAGACGACGCGTGCAGCCACGTCGGTCTGGCACGCCCGTCGCCGCGCGGATGGTCTCCTCCCGTGCTGGCGACTGTTCCAGGTCCTCCCGTGCGTCGACCCATCCACCCGCCGCGTACCAGTTGCGGCGTCCGTCTACCCATCCCACCCGCCGTGCCAGTTGCGGCGTCCGTCTACCCATCCCAGCCCTCGCGTGCCAGTTCCCCCTACCCATCTACATATCCCATCCATTGCAGGCCAGTTCCCGCGACCGTCTCCCTCGCTCCACATGAACAATCTTAAAGACTCTGAGAGTCGAATTCTCCTTCACTTACTATGGATATCGCCGATATCGCGACGAAGGATTTCATCGAGGTCGACGCCGACCGCCGGCTGGGGAAGCTGCGTTCTATCTTCGAGGACGAACACCCCAAAGGCGTCATCGTGACCGTCGATGGCCAGTACGACGGCGTTATCACCGAACGACAGCTGCTCCAGTCCCACGTGGAGGACGACGCGAAGGCCTCGGCGCTCTCCAAGCCGGCCCCGAAGGTCGACCGTCATGAGGACATCCGGGAGACAGCGCGGATGCTCGTCGAGGGTAACACCAAAGTCGCACCGGTGTTCGAGGGCGACGGCCTCTGGGGCATCGTCACCGAGGATCTCATCCTCGAGGCCGTTCTCGACAACCTCGACGCCCTGGACGTCGTCGACATCTTCACCACCGACCCCGTCTTCATCGCGCAGGACGACACGGTCGGGAAGGTCATCAATCGACTACGTGAAAACGGCATCTCCCGGCTCCCCGTCCTCGACGAGGACGGCAAACTGGCCGGCGTCGTCACCGTCCACGACGTGGTCAACGTCGTCGTGCGGGACATGTCGAAGACGACCCAGGGCGACCGCCGCGGCGAGATCGAGCGGGTGCTCGACCTGCCGGTCTATGACATGATGTCGAGTCCCGTCGAGACCGTCACGCCCTCGACCTCGGTCGAGGACGCGGTCGACATGATGCTCGACCAGGACTTCGGCGGGCTCGTGGTGACCGATCCGAACGACGACCGGGAGGTCGTCGGCGTGGTGACCAAGACCGACGTGCTCCGCGCGCTGACCTACACCGAGGAGCAGCAGATGGACGTCCAGATCACGCACATCGATCTGCTCGATACCATCACCCGCCAGGAGATCCGCGACCGCATCACCGAGATCTCGGACAAGTACAGCGACATGCAGGTCCAGCACGCCCACGTGCGGTTCCACAAGCACAAGGAGAAACTCCGGGGCACCCCGCTCATCCAGGCCCAGATCCGGCTCCGCACGAATCGCGGGCAGGTCGCGGGCTCGGGCGAAGGCTACGGCGCGGACAACGCCTTCTACGTCGCCCTCGACAAGCTGGAGCGGAACGTCCTCGAGCTCAAGAACATCCGCGCGGACGAGGAGTACGAGGGCCAGCTCCTCCGCAAGCTCAACGAACTGTAATCGGACGGCTCGAGCGAGCGGCCGCTTCTCGCAGTCCCAGCCAGTAGGAGAACCAGCGTTCGATCAGCGAGTCCCGCGCTCTGCGTCCTCGATCCCCTCGCCGGTGATCTTGAATCGCGCGGACTCGCCCTCGGCCTTCGCGCGGTGCTTCTCGAGGGTCGCCCGGCGGTTGCCACCCTTGAACCGGTCCAGCCGCAGCACCGTCCCGGTCCAGTGGGTCAGGGTATGCCCCCCGAGCGGTCGGGTCCGCTCGGTCTCCGTCTCGGGATCCGTGTAGACCTGGTTCGTGATAACGGCCGCGAGGTCGTGTTTCCGCGCGAGCGACAGCAGGTGGGTCACCTGGTTTGCAACCTGCCGGAGGGCGTCGCCGGCCTCCTCGTCCTCGGTCCGCTTGATCCGGTAAAAGCCCGTCGCGCTGTCGAGGACCACCAGATCGATCCGCTCCGCGAACTCCGCCGCGTCCTTGACCGCCTCGGCCTGCTCCGCGAAGTCGTGGGCCTCGGTCACGATGATCGAGGACGAGACCGCCTCCACGTCCTCGACGCGGCCCGAAAGCACCTGGTCGAAGCGGTCCAGCGAGAGCCCCTCCGTGTCGATGATGAGGGCCCCGCCGCCCGCGGCTGCGGCCTCGACCGCGGCGCTCAACGCGACGTTCGTCTTCCCGGAGCCCGGCGGGCCATAGAGCTGGGTCACCGTACCACGCTCGAAACCGCCCCCGAGGAGGGTATCGAGTGCCGCCGAGCCCGTGGGTACGTCCTCGTCGCTCACACCAGGGGTTATGGCGGACCCCGGGAAAAGCCCCCCGGGTCGAGGCGTGGACAGCCGGACGAAGCTGCACCCCATCATCCGAAAGTGGATACCGCCGCACTACCGGTCGAATCCCCGGGTTCTGCCGAGACTTTCAGGTAGGAGTCTTCCCGGCTCATGGCTCCGCCGTTCGCCCGTTCCCCGGTTGCCTCGCTCCATAATTCGCCCGTTCCCCGGTTGCCTCGCTCCATAATTCGCCCCTTGGGCTGCTCCCTCGTGTCGCTCGGTCGCCGATTCGCCGTGGAACTTATCTCCCGCGCGCTCCCCCTTTGGGCCAGTGATCGTCGTCGCCACGGCCGATTTCGAGGTCTATCACGACG
>Ga0207797_1002377_pt1 | contig 13069 bp, 16 predicted proteins | sample PRCRCaboRojoPR_6_FD_187275 | JGI IMG/M metagenome (GOLD analysis project Ga0207797, IMG submission 187275) | Marine sediment microbial community from Cabo Rojo, Puerto Rico - PR CR 10% Liquid 1 (SPAdes) | ecosystem: Environmental > Aquatic > Marine > Coastal > Sediment | place: Cabo Rojo, Puerto... | reverse complement strand
AACTCGATGAACGACGACCGCGACAAGATCGCGGTCATGATCGACCGCTGTAACGAGATGGGCGTCGACAGCATCGAGATGGGCAACATGATGGCCATGACGATGGAGGCCACCGAGAAGGGCTACATCGACGAGGGGCTGGAGTGGGGCGACGCCGACGAGATGATCGACATGATCGAGAAGACGGCACAGCGCGAGGGTCTCGGCGACGTGCTCGCCGAGGGTGCGACCGGCATCGCCGAGGAGTTCGACGCCCACGACTGCCGCCTCGACGTGAAAAACCAGACCATCCCGGCCTACGACCCGCGCGCGATGAAGGGGATGGGGATCGGCTACGCCACCTCGAACCGCGGGGCCTGCCACCTGCGCGGCTACACGCCGTCGGCCGAGATTCTCGGCATCCCCGAGAAGGTCGACCCCTACGAGTGGGAGGGTAAAGGCGAGCTCACGATCGCCTTCCAGGACCTCCACGCCATCTCGGACTCGTTCGACATCTGCAAGTTCAACGCGTTCGCGGAGGGCATCGAGGAGTACGTCAAGCAGTACAACGGCATGACCGGCCGCGACGTCACCGAGGAGGAGCTGCTGGAGGCCGGCGAGCGGATCTACAACCTCGAACGGTACTACAACAACCTCGTCGGCTTCGACGGCGACGACGACTCGCTCCCCGGACGCTTCGTCGAGGGCCACGAGGACGCCATCCCCGGTCAGGGTGCCTCCGAGGGCGAACTCTGTGAACTCGACGCGATGAAAGACGAGTACTACGAGGCGCGCGGCTGGGTCGACGGCGTCGTCCCCGACGAGAAACTCGACGACCTCGGCATCGACGTCGGTCCCGGTACCGGCGTCAGCGCGGGCGGCACGGGCGCACCGGCCGACGACTGAACCGCGGACTGCGGGCGGAATCGAACCACGCTTTTCCCCGTCTCGGTCGCCGAGCGACGACGGCAAGCGGCGGGGACGTCGCTCGTCAGTCGCGGAGCCACGCCGAGATCGCGCCGCCGAGACCCCCGAAGCCGACGGCCGCGAGGAGTGCCACGAGCGCCGACCGCCAGCGGGGCAGTCCCGCGGCGTCGCCGGCGAGGTCGCCCGGCGCGAACCACGTGCTCCCGACGACGACGTAGCCCTCGGCGTTCGTCGGCGCGTCGCCGAGGCCGACGCGGGCGACGAGCACGCCGGCGACGACGGCGGGGACGAAGCCCGCCGCGACGGCCGCTCCCGCGGCGAAGCCGTCGACCCCGCTCCGAACCCGACCCGTGAGCCGGGCCGTCAGTGCGCCCGCGAGAGCGAGGCCGGTCGGCGCGAGCAGCCCCAGCCACCGACCGTCACCGGGGTCGCCGACCGCGTAGACGACGTTGTGGTGGAGCCACGCCGTTCCGGCCCCGGACGTGTCGACGAGCCTGACCGGCAGTCCCATCGCACCGCCGCACGTCCAGACCGGAACGTACACCGAGGGGACCGGTTTCCCGCCGGTGATCTGTGTGACGGGGGCGAGCGTCGAGAGCGGGCCGTCCGTCACGGCGACCAGCCAGCCCGCGACGACGAGCAGACCGAGCAGGGCGGCAGCGACGCCCGCGAGAAATCCGGCTCCGAGCACCGCACCGACCTCCCGTCGGAACCGTCGCCAGCGACGTGGAGCGGTCACACCGCCGATGGTGGGCGACGCTCCGAGTGCTTTGGGGTTCAGACGAGAAAGCGGAGCGTCCAGAGCGCGACCATCCCGACCCCGATGGTCGCGAAGACGTTCTCGGTGCGCCACGCGACGGCGGCGGCCACGCCACCGGCGACGAGACGGTCGTTGGTCAGCGTCTCGACGACGGTCGGTTCGACCGTGACCAGCGCCGGCGCGACCAGCGCCGAGAGGACCGCGGCCGGCACGAACCGGAGCGCCTGTTGGACTCGCGGCGGGACGGTGTCGAGCCGTCCGAACAGCGCGACGAAGGAGACGCGGATCAGGAACGTGACGACGCCGATGGCGACGATGACACCCCAGATCGACACCGGGCCGTAGCTCGTGGTCACGCCGCCACCTCCTCGAAGGTCATCCCGACCGCGATGCCGACCGCGGCCGCCACGAGCAGGCCGAGGTTCAGCGGGAGGCCGCCGCCGACGATGGCGACCACGGCGGCGACGGCTCCGGCGACGATCGAGGCGCGGTCTTCGAGCGCCGGGACGAGCACCGCGAGAAAGACCAGCGGGACGGCGAACTCCAGTCCCCACGAGTCGGGCACCCCGGCACCGAGCACCACGCCAGCGATCGTCCCCAGTTGCCAGACGACCCAGAGCGTCGCCGCGACGCCGAGGTAGAAGCGCTTGCGGTCGACCTCGTCGTCTTCGCCGAACCGGGTCAGCGAGAGCGCGTACGCCTGGTCGGTCAGGAGATACGAGAGCACCGCCTTCCAGCGGGCCGAAACGGATCGAAAGTGCGGCGCGATGGAGGCCGAGTACATCATCATCCGCAGGTTGATGACGGCGGCCGTGACCACGACGACCGCGAGCGGCGCGTCCTGACTCAGTAAGTCCAGTGCGGCGAGCTGTGACGCGCCGGCGAAGACGATGACCGACATCCCCATCGCTTCGAGCAGCGAGAGGCCCGCCGACGCGGCGGCCACGCCCGCGACGAGTGCGAACGGCACCACCCCGAGGAGGACCGGCGCGACCGTGCGCACCCCCTCACCGAGATCGGAGTTCGACATTGGCGAGAGTCGGCGTCCGGGCGGTGAAAGCGCTGTCGGTTCGGCGGCTCAGACGCCGGGCACGCCGACGGCAGAGACCGCCTCCAGCCCGGCCAGCGAGAGCACCGCAACCAGCACCACCGCCACCGCCCACGCGGCGGCCGCGAGCGTGACGGCCTTCCGCCAGCCGCCCGGATACCGGAAGCGGACGACGCCGAGCCATCCCACGAACGCGAGGACCGTCCCCACGAGCGGGACCTGCGACAGGACCGCCCACGTGACGGCACCGATCACGGCGGTCAGGACGGCGTGCCCGACGTCGCCGTGGCCGTACCGGTCGCGGTAGACCAGATACCGTGCACTCGCGTAGAGCGCGACGCCACCGACGAGCAGATTTACTGCGAAACCGACGACTGCTGGCGTTCTCATGACTCGTCGTCGACTATCCTCTCCGCCGAGGTAAAACGGCGCGAGCGTCCACCCGGTTTGTCCCGATTCAATCCGGATTTCGCCCGCTGAAACGGAAGGGTCAGCGCCCGATACAGACGGCGTCGCGGATCTCGAGCGCCGCCTCGAACTCGTCGCGCCGACCCGTGCCGCTGGCGAGAAAGGTGAGTTGTTCGTTGTGCGCCCGCCTGACGGCGTCGCGCTCCCGGCGGCCGAGGCCGAGCTCTTCGAGCGCCGCCTCCCAGTGGTCGGTCGGGACGAGAAACACCGCGCGATCGGGGTCGTCGTGGACGCACTCGAAGGACTGTTGGTAGCTCTCCAGTCGGTCCGCGAGCGTCGACTGGACGCGAGCGAGCAACTCTGGCAGTCGCTGGGGCGGAACGCTCGCCATCGCGGCGGCCGTCAGCATCGGCTCGCCGTCGATCGGCGGCTCGCTCCCCTCCGCCATCGTCAGCCTCCCGCTCGCATCGCCTTCTGTGCGAACCGGTCGATCAGGTCCGGGAGGGTCGTCTCGTCGCCCTCGAAGACGACCGTCACCTCGGTCAGCGTGAGCGAGGGGCCGATGTCGACCTTCGAGGTCGAGAGCGTCGCCTCCCAGTCGTCGCCGACGACGCGGTCGTCGCCCGCCCGCTCGCCGCCGAGTCCGGTCAGATAGTGGACGGCGAGACGCTTGGAGATGCCCCGGAAGGAGCGTTCACGGCGCATCGCGCTGACGACCCCGCCCCCGGCTTCGCCCGCCCGCGACGGGCGGGAAGACGCTCAGTTTGTCGCCCTCCTCGAGCGCGGTGTCGACGCCGTCGAGGTGGAGGACCTCGCGCCCGTTTTTCAGGACGTTGATGTGGCTCCGGATGTCGCCGCCGTCGAGGAGGTCGAGCCCCTCGAACTCGGATTCGAGCGCGGCGAGCACCTCGCCGACCGTCGTCGGGTCGTCGTACTCCCGGTAGATCGTCTTCTGGCCCACGGCTTCCCGGAAGTTGGCGAAAAAGCGCAGTTCCAGTCGCATACCGTCGAGTGAGTGTGCGACGGTATTAAGCGACGTGGGGTCTGGTGCGGCGGTCAGTCAGGCGTCGCCGTCGCCGACCAGCAGCGCGAGCGCTCGCAGCGACCGGATGCCGGTCGGCTCGTCGTTCCCGGTCCAGCGTCCTGTCGCGCGTTCGAGGCGGACCGCGTCGATGCCGACCGTGCGGGCGGCGACGACGTCCTCGTCGCTGGTCGCGACGAGCAGCGGGCGGTCGGCTCCGAGCTCGTCGAGCGCCCGGCACAGGAGCGTCGGCCGGGGCTTCGTCCTCCGGAGGCCGTCCACGCCGGTCGCTCGTCCGACCGTCGCATCGAACAGCGAGGAGAGACAGAGTCCCGCGAGCGTCCGATCGACGACCGGTTCCGGCTCGTCGCTCACGACCGCGAGCGGGCAGTCGAGCGTCGCCAGCGCGACGGCGTCCTCGTGGCTGTCGCCCCACCCGCTGCGGATCGCCGCCTCGCGTGCCAGCACGGCCCGCTCGTCGCGGCGCCTCCAGAACGTCTCCGGGTCGACGCCGTACCGGTCGGCGACCGCGACGACGCTCTCGGCGTCGGGGTCGACCAGCGCGTCGAGATCAGACGGTTCGGGGTCGTCGACGCCGACGGTCGCGAAGGCGTCGGCCGCGACGTACCGCGCCACGCTCGGCGGCGTCGACCGGGTCAGCACTCCTTCCGTATCCACGACGACGGCGTCGTAGCCACCGGGTCGGCGTCGGGCGTCGACTGCGCTTCCCGTACCCCTCGCGCTTCGTGCCATAGTCGGGACTCGCGGGCGAGGGTGAAGGTCGTTGATAATGGGTCTATTGAGCGGGACGTACCGGACGGGAGCGCTCCGAACGGGTCAGCGCTTCCCGAACCGGATGCCGTCCTCGACCAGTCGGTAGTTGCGCTCGCGGTCGATCTGGGCGGCGAGCCACTCGTGTTCGTGGATCTGCGCGACGAGGTCGGCCTGCAGATTCCGCCACGCGATTGCGTAGATCGGCGACTGCCCCCACGCGCGCAGTTCGGGCACGAACTCGTCGTAGCGCTCGAAGCGGTCCTCCAGGTGTTCGAGCACGTCGACGGCGAACTCCGCCGCCTCCGCCTCGGTTTCGGCCTCTGCGATCGCCCCGTTCAGCCGATTCTGCAGGCCGTCGACGGCCTGCTGCATGTCCTGTTTCGTGTCGTCGCTGTCCGCCGGAAGCGAGTCGAGAATCGGCCGCGGGACGCCGAGATCGAGTTCCTCCATGGTCGACGGGAGGGACGGCGAGGAGAAAAGCGTCCCGGCGTGCGAGCGGCGCGCGGTCAGGCGGACCCGTCGCCGCGACTCAGGTCTCCTCGACGTGGCGCACCTCGGAGGCGACCCCGCGGGTCGAGGAGACCATCTCCGGGCCGCTCATCTCCGCGCGGCCGACGGCGAACGCCTTCGGCCCCTCGATGACGACCTCGTCGCCGACCCGGATGTCGGCGTCGGCGTCGACGACGCCGGGCGCGAGCACGCTCCCGTGGGGGACGAAGCCGTCTATCTCCACGCGCTTCGTGGGAGCGTCGCTCTCGACCCATCGGCGCGCGCCGGCGAGCGTGAAAGAGAGGACGCCGTACCGGCGCACCAGCGCCGCGAGCTGCTCGCCGTCCGCGTCGCGGACCTGCAGTTTCGGGTAGCGCCCGGTCGTGCGGATTTCCTCGAACAGCGCGTCGCCGGCCCCGTCGCCGAACTGGTAGTCCGCGACGGCCCTGACGGTGTTGTGCTCGCGCTCGCGCTTCGAGTACTTCAGTTCGCCCGACAGCGCGGCGTCTAAGTTACCAAGCGACTCGGTCGTGGTCGGGTGGTCCGCGACGGTGAACTCGAAGGGGACGCCGACGTCGGCGGCGACCCGCTCGCAGATGTCGCGGTAGCCCTCGTCCGGGACGTGGGCGATCACGCGGGGGTAGTCGTTGCGCTCCAGGTACCGCCGGAGCACCTCGGCGACGAACGCCTTCTCGTCTTCGGACCACTCGCCGGTCACGACGGCGTCGTAGTGCTGGGCCGGGTAGGTGAGTTCGAGTTCCTGCGGGACGACGCCGATGGGCGAGGTCATCGAGGCGAGGTGGCCGCGCCACTGGATGGCGTCGTGGAACTGGCCGTGGCTCTGTGACTCGCTGTAGGGTTTGGTGGCCGAGCAGGGCACCAGCACGAGCGGGTTGTCGAAGCGGTTCCGGTAGCGGGCGGTGACCCGCTCTGCGAACCGCTGGATCTCGACCCGCGAGAGGGTGTCCTCGCTGGCCGCGGTGAGTTCGGCGTCGCGGAGGACGGGCGTGTGGCGCTCCAGATAGCCGTACTCCTTGTCGAACTCCCGGAACGCGGCGGTCGTCCAGACGTCGTGTCGGGCCTGCCCCTCGACGTAGTCCCGGAGGCGACCGTCGCGGATCCGCCGTCGCACCGTGGCGAGTTCGGCACGGAGGACGTTCTCGTTGTGCCGAGCGCAGGCCTCCTCGTCGAACTCCTCGCGTGGGACCTGACAGGCCGGACAGGCGCAGGGCAGTTCCTCGAGGTCCTCGAGGAAGTGTTCGCCCTCGGTGGTGAGATACATCCCCCGGAGCCCTCGCACGCGGGCCTTCTTGGCGTCGACGAGGTCGACGCCCGCGTAGGCGAGCGAGGCGACGTTGCCGGGCGTCGCGACGCCCGAGAGCATCAGGGCGGCGTCGGCCGGCAGCGCCGCCTTCGCGTCGACGACGGCGTCTCTGAACGCCGACGCGTGGCCGACGAATCCGGGCGCGTTCGAGAGGACGTACGCGTCGGCGCCGTAGTCGGCTGCGGTCTCCGGCGTCACGACCGCGGCCGAGGGGTAGTCGACGTCGGGGTACTCGACCGCGAACGACTCCTGGACCGGCTCGTGGGTGCCGGCGGGGAACGCGCGGTGGGGAAGCACCGTCAGGACGTCCTCGCTGCCCTCGGGGAGGTTCCGGTCGCTCGCCCAGAGACTGCCGGCGTCCTCGATTACGTCGTCGACGAGCGCCGGCGTCGTCAGCGGATCGGAGAGGCGGAGTTCGCCGATCCGCGCCGCGCCGTCACGCGCGAGCACCTCGAAGTAGTCAGTCATGGCTGTCGCTCGGGGGCGGAGCGGCAACTATCTTGCTTTCGCGGTCGCCGGTCCGCCGTGGGCGGCTCGGACGGGTGGCGTTGGCTGGCAGACGGCGGGGGTCGCCCGCGCGGCGGGTGCCGTACTCCCGCGGACCGCCGCGCGACGGGTCGTCAGGTCACGGGAGGTCTGGTCGCCCCCTCCGGTAAAAACCTCAGTCCGGGTCGTCGACGAACGACGGGTTTCGGAGGTTCTCGACCGCGACCGTCTCCGGGAGCGATTCGAGCGCGCCCTCGGGCCAGTCGAAGTGGCCGAGAGTGAACGAGGCGTCGGGGTTCAGTTCGACGAGTCGGGCGACGCCCGCGGCGGCGGCCTCGTAGGCGGCGCGGTCGGTTCGCTCGGGGACCTCGGCGGTGAGCGGGTAGGTGTCCGACAGCGCACGCGGGAACGGGCCGAACGGCGGGACGACCCGCCACGCCTCGTCGAATCGGTCGTTCGACGGGGCGTTCCCTTCCGTGAGGAGGACCTCGCCCGCCGGGTTCAGGCGGTCGAGGCGGCGGTGGTGACGGACGATTTCGGGCCGGCGGGCGCTCTCGTGGGAGAGATAGAAGAAAGAGCCCTTCGAGGCCGGGTCGGCGCGTTCGAGCTGTCCGGCGTGGTCCAGCAGCGTCCGGTAGCCGTCGAGCATCCGGGGATGGCTGCGCGCGCGAGTCTCGACGAGTTCGAGGAGTTCGCCGTCCCGGATGGCGGCCTTGATGCGGCGCAGTTCCTCGAAGGTGACGTGGAGGTTGTGCTCGGCGAGCAGGCGCTCGCGCTCGTCGGCCGGGCGGTCGGCCACCTCCTCGGGGGTGTGACTCGCACAGACCGGACACGAACACGGGAAGTGCGAGAGGTCGTCGAGGTGGCGGGTGCCCCGGACCGTGAGATAGCGGTCGTCGCGGGCGTAGAGCGCGTAGGCCGCGGAGTCGAACAGGTCACAGCCCATGGCGACCGCGAGCGCGAGCATCATGGGGTGGCCGGCACCGAACAGGTGCACCGGCGCGTTCGCGCCGAGGCCGCGCTTGGCCGCCATCACGGCCTCGACCACGTCGTCGTACCGGTAGTCGTTCATCAGCGGGACGACCGCGCCGACGGGGAACACGTCGAGGTCGGTCCCGTAGGCGTGTCGCGCCGCCGCCTCGCGGAGGTCGGGGTAGGTCGAGCCCTGCACGGGCGCGTTGACGAGCATCTCGCCGGTGTCGACGGCCTCGGCGTCGGCGAGCGCCTCCTCGGTCGCTTCGAGTTCCGACTCGGCCCGTTCGCGGTCGACGTCCGGCGGCGTGGGAACGTCGACCGGCGTGGCGATGTCCGAACCGATGTCGTGCTGAAAGGAGAGGATCTCGCGGGTCGTCACGTCGATCTCGCCGTACTCCGCGAGCTGGAAGGAACCGGAGTCGGTCATGATCGCGCCGTGGAACGCCAGCATGTCGTGGAGTCCCTCCGAGAGCGCCCGCTCGCGGAGGTCGTCCGTGTTCCGGATGATGTAGGAGTTCGTGATGAGGATCTCCGCGCCGAACTCCGATTCGAGCTGTGCGGGCGTTACCGTCTGGAGGTTCGGATTGACGACCGGAAGGAGCGCGGGGGTCTCGACGGTGACGCCCGCCCGGGGAACGGTCAGTTCCCCGATGCGGCCGCCCGCGTCGGCGTCCCGGAGCTCGAAGTGCTCGCGCATACTCGGGGTTCCCCGGCCGCGTCGGTAAGGGTTGCGTTCGGAGGCGCGGCCGACGCCGCCCGCGACGGTGGCGGCGTCGGCGTTCGGTGACGGCCGCGCTCAGGCCGGCCCGGTGGCACCGAACTGGATGGCCGCGTAGAGCAGTCCGAAGAGCGTGGCGTTGTACGCGCCGTGGACGAGCGACGGCACCACGAGGTTGTCGGTCAGTTCGTAGACCGTCCCGAAGACGAGACTCGGGAAAAAGAGGAGGGTGATCGAGACGAGCCGGGCGCCCGTCCCGCCGGAGAGCGCGACGAAGTGCACGGCCGCGAACAGCGCGCTGGCGATGACGACGCCCGGGACGGCGTCGAAGTTCTCCCGGATCCGCCGCTGGACGATGCCGCGAAAGAGCAGTTCCTCGCCCGGACCGATGAGCAGGAACGACGCTGGGATCAACACCAGCAGCGCCTCCGGGTGCTCGAATCCGAACTCGGCGGCCTGATTCGTCCCCGCCTGCACGCCGGTCGCCGCGACGACGAGCGCGCCGGCGATCGCCGCACCGAAGGCCGTGACGTAGCCGAGCACGATCGCGACGACCTCGCGCGACGAGGGGACGCGCAGGCCGACGAACTGGAGTCCGAGACCGCGGTAGCCGAGGTAGCCGAGCGCGACGGAGCCGAACCCGACGCCCTGCACGAGGATCAGCGAGACGACGATAAAGCGGATCGGGTCGAGCTCGACGCCGAGGACCGAGGTGCCGAGGACGACCGCTACCACGAGGGCGGTGCCGACCACGAGACCGACGCCGCCGAGGGCTGCTGCCACGAGGACGGCGAGGACGGAGCGAGCGGCGGGCGAGAGATCCATAGAGAGAGTGGCGGCCCGAGGGTCAAAACAGTTCGGCGTGGACGCGTCGACGACGCCTCGTCCGTCGGGTGTCGGTTCCGACGCCGTGCCCAGCGCGGCGCGCGAGTCGGTGCGCCGCGCCGACTACTCGCGGGTCCGCTCGTAGTAGAGCACGCCGGTGACCGCCTTGCCGTCGCGAACGTCGCCGTCTTCGACCGCCGCGAGCAGGTCGCCGTACGGCACCGTCGTCGGTTCGATGCTCTCGTTGAAGTCGAGCGACTGCTCGCCCGCGGGTTCGCAGTCGAAGGCGACGACGTGGTGGTGGACGGAGTTCGCGACCCCGTTGAGCGGCTCGACCGAGACCAGGCGTTCGATCTCGCCGGCGGCGTAGCCGGTCTCCTCGGTGAGTTCGCGTCGGGCCGCGGTCTCGAGGTCGTCGTCGTGGTCCTCGAGCGACCCGGCCGGGAGGCTCCGGTTGACCCGTCCGACCGCCTGTCGCCACTCGTCGATGACGACCACGTCGCCGTCGGGGGTGAGCGGCAGGACGACGACCGCCGGCGGTTCCTCGACGGAGTGGAAGTCGGTCTCGGTTCCGTCCGGGAGGCGAACGTCGTCCCGGCGCACGTCGAAGCCGGGACAGGAGTAGTCGATCTCGGAGTCGATCGTCTCCCAGGCGAGGGGATCGTCGCTCATGGGCGACCCTTTCGCGCCGCTCGACAAAGGCGTGGCGTTGCCGTCACCGGCTGCCGACTGGCACGCACCGACCGGCCGGCGATGGACAGTCGGCGGTCGACCCGCGGCGGGCCGTCGCGAGCTCGCCGAGCGCGTGGGTGCGCTGACGCGGTGCGAACAGTAATGAGGGATTAACTAGAAGCAAGGGACAATGAGCGGCGATTCACCTCCCGCAAACGTTCTCTTCGAGTGGTACGAGCGATACATCGGATCGCCGGAGGACGAGTCCGACGTCTACGTCGGCTTCGCGCTCTTTTTCGGCGGCATCGCGCTCGGCGTCCTCGGAGTCGTGCTCTTTCTGTGGAGCGCGACCGTCTCCGAGACGTCGTTCGAGTACGTCCTGCGCGAGATCGCGGCGGCGAGCGGTGCGACGGGCCTGCCCGTCTTGCTTCTCGGCGTCACCGTCCTCCTGCCCGTCCGCCGCCGGTCGATGTACGCGGCGCTGGTGGGGACGGTCGTCTGTCTCGGCGGCATCGGCCTCTTCGTCAGCGCCTACCCCGTGAACTGGAACGTCGCCGCGGCCCGGGACATGAGCGCCGAAGTGGTCGCACTCTACACGGTCGGGCTGGTCGCGGTCGTGGCGTCGACGGGGTCCTCGCTGGTCGGCCACCGGGTCGAACGGGCCTCGGTCGCAACGACCGCACGGAGCGACGACGAGGACGACTCCGAGACGGTCACCGAGGAACAGGTCCGCCAGGACATCGACGCGGCGATGGCCGACGCGAACCTCTCGTGGGGCGGCGTCGAGAAGACCGAGACCAAGCGGCTGAACCTGAACACCGGCGACATCGACGACGTCGAGTCCAACGTCGACACCGCGAGCGCGACGACGACCCGCGCGTCCGGCAACGACGTCGACGACGCCGTCGCCGGACTCAGACAGCTCCAGGGCGAGGGGGCGAAACAGGAGACCGCCAGCGGCGGCGGCGTCGACGAGCAGACGGCCGCGCTCACGGAACTCCGAGAGCAGCAGCGACGGGAGAACGAGCAGTCGGCCGACGGGCTCTTCGACCGCCTGCGCGCGTGGTTCGACGGCGTTCGCGGCGACTGATTCTCTCTATCGGTTTCGATAACGCCTCGAACCGCCCGGGATACCACTTTAGGGTCACATTAATCGGGGCTGGTAGTTTCATCTCTCGAACAGAGATTTCGTCAGTACAGACCGGGAGACGGCGGCTGGCCGGGAGAACGCTTATAACCCATAGGTAAGATGGATCCACCATGGCGAAAGGCCTAGACGTCGGCACCATGAACATTCTCTCGGCCCAGCAGGACGGGTCGGAGACGGTGTTCGTTCAGCAGCGTAACTCGTTCGTCGAAATAGAGTACAGCGACATGGCCGAGCAGATGCTGTCGCGAAGCGACGTCCTCCACATCAAGAAAGACGACAAGGTGTACGTCGTCGGGGACGACGCCCTCAACTTCGCGAACATCTTCAACCGCGAGACCCGCCGCCCGATGCACCACGGCATCCTCTCGTCGGAGGAGTCGTCGGCCATCCCGATGATCAAGCTCATCACCGAGCAGGTCGTCGGCGAACCGAACGTCCCCAACGAGCGGCTCTACTACTCCAGTCCGGCCGACCCCATCGACTCGGACCTCTCGACGCTGTACCACGAGAAGACCCTCGAATCGATGCTCGGCGACATGGGCTACGACCCCGAACCGATCAACGAGGGGATGGCGGTCATCTACTCCGAACTGGCCGACCACAACTTCACCGGCCTCGGCGTCTCCTTCGGCGCGGGCATGACGAACGTCTGTCTCGCGTACTACGCCGTCCCGGTCATGAAGTTCTCCATCGCCCGCGGCGGCGACTGGGTGGACGAGCAGGCAGCGCAGGCCACGGGTACGCCCGTCGACAAGGTCACGTCGATCAAGGAGGACGGCTTCGAGCTCGACTTCCAGACCGACGTCGGCGGCGTCGAGGGCGCGCTCGCGATCTACTACGAGAACCTCCTCGACTACGTCATCGAGAACATCACGAAGGAGGTCGACGAGGAGGACATCGAGGAGGGCCTGGACGTGCCCGTCGTCGTCACCGGCGGCACCTCCAGTCCGAACGGCTTCGAGAAGCTCTTCGAGGACCACCTCGACGACGCGAACATCCCCTTCTCGATCAGCGAGGTCCGGAGCGTCGACGAACCGCTCTACAGCGTCGCCCGCGGTGCCCTCGTCGCCGCGCGCTCCGACGCAGACGAAGAGGAACAGCGCGGCGCGTCCGGCCAGTCAGCAGAGGCCGACTCTTCGGCCGAGTAACCGACCGCGCGCTCGACGAACGATCCCGGTTTTTTCGCCCCGTCGTCGCCCTACTCGTCGCTGGCGGTGTCGTCTGTCGCCTCTGGGGCCGGCGTCGGCTTGACGGGCGTCGTCTCCCCACCGACGGCGACGTCGACGTTCTCCTCGTGGTACCGGCGGAGCGCGTCGGTCCACGACTCCGTGTCCTCGGGGTCGCCGTGGTGGTCTGCCTGGATGCCCACGTACCCACACTCCTCACACACGTACGCCTCGCGCGACGAGAGTCGATAGGTCGACAGCGCTCCCCCACACTCCGGACATTCCATGTCGTGAGACTTTCCGCCTGAGAACATAAGCACTCCGCCGGTGCCGTGTCGCCGCGGTCG
>Ga0207797_1002376_pt1 | contig 13070 bp, 13 predicted proteins | sample PRCRCaboRojoPR_6_FD_187275 | JGI IMG/M metagenome (GOLD analysis project Ga0207797, IMG submission 187275) | Marine sediment microbial community from Cabo Rojo, Puerto Rico - PR CR 10% Liquid 1 (SPAdes) | ecosystem: Environmental > Aquatic > Marine > Coastal > Sediment | place: Cabo Rojo, Puerto... | reverse complement strand
CGCCGCCGGTCCCGACGGCCCCGGAATCGCCACGGAGGGGGTCAGCGTGGCCTACCGGTCGGGTTCGGTCCCCTCGCGGTAGCCGGCGAGCCCCGCCCTCGCCGTCGTGGAGAGGATGCTCACGACGCCGACGGCGTGTCTCGTGAGGAGGATTCCCGCACCGATGACGAGCAGCACCCGCGAGAGCTCGATGCCCCCGAGGGGGAGGGAGCGGGGAGCGAGCGCCCCGAGCGCGAGCAGGGTCAGACCGATCCAGAAGGCCTCCCGCCGCTGGGAGAGGGCCCTGAGCGTGTCCGCCATGACGTCGGGTTCGGGTCTGGGCGATATGAGCCCTCGCCATGGGGTAGTGCCGAAGCTCCGACACACGGGGTCTACTGAGTCGGTGGTATTGTGTAGCTGTCACCTTCGAGGATGTTCCGGGTCACCATTCGATATCGAGGTTCCGTTCCGCATGACCCACCCAGTAACCCGGTTCTACTGACGAAGTCCGTTTGACTCGGCACACTCGTCGCTCCCGCCCGGCGGCGTCACTTCTGGACCCTATTCCACGGCGGATGGGCCCACTACGGGGGTCGGATGGCCCACTACGGGCACCATTACAATTGATGACGGACGTCCCGAGTACGGGAGGGAGAAGACAGTGCATGAACGAGACGGACAAAACGACCGACGTGGAAGAACGGGTCGTGGCAGTCGTCGCGGACATCTTCAACGAGGACCCCACGGACATCGACCGGGACACCGAGTTCGTCGCCGACCTCCAGGCGAAGTCGATGGATATCATCGCCCTCCTGGCCGCCCTGGAAGGCGAGTTCGGCTTCCCCATCTCGGCGTCGGATGTCAGACAAAACAAGACTGTCGGCGAAGCCGTCGGGTGGATCGAGTCGGAACTCGAGGAGCGGGGCGGCGACTGATCTAGCGGTGGTCCAGATGGGATCCGTCATTGAAACCTTCAAGGAACGGTGTACCACCCGGCAGACGACCCTCGTCTTCCCGGAGGGCGAGGACGAGCGGATCCTGGGGGCGGCCAGCGCACTAGTCGAAGACGGGCTCGCGTCTCCGGTCATCCTCGGCGACCCGGACGTCATCCGCACCGTCGCCGACCAGCATCAGGTCTCGCTCGAGGACCTGGAGGTTATCGATCCGAAGACGGACGAGGCTCGTGGGCCCTACGCGACCGAGTACACGCGTGTCCGACCCGTCTCCGAGGAGACGGCGATGAAGATCGTCGGCAACGAGCTCGTCTTCGCCGCCCTGGCCGTCCGGACCGGCGACGCCGACGCGATGATCGGGGGCTGTGTACGGACCTCGGGAGAGCTGATTTCGGCCGCCGAGGAGGTGATCGGGCTCAGACCGGACGTCTCCGTTCCGTCGAGTTTCTTCATCATGGAACTCGCCGACGGAGACGTTCTCTTCTTCGCCGACTCGGCGTTGAACGAGAATCCCACGGCCGAGGAGCTCGCCGACGTCGCGGTGACGACCGGCGAGAACGCGGCGACGCTCATGGAGTGGCAATCACGCGTCGCACTCCTGTCTTTTTCCACCAAAGGGAGTGCAGACCACCCGGACGTCGAGAAGGTGAGAAAGGCCACCGAACTGGCCGCCGAACGCGCCGGCGACTGCCACGTCGACGGCGAGCTCCAGGCCGACGCCGCACTGGACGAGGACACGGCCGCGAGAAAGCTCGGGGATCTCGGCCAGGTGGCCGGGCGCGCGAACACGCTGATCTTCCCGGACCTGGACGCGGGGAACATCGGGTACAAGCTGACCCAGGAGCTGGGCGGCGCGAGCGCCTTCGGGCCGATTCTCCAGGGCTTCACAGAGCCAATCAGCGACCTGTCGAGGGGAGCAAGCGTCGAAGACATCGTCGGCGTCGCCGCCATCACTGCCTCGCTGGCCACCGGGGAGGAGCACCCGTGATCCTCGTCCTGAACGTCGGCAGCACGTCGGTGAAGTACGAGCTCTTCGACGAACTCGAGTCGATCGCCGAAGGAGCGGTAACCGGGATCGACGAGCCGGAGTCAGAGATCCGGCAGACGGTGGGAACGTCGACCACCGCCGAGACGGCTGAACTCGCCGACCACGCCGAGGCGATCGACCTCGGCCTCTCGGTGCTGACAGAGGGCGAGGCGGGGGCGCTGTCGGAGGTGTCGGAGATACGCGCCGTCGGCCACCGAGTCGTCCACGGTGGCGAGCTGTCGGCGCCACATCGTATCGACGAGGACCTGAAGGACACGATTCGTGAGTACGCCTCGGTTGCCCCGCTCCACAACCCGGTGAACCTCGCCGGCATCGAGGCCGCAGAGGCCCTCCTCCCCGAGGTGCCACAGGTAGCCGTATTCGACACTGCGTTCCACCAGACGATGCCGCCTCGAGCGTACCACTACGGTCTCCCTTACGAGTACTACGAGAACTACCAGATCCGGCGGTACGGTTTTCACGGCATCTCACATGAGTACGTCGGCCGCGAGGCGGCAGAGATGCTCGGCCGTCCGTTCGAAGAGACCAACTTGATCACGTGTCACCTGGGCGGGGGCTGTAGCATGGCCGCCATCGAGGCCGGCCGGTCAGTGGACACGACGATGGGCTTCAGCCCGTTAGAGGGCCTGGTCATGGCCACCCGGACGGGGGACCTGGACCCCACGGTCGTCAACTACCTCGTCGACGAGCATGGAATGGCCATGGAGGAGGTCTTCGAGACGCTCAACCACGAGAGTGGTATCGCCGGCCTCTCCGGCGTGAGCGAGGACATGCGCGACGTGCTAGCTGCGAGGGACCGGGGAAACCAGCGAGCGGAACTCGCAACCGAGACGTTCACCTACCGGATCACGAAATACGTCGGGGCCTACGCAGCGATTCTGGGAGACGTCGAGGGGCTCGTGTTCACGGCCGGCATCGGCGAAAACGCACCATCCATCAGGGCGGCGGTGTGCCAGGCCCCGGGCCTCGGCATCGACCTGGACGAGGAGGCAAACAGTACAGCCCAGGGCGAGAAGGCGATCGTCTCGACCGACGACTCCGACCTCTCCGTCCTCACCGTTCCGACGGACGAGGAACTGATGATCGCCAGGGAAACGGCAACCGTCGTCGGAGTCGCCTGAGGTGATGGCCGTCAGTGGAATCGGCATCGACGTCGTCTCGCTGGCACGGACCGAGCGGTGCCTCTCCCCGGCGTTCAAGCGGCGTGCCTTTACCGAGCGGGAGGTCGAGTACGCCGAATCACACGACCTGACCATGGCCCAGTACGCCATGACCTTCGCCGCGAAGGAAGCCGCGTTCAAAGCGATCGGGACCGGCTGGACCGATGGCCAGGCAGTCGAGGTCCGTCGTGACGACCGTGGCCAGCCGCGAGCGATCCTCCACGAGGACGATGGCGAGGACCGGACGATACTGCTCAGCCTCGCCTCCGAGAAGGACTACGCGGTCGCGATCGCCCTGCTCCGGTGAACGCCCAGGGGCCGAGGACGGACGGCCTCTGTCGAGGGATTACTCCTCGACCTCGAAGACGAGAATCGTCTCGCCGGCGACCTCCTCGGGTTTGCCGACCACGTCGACCGGAAGTTCCTCGTTGCCCTGCTGGATCGCCTCGGGCGAGGAGAAGTCGACGCCCTCGATCTTCGTGAAGAAGTACGGCCCCTCTTCTAACTGGACCATCCCGTAGGCCATCCGGTCTTCGTTTCTGAACCGGTAGGATGGCAGCATCGTGCTCGAATAGTGCTTGAGGGAGCCCCGACCACTCATCTCGGCGAACTCGATGTCGCGGCTCCCGCAGTTGCGACAGGCCGTCATCGGCGGAAACGAGTGTTCGTCACAGTCGTTGCAGTGTGTCCCCCAGATTGTGTCTTCCTTCAGTCCGTCGTAGAATCGCTTGGCCGTCCGTTCGACGCGCGGTACCCCCTCCGGCGTTTCCGTGGTAACTGGTTCTGCCATTGTTACGCTCCTGCCTCCATGACGGTGACGGCCGTGTGCATGCCGTACCCGTGGTTGTGCTGGACTGCGGTCTCCGGTTCGGGAGAGATCTGCTTGCGCTCCATCTCGCCACGCATCTGTTTCACGATCTCGTAGGTCTCGAAACCGGCCGAGGCCTCCCAGGCGTGGCCGACTCCGTGTCGACCGCCGGTCACGTTCATCGGCTTCTCGCCGTCGAAGCGCGTCTCCTCGTTCATGAACGCCTCGACCGGATCCTCTAGGTAGCCAGAGAGTTCGCCGAGCGTCGGCTGGAAGATCTGCATGCAGTCGTGGACGTAGAGGTAGTCGACGTCCGAGCCCTCGACGTCCGCCATCGCGTAGGCCCGCTCGAACGCCTTCTCGTCCTGTGGCATGCGACCCGGGTCGTCGCCGTACCAGGGGTAGGACTTGGTGGTCCAGTCGAACCCTCTGATCTCGACCGGGAGCTTGTCGGTGTACTCCTCGGGTTCGTTCGTGACGATGCAGGCGGAGGCGCCGTCGACGGCGGTGAGTGCCGATAGCTGTCGCGTCGGCCAGGCGAAGAACGGGTTGTGGTCGCTCTTCCAGAACTCGAGGGTGTCCTCGTAGCCCCGGTCATCGGCCATGTCCTCGAGCGTCTCGTGGCGGGCCGCTTTCGGCGTCATCGAGGCGTGTTCCTTCGCCAGCCGGCTGACGTGGTACATCACCTCGTCCATCTCGTCCATCTCCAGGTCGTGGCGCTCGGCAAATCCCATCGTCGGGATGGCGCCGTAGGCCGTCGCGACGTCGTAGGCGTGCTTGTATGCGTAGGTGGTGTCGACCCCGATGTCGGTGAGATACCATAGCTCCTGGGGATCAAGCGCCTCCCGTTTGAGCTGGTCCCGCTCGACCGGCTCTGAGCTCGTAATCTCGCCACCGACGACGAGGACCGTGTCGTACTTGCCCGCCTTGACCATCGAGTGGGCGATACCGAGGCCCGTGTTGCCTGTCGAACATGCCGTATCGAAGTGGAAGCCTCCCTTTAGCTGGAGGCCGAGCCAGTCTGCTAGGACCGTCGCGTGACTCGAGACCTGGCTCGTGCTCTGGAGCATGTTCCCGACGTAGAACCCGTCGATGTCCTCTCCAGTGACGTTTGCGTCGTCCATCGCCTCGAAGGCGGCGTCCGCACAGATTTCCTCGAAGGTTTTCCCCTTGAGCTTCTCGTCTTCCATCACGTTACCGAACTGGGTCGCCCCAACTCCGATGATTGCTGGTTCAGTCATCCCATTGGTTCCCACTCACATCCCCCGGTCACGGAGGCAAAGTAATGGACACTCAAGGTTCGATAAGACGGTATTAGGCTCCGGTAAGGTCGATGTTCGACGGCCGAGGCTGCCGGCTGGGCCCACGTTGTGGGGCTCCGCGGGGGTCGACCACCCTGGGGGCGGGGCGGCAGTCGATGCACTCGGATCCAACTGGAGAGCCGACGTTCCCACTCCGTCTGCCAACCCACCCCAGAAGGCAGTCCATCCCGAGGGCGGTATTCGAAGATCGATTCGGGCCAGGTGTCAAGCGGCGTCGTTGCCGACTCCTCGTGTTCTGTCACCAGAGGCGGTCTCACCCGTCCTGACGGGCTCGGCGGACTCGGTCGGCAACTCCACTCGAATTTCGGGGCCCCGGACCGACGAGGGGTCGGTTGCCCGTCGCTCAAATGGGCGATTGACCGTCCCCAACTGCTTTCTTCACACCATGCAACAATCGGGCAATGACAGCCGAAACGAGTGCGATCTCGAACGACCGGGGTTTGAAAGACGTGCTGGAGGGCCTGGCTCTTCTCGCAGGGATCGCCCTCGTGGGGGTGGCGGGTACGTTCATTTCACCATCGCCGGACAGGTACGCGCCGGACAGTGTGACGGGTGTGCCCCGTGGCATCCCCTGTTCGTCCTCGCCCCGCTCCTCGTCGGCGCCGCGTTCGTTCTCCTCGCGGCGGTGAGTCGGTACGCCCGGTAACGGGTCACTGTCGGGACCTCAGGCCTCGCGGTGCTCGCGGGTCACTTCGTTCCCCGCTCGCTGAAACCGAGGCGCTCACTCCGTTCGAGCCTCCCACTGCACGGCCCGGAAGGGATTTCCCTCACCGCCGGAATTGGCTGGCACGTCTGGGACCGTATCCGCGTGTCCCGCACGCGTGGCTTCGGTCCAGCGACGGGACCGTCCAGGTTCGCAGGCTCGCGCCCGTTGAGCCCGACACGATCACCCCGGCGGCGGTCATTGCGCACAACCTGGACCTCTTCTTCGGGTGGGCTGTCGCCCTACTCGGTGACATCGCTGTCGTCGGCGCGCCCTTCGAGGACGAGAGTGAGGCAGCGGAGCCGGATTGGCAACAGCGAGAGACCGGGCGGGGTGCAGCCTACGTGTTCCAGCGAAGTGGCACAATCTGGACGCAAACCCAGAAACTCCTGGCCAGTGATTCCTGGCGGAATGCCCCCTCGGCTCGGCGCTCGACCTCGAGGGGCCCGGAACGGGTTCGGCTCCTCGGTCAGCCTCGACGGGATCGGGGTCCTCCTCGGTGCCGAGTTCGGCCTCAGCAACGGCGCGGCGTATGTCTTCTCGCTGGGGTGAAGTGAAGGTGCAGCCAGTTCCAGGGCCCGAAGGTTCCCGGGGTTCGCTCCACTCGGGTGCCCCGGAGTGCGGTTCCGAGCCGTCCCAACTCCCCGCGTAGAACTAGCATACGGCGCGCCGGAGGCGCGCCGTTTCACCGGACGCTCGGTCGCTTCGCTCCCTCGCGTCCGGCCTTTTTCACCTCGTTTTTCCTCGGGGGTCGAGCGCGCCGCTCTGGGGCGCGCGAGGCCCCGAGGAAAAAAGAGGTAGCGGGCCGGAAGGGATTTGAACCCCTGACCGACGGATTAAGAGTCCGTCGCTCTGCCGGACTGAGCTACCGGCCCAGCGGCATCTCGACGTTGCAAAGGCCCGCGGAAATACGTTACTGTTCGGCCGCTGGCTGTCGACGATGGCCGACACGCGGGCGGCCTATCGGGGCGGGTGGCCCTGTCCTCCGCCGGCTCCGGCCGGGCCCCGGGACCGGTCCAGGGTCGTGACGAGCACCGAGAGGACCACCGCCGTCGCCGCAGCGGCGACCGTCACCACGAAAAGCGGCACGACCAGGTCACCGAGGCCGAGGGCCACGGCCGAAAACGGCGAGGCGAGGCTGTTCGCGATCGTCCCGCCCAGTCCCGCCAGGATCCCCATCGCGAGGGTGCCCACCGCGGCCGTCACGCCGCCGGTGGCGTGTCGCTGCTCCGCCGTGGCCTCCGTGATGTGCTCGCGCTGTCGGAGCGCGAGAAGCGCGGCGACGACGGGCGCGAGGCCGAGCGAGCCCGAGACCACACTGCCCGTGACCCCGGCGTTCACCAGGGCCGCGAGCACGGCCGCGAGGAACAGGCCGACGCCGATGGCCAGGTAGGTGGCGACGCCGACTTTCAGCTGGTCCATCGTCTCCGGCATCGAGAAGATGTCCCCGAGGGTCGGCCGCCGCTGGACGGGCTGGCGGGTGCCCTGGTACTGGCCGCCCGGCTGGGCCCCGGGGCCGGCCCCCTGGCCCCGAGCGCTCCCTCGCGGGCCGCCCCCGGAGGGGCCACCCTGGGGCTGGCTGCCCTGTCCGGACCCGCTGCCGGCCTGGCCCGCCGACGGTCGACCACCCTGGCCGCCCTGTCCCCGCGGCTTGCCGCCCCGGCCGGTGCCGCCGCCCGCGCGGTCGTCGTGACTGTCTGGCATCGGGGCCAACGTGAATCACGGACTACTAAAATCTAGCCGTTCGGCCGCCACCGGCCCCGACCAGGCCCCTGGCTGGCCGTGGCGCGGCCGCGGGGCCGGGCCGCGTCCCGAAACGTGGTCTTATAAGTGATGGCCGGCCAACCCTAGACACCACCAATGAGTACGGGCACCGGGATCACGATGGCGTCGATGTCTACCTACGCCATCCTCGGGTGTGGGAGCGTCGGTCACGCCGTCGCCGAGGAACTCGTCGACGAGGGCAAGGACGTCCTCATCGTCGACGCCGACGAGGGGCGCGTCGAGGCGCTCAGAGACCAGGACCTCGACGCCCGGAAGGCCCACATCGAGGACCTGGAGGTCGCCGAAACCGTCGGTGAGCGGGACGTCATCCTGATCATGTCCTCGGACGTCGACGCCAACGTCGCCGCCGTCGAGAACATCCGCGCCCAGGACGCCGACCAGTTCATCGTCGCCCGGGCCTCGGATCCCGTCTCGGCCGACGAGCTCACCTCCGTCGGCGCCGACGTCGTCATCAACCCCTCCGCCGTCATCGCCGATTCCGCGCTCAGGGCCCTGGAGACGGGCGAACTAGAGTTCAAGGCCCGCCAGCTCGCGGAGGTCATCGACGGCACGGCCGAGCGGATGGCCATCCTCGTCCACCGCAGCCCCGACCCCGACAGCATCGCGAGCGCGGCGGCGCTGAAGGCCATCGCCGCGAGCCGCGAGGTCGAGGCGGACATCATCTACCGCGGCGAAATCGGCCACCAGGAGAACCGCGCCTTCGTGAACCTGCTCGGCATCGAGCTGGTCTCGGACGGGACGGTCTCGATCGAGGACTACGACACCGTCGCCCGCCTCGACCACGCCAAGGGCGGCGAACAGCCCCGCGAGGAGGGACCCGTCGACATCATCATCGACCACTACGAGCACGACCACGAGCACGAGGCCGAGTTCTCCGACATCCGTCCGAACGTCTCGGCGACCTCGACGATCCTCACCAAGTACATCCAGGAACTCGACATCAAGCTCGACCAGGAGGTCGCCACGGCGCTCCTGTACGGCATCCGCGCCGAGACGCTGGATTTCAAACGCGACACGACGCCGGCGGACCTCACCGCCGCCGCGTACCTCTACCCCTTCGCCGACCACGACACCCTCGAGCAGGTCGAGTCCCCCTCGATGTCCCCGGAGACCCTGGACGTCCTCGCCGAGGCCATCCGGAACCGGGAGGTCCAGGGCAGTCACCTCGTCTCGAACGCCGGCTTCATCCACGACCGCGACGCGCTCGTCCAGGCGGCCCAGCACCTCCTCAACCTCGAGGGCATCACGACGACGGCGGTGTTCGCCATCGCCGACGACACCATCTACCTCGCCGCGCGCTCGAAGGACATCCGGATGGACATCGGCAAGATCCTCGGGGACGCCTTCGACGACATCGGCGAGACCGCGGGCCACTCGACCGACGCGAGCGCCGAGATCCCGCTCGGCATCTTCACGGGCATCGAGGTCAGCGAGGACAACCGCGACACGCTGCTCGAACTCACCGAGGAGGCGGTCACGAAGAAGCTCTTCGAGGCGATGGGGGTCGAGGGCGGCGACGGCGCCAACGGCGGGTAACGGCCCGCCGGGTTGCAGTCCGGGCCGCCGGCTCAGGCCGCGAGTTCCTCGTCTTCGGCCTCGTCCTCGGCGCGCTGGAGGCGCTCGACGATGTCGTTGACGATGACCACGTCGCCGACGGCCTGGACCCAGCGGTAGGGGATGATGACCCCGCGGGCGCCCGCCGCCGTCTGTCCGAAGAGTTCGGTGTTCAGCTGGTGCAGTGCGAGACCGGTGACCTCCTCCGCGTCGAGATCGAGCCGAAGGTCCTCCACCTCCCCGAGGAAGACGCCGTTTTTCGAGTACACCTCGCGTCCGACGAGGGTCGTGATCTCCTGCGGGACGGACTCTCTAGCCATATTCACCACCAGGCAGGGTGGGCCCTTAAATCCTGCCGGGCCGTCTGACGCGCGTCTGGGGCAGTCTCGCGCCGGGTTTCCCGAGTGACGGCCGGCGCCGAGCGGCCGGGTGCCCGGCCGTCTCCGCCTCCACGCCCGCGAGCGGGCCCACAGCGCCGGGCCCGACCGACAGATCACCCGAAAGCGTCGCCGTCACGCCGCAATCGGCGGAAGATTCACGTCCACAGTCACGTAGGTTGGACCGATGCCTTCCCTCCTGGTCCACCTGGCACTCTCCGGGATGGTGGCGGCGGTCCTCCTGGGCGAGGCCTTCGATTGGCGGTCGCTTTCGGTGGTGCTCGCGGCCACCGCGCTCGCGGACTTCGACACCTTCCTCGGACTGGTCTCGGCGGTCGGCCACCGGACCGCCTTCCACACGCTCGTGCTCCCCGTCGTCGCCGGCCTGACGCTCTGGGCGGACCTCCGGCTCCGGGAGACCTCCGCGGTCCGCGGGCGCTGGGGGCCACGGGGGGTCCGGATCGCCTGGGTGACGGTCCTCGCCTACGCCGTCTCGGCCATCGGACTCGACCTGGTGACCGGCGGCGTCAACCTGCTGTACCCGCTGCACGACCAGTTCTACCGGCTCGACGGGCGGCTCCTCTACTCGACGACCAGGGGGGTCGTCCAGACCTTCGTGGACCTGAACCCCGAGACCGGCCCCATTCCGGCCCCGGAGGGGCTGGGCACCGCCTCCGAGGTGCACGTCGGAACCGCCATCGACCCCCGGAAGGGCCCCGAGCCGAAAAACGTCGAGCGGATCGTCCCCGTCGTCCAGTCGGGGTGGCAGCTCCTGCTCCTCGTCGCCGGCACGGGCGTGACCCTCGCGCGCCTGTTCGTCTCGCCGACCCTCCCCGAGGAGGACTGAGGCGGGCGGCCCTTGGCCTGGCCCGTCCGGGAGCGCGCCGACGAGTCACCGGGGTTCAAGGCACCCCGATGCATCTTGCCGCCTGATGTCCTTCCGGGTGCGGCAGCGACTGGGTCCCGCCGACGTGGTGACGCTTGCAAACGCCGCGCTCGGCGTGGTCGCGATCACGGCCGTCCTGACGGCGGATCCCGCCCTCGTTGCCCGCCTCATCCTGCTCGCCGCGGTCGCGGACGGCCTCGACGGCATCGTCGCCCGGACCTACGGGGGGACCGAGGTCGGCCCCTTCCTGGACGGGATGGCCGACGTCGTCTCCTTCGGGACGGCCCCGGGGCTGTTCGTCTTCGCCGTCGCCCGCGAGGCCTGGGCGCCGCTGTCGGCGGCCCCCGGTCGCTGGGCCCTCGCGGTCGCGGCCGCGGCACTCCTCGTAGTGTTCTCGCTGGTCCGGACCGGGCTGTACACGGTCTTCTACGACGAGGACGAGAACCACCCCGGGATCCAGAACACCCTCGCCGCCTCCATCCTGGCGGCCGCCTACCTCGCGGGGTTCACCCAGCCCGCCCTCCTGGTGGGCGGGGCCCTCGTCCTCTCGGCCCTGATGGTCGCCCCGGTCCCCTACCCGAAGCTGTCCGCGAGAGACGCCATCGCCATGGGCCTGGTCCAGCTGGGCGCGATCGCGCGCCCGGCGGCCCTCTCGAGGGCCCTCCCGCGTGTGCTCCTGGTCGCGGCGCTGGCGTACATGCTGCTCGCGCCCTGGTTCTACTGGGAACACTGACCGGCGAGTGCTGCGCTCACCTGCTGGAAGGGGAACGAAGGGGCAAAGCCCCTGCGTGTGACTCTACGGAGCCGTGAGGCTCCACCGTGTGTTTCGGTATCAAGCAGGATAAGTGTGTCTGACGCGTGTCAGCCACCGAGAACGCGCGCCGGCGCCGCGTCGGGCTCACTCGCCCAGGGCCAGCAGGGCGTCGACGTCGACGTTCGCTTCCAGCAGCTCCTGCATCCGGGAGACGGTCTCCACAGAGCGGGTCCGCCCGGCGTGGAGGACGCCCTCGGTCCGGTCGACGGTCGTGCGGGTGTCCGTCTGGACCAGGAGGACGGGGACGCCCCGCTCCTCGGCCGCGCCGACGACGGCACTCGAGGGGCGGTAGCCGCCGGTCAACAACAGCGCCCTGACCCCGGAGGCCTCGAGCGCGGAGCGCTGGACGTCCGAGCGGTCCCCGCCCGTGATGACGGCCGCGTTGCGCGCCCGGCGGAAGGCCTCGAGGGCGGAGTTGGCGCCCATGGCGCCGACCGTGTAGCGCTCGACGAGGCCGTCGGTCGGCGCCCCGTCGGTGACGACCTCGGCGCCGAGGCTGTCGGCCAGGTCGGCCACCGGCACGCCAGCGAGCCCGGGATCCCGGGGGATCGCCCCGAGGCTGTCGAGGCCGCGACCGTTCAGGAACGGCATCACGTCCTCGGTCAGCGCCTCGAAGTCGGGGTCGCTCACGACGTTGTACAGCACGCCCTCGAGTCGGTCGCCGAACCGGGCCGCCGCGTCGAGCACGGTGTCGGCGTCCCGGGGGCGTTCGTACCGGTGGGCCAGGAGGACGCGGGTGTCGAGCAGGTCGGCGACGGCGGGTTCGCCCAGGTCGACGATGGAGCCCGTCCAGGGGTCACCGCCACCCTCGACGACGACGAGGTCCGCGCCCGCGGCGATCGTCTCGAAGCTCTCGCGGACGCGCTGGCGGATCTCCGCCGGGTTCTCGCGGCCGCGCAGGGCCTGCTGGACGAAGGTGGGCGAGTAGACCACCGGCTCCAGCTCGTGGACCTCGGCGTCGAGATCGAGCAGCTCCTTTGCGAGCAGCGGGTCCTCGTCACGGGTCTTGCCGGTCGCGCTCTGGAGGCGCGTCCCCTTCGGTTTCATGTAGCCGACGTCGGCGCCGCGCTCCTGGGCCAGCTTCGCGAGCGCGACCCCGATGGCCGTCTTGCCTGTACTGTCCGTCGTCGAGGTGACGTGTAACGTGTTCATAGCTCCTCCTGGTCGATGGTGAGTCTGAGGTCGACGGCCGTCGCCCCCGACGAACTGGCGACCACCGGATTGATGTCCAGTTCGGTGATGGCCGGGAACTCCGTGACCAGCTGGGAGAGCCGCCCGATCACCTCGACGAGGGCGTCGGCGTCGACGGGGTCCCGCCCGCGGGCGCCGTGGAGCAGCGGCGAGGCGTCGATCTCCTCGAGCATCGCCCGGGCCTCCGGCGCCGGCACCGGGGCGACCCTGAAGGCGGTGTCCTCGAGCACCTCGACGAAGATCCCGCCCAGGCCGAACATGAGCAGCGGCCCGAACTGCGGGTCCCGGCTCATCCCGACGATGGTCTCGGTGCCGGCCTCGACGTCGACCACCTCCTGGACCTGCACCCCCAGGATGGAGGCGTCGGGCTGGTAGTTGCGCGCGCGGGTGACCAGGTCCTCGAAGGTGTCACCCACCTCCGAGAGGGGCACGCCGACCTCGACGCCGCCGATGTCTGACTTGTGGAGGATGTCCGGGCTGACGATCTTCA
>Ga0207797_1002375_pt1 | contig 13071 bp, 13 predicted proteins | sample PRCRCaboRojoPR_6_FD_187275 | JGI IMG/M metagenome (GOLD analysis project Ga0207797, IMG submission 187275) | Marine sediment microbial community from Cabo Rojo, Puerto Rico - PR CR 10% Liquid 1 (SPAdes) | ecosystem: Environmental > Aquatic > Marine > Coastal > Sediment | place: Cabo Rojo, Puerto... | reverse complement strand
TTCGAACTCGTAGCGGAAGAGCACCTTTCTGGACAGGACCTCCAGGACCTCCTCCCGCTCCTCCTCGCCGATGATCTCGTGCCCTGGCATGGTCGGCTCCTCACTCCCGGGGGGGACCGGCCGCGCCGGTTTTGCCGGGGAGAGACGCTTCCGGTACGGACGGAAACCTGCTGGGGTCGCAAAAAGCCCTTGGCCTCGAGATCTGCCCTCGGAATCTCAATCGATGATAGCGTTTCGAGCGGCGGGTGAGCGGGTTTTTGCGACCCGTCAAACCTAGCGCAAACAAGCTTTATGAATCAAGGGGGAAAAGGAGTGTCACGGATCCAACCTGTGTCAAGGCGGTGACGTACCGGCGTCCCCGAAGGGCCCCGATTCGCCCGCCCCCGGCCGGTGAATCCATCCCGGCGGGTCCGTCCTTTCCGCGGTCATCAGGCACGGAATGTGCAAATTGCGACCCTGTGAACCCCTCTCACCCGATTCCGGACGCAGAAAAGCCATGTTCAACAAGTCGGACGTACCTGCACCGTCGAACTACTTCCTGAAGCCCGGGTACATCTACCTCCCCACGGAGCCCACCGTGGTGTCGACCGTGCTCGGCTCCTGCGTGGCCGTGATCCTGTGGGACAGAAAGCGCAAGGTGGGCGGGATCAACCACTTCCAGCTGCCTAGCTGCAAGGAGGGCGACAAGCCCACGGCACGGTTCGGGGACGCCTCCACGGGGATGCTCGTTCGAATGATGATCGAGGACGGGTCGAAGAAAAAGCACCTCGAGGCCCAGATCTTCGGGGGGGCCTACAACAGTGCGGTATCGTCCCGGAACGTGGGCAAGGAGAACATCGTCACGGCCCGCCGGGTGCTCGCGAGGCACGGCATCCGCGTCGTTTCCGAGGACGTCGGTGGTGAGCGCGGGCGCAAGGTCGTCTACGACGCCGTGATCAACGAGGTGGCGGTCCTGAAGGTGGAGCAGCTCCGAAAAGGGGACTGGCACCCCTACCAGGACGAACGGTAGCCCTCCCGCACGGTCTTCGGCCCCGCACCATGCGGGCGAACGCCTCCGGGCTTCCCGGCTCTACCCGGACGCCCGGGCGCGACAACCCCCGGACGGGGAGGCCGTCCCCAGGCGCCGTACCGGCGCATCGATCGAACGATTTCGACACGGCACTCCTTGCCCGCCGGGGCGATCGGCCGCGGGGGTGGGCGAAAGGGGCACGAGAATTGCATCGGCATGGCTCCAAACATCCCGCTCGGTCGAACGAGCCGAGCGCAAGCCGATGGAGTCGAACACCATGAACCGATCGCACGTCCTCTGGATACCCCGGCACGGATCCGGTAAGGTGAGAAGCTTTCTCCTGCAGCCCGGCTATCTTCGCGTCCTCCTGGCCGTCGTCCTGCTGAGCCTCGCGTCCATCCCCGTCCTGGAGAGCGGCGTTCTCTCCCTGGCCGAAAAGATCGCCCAGCTGGAGGAGGCCCGCGGTGAGCTCCAGGAGGAGATCACGAGGCTCGAGTACGTCAAGCGCGAGCTCGCACGCATCACGGAGAAGGAGCAGAGGCTGAAGGACTACTTCGGCATGGCCCGTTTCCGCTCGCTCGAGCAGGTGGCGGGCGGAGGCCCCGAGCAACCGGAGGCCCTGCTGGAGAAGGCCACGGGGGCATCCGCGGGCGGGATCCGAGGGAAGGAAAGGGATGCCTCCGCCCCTGCCGGTCTCCCCGGGCGGTTGGAGACCCTGGCCGGAAACTTCGAGGCGTTCGGGGATCTGATGATCCGCCAGGCCGCGGCCTGGGAGGAGACGCCCAGCATCCTGCCCGTCGATCTGGAGGATCCGGTGATCTCCTCGCCGTTCGGGTGGAGAAAGAACCCCTTCACCAACAAGCGGGAGTTCCATGCCGGCATCGACATCATCGGTCGCACCGGCACCGGGGTGGTCGCCCCCGCGGCGGGAGCGGTGATCACCCGCGGGTACGACCGGTGGCTGGGAAACTACGTCGTCCTCCAGCACTCGGACGACCTGAAGACCCTGTACGGCCACCTGCACGAGGTGTCCGTGGACAGGGGAGACCGGGTCGGAAGGGGCGACGTCATCGGACGGGTGGGAAACACCGGGCTCTCCACGAGCAGCCATCTGCACTACTCCGTGCTGGAACGAAACCGGGCCGTGAACCCCATGCAGTACATCCTGGACGTGTCCGGTTGAAGACGCGGGTCCCCCACGGGAGAAGAATGAAGCCTTTCGCCGATGCCGCCGGCCTGCTCGCCGGGATCCTCCTGCTCCTCGCCCCGGTCCCCGCCGTGCCGGAAGAGATCCCGGGCGGCGATTCAGAGCTGGACCGGGCGGCGGTCTTCTGCACGTTCTTCGCCTTGAGCGGACAGCGGCCGGACGACCGGGACATCGAGGATTTCTGCTGGAGCACCGGCAAGCCCACCTTCTCGGCCTTCAAGCCGGCGGAGATGTTCACCCGCAATGGGCTTCGGGAGGCACGGCGGGCGCTGCAGCGCCGGGGGGAGCGCATCGGTCCGAACCCCGTCTTCCGATGGGAAGCGGAAGGGATCGTCGTCCGGCGGGCCGGAGGCGGTTTCTCCTTTCGTCCCGGCTTCGGGCGGAAGGACCTTCCCCACGCCACCCCGCTCATCCAGGCCGAGATCTCCGAGGCCGGATGGAGGCGGCTTCGAGCCGCACTGAAGCGGCTTCCGTCGTCTTCCCGAAAGAACGCCCCGGGGAAAGGCCTCCCCCCCAGGATCCTCCTCGAGCCCCTGCAGGTGGAGAACCGAATGGAACGGCGGAACATCGCGCTCGAGGATGTGACCATCCCCGTCCGCGCGGTGGTGTTCCAGCCGGTCGCCCTCGAGATCGCGGATGGGTCCGGCCGCAAGACGATCCCCGTATCACCGTAACGCGCGGCTGAAGCCCGGATGCTCCGGGAGGCGGGCCTCCGGGCACGTCAAAAGGATGACGTGAAGGGCCATGGCTTTTTTTGCTGCGAACCCACGGAAGGGTCTCGTGCAACGGACGGGCGGGCGGTACGGGGCGGTGAAGAAGCGTGGTACAACTCTTGCTAGCTCCCAGGGGAAGAACGATCCGCGTCCGAGACGGCGCGTATGCAATGAGGAGGGCTGGGTATGCAGAATGCGGTCATGGGTAGCCTGGACGGAGACCTCGAAAACATCGCGTTCGACGTAACGCAGGTGAAGCGGATCCTGAATCGGTCCGGGGCCAACATCGTCAACTCGGACAACGGCACGATCTTCCTCGAGCTCGAAGGCGAGGTCCACTCCGTGGCAACGGGAGCGGGGAGGGACGTGAAGCCCTACTTCATCGTCCTGGACTCCTCCCAGGCCTTCAATGTGTCCGACTATCGCATGCTCTTCGAGGTCCGCGATCTTCCCAACGCCCTGGTCATGGGGAAGGACATCACGGGGAAGGAGCATTTGTGCCGCTGGCACGGCGTCTCAGGGGAAGCCCCCACGGAACCGCGGCCTGCGGACGACGTCTGCCTCGAAAGACTCGAGGAGAGGCTCGAGTCGGAGGACCTGTCCCAGGGCGACCTGGAAGAGGTCAAGAACATGGTCAGGAACCTGCGGAACGGCCATTTCTTCGAGGCGCTGACCAGTGAGTTTTCCAGCAAAATCAAGGAAATCGCCCTGGAGCTGATCGATTTCCGGAAGGACATCAAGAAGCGGGTCGAGCCCGGCATCGTGGAGATCGCCTCAAAGGACATCCCCGAGGCGAGCAACCAGCTGGAGGGGATCAACGAGACCCTCGAGCAGAGCACCATGAAGATCATGGACATCAACGACGAGCAGATGGACCTGGCCAACAACCGGTTGAAACAGCTCCAGGCCCTGCTCGACGGGCACGACGGCGGGGGGGCGCCGCAGCTTGGACGGGTCCCATCGCTGCTGGAGCAGATGACGGACCTGGTGCCCGAGCTGCCCGGCGAGGCCCGCCAGGTGATGGAGTTCGTCCTGCCGGGCATCGAGAGCGGACGCGGGCTCGCAGGGGACCAGGGGGAGGCGGCTTCCGTTCGTGAGACGCTCACCGAGCCCATGGAGACGGTTCGGGAGCTCTGCCGGGACGTGGGGGAAGGCGATCCGGGCATGCGACGTCTGACCGACCTCCTCGGGGAGCTCGAGGGCGAGCTGGCGTCCTGCGGCGAGTCGAACGAAACCGGCGCCCCCCCCGGGCCGGAGGCCCTGAGAAAGGCCCTGGAGGACCAGGTGGAGGTGTTGAGGTCCATCGGTGGCCTTTCTTTGAAGATGATGGAGCCGCTCAGCTTTCAAGACCTGGTGGGGCAGAGGATTCAGCGCATCGTTCGGCTCGTGAAGTCCATGGAGCTGCGGATCGAGGACCTCATCATCTCGTTCGGAATCAAGATCCAGAAGCACAAGGAGGACCCGTCCCGGACGTACGAGGACCTCTCCCGAGAGGTCGAGCACTACAAGAGCGAGCTCAAGGGACCGCAGACCCAGGGCGAGGGGCTCGACCAGGACGGCATCGACGACCTCCTGGCAAGCCTGTGATGGAACGCGGAACGTCGCTCCGGCGGCGAGGAAAACCCAAGGGATACGAAGGAACCAAAGGAGGATGGACGGATGGCCATCGACACGTCAATGAAGGTCCTTGTGGTGGATGACTTCGCCACCATGCGGCGGATCGTCAAGGGGGTTCTGAAGCAGCTCGGCTTCAGCAACATCGTGGAGGCCGAGGATGGAACCGCGGCCCTGGACGCCCTGAAGAAGGAGAAGGTCGGGTTGATCGTCTCCGACTGGAACATGCCCAAGATGACGGGGCTGGACCTGCTCAAGGCCGTCCGGTCGGATGAGGGCCTGAAGGAAACGCCGTTCATCATGGTGACCGCAGAAGGGCAGAAGGAAAACGTCATCGAGGCCGTCAAGGCCGGGGTCAGCAATTACATCGTGAAGCCCTTTACGCCCGAGACCTTCAGCGAGAAGCTCGAGAAGGTCTTCGGTTGATCCGGCCGGGGGGCCTCGGTTCCGGAACGGATGACGGCTCCACCGTGAGCCTTCGGTTCAACAGCCTATCGTGTTCGGGAGAGTGAAGACATGTCGGAGCGGATCGAGCAAATCGGAGTACGCCTGGAGGGGATCGCCCTGGAGGTGGTGACCCTGGAGGCGGGGGACATACCCGCACTGGGGAACCTCATGAACGGGCTCGAAGCGCTGGGGGCGGATGCAGAGGATCTGGACGATCTCCGCTTTTTGCAGGTCGTCCGCTCCGTGAAAGCCTACCTCGAGAAGCTGATTCTCGCCGAGTCCACGGACCTCGGCCCCCTCGAGGAAGGCGTGACCACGCTCCAGGCCCTTCAAAGGGACCTGGCCAAAGGAGAAACCCCTCAGCTGGACGTCAGCGGCTTGCTCGAGAAGCTCGGCGTGGAGAAGGAGCGCGAGGAAGTGCCGGCCGAAGACGGCATGGAATCCCGGGGCACGGTGGAGGAGGCCGGAAGCGGGTCCGCCGAGCCCGACACCCCGGACTCCGAGAGCCCGGAAGATCCGGCTGAAGCCCCCGTCTCCGCCGCCGCTCTCTCGGAAGAGGATCGGCAGATCCTCCAGGACTTCGTGGGGGAGTCCAGGGAGAACCTGGAGTCCATCGAGGTCAACCTGGTCAACCTGGAGCAGGATCCCGGCGACCTGGAGACCATGAACTCGATCTTCAGGCCCTTCCACACGATCAAGGGCGTGAGCGGGTTCCTCAACCTCAAGGAGATCAACAAGCTTTCCCACAGTGCGGAAAACCTCCTGGACAAGGCCCGAAACGGAGACCTCCAGGTGGGCGAGGGCATCATCGATCTCATCCTCGAGTCGGTGGACACCCTGAAACGAATGATCGACGGGGTGCAGGAGGGTCTGGACAGCAAGGGCCCCATGACCTCGGGCGTGGACACAGGCCCCCTCGTCCAAAAGCTCAACCTGGTGAACGAGGAGCAGGAGAAGTGGGGCGACAGCCGGGTGGGCGAGATCCTGCTGCGAAAGGGCGCCATCACCCAGGAGGATCTGGACAATGGCCTCGAGAAGCAGAAGTCCCAGCCGGACCGGAAGCTGGGAGAGATTCTCCTGGAGGAGAAAAAGACGGAGTCCAAGGAGGTCATCTCCGCGCTCCGGGACCAGAGGAAGTACGGCAAGGGGCACGTGGACCTCCAGGTGAAGGTGGACACGGTCAAGCTGGACAACATGGTGGATTTGACCGGCGAGCTCGTCATCGCACAGTCCATGCTGCGGCAGAACCCCTACATCACGAGCAGCAACGACCAGAAGCTCTACCACAACCTGGGGCAGCTGAACCAGATCACCTCGGGGCTCCAGCGAATCGCCATGTCCATGCGGATGGTGCCCATCAAGAGCACCTTTCAGAAGATGGTGCGGCTGGTCCGGGATCTGGCCAAGAACGCCGGAAAAGAGGTCGCGCTGGAGATGTCCGGGGAGGACACCGAGATCGATCGAAACGTGGTGGACGAGCTCTACGAGCCCATGGTTCACATGATTCGAAACGCCGTCGACCACGGAATGGAATCCCCGGACGAGCGGGAGGCCGCCGGCAAGGAGCGCCGGGGCTCCGTCCAGCTGCGCGCCTTTCATCGCGGCGGGAACATCGTGATCGAGATCGAGGACGACGGGCGGGGGTTGAACCGCGAGGCCATCCTCGAGAAGGCCCTCTCGCGCGAGCTGATCCCGGAGGACCACAAGCTCACGGACGCTGAGATCTGCAACCTGATCTTTCACCCCGGCTTCTCCACGGCCGAGAAGGTCACGGACGTCTCGGGCCGCGGCGTGGGGATGGACGTGGTAAAGAAGGCGATCGAGAAGCTCCGGGGGCGCGTGGAGATCAACACGAGACCGGGCCTGGGATCCACGTTCGTGATCAATCTGCCCCTGACCCTGGCCATCATCGAGGGGATGCTGGTGCGGGTCGGGAAGGAGCGCTACATCATTCCCGCACTGGCCATCCTGGAGTCGTTCCGCCCCTCCAGGGACCAGTACTCCACCGTGGAGGGCAAGGGCGAGATGATCCGGACCCGGGGCAGCCTGGTTCCCCTCGTGCGCCTTCACAGGATCTTCGGCGTGGAGAGCGACTTCGAGCAGCCCTGGGAGGGGCTGGTGGTGGCGGTGGAGCACGAGGACAAGAAGATGTGCCTCCTGCTCGACGAGCTTCTCGGAAAAGAGGAGGTCGTGATCAAGAGCCTGGGAGGCGGGCTCAGGAACATCAAGGGGATCGCGGGAGGGGCCATCCTCGGCGACGGCCGGGTGGGGCTCATCCTCGACATGTCGGGCATCCACGACGTGGCCAGGGGCAACGGTCGTCCGTCCCACTGAGGCCGGGCGAATCGCCTTCATTAACCCCATGCCCCGCGCAGGGGCCGCTGCAAGAGAATGGGACGGTTGCCGTGAAAATCACAGTGGGTGTCGCGGACATGAAGGTGAGCAACGATCCCGAGGCCGTGCTGGTCACCTACTCGCTCGGCTCGTGCATCGGGATCGCCGTGTACGATCCGGAGGTGAGGGTGGCGGGCATTCTGCATTTCATGCTTCCGGACTCCTCGCTGGATCCGGCCAAGGCTGGAAAGAAGCCCTTCATGTTCGCCGACACGGGCATCCCCCCGCTGTTCAAGGAGGCCTACCAGCTGGGTGCCAAGAAGCAGCGGATGCGGATCGTCGTCGCCGGAGGCGCGCAGGTCCTGGACCAGCAAGGGTTCTTCAACATCGGGAAGAGGAACCACATGGCCGTGAGAAAGATCTTCTGGAAGAACAAGGCCATGGTGAGCTACGAGGACGTGGGTGGGAACGTGAACCGAACCGTCAAGCTGGCCGTGAAGGACGGATCCTGCCTGCTGAAGGTATCCGGCAAGGGGGAGTTCCTGGTATGAAAAAGGACATCGGCGACATCCTGGCCCGCATCGACACGCTGAACCCCGTCCCGCAGGTGGCCAACAAGGTCATGGCCGTCTCCAAGGACCCGCAGAGCTCCATGGGCATGCTCTCCGAGATCATCCAGTACGATCAGGCCCTGACCGCAAACCTCCTGAAGGCCGCCAACTCCGCCTACTTCGGGTTGAGCAAGAAGGTGGACTCCCTGCACCAGGCGATCGTCTACCTGGGCATGGACAAGGTGGTGGACCTCGTGCTGCTGGGCGCGAGCAGCGAGAACTTCGGCCAGGCCCAGGAAGGCTACGACCTGGACAGCGGGGAGCTCTGGCGCTACTCCGTCTCCTCGGCGCTGATCGCCAGGGACCTGGCGGAAAAAAAGCACCTCGACGACACCCACGCCGTCTTCACGGCGGCCCTGGTCAAGGACATCGGCAAGGTGGTGCTGAGCCAGTACGTGGCCGAGTCGTTCGACAAGATCAACTTCCTCGTGTCCAAGCACGGGTTCAGCTTCCGGGAGGCGGAGAAAGGGGTCCTGGGAATCGACCACGCCGAGCTGGGGGGCATGATCGCCCAGCGGTGGAAGTTCAGTGAGAAGATGGTCGACATCATCCAGCACCACCACCTCCCCATGGAGGCCCGGTTCGAGACCGAGGCCGCCATCGTCTACCTGGCAGACACCCTCTGCATGACCATGGGGATCGGCGTGGGCTCGGACGGGCTGGCCTACCGCTTCCAGAAGGAGGTTCTGAACCGGCTGGGGTTCACCGACCGGGACTTCCAGGAGGTGATCGCCGGGTTCGGGGAGCAGATCGCCCACGTGGAGGATCTCATCGGTGCAAGCTGATCATCGCCGGAAAAGACCAACATCGCTGAGAGGTTGAAGAGATGGCCTACAACATTCTGATCGTGGACGATTCCGCTCCCATGAGGGCCGTCATCAAGAAGACCGTCAAGGTGTCCGGCTTCAACGTGGGGCAGGTCTTCGAGGCCTCCAACGGCAAGGAGGCGCTGGATCTCCTGCGGCGGGAGTGGATGGACCTGGTGGTCTCCGACCACAACATGCCGGAGATGACCGGCCTCGAGATGCTCGAGGAGATGAAGAAGGACGAGCTGCTCCAATCCGTGCCCGTGGTCATGGTCACGACCGAGGGCAGCCGGGAGCGGGTCGAGATGTTCCGCAGCATGGGGATCGCCGACTACCTCAAGAAGCCGTTCACCCCCGAGGAGATTCGTTCCAAGCTGAATCGCATCATGGGAGAGGAGGACCATGGACAGGGAGCTGCTGAAGAAGACGATGAGGACCTCGATTTCTGAGGTCCTGGAAAAGATGTTTTTCCTCCCCCTCGACTTCTCCGAGGCCGGGGCTCCCGAGGAGCTCTGGGAGGATCCCGCGGCCGCCGACCTGATGGCCTTGAGCTTGTCGTTCAGCGGCCCCTTCTCGGGTTCCCTGATCTTCCTGATCCCCCGGAGGCTGGGGACCGACATGACCGCCGACTTCATGGGGGTCGAGCGGGACGCCGTTCCCGCCGAGCACGTGGAGCAGACCGCCAAGGAGGTCCTCAACATGATCGCCGGGAGCACCTTCGGCTCCCTGGACGACCAGGCGGTCTTCGAGCTCGGCATCCCGGAGTCCATCCCGGTCGGTTCCGCCCGGGAGGCGCTGTCGACCCGGGACGTCGGTCTGTTTCAGGGGGTGGACACCCTGGAGAGCCGCATCGCCTTGATCATGGTGTCGGGATGACCCCTGTCCGGCCCCGGCGGCACGATGCGGCTGTGAAAGAGAGCACCGGAGGCGATTAGATCGCTCATGAGAAACTGCATCAGCGTGCTGGTGGTGGACGACTCGGCCATCGTGAGAAAGGTCCTGTCGGAGGAGCTGTCCCGGGAACGCGGGATCGAGGTGGTGGGGACGGCGCCCGACCCCTACGTCGCGCGAGACAAGATCGTGCGCCTCGAGCCGGACGTCATCACCCTGGACATCGAAATGCCCCGGATGGACGGGCTGACCTTCCTGAAAAAGCTCATGAAGTACCACCCGCTCCCGGTCATCATCGTGAGCTCCCTCACGAAGAAGGGCGGGAAGCTGGCCATGGAGGCGCTCTCCCTGGGCGCCCTGGAGGTGATCAGCAAGCCCTCGGCCTCTTACTCCGTCGGGGACATGAGCGTTCAGCTCGCGGACAAGATTCGGGCCGTGGCCAACGTCAACATGAAGGCCAAGATCGAGACCCAGCCGGAGCAGGCGCCGCCTCCGGAAGCGGGTACGGTCAAGGCCCTCTCCGCCACGACGAACAAGGTTCTCGCCATCGGGGCCTCCACGGGCGGCACCGAGGCGATCAAAGCGGTCCTCCTGGGGATGCCCCCGAACGCACCGGGGATCATCGTGGTCCAGCACATGCCGGCCAAGTTCACCACCTCCTTCGCCGAACGCCTCGACGCGCTGTGCGCCATCCGCGTCAGGGAGGCCCAGGACGGGGACTCCGTGGTCAACGGGCAGGCGCTCATCGCGCCGGGCAACTACCACATGCTGCTGAGACGAAGCGGCGCCCGCTACTACGTGCAGGTCAAGGACGGGCCCATGGTGCATCACCAGAGGCCTTCGGTGGACGTCCTGTTCAAGTCCGTGGCGGACTACGGCGGATCCAACGCCGTGGGCGTCATCCTCACGGGCATGGGGGCGGACGGGGCGGACGGGCTTCTCCAGATGCGCCGGGCCGGGGCCCGGACCATCGGGCAGGACGAGCGGACATGCGTCGTGTTCGGCATGCCCAAGGAGGCGATCAAGCGGGAGGCGGTGGAGAAGGTGGTGGGGCTTCCCGACGTGTGCGGAACCGCCCTGCGCATGATCGAAGGCTGATCCCTTCCGGCAACGGGTGTCCCCCGGAGGAAAAATGTTCCCCCTGTCCCGTCCCGAACCGGCCACGCGCGAGCGGTGCCCCGGCGATTCCCGGGGGGAGCGCAAGCCGCGAGCCCCTGTGGGTACCCAATAAATCCAATCAAAACAGTCCGATGTGAGGGCCCGGTCGGGATCGTTGGGCCTGCGGCCGCAGGGGGCGGATCCCTGGCAGCCATCTTGCATAATCGGACGGCACGACGACGCTGGTGAAACACCAAGCCTTCAAGGAGACCCGAGCATGAAGATCACCGACGCACAGCAGGGCCAGGTCCCGGGCCCGGTCGACGGGAAGAGCACCCGGCGGAGCGATGAAGGGGGCTTTCAGAAGGTCATGGAGCAGGTGGCGCAGAAGGATCGAGGCGGTACCGGTGCTCCGGGAGCGGCCGGTGCACCTCCACCGGACGGGGTGCAGATCGTTCCCGGTCTCGAGAAGGTCGACGGAGTGCAATCCGGGGGACCGAAGGAGATGCTTCTGACGGAGATCCGCGAGACGCTGGACGTGATCGATCACTACGCGGCCGACCTCGGCAACCGGAACCTGTCCACCGCGGAGATGAGGCCGCTGGTCGAGCACCTGGAGGGGCGGCTCGAAGGCCTCCGGCGGATGGGGGAACACCTCCTCGGGGTGGTAGGCCGAGACGGCGATGGCCGGCGCCCCCGTCCGCGTCGTCGGCGACCGGCCCGTCGACGAGGTCGTCGCGGCGGTCCGCGAGGAACTCGCCGAGCTCGCGGTCAGCACCGCCGACGAGGGGCTGGTCGTCAAGGCCGACACCCTCGGCAGCCTCGAGGCGATGGCCGACGCCCTCGACGAGGCCGACATCCCCATCGTGCGCGCCGAGGTCGGCGACGTCGCCTCCCGGGACGTCGCGGTCGCGGACACCGCCGACGAGCCCGAGCACCGGACCATCCTCGCGTTCAACGTCGACGTGCTGGCCGACGCCCGCGAGGACGCCGAGCGCGAGGACGTCCGGATCTTCGAGAACGACGTCATCTACCGGCTCGTCGAGGAGTACGAGGAGCTGGTCGCGGAGATCGAGGCGGCCCAGCAGGAGCAGGTGCTCGAGAACATCGTCCGCCCCGCGCGGTTCCGGGTGCTGCCCGACCACGTCTTCCGGCAGTCCGACCCCGCGGTCGTCGGCTGCGAGATCCTCTCGGGCACCCTGAAGCGCAACGTCAACGTCGCGCTGTTCGAGGGCCCCGAACCCGAGCGCGTCGGCCAGGTCCAGGGCATCCAGGACCAGGGCGAGGACGTAGACGAGGCCCGCGCCGGCGAGCGCGTCAGCGTCGCCATCGACGGCCCGACCATCGGCCGGCAGGTCGACGAGGGCGACGAGCTGTGGGTCGACCTCCCGGAGAAGCACGCCAAGATCCTCGAGCAGGAGCTCCGCGAGGAGCTACCCGCCGACGAGCGCGAGGCGCTCGCGCAGTTCCTGGAGCAGCGCCGGAAACAGGACCCGTTCTGGGCGAAGTAGCTCGACGGCGACGCGTCGTGGGACCATCGGCCCTCCCGCGACGCGTCGTGGGAGCGTCGGATGGCAGCTGCTGGGCGGTGAGTGGACGCTACCGAAGGGCGACGGCGGCGACTACCGCGCCGCGAGGTCGTCGGCCTCGCCCATCGCCTGCTTGACCTGGAGGGCGGCGGTCGCGGCGAGGCCGTGGGCGACCTCCGCGACGTCGTCGAGGGGCAGCTCGTCGGCGTCGAGGTCGGCCTCTTCGGGGGCGAACCCCGCGCTGACGGCGTGGCCGACCGGCGGGCGCACCGCGACGGTCGCCTCCGGCCCGGTCGCCCCGCGGCGCAGCTCGGCGGCCACGGCGTACTCGCCGGGCAGCAGCTCCCGGGTGTGGGCGGCGATGGCCGAGAGGTGGTCCTGGAGCATCCGCCGCTGGTCGGCCGTCAGCTCGAGTTCGTCGGCCGGGTTGCGCTGGCCCGCCGACGTCGTCCCCGGGCGACCCGCGTAGGGGTTGTTGCCGTTCATCGACTTGCCACGCATAGGGGTGTCGCACTGATAAGGGTTCTCCCCTCCGTACCCGCTCCTGGCGTGCTCTGTCGGGGGTACTGTGTGATTCATCGTTCCGCTCCGGCTCGCGCCCGGGAACGGGTGATCAGACCGGACGCCCCGGGACCGCACGCTCACTCACTCCCGATCCGCCATCCCGAAAGTCCCGGCTCGCTCGACTCGACGACCCTGACTGCTCGACTCGACGACCACCGACACCAACACCAGAAAGCCCCCGGACCGCTCGTGACGCCGGGGCTCGCTGCGCTCCTCCTCGCTCGCTCCGCTCGCTCGTGCGGTGTCGT
>Ga0207797_1002374_pt1 | contig 13075 bp, 11 predicted proteins | sample PRCRCaboRojoPR_6_FD_187275 | JGI IMG/M metagenome (GOLD analysis project Ga0207797, IMG submission 187275) | Marine sediment microbial community from Cabo Rojo, Puerto Rico - PR CR 10% Liquid 1 (SPAdes) | ecosystem: Environmental > Aquatic > Marine > Coastal > Sediment | place: Cabo Rojo, Puerto... | reverse complement strand
TCGTCCCGCCGATCCGGATCGGTCACGGCGACGAACGTCCAGGGCTGGCGGTTGTAGCCGCTCCCGGCCCAGCGAGCGGCGTCGACGAGCGCCTCGACGGTCGAGCGATCGACGGGCCGGTCGGCGAAATCCCGCGTCGCTCGGTCGCGGCGGACGGCCTCGGCGAGTTCCACGGACGCCCGCCGACGCCGCCCGGGTTCAACCCATCGGCGACTGCCGGCGGGTCCGGGAGGGGTCGTTCGGCCGGGTCCCGGCGGGCGACTACAGCGCCGCGACGGCGTCGCGGACCTCCTCGACGAGCCACTCGAAGTCGGGGTTGCCGTCCTCGCGGACCCACCGGTAGCGGACGGTCCCGTCGGTGTCGACGACGAAGACGCTCCGCTCGGCGACACCGCTCAGGCCGTGGATCCCCTCCAGGACCACGTCGTACGCCTCGATCGCCGCCTTGTCGAAGTCCGAGAGGAGCGGGAACGGGAGGCCCTGTTCCATCGCGAAGACGTTGAGCGCGAACGGGAGGTCGACGCTGACGCCGTACACCCGCGCGTCGAGGGACTCGAACGACGACAGCTCGTCGCGGAACGTACACAGCTCCTCGGTACAGCCGCCGGTGAACGCCGCGGGGAAGAACGCCAGCACGACCGGACCCTCGGCGAGCGCCGCCGATAGCGTGAACGGTTCGACGTCGTCGTACGCGCCGCCACCGGCCATCGGAACCGTGAAGTCCGGTGCCGGGTCGCCGACTTCGGGCATACCCGGGGGACGGGGGCGACCCACATAGCTCCGCCGACTCCACACGCCCCGTCCACCCCGGCGCCGTCGGTCCGCTCCGCGCTCGCGCTACAGGACGATCTGTGCCGGCCCGAGCGCGTCGTACGCCGGCTTGTCCGCGGTTATCTCCACCGCCTCCTCGAACGATCCGAGCCCGTCGAGCTCGTGGGTGAGGAACTCCTCGATCGAGACGCGGCCCTCGGCGACCAACCGCGGCGCGAGCGTCCCCGTGTGGGTGTTCGGGCCGAGCCGCCAGGCGCCGAACCGGGGGTTTACCCAGGTGACGCTCTTCTTCCGGAGCGTCCGGGGATCGAGCGTCAGCTCGTCGACGACGATGCCGACCTGGCCGACCGTGCCACCGGATCGGACCATCGAGAACGCCTGTGCGAGCGGCTCCCCGCCCGCGGTGGCGTGGTCCTGCTCGCCGCCGACCGCCTCGAAGACGACGTCGGCGCCGATACCGCCCGTCGCCGCCTCGACCGCCGCCACCGGATCGACCTCCCGCGCGTCGACCGGCTCCATCCCCCGGTCGGCGGCGTGGTCCAGCTTCGCCGGGTCGACGTCGACGGCGACGACGCGGCTCGCCCCCCGTTCGAGCGCGAGCTGTCCGCACTGGTAGCCCATCACGCCACAGCCGACGACGGCGACCTCGTCGCCCGTCCCGATGCCGGCGTCCTCGACGCACACGAGCGCGCTCGCGAGCGGCTGCATCGCCGCCCCCTCGGCGTCCGAGACCGCGTCGGGGAGCCGCGCCAGCGGTTCGGCCGGCAGGGCGACGTACTCCGCGAGCGCCCCTGGACGGCCCATCCCGATGGTCTCCTTGTCCGCGCAGAGCTGTCTGTAGCCGGCCGCACAGTAGGGACACTCGTCGCAGGCGATCTTCGCCGGGGCGTACACCCGGTCACCCACGTGCAGTTCGTCGACCGCGGGCCCGGCCTCCACGACCGTCCCGCAGAACTCGTGGCCGAACACCAGGCCGTCGCCGGACTCGATGGCCTCCCTCACGAGGGCGTAGCCGCCGATCTCCCGACCGCGGTAGATCTGACACTCCGTGACGCTCAGCTGGACGCGCGAGACCTCTACCAGTACCTCGTCGTCCCCCGGCTCCGGTCGGGGGACGTCGACGACGGTACTCTCGCCGAAGTCCTCGCAGCGGACTGCCTGCATACCACCCGATCAGCGGTCGCCGTGTTAACTGTTGGCCCGGTGTGACGGTGGGGGTTAGATTACGGTCGAATCACTGCTGAAGCGACTGTTGACACCCCGAAAACTCCCGGGCCCTTTCGATCTCGCCAACGGCGGCCGGTCGGCTGTTGCCGGGCGGGACTTGCGATGTGGTCCCACAGGCAACCTGGTACTGCGTTCGGGCCCATTTCGACACTACCGGTGGGGCGTCCGAGGGTTCAAGTACGAGAACGGGGCCATCGCGCCCCGTGACCTGAACGAAGCGCGGGTCGGTTCGCGGGTGGTTCGACACCAGCCGGACGGGGAACGGAGAGAGTAACCCGCCTCCCGATCTCCGAGCGCGGCGCCACCGACCCGCGGTACCGGGGACGAGTCGGGGTGTCCTCGGGACCGAAGCGGCGCCGCCTGTTCGCTACACGGTCGATCGGCGGGCTCGGCGGTAGGCCTAAGCCCCTCGGGGTGGCGGGTAGCCCATGCCGGCCATCACGGACGTCGAAGCCACGGCGATCGCCATCCCGGTCGCGGGGGAGGCGAGCGGATCGAGCTACACGAAGACCGGACGCGGGACCACCGTCGTGACAGTCCGGACCGACGAGGGGGACGTCGGCCGGGTCCACGCGGGGGACGTGACGGACAGCTTCCCCGAACGGGCGGGCGACATCGTCGACCTCGTCGAGAACGAGATCGCCCCGGTCGCCGTCGGGCGCGACCTCCTCTCGCGGGAGGCCGTCTGGCAGGACGCGTACCGGAGGTCGTCCGAGTACTTCGCCTACCAGCAGACCCGGCGGTTCCTCTACATGCACGCGCTCGGCGCCGTCGACCTCGCGATCTGGGACGCCATCGGCAAGCGCCTCGACGTCCCGCTCTACCGGCTCTGGGGCGGCTACCGCGAGTCGCTGCCGGTCATCGCCATCGGCGGCTACTACCGGGAGGACAGGACCAGCGGGGACCTCGTCGCCGAGATGGAGGAGTACCGCGAGATGGGGCTGGCCGGCGTGAAGCTGAAGGTCGGTGGCCGCTCCCCCGAGGAGGACCTCGACCGACTGGCGACCGTCCGCGAGGGGATGGGCGAGGAGTTCGTCGTCGCGTGTGACGCCAACCAGGGCTACACCGTCGACGAGGCGGTGGCGTTCGCCGAGCGCGCCCGCGAGTACGACGTCGAGTGGTTCGAGGAGCCGGTCGCCTGGTACGACCAGTACGAGGGGATGCGGACGGTCCGCCGGCGGACGGGTATCCCGGTCGCCGCGGGCCAGAGCGAGTCGACCCCGTCGGGGTGTCGACGGCTCGTCGACGGCGGCTCCGTCGACGTGCTCAACCTCGACTCCAGCCTCGCCGGCGGGCCCACGTCGTGGCTGAAGGTCGCCCGGATGGCCGAACTCCACGGCGTCGACATGGCCCACCACGAGGAGCCCCACGTCTCGATGCACCTGCTCTCGGCGGTGCCGAACGGCCGCTACGCCGAGGTGTTCCACCCCGACCTCGATCCGGTCTGGTACGAACTCGTCGCCGACCCCCCGCGGATCGCCGACGGCCGCCTCCACCTCCCGGACGGCCCCGGTCTGGGTATCGAGCACGACGAGGGGGTCCTCGCCGAGTACGCAGTGGACGTGGACGTCGACTGACCCCTCAGAGCGACACGGCGCCGACGACTCCGGACTCCCGTTCCTCGACCGCGATCTCGGTGCCGTACGGTTCGGACAGTTCGGCGAGCCCCTCGAGGATCCCCGCGGCGTGTTCCCCCGTCGCGGCACGGGGCCACCCGCGACCGGGTCGCGGCCGGTCGGCGCCCAGATCCAGCGGGTGGAGATCGATCCCCGCGAGCCCGTCGTCGAACCGACAGACTGGGAGCACGCCCTCCCAGAACCCGTCGTCGGCGAGAAAGCCGATCCGCTCGGCACGCCCGCCATCGATATTCCCGTTCCCGTCGTCCGCGTCGTCACACGGCTCCCGGTAGACGCGCGCGTCGTAGAGCTCGGCGGGTTCGGCGGTGTGGGGATCGAGATCGTACCGCTCGTAGATGTCTGCCGGGAGCCGGCCGATCGTCTCGTTCTGCATCGCGAAGTCACCGAGGCTGTAGAAGATCGGCGCGCCCTCGTACAGTTCGATCCCGCGGAGCAGGTGCGGCCCGTGTCCCAGGAACGCGTCGGCGCCGGCGTCGACGCAGTCGCGGGCGAACGACTCGAGGAACGGCGGCACCGACCGGTCGTTGAACTGGCCGTCGCGCCCCTCGTGGGCGTGGACGCTCGCGACGACCCGGTCGGCCTGCCGGCTCGCCGCACGGACCTGCTCGAGGACGGCCCGGCGGTCGGCCGGCTTCACCCGTCGGCGGACCCCGTACCCCTCGCCGACCTCGAACGAGAGGTGGGACTCGCCGCCGACGTTCAGCAGACTGAAGCCATCGTCGTCCTCGCCCGGGACGGGGAACCCCATGTCGGCTCGGCGCTCCTTCACCGCCTCGAGCCCGAGCCGCTCGCTCAGTTCGTGGACCCGGTCGCGGTCGGATTCGGGGACCACGTAGCTCGTCTCGAGCCGGAGCGGCGAGAGCCCGGGGCGCCCCCGGAAGTCGGGCCGCTGTGCGCCGGCTGTCGACCCGGGGGTGATCGTCGAGCAGGCGGCGACCAGTCCGACGCGGCCGCCCGGCGTGTCGACGTAGGCCGGCCCTCGCGCGTGGGCGAGCGTCCGCCCGAGGCCGGCGAACGGGAGCTCCCGGTCCCGAAGCTCGGCCATCGCCGCCCGTATCCCGTCCTGGCCGAAATCGCCGGCGTGGTTCGTGGCGGCGGCGAACAGGTCCACCCCCGCCCACTCGAGTTCGTCGAGCACCCACGGCGGCGCGCGCATGTACGTCCCGCCGCTGTGGGCGGCCGGGGTGCCCGCGTCCTCCTCGATCGGGAGCACTTCGAGGTTGGCGACGGTCGCGTCGGCGTCCCGGAGCCGCTCTACGGTCGCGTCGAGCCGCGGCGAGTCGGGCGCCGAGAGCCGCCGTGTCAGGATGGCGTCGCCCGCCAGCGCGAGGCCGAAGTCGTCGGTCATGTGCGTGCGACCGGCCAGCGCCGACAAAGGTGTATCGGCGGCCCGTCGCGGATCCGGGGGGCGAGCTACCGCTCGCGGCTCGCCTCGACCGTCCGCCGGGCGATGGCGTCGGAGACGCCGGTGTAGTTCGTCGGGTCGGTCAGTTCCGCCACCGCCTCCGGCGAGAGCTCGGCCGCGATCCGCTCGTCGTCGAGCAGACACTCCTGGAAGCTCCGGTCGCTTCCCGACGCTTCCATCGCGGCGTCGTAGACCAGGTCGTGGGCCGTCACCCGTCCGACGCTCTCGGCGAGCGCCATCATCACCGCCTCGGAGGTCGGAAGCCCGCCGTGGACGCCCAGGTTCTCGTACATCGCCTCGACCTCGACGTCGAGCCCCTCGAGGGTCAGCGCGGTGTTCCGGAGCGCCCGGTGGAGGTAGAGGAACGCCTCGGGGAGCAGCGCGTACTCGCCGTACCAGAGCCCGGCGTCGCGCTCGTCGTGGGCCTCGACCAGCGAGGTCGCGGCGTTCGCGTGCCCCCGGAGGAGCGCCGCGAGCCCGACCGTCCGCTCGCTCTTGACCGGGTTTCGCTTGTGGGGCATCGTCGAACTCCCGACCGCACCCTCCCGGATCGGCTCCTTCAGCTCGCCGATCTCCTCCCGGTTCAGCACGAGGACGTTCCGCGCGATCCGGCTGAGCGTCCCGCCGAGGGTCGCGAAGGCGTTCAGCAGCTCGAGGGTCCGGTCCCGCGAGGCGTACCACGCGGTGTTCGGCACGTCGAGGTCGAGCTCCTCGGCGAGCCGCTCCTGGACCTCGAGTCCGGGCTCGCCGAGCGAGGCGAGCGAGCCGACGGCGCCGAAGAACTCCACGACGAGCGCCCGATCGGCCGCGGCCTCCAGCCGGTCGAGCCCGCGGTCGACCTCGTCGAGCCAGTTGGCGGCCTTCAGCCCGAACGTGATCGGGAGCGCGTGGACGTGGTGGGTCCGTCCCATCATCGGCGTCCCCGCGTGTTCGGACGCGAGGGCCTGGAGCGCCTCGCGGACCCGCTCGATCTCCTCGAACAGGAGGTCCAGCCCCTCGCGCATCAGCAGCACCATCGCCGTGTCCGCGATGTCCTGGCTGGTCGCCCCCCAGTGGATGTACTCGCCGTTCTCGCCGATGGCGTCCTTCCAGGTCTCGATGATTGCGACGGTGAACAGGTCGATCTCGGCGATGCGGCGCTCGACCTCGTCGAGGTCGAGGTGGTCGAGCGAGGCCGTCTCGGTGATCTCCCTCGCGGCGTCCTCGGGGATCAGGCCGACGCCGGCCTCGGCCCGCGCCAGCGCCGCCTCGACCTCCATGAACCGCTCGACGTACGACTGCTCGTCGAACACCGTCCGCATCGCCCCGGTGCCGAACGCGTCCTTGAACAGCTGGCCGTCCGTGTGGAACATCGTCCGTACGGCGTCGAGCGACCGAGTTAACCGTTCGGGGTGGCCGCCCGGGCGGCCGCAGGTCCCCGACGAGCGACCGCGGTCCCGCACCCGACCGCCGACCGAGACCCGAAACTCCTTGCGGGTCGACGTCGGATGGGGAGCACATGACGGATCAGGACGCCGACGCGGCCCCGGAGCAGGTCGCCGAGGCGCTCGTGCGGGGCGGGGTACTGGTCGAGACCGAGGACGGGTTCGGCGTCGCCGGGTCGTTCACCGACGCGGTCGAGCGGACCCTGGAGGCGGTCGAGGGGCTCGACGCGGCGGCGGTCACCGACCGGGTCGCCGACGCCGTCGACGACGACGACCAGCGCGCGCTCGTGGCCGAGGTCGGGGCCGACGACCGCGAGTTCCTCGCGCTCTACCTGACGCTCACCGAGCGGCTCCCGTCGCTCCCCGCCGAGACGCGGATCCGCGTGGTCCCGTTCCTCCAGGGGTTCCGCGACACCCCCCCGCGCGACGAGGGCGCCCCCGAGGCGTTCGTCCCGATCCACGGCGACCGGATGCGGACGATAACCCGGCTGTTCCCCCGCTCGATCGTCTACGTCTGGCTCGACGACTGCGAGCCCTGCGACGCGATGCGCGAGCTCTTCGACGACCTGCTCGACGGCCCGCCGGAGGGGGTCGAACTGTTCGCCGTCTACGGCCCCGACTCCGCCGAGTTCCTCCACGAGGAGTACGACGTCAAGGGCGGCCCGGTCACGCTGTTCATGCTCCGGGACGCCGTCGACTCGCGCTACTACGGCGAGAAGCACGAACGGGTCATCGAGAAGGAGATCGAGATCCTCCAGGAGTCCGACCCCCGGGCGTGACCCCCCGATCCCCCGGCCGCCGGTCGGTCCTCGCCGGTCAGTCGGTGCCGGGGTGGTGCCGGCGGTCGCGTTCGAGCGACCGGACCGCGGCGATGACGTCGGCGAGCCCCTCGGTCGCCGCCTCGAACAGCGCCGCACCGACCGCCGCGGTCCCCGAGGTCGGCTCCCCGCGCACGCCGTCCTCGGTCAGGAAGTCGTACGTCCGGCGCATCCCGAGCGGCCCGCCCGAGAACATGTCCCGCGAGGAGTAGTCGGTCGCGGGGGTCGCGGGGTCGTCCGTCGCCGCGTCGGCGGCGACGTGCTCCCCGTGGAGGTGGAGCATCAGGGACGTCTCGAACTCCCCGGCGTGGTAGGCGCTGCCGGACTCGCCCGAGCGGAGCTCCTCGAACCGCTCGCGTGCGAGCGTGTTGTAGTCGATCTCCGCGACGTCGGCCTCGTGCTGGCGGGTCCCGACGTCGCCGGCGACCAGCGACACCGCCGGCCGGTTCCCGCCGTGCCCGTTGACCAGCAGGACGCGATCGAACCCGATCTCCAGCAGCGACGAGCAGACGTCGTCGAGCAGCGCGACCAGCGTCTCCTTCGAGAGGCTCACGGTCGCCCCGAGCGGGACGTGGTGCGGGGAGAACCCCGTCCAGAGCGCGGGGAAGGCGACGGCGGGCGTGCCGGCCCGGGCGGCGACGTCGACTCCTTCGCGGACGACCGCCTCGGCCAGCAGGCTGTCGGTCCCGACCGGGAGGTGCGGGCCGTGCTGTTCGAGCGACCCGGTGGGGACGACCGCCACGGCCCCGGCCTCGACCTGTTCTATCAGCTCGTCACGGCGCATGTACGGTGCGTAGGTGGTCCGGCTCATGGGTGTCGTCCGTATCGACACGGTCCGGTATAGAACCAGAGGGCCCTCAGCCGGTGTTCTGGGTCGTACGCCCGAGCTGAGACATCGACAACCGTCCGCACACCCACCATCGCCCCGGCACAACCGCTATAATCCCCCGGCCGGAGGTGGGTGGCATGTCGACGCGCATCTGTGTCTTCCCGGGCGACGACGCGGCCGCGACGGCCGTACACGCGACCGTCGGTGTCCTCGGATCGCTCGACGCCGATCTGGACCTCGACGTACACACCGCCGAGGGCCACGAGTCGGAACTCCTCGACTGGGAGATTCCCGACGAGTTCGTGACCGCCATCGACGACGCCGACACGGTGCTGTTCGGCTCCTGCAACGAGGTCCACACCGCGCTGCTGTGGTACCTCCGCCGGGAGTACGGCGGGGGGATGCCGGCGAACCTGCGCCCGATCCGGCACTTCGAGGGGGCGAGGACCCCGCTCACCGATCCCGACGACATCGACTACCTCATCGTCCGGGAGAACCTCGAGGGGCTCTACTTCCGGGCGGACGGGGACCTCCCGGATCTGGCGAGACGGGCACCCGGGATCCGTGGGATGGACGGCCGGTCGCTCGCCGACCTCGGCGCGGGTGCCTACGACGTCCGCGTCGCGAGCGAGCGACACATGGCGCGGTTCGGGGAACTCGCGGCCGACCTCGCCGCCGACTGGTTCCCGGACCGCGATCGGGTGTCGGTCACCTGTGCCTCGAAGTCGAACGTCCTCGCGCGGACGGACGGGCTGTTCGACGAACACGTCGAGGCCGCCGTCACGGCCCGCGACCGCCTCGACTACGGCCACCTGCACACGGACGACGTCGCCCAGCGGCTCGTGACCGATCCCGGGCAGTTCGACGTGATCGTGACGCCGAACTTCGCGGGGGACCTGCTCTCGGACGGCGCGGCGGGCACGACCGGCGGCCTCGGCGTCGCGCCCAGCGGCTGCTACAACGAGGAGGTCGCCTACTTCGAGCCGGTCCACGGCTCGGCCCCCGACATCGCCGGCGAGGGGGTCATCAACCCGACGGCGACGATGCTCTCGGCGGTGATGCTGCTCGAACACGAGGGGCTCGACACGGCGGCCGACCGGCTCCGGACCGCCGTCGAGGCGGTCTACGCCGCCGGCGGACCGCTCACGCCCGACCAGGGCGGCTCGGCATCGACCGAGGCGTTCGTCGCGGCGGTCGAAGCACGGCTCTAGAGCGCGGTGCCGGCGGGGTCCCTCTCGACTCTCCCCCGAGGCCTTCGGCCCGCTGGCCGCCTCGAACGCCCCGACCCGGACCTCGGGAGTTAAGTAGCCGCTCGTCGCCCGTCGAGGTATGCCGACCAGTCACGGCGCCGAGTTCCGCGAACTGATCGAGGCCGACGGGGTCCTCGTGATGCCGGGCGCCCACGACCCGATGACCGCGAAGGCGATCGAGCGCGCCGGCTTCGACGCCGTCTACATGACCGGCTACGGCACCTCGCTCTCGCGGGCGGGGGTCCCCGACGCCGGACTGATCACGATGTCGGAGATGGTCGCCAACGCCAACGCCGTCCAGGAGGCCGTCGACGTGCCCGTGCTCGGAGATGCCGACAACGGCTACGGGAACGCGACGAACGTCGTTCGCACGATCCGGGAGTACGTCAAGACCGGCGCGGCCGGCTGTCACATCGAGGACCAGACGTTCCCGAAGCGCTGTGGCCACACGAAGGGACGGCAGGTGATCTCCCGCGAGGAGGCGGTCGGGAAGGTCCGGGCGGCCGCGGACGCCCGCGACGAGCGGAACGAGGCGTTCGTCGTGGTCGCACGGACCGACGCGCGCGGTGCCGTCGGCGGCGATCTGGACGAGGCCATCGAACGGGCTAACGCGTTCCTCGACGCCGGCGCCGACGTCGCTTTCGTCGAGGGGCCGACCGACGAGGCCGAGGTCGAACGTATCGGGGAGGAGGTCGACGGGCCCCTCCTCTACAACCTCGCGGGCATCTCCCCGCAGCTCGACGCCGACGCCCTCGAGGGGTACGGCTTCGACCTCGTCATCTACCCGAGCCTCGGGATGCAGACGACCATCGCCGCGGTCTACAAGCGCGCGGTACAGTACCGCGAGGAGGGTGCGGCCGCCTTCGCCGAGATGGAGGCCGAGATGGAGGCGCTCCCGTTCGACTTCCACGAGTTCGCCGGCTTCCCCGAGGTCGTCGCCCAGGAGGAGGCGTACCTCCCCGAGGCGGAGATGGAGAAGTACGAGGGGACGCTCGGCGCGGACGTCCAGGAGGACTGACCGGACGGACCCGCCCTCCACGCCGAGCGGGGCCCCGACCGCGGGGGGCGATCCCGAACTACTCCTCGATGCGGAGCCCCTCGGGGTCGTTCCGGTAGAGCTCGATCAGCCCGCCCCGGTCGAAGATGTCCTGGATCGCCTCGGGGAGCGGTTCGGCCGCGAGTCCCTCGCCGGTCGTGCGGTTGCGGACGACGCCCGCGTCGAGGTCGATCTCGGCCTCGTCCCCCTCGTCGAACAGGTCGGTCACGCCCGGACAGGTCACGGCCGGGAGGCCGATGGCGATCGCGTTCCGGTAGAAGATCCGCGAGAACGACTCCGCGACGACGGCCCCCAGCCCGGCCTCCTGGATGGCCGCGGGCGCGCTCTCGCGGCTGCTCCCCGAGCCGAAGTGGTGGCCGGCGACGACGACGTCGCCGGCCTCGAACGCCTCGACGAACTCCGGACGCTCGGGCTCGAAGATGTGCTCGGCCATCACCTCGATCGGTTCGCCGAAGTAGTCGCTCGGGGTGATGACGTCGGTGTTGATCTCGTCGCCGAAGACCCAGACGGTGCCCCGCATCGTCACACCTCCCCCGGGTCGGTGATGTGCCCGGTGAGGGCCGACGCGGCGGCCGTCTCGGGGCTCGAGAGGTAGATCTCGGAGCTGTCGGCGCCCATCCGGCCCTGGAAGTTCCGGTTCATCGCGGCCAGGCAGACCTCGCCCTCGCCGAGCACGCCCATCCCCATCCCGATGCAGGCGCCGCAGGTCGAGTTGGTGATGGTCGCGCCCGCCGCCGTGAGCGTCTCTGCGACGCCGGTCTCCAGCGCCCGCCGGTAGACGTCCCGCGAGGCGGGCGTGACGATCACCCGGGTCCGGGGGTCGACGGACCCCCCCTCGAGGACCGCCGCGGCCGCCTTCAGGTCCTCGAACTTCCCGTTGGTGCAGGAGCCGATGAACACCTGGTCGAGCTCCGTCCCGACGACGTCGTCGACGTCGACGACGTTGCCGACCTTGTGCGGGACGGCCACCTTCGGCCGGAGTTCGTCGGCGTCGACCTCGTGGACGGCCCGGTAATCGGCGTCCTCGTCGGGGTTCGGGATGGGGTAGTCCTCGTCGACCCGTTCGTCGACGAAGTCCGTGACGACGTCGTCGACGGGGGTGAAACCGAACTTCGCCCCGAGCTCGATCGACATGTTCGAGAGCGTCACCCGGTCCTCGAGGGCGGCGTCCTCGATGGCCTCCCCGAAGTACTCGAGTGCGCGGTACTGGCCGACGTCCGTGCCGTACTCGGCCGCGATGTGGAGGAGGAGGTCCTTCGTCGAGACCCGTTCGCCGAACGTCCCCGAGACCTCGAACCGGACCGTCTCGGGCACCCGGAACCAGCTGTGGCCGGTCGCGGCGACGTACGCCGCGTCCGTGTGGCCCATCCCCGTCCCGCCGACGCCGAACGCGCCCGCCGTCGTGGTGTGCGAGTCCGTCCCGACGAGGAGGTCGCCCGGCTTGTAGTGACCCTGCTCGTAGAGCACCTGGTGGGCGATGCCGGTCCCGACCTCGTAGAAGCTCTCGATCCCCATCTCGTCGACGAACTCCCGGATCCGGGTCTTCGCGTTCGCGTCGTCGACCGTGTGGGAGGGCGCGACGTGGTCCAGCGGACAGACGATCCGGTCGGGGTCGTAGAGCTCCTCGACACCCATCTCCTCGAGCCGCTCCATCACCCCGCGGGTGCCGAGGTCGTGCATCATCAGCACGTCCACCTCGCGGACGACGTGGTCTCCCGGGGAGGGGGTCCCGGAGCCCGACGGTCCCGACAGGAGCTTCTCCGCCATCGTACTACCCATGGCACGTCGTAGCTCCGGGGTGGGGGATAAGTCTACCCCCGGCGGACGGCCGCGGGGGCCGGTCCCCTGGCGGGGTCGGCGGTGGTTCGTGCCCCGGTCGGCGGGCGAAGTCGGTTCTGGACTCGACCGGGGGACGGGGCGAGAACAGTTCGAGGGGCCCCGGCTCGGAGTCGGTATCGGCGGTCCCCTGCCGGGGGAGTACCGGCGGCTCGGGTCGGGTCGGCTCGGGTCGACGGGGACCTCCGATCGGGAGAACCGCAGCGCCGAGGGGTTACAGGAGCCCCCGGATCTCGTCCAGGTCGCGCAGCGAGTCGAACGCCCCGTACAGTTCCTCCGCGCGCTCGCGGCTCTCGGCCTGCGTGACACACATGAGGAACTTCTCGCGGAGTTCCGCGTCCGAGAGCGGGTCCTGGTGGGTTCCCGGCGGGGAGTCGAGGGTCATCGAGTGCTCGCCCTCGCCGGTCTCGATGGTCACGGTGGTGCGGTAGGACCCGTAGCTCACTTCGGGGTTCGTCTCGAAGGTGACCCGCTCGCGGACCCGCTGGACGGCGTCGTCGTCGACGTTCCCGTCGTCGAAGGCGGCGAGCCCGACCCGGTCGCGGGCGACCGCCGAGCCGATGGTGTAGTGCATCGAGAACTTCCCCTCCAGGCCGCTCTCCGGGTCCTCGTGTTTGAGCGCGTCGCCGGCGCCGCGGGACGCGACGACGTGGACCGACTCGACGTCCCCCGGGGCGATGTCGTGCTCCTCGACCAGCCGGGTCGCCGCGGTGATCCCCGTGTGCGTGAAGTAACAGCAGGGGTACTTCTTGACGCCGACGCCGAACTCCGTGATCGCCCAGGTCTCGCCGAGGTCGTGGGCGTCCTCGGGGTGTGGCGGC
>Ga0207797_1002373_pt1 | contig 13075 bp, 12 predicted proteins | sample PRCRCaboRojoPR_6_FD_187275 | JGI IMG/M metagenome (GOLD analysis project Ga0207797, IMG submission 187275) | Marine sediment microbial community from Cabo Rojo, Puerto Rico - PR CR 10% Liquid 1 (SPAdes) | ecosystem: Environmental > Aquatic > Marine > Coastal > Sediment | place: Cabo Rojo, Puerto... | reverse complement strand
GCAGGCCCAGGGCTTCGTCCATGCTGTTGGTGTGCAGGGACTGGGTTCCCCCCAGCACCGCCGCTAGGGCCTGGACGGTCACCCGGACAATATTATTATGCGGCTGCTGGGCGGTCAGGGTAGAGCCGGCGGTCTGGGTGTGAAAGCGCAGCTTGCGGGCTTCCGGATGGGATGCCCCGAATCGGGTCTTCATCAGGTCCGACCACAGCCTGCGGGCGGCCCGGAACTTGGCTATTTCTTCCAGAAACTCATTATGGGCGTTGAAGAAAAAAGACAGCCGCCGGCCGAACTCGTCGACATCCAGCCCGGCTTCCACCGCCGCCTGGACATAAGCCAATCCGTTGGCCAGGGTGAAGGCTACCTCCTGGACCGCGGTGGCTCCGGCTTCCCGGATATGATAGCCGGAGATGCTGATCGTGTTCCAGCGCGGCACTTCACGCTGACAGTACTGAAAGAGGTCCGTAATCAGGCGCATGGACGGCCGGGGCGGAAAAATATAAGTTCCCCGGGCGGCATATTCTTTGAGGATATCATTCTGGACCGTACCCCGAAGTTGGGCGGGATCTACCCCCTGCTTGCGGGCCACCGCGATATACATGGCCAGCAGCACCGCAGCGGGCGCGTTGATGGTCATCGAGGTCGAAACCTGGTCCAGGGGAATGGCCTCAAAAAGGGTTTCCATGTCCCTCAGCGAACAAATTGACACCCCCACCCGCCCGACCTCTCCAGCGGCCAGCGGATGATCGGCGTCGTAGCCGATCTGGGTGGGCAGATCGAAGGCCACCGACAGCCCGGTCTGGCCCTGGTCGAGCAGGTACCGGAAGCGCCGGTTGGTTTCTTCCGCGCTGGCGTAGCCCGCGTACTGGCGCATGGTCCACAGCCGGCCCCGGTACATGGTGGGATAAACCCCCCGGGTGTAGGGCGGCTGGCCGGGAAAACCCAGTGTATCAGCGTAATCCATTTCCTGCGGCAGGGCAACCCGGGGCAGCGGAATCCCGCTTGAGGTGGTAAATTCTTCCTTCCGCTCCGGAAACCTGTCCAGGGCCGGCTGAAGGATGTCTTCTTCCCACGATTTTTTCGCCTGCTCGTCCATAACTTGCCTTCCTCGAGTTGAGAGCTGGTTCTCAGTATACCCGAAAGGAGCAGGGCGTAACAGGAAAGATCACCCGCACCCGGCGCATCAATAAATCGGGTTTGAGCCCCCTGAAAAGAGTATAATGATTACAAGGATTTTTACTACAGCCAAAGAGGAAAAGTGAGCATGGAAACCAAGACCAAACACGTCAAATTAGAATGGGTGCGCAGCAGGATGTTTGTAGGCACCGATCATCTGGGAAATTCAATGGCCATCGGTTACTACCGGGACGACGAGCCGGAGGGCCAGGGGATCAACCCCTCGGACATGCTGCTGCTCTCTGCAGCAGCCTGCTCTGCCTATGACGTGGTGCAAATCCTGGAAAAAGCCAAAGAACCGCTGGAAGACCTCAAGGTCGAGGTATCCGCTGATCAGAGCCAGGAGCAGCCCTATCCGTACGTCGGCCTGCATTTCAAATATCGGGTGAAGGGAGCGGTGGACCCGGCCAGGATGCAGCGGGCCATGGACCTTTCCGAGGAAAAGTACTGTTCGGTTCTGGCCACCATCAAGCCCAACCTAGAATTTACAAGTGAGTTCGAAATCGAAAGCTGAGGCCCTGCCCGAGGGTCTGCATCCCCAGGCCCGGATCGGGATCCGCCTGTTCAACGAGGGCAAATACTACCCGGCCCATGATCACCTCGAGCTGGCCTGGCGGGACACCCCGGGGGAAGAGGGCCTGCTCTATAAAGCCGTCCTCCAGATCGGGATCGCCTACTACCACATCCGGCGCGGAAACACCCGCGGAGCCTTGAAAATGTTCCGCCGGGCCCGGCGCAACCTGGCCCGGCTGCCGGAGGACCTGCTGGGGATCGACCTGATCCAGCTGCAGCAGGATGCTGATCGGATTGAAAAGCAAACCAGAGCAAACCGGCAGTTGAGACAAGACCCCCAAAACAATTTGAGATTTCCGAGACTGCCCCTCAGAAATACCTGAGGGAAGATTTGTCCTGAATCAGCCCAAGACTGTAAAGGCAGCTTTCATCCATCAACTCTCAAAAGTATAGCCAAACGTTTCAATATCAATTTTAAACTTTTGGGCAATAATATCCCGGCTGCGGTCGTCGTAATAATCCTGAAAGCTGCGTTTTTTCCCTGGGTTTTTATTAACATGAGGAAGCGCTCGATCCGCGCCGATAATATCCGCCACCTTGGCCCAGTCCTCTTCAAGATTCTCAAATCTGCCGATAAAATCTACTAATTTATTCCCGTGGGGATCCACAAACCAGTCCAACTGGTTGGTTTGTGGTACGGGATGAAGACAGGTGCTGCTGCTGTATTTAATCCAATCTACAAACTCTGGAAAACTCATCTCTTCCCGAAGCTGGAGACCTTCTCTGCGGCGGTAAAGGGACACCACCCTGTCCCAGGGATTCCGCACAAAACCAAATTTGTAATAAGCGTTGAACTGTTTGGTGCCCCAGTGCTTCCGGTATCGATAAGGAATCCAGAGATAGAGTCCTTCCAAAATCCGATTGTGCCATCCATCGTAATGGGTCCAGTAGTTTTTCATCTGGTGCCGGATCTGTACAATATTAAGATGAGGTTTGGGAGGATACCCCAGAATAGACCGGATGCTGCTTGATCCCGTTTTGGGTACCTCAACAAAAATACACTGATATTGATGTGAAATCATGGCACACTTCCTGTTCCTCTGCAAATCTCAGCAGGACTTCCTACAGCATATCACCTGCTTACTTCCCTAATACTCATAATCAAACTCCTCCAGATCCTCGTTGAACCATTTCTGGACAATTGCCCTGGTTTCAGGTGAATAATAATGCCGGTAATCCTCCCGGGGACTAGATTTCAGGTGCGGTAGTTCCCGGGTTATGCCCAGATGCTGGCAGACTTCATTGAATCCCGTTTCCAGACTTTCAAACCGGATAACTTTATCTACCAGAATCTTTCCAGCTTGATCCGCCAACCACCAGACCTGGGGCTGAAACATTTTCGGTTTATTATAATACCTTGGGTCCTGCTGTCCGTAGGTTAACTGCACCCATTCAGAAAAGCCGATCTCGTCAGTTTGAATTCCAGCTTGATCCCGATTCCAGCGGTGCCAATAATGGGAGACGACCTTGTCCCACGGATTCCTGATGACAGAAAATGTAAACTTATTTTCCCAGGTTTCTAATCCCAGCTCCCGGATTTTTATTTCCGCGCTCATGTGCTCCAGCGGAATACCCAGAGCCTTTTCAATACTGGAACCCCCGGTCCGATTGATATGGATAAAAATAAAATCCTGAAAATAACGCTGCCGGATGATCCGGCCCAGCTTCTTGAAACGCCTTAGTGCCAGCTGTGGTATGATTTTCCAACCTTGCATTTGAATTGACCCCTCTCCATAGTCCCACCTCAATATCTCCAACCGGGGTTCAGGTCCTGCTTGATATCCCGACCCCATCTTATCAAGCGCCGGGTGAAATGTAAACCTCCCCGGAAACCGAATCTTACACCTGCTTCCCCAAATCAATTACTGCTCGGTGTTTTCAATTCAGTCTATAATAGGCTTAATCACCACAGGATTTTTTTTACCTCTACCAGGAACAGGGATGAAACCTACTCGAAAAATTAAAGAGCTTGCAGGTCGAACCTTTCTCAGAAAAACCATCTCTCGTCTGCGGTTAGCCGTTCCGCTTGACCGCTATCCCCTTCACCGCGGTCAACCCATCAAACCATTTTTCATTATCGGTTCAGGAAGGTGTGGGACCACCCTGCTCCGGAGGATCCTGTTTTCTCATCCTGAACTGTGCATCCCTCCGGAAACGTACTTCCTTCATAAATGCATTACCAGGTTTGAACGGTATAACCGGCTTGAGTGGGAAGAACTGGTGCAATTGGTCCTTTCCACCCTGGAATATCATCCCAAATTCACCGCATTTAATCTTTCTTTGCGTCCGCTGGTCAATCAGCTCGCCAAGGCACCTCAAGAAGACCGCAGTTTATCTTTGATTCTGGACCAGTTTTACCGCTATTATGCACGGGAAAAAAAACTGACCTGCCGTACCTGGGGAGATAAGACCCCCAAGAACACCTATCACCTGGATAAAATTCACCGGGTATTTCCACGGTCCCGATATATTCACTTGATCAGGAACGGGATCGATGTCGCCCATTCTTACTGGAAATCCGGGTTGCGTCCCGACCTGGTCTTTGCTGCTCAGGAATGGCGCAGAGCTGTGGAGTTAGCTCAGCAGTTTGGAAAAGCCCATCCAAACCAATACCTGGAACTCCACTATGAAGATCTGGTCCGCTCGCCTGGTGAGGTCACCCGGATTGTATGCCAGTTTTTGGAAGTAGAATATCTCCCGGGTATGGAGAAAACATCTCAGTCGGTTGCTCACCGGATGGGAGATGTTGAGGAACTGGAACATCTCCAGGGCGTCAAAAGCCGCATTACCGCAGATTCCATCGGTAAGGGAGCCAGAAACCTCTCCCCTGATCAGCTGAAGAAAATAAAATCACAGATTGGGAGCACTTTAGAGAAGCTGGGTTATCATACCCTGCAGGAAGAATGACAGGGCCGATCCGAGGACTTTTCAGCTCAGCCAGCAGCAGTTCGGGCAATTTTCATCAGTCTGCCGCCCAGGGCCGGCCAGTTGAGCTCTTTTTCATACCGCTGCCGGGTGGTCCGGCACAGAGCCTGATACCGATCAGGCGCGAGGACAAATTCCTCGATGGCTGTGGCATAAACTGCTGCCGGACTGCCTCCGGGTAAGACAATCCCTGACCTGCCGTCTTCCACGGTGGTCGCTAAACCGCCGGTTTGATTGGTGATAGTCGGCACCCCAAAAGCAGCGGCTTCTGAAGGCACGATTCCAGCCGCTTCGAAGCGGGCCGGATGAATCAAAAAATCCGCCCACTGGTACTGGCTCAAGTAGCCCTCCAGCTCCTCTGGAATGGTCTTATTAAAAAGCCCCAGAAAGCGGGTATGTTCCCTTTCCTTTCCATCCAAACCCACCACCCGCAGCTCCGCGGGTATATCCCGTTCATTCAAAATCTGGACGACCTCCAGGGCGGTATCCACACCCTTCCGATGATAATCACGTCCGACCAGCAGCAGCCGAACCGGCTGCAGTTTATCACGGGCAGAAATAGTCTCTGGAACGCGGTCGTGGGGGATGGAGGCCGGAATGGCCATCACGCTTACTTTTTCTTCCGACAGCCCGTAGTCATTTATCAGCACCCGGGCGTTAGCCTCGCTGAAGGAAACCACATGGGCAGCTTTCTGGATCACCCGGGCTTCCCACCGTTCCATGGTCAGATAAGTCACGGCTGCATGGTTCTTCCACTGCTCCTTGAGCCAGCGGACGGAGGAATCACAGAAATACAGGAGCGGGTATTCACCCAGATCAGCGTACACAAAAGGCGCAGCGTGCTTTGCAACTACCAGGTCAGGTTGGTGGTCCTTCAGGGCCCGGGAGACCTCCCGACTGGTCTTGAAAAAATACTTCCAGGGGTATTTAAAGAGTCTGGTGTCAAAGAAGCGGTTGTGCAGTCCTCTGAGGATCCTTTCCAGCGGGGAATACTGCCAATCAAAAGGACCCACCAGGGAAAGGTTCGCTCCTTCACGAAGCAGCGTGTGGTAAACTTCGTAATCCACCCCGCTGGCCTGGCTGTGGTCCTTGGGATCCCACCTATCAGCAACAAATAATACATTCATATGCTTACCCTGCTCTGATTGTTTTTCAGGTCAATCCAACACTTTTACCCACCGCATTCGATCTGTTTTCCGCATTAACTATACCAGACTTCAACCCTGAGCCACAGCAATTAATAAATCCCAGCTGCTGACAGGCATTTTCTTGACGCTCACCCGGACAGGCGGTATAATTTCCCCGCATCAAAACCGGGCCGCTAGCTCAATTGGCAGAGCAACTGACTCTTAATCAGTAGGTTATAGGTTCGATTCCTATGCGGCTCACTGCATACAAAAACTCACCCGGATCGGGTGAGTTTTTTCATTCCAGCTGATTAAAGTCAAGCCAAGGAATTACTACCCTTCCACGCTGCTCCAATCGTTAAACGAATGAATGTGCTCCTTGACCTTTTCCATGGAGCGGAAGACATCGATCTGATCTCCCCGTTTGGCGTACTCCACCGCTTCCTGCAGCATCAGCATGGCTCCTTCCAAGTCGGCCTGTTTCTCCGGATGCTGCTCCGCGCAGGGCAGGGCCCGGGCTTTTTCCAGAAGCCCCTGGATGCTTTGCTCAGCCACCGACCGGCTGCCTGGATCCTCGAGGTCCAGCCTGTTGCCGTAATCAATGAAACTTTCCATCAGCTGGGAGGCCGGGACCCGGTAGCTGTCCAGCTGGGAACAGTCTGCCTCTTGCTGCGGAGCAGGAGCTCCACAGGCAGCCAGGCTGAGCACAAGTATGCAAAAAACAGCTTTTCTCATCGATAACCCTCCCGAAAGATTTTACCCAGAATTCTGGACGCCTCTGGTCAGAGCGGTTGTATGAAATTATTCCCTCCAGCCGGAATTATCTGCTCCTAATCATAGCAGATGATACCAGCAGTTTGCTAGCAAAACAGCCCTTTCCTCGGGATGTTGGACACAAAAAAATTTAGCATCCGGAGAGTAATTCCGGCAATGACATGCCAATTCCCTCGGCCGGTGCTCATCTGATAAAAAAGTCTCATTTGTGATTAATTGCATTATAATTAGGAAAGCTTAACTATTGATATTCAAAAGGGCATCCTCATGAATCTCCGCCACCTGGTTTACTGTTTTGGGTTTTCCGTGATGCTGCTTTCCGGATGTTCGATTTTCCCGCCAGTAAAAGAACACCGGTCTGCAAAAACTTCCCAGGCGGGCACAGATCAAGCAGTCTATCAGAAATCATCCACGGCTGCTGCACTCACTAAAGCAGCCCCGCCGCCCACAACCATATTTACATCCACGCCTACCCTGACTCACACACCGACCCCGACCTCCACTCCGCAGAACACACCCACTCCCAGCCCGACGCTTACCCCAACTCCCACACCCTCCTACACACCCAGCCCGACAGCTGACAACCCCTGGGTATTTCAGGACTGGTGCCTGGATCACCAAGGCTGCATAAAGTTGGTGGTTCATAACTACACAAAATTCTGGGTGCAGGTTGTCCTTACCGATCCAGAAACCAACCAATCAGAGTCTTTTTCTGTTCCCCGAGGAAAAACACGCAGGATCACTCTCCAGCAGAAAAAATATTCCATCCAAGTGATCCACTTCTGTAAAAGTAAATCTGAATGGATGTCCAGTCAGGGAACCCACCCCATCAAAACCCAGAGAACGATTACTGTTAACCGCTGTTATGCTCAATTAAGATAAGCATTAACAGCGGGCACCCGACCACAATCCTGCGGACTCTTACCCGATGCTGAGAACATCCTGGTAAGGACTCCGGCAAGATTCCCATCTATAATTTAAATCAATTGAATTAAATCAGGAGCCTGATATGACTGAGTCCTATGATGTAATCTGGATCGGCACCGGACAGGCCACAGGCACGGTCGTCCCGCGCCTGGTGGAAGCTGGAAAAACTGTGGCCATCGCGGAAGGAGGGAAATTTGGCGGCAGCTGCGTCAATTACGGCTGCACTCCGACCAAAACCATGGTGGCCAGCGCTCGGGCCGCCCACATGGCCCGGCGGGGGCCTGATTTCGGGGTTGAGACCAGCCCGATTGAGATCAATTTTGATCGGGTGATGGAGCGCCAGAAATCGATCCGCCGAAAAGGCAGCCGGGGGTTGGAAAATTGGCTGAAGGGATTGGAGGGGGTCACCGTGTATCCTGAATACGCCCGCTTTACCGGACCGCACCGGGTCGAGGTCGGCGAGGAAACCATCCAGGGAGACACCATCGTGATCAACGCCGGGGGGCACCCCCGGGTGATTCCGTTTGACGGGATCGACGACGTGGATTGGCTGGATAACGCCCGTCTGCTTGACCTGGAAGAACGACCAGACCATCTGGTAGTCATCGGTGGAAGCTATATCGGCCTGGAATTCGCTCAAATATTCCGCCGGCTGGGCAGCCGGGTGACCGTGCTGGACGCCGCGCCCCAGCTCATGCCCCGGGAAGACCAGGATATCGCAGAAACCGCCCAGCAAATCCTGGAGAAGGAAGGGATCGAGATCATCCTCAAGGCCCGGATTCAGCGCCTGTCTCAACCAGAAGAGGGCCAGGTCCAGGTGCACTACCAGCACAAGGATCAAGACCTCCAACAGGTCGAAGGCTCCCACCTGCTGCTGGCCGTCGGGCGAGTCCCGAACAGCGCAGGGCTCAATTTGGAGGCTGCCGGTGTAGCGGTTGATGACCAGGGCTACATTAAGGTCAACCAGGTTATGCAGACCTCTGTGGAGCACATATACGCGGTCGGCGATATCAACGGAGAAGGCGCCTTTACCCACACCTCGGTAAACGACGGGGAAATCTTCTGGGACCAGTACAGCGGCAGTGGTAAGCGGACCCTGGACCTGCGGGTCCCCACCTATGCCATGTTCATCGATCCTCCCCTGGGCAGGGTGGGCCTGACAGAAAAAGAAGCCCGAGAAAGCGGCCGTAAGATCTGGATGGCCACCCGCCCGATGAAGGAAATCGCCCGGGCCCGGGAGAAGGACGAAACGGCCGGGATGGTGAAAATATTGGTCGACCAGGACAGCGAAGAAATCGTCGGCGCCGCGGTGCTGGGGGTGGGCGGGGACGAAGTGATCAACCTCTTCACTCCCTTCATGTACACCGGGGAGTCCTATCAGCTCTTCCGGAAAGCGGTCCTGACCCATCCAACCGTGGGTGAATTGATGCCCTGGATCCTGGACGATCTGCAGCCGCTGGAGTGATTTTCACAGCCCACTGGTATAATAGGGCCAGTTTAGGCAACCATCCAACAGCGAGGTGGGATCCATGAACACGGCCAAAATTGCTGTTTACATTATCATGACTCTGCTGGCAGTGGTGATTTTCTTTGCCCTGACGGGGATGAACCTCCGGGATCCGATGCCTGCCGTCGCCCGGATCATCGATTGGTCAGTCAACCTCAACCGCACCCTGACCGCTCGGGTACAGACCTTTTTTGCCCGAGTCCGGGTCAGACTTTTCGGCAGCACAGCGATAGATCTTCCAGAGCAGCCTGATAGGAACCGGGGGGCGAGTCCTCTGCAGCGTCTGGGCCGTGCCATAGGTTCCTTTTTCCAGAGGATTTTCAGTAATCTCCAACAAGGCCCCAGGGAAGAGTTTGTCGATCCCATTAATCAGTAGCCAGGAGTATTCTCCCAGTCGGCAGCTGTCCAAAAAAACCAACAAGCACCGCAAAATTCGCGGTGCTTGTTTTTTTCTTGATTGAGAGCGAACTTTCCTGGCGGATGGTAGAACAGCCTGTCAGCTCCTGAACGCCAATCTTCCGCGGATGTCCTCTCCGATCAGTGATCAGGCCGGCCAGATTTTCCTCCCGCCGCCGGGAGGTACGATCTCATCGATCCGGGCCAAATCTGATTCTGTCAGAGCCGGCTGGACTGCAGCCCGGACGTTCTCTTCCAGCTGATCCACCCGCTTGGCGCCCGGGATGACCGTGGTCACCGCCGGATGAGCCAAGACGAACTGGATGGCCAGCTGGGCCAGGGAGCGGCCGTTCGCCAGCTCCCGGAGCTGATCGACTTTCTTAAGGTCCCGTAAGAAACGATCATATTCCTTTTCGTTCTCATGCCAGCTGCGCCGGAAATCACCTTCTGGAAAACGGGTCTCCGGAGAAAACTTTCCGGTCAGGATCCCCATCGCCAGCGGTCCGCGGACTATCACCCCGATGTTCTCCTGCTGGCAGTATGGGAAGATTTCCCGCTCGGCGGTACGATTGAGAATGCTGTAATCGATCTGCAGGCTGGCCGTCCTGCCGTCCGCATTGAACTCCTGGAGATAATCAAAATCGCTGGTGCTCACGCCATAAGCCTGAACCCGGCCTTGTTCCTGCAGCCGCTGAAAGCCCTCCAGGAAATACTCCAGGTTCGGCTCCCGGAAATCAATGTGGCACTGGATTAAATCCAGGGTTTCGATCCCCAGGCGATCGAGGTTGGATTCCACCCCGGCGATCAGCTTATCGGTAGAATCATACTGGGAAACTCTTTCCTCGTGATCAAACCCGATCCAGCCGATCTTGGAAGCCACTACAAATTCCTTCCTCCTTCCCTCCATGGCCCGACCAAGCAGCTTTTCGCTGTGGCCCATCCCGTACACATCAGCTGTGTCAAAGAAATTAATACCCGCTTCCAGGGCTGCTTCGATCGTATCCAGGGAATTCTGATCATCGACCGGACCCCACTCATCTCCCCCGATCGCCCATAAACCGATCCCGATCTCAGTGACCTCAAGTCCGCTTTTCCCCAACGGATTGGTTTTCAAATCAACCGCTTCCATGTTTCCTCCTTTCCTTGATCATCTTCCAGCCAGGTTTTCTCCCCGCGGGTTATCCGCCAACAGCTGGATCCAGTTATCATCCCTACCTCCTTTGATTGTATCAACAGGGCTTGCTTCTACCCAAGAACATACTCTTAGAACCCTGTTAAAACAAATTTTCGCCCTCGAACTTTGATCTATGATTAATAGATAGACAGCGTGGATCAACCACAGGCAGTCAAAGGAGCCGGCCATGAATAACGACCACTCGAAACCCAAGCGGTCCAATCACCAGGAAGACGGCCACCAGGAAGGTCATGGGAACGGTCATGGGGGAGATCACAAAGCCCATGAAAACATGTTCCGCCGGCGGTTCTGGTGGAGCACCCTGCTCAGCCTGCCGGTCCTGGTCTTCAGCGCCACCATCCAGGACTGGCTGGGATACACCGCCCCGGCCTTTCCGGGCAGCCGGTGGATCCCGCTGTTCTTTTCTCTGATCGTGTTTGCCGTGGGCGGGATCCCTTTCCTGAACATGGCCGTTCCGGAAATCAAGGACCGCAAGCCGGGAATGATGACTTTGATTTCGCTGGCGATCAGCGTAGCTTTGATCTACAGCCTGGCTGCCCAATTCTTCAACCTGGGCGCGGGGTTCTTCTGGGAGCTGGTCACCCTGATCGACGTGATGCTGCTCGGGCACTGGCTGGAAATGCGCTCGGTCCGCCAGGCCTCGGGAGCCCTCAATGAGCTGGCCAAATTGATGCCGGATACCGCGCACAGGATCACGGCCGACGGGGAAACAGAAGAAATCTCCGCCGATCAAATTCAGGAAGGCGACCGGCTGCTGATCAAGCCCGGCGAGAGCGTTCCGGCGGACGGATTGATCCAGGAAGGAAAATCCAGCCTCAACGAATCGATGATCACCGGCGAATCCCGGCCGGTCGACAAAGCACCCGGTGATGAAGTGATCGGGGGGACGATCAACGGGGACGGCAGCCTGCGGATCGAGGTCACCGCGGTCGGGGAGGACACCGCCCTGGCCGGGATCATGCGTCTGGTGGAGGAAGCTCAGGAAAGCAAATCTGACACCCAGGTGCTGGCTGATCGAGCCGCAGGCTGGCTGTTTTATGTCGCGGTCGGCAGCGCCCTGATCACCGCTGTAGTCTGGCTGCTGGCGGTCGGATTTGATGTCCAGGTGGTCAAGCGGGTGGCTACCATGCTGGTGATCGCCTGCCCCCACGCCCTGGGCCTGGCCGTGCCCCTGGTCGTGGCCATTACCACGGCCAAGGGAGCTCAAAACGGGATCCTGGTCCGGGACCGGCTGGCCCTGGAAAATTCCCGGGAAGTCGACCTGGTGCTGTTCGACAAGACCGGGACCCTGACCAAGGGTGAGTTTGGGGTGGTAGATGTATTCCCGACCCCGGATCACAGCGAAGAAGACATCCTCCGGCTGAGCGCTGCGGTCGAGCGAGATTCCGAGCACCTGCTTGCCCGAGCGGTTCGCAAGGCGGCCGAGGAAAGAGACCTCTCTCCCCCTCAAGCCGCTAATTTCCAGGCCCTGAAAGGTCGGGGCGTACAGGCCGAAGTCGAAGGGAAAACCTATTTTGTGGGCGGGCCGAGCCTGCTTGAGGAGCAGGATCTGACACTGCCCTCCGAGCTGAAAGACTTCACCGAGCGTTCCGGAGAAAAAGCCCGCACCGTAATTTATTTAATCCACGAGGGGGAAATCCTGGGAGCTTTTGCTGTCGCCGATGTAATCCGGGAAGAAAGCAGCCGGGTGATCTCCCTGCTTCATCAGCTGGACATCGAAGTGGCCCTGCTCACGGGAGACAGCGAGGATGTCGCTGAAGCAGTAGCTGAAGAATTAAACATCGATCAGGTCTTCGCCGAGGTGCTTCCGGAGCACAAGGACCAGAAAGTGGCTGAACTGCAGGACCAGGGCTACCGGGTTGCCATGGTGGGCGACGGGGTCAACGACGCCCCGGCCCTGACCCGGGCCGAGATCGGGATCGCTATCGGCGGAGGCACCGACGTAGCGATTGAATCCGCCGGTTTGATCCTGGTCCGGGACAACCCGCTTGACGTGGTCAAGATCATCCGGCTCAGCCGGGCCAGCCACCGCAAGATGATCCAAAATTTATGGTGGGCGGCCGGTTACAACATCATCGCCCTGCCCCTGGCCGCCGGCGTGCTGGCGCCGTTCGGGATCTTGCTCTCCCCGGCCGTGGGCGCCCTGCTGATGTCGCTCAGCACCGTGATCGTGGCGGTCAACGCCCAGCTGCTGCGCGGAGAGGAGCTCGCACCCGAAGCCGCATAATTAGCGGGACTGTAAGCTTCTTTACCAAACCTTCACAGAGCCTTCATCCAGCCTTCAACGATGTGGAGTAGACTGGTTAGGAGTCAGAAATCGCTCTCGACCAGGGGAATTAGCTCCCCGAGGAAGGATGCCCATGAACACTACTACCCGAACGATCTTAACAGTTTTAGTCCTGGCGCTCGCAGCCGCCGCCCTCGTATGGACAGGATATATTTTCGGCCGGAGATCCACCGCAGCGTTCAACCCGCGGG
>Ga0207797_1002372_pt1 | contig 13080 bp, 8 predicted proteins | sample PRCRCaboRojoPR_6_FD_187275 | JGI IMG/M metagenome (GOLD analysis project Ga0207797, IMG submission 187275) | Marine sediment microbial community from Cabo Rojo, Puerto Rico - PR CR 10% Liquid 1 (SPAdes) | ecosystem: Environmental > Aquatic > Marine > Coastal > Sediment | place: Cabo Rojo, Puerto... | reverse complement strand
ACCCCCACCGGGGGGCATGTGCAGCGCTTCACCGCCGGCCCTACCTCCACCCTGATCCCCCTGGCGGCGCCACTCCCGCATCCGCACCGGTAGCACGCACCGAGCGCGATTGTGCGCCTCGTCCCGGTCGACTTATGCGGCCGTGGGCAGCCCGCGCGTTCTGGCTCCCTGGTCCGCTCCCTCCCCTGCACCGAAAAGAAGCCCCGAGACACCTTCTCACAGCCTACAACCTTATCGCGCGGCCCACGCCCGCTAGCACCGCAAACTGATTTACACGACGGTCAGTTCAGGCTTCCATAAGTTCACCTTCTGGAAATATCTCCCTCTTAATCCCCACTAATTGCCCCTTGACAGACGATAAGTTGTCGTGTATACTGATATCATCATATAAGCCCCTCTGATATCGCAGTCGCCGGAGTGCTCACCCGGCTGACCCATCCGGAACTCGTTTCCACAACGGCCTCAGGACCTTGAAACCCAAGAATGAGGGTCGGGGCCGTACCCGCAAGTCACCTCAGACGCCGAACTGAGACGGGACCGGCATAATCCGATGAATGCAGCGGCTCAGTTGCAGGTATTATCCTCGGCCCAGCAACGCCAGGTGTACCAGGGCGCCCTCCGCGTCCTAGCGGAGACGGGGATCCTCATCCAGAGTCCCCGGGCCTGCGAGGTCCTCCGGCAGGCGGGCGCCGAATGGGACGGAGAGCGAGTATATCTCCCCGCGGACGCCATCGAGGAAGCGCGCCGCACGGCACCGGCCAGTTTCACCCTCCATAGCCGCGGGGATGCGCCGGCCCGCTTGAGAATCGGGGGGAATCGGGTACACTACGGCCCCTCCATCACAGCCACACACTTCCTCGATCCCTACTCCGGCCAGAGGCGGCAGTTCTACCGGGATGACGCCGTGTCTGTCGCCGTCGTCTGCGACGAGCTGCCTCACATTGACTACGTCGCGGCGATGGGAACCATTAGCGACATCGACCCCGAGCTGGTGGAGCTGTACGAGTTCGCCACCCTGGTTGCCCACACGGTCAAGCCGGTCATGGCCTGGGCGAACACCGTCCAGGGCTGCCGAGACATTCACGAGATCGCCGCCATCGTCGCCGGCGGCCGTCATGAGCTCTCAAAACGCCCCCACTACTTCTTCCTGGGTTGTTCCATCTCACCTCTGATCATCCCCGCCGAGGTGGCCGATCAGCTCCTCTACTGTGCCACGCAAGGGATTCCTTACGTCTTCGGCCCCTGTCCTATGTGCGGTGCCACGACGCCGGGGACGTTGGCGAGCACCCTAGTGGTGGCCACGGCCGAATGGCTCGCGGCCCTCGTTCTCGCCCAGACGGTAAGTCCAGGGGCGCGCTTTGTCGTGGGTGGCTCTCTGGGGACGATGGACATGCGCTGTGCCACCATGCCATACGGAGCGCCTGAACTGGCCCTCCTCTGCGCTGCCGAGACCGAGGTGGCCCACCACCTGGGTCTCCCTATGTGGTCCACCGCCGGTGTGAGCGATGCGAAGGTTCTGGACGACCAGGCGGCCATGGAGGGGGCGATGGGCATCGTTGTTGCCGCCCTCAGCGGCGCCGACCTGATCCATAACGTCGGGTTTATGGAGGGCTGCCTCACCGGATCCCTCCAACTCCTGGTGATGATGGATGAGGCCGTGGGCTACGCCGGGCGCATCGCCCGCGGCATCGAGGTATCGCCCGAGACCTTGGCCGTCGACGGGATCGCGCACGTAGGCCCTGGCGGCAACTTCCTGAGCACCGAGCACACCTTGCGGCACTGCCGGAACGAGTTCTGGTATCCGACCTTGTTCGACCGACGGACACGGGAGGCGTGGGCGGAGGACGGGCAGCCATCGATGCAGGACCGCGTCCAGGCGCGGCTCCAGCGGTTGCTGGACGTCCCTCGAAAACCCCGATTGGACCACGAGACCCAGGCGGCCGTCGAAGACCTGTTGGCGGCGGCCCAGCGTCGGGTCTCGCGTGGAAAGTGACGCGTTGGTCAGGAAACACCGGGCGGACGGCTGAGGGCCGTCCGGTGACACGAAGCCCATTCGCGATGGGAGATGGACGCTCAAGCAGACTAAGAGAGGTGAAACTGTGAACGGAGCCGAAGCGATTAGCCGAGACTATGTACGCCAGGTCCCACCCCTTCAGATCTTCAACGACGCCCAGCTGGAGGAGCTCCACTACGCCAGCCTCGAGGTACTCCGCCGGACCGGCGTGCGCATCCAACTCCCGGAGGCCGTCGAGCTCATGCGCGAGGCAGGCTGCCACGTCGATGGGGAGCGGGTCCACATCCCGCCAAGCGTCGTGGAACGGGCCATTCGGAGCGCGCCCAGCCAGGTGGTCCTCTGTGACCGCGACGGCAACCAGGCCATCCGTGTCGAGGGGTACAAACCGTACTACGGCACTGGAAGCGACTGCATCTTCGTCATCGATCCCTACACCGGGGAACGGCGCGAGGCGACCCTCCAGGACGTGGCAGACTTCGCCAAGCTCGTCGATGCCCTTCCCAATATGGACTTCGCCATGGGCATGAGCGTCGCAAACGACTCGCCGGAGATGATCGCTGAGATCCTCCAGTTCGACGCCATGGTCACCAACACCACCAAGCCGATGGTCTACGCCGTCAACGACCCGAAGAACCTCCCGCCCATCGTCGAGATGTGCGAGATCATCGCCGGCGGCGCCGAACACTTCCGCCGCAAGCCCTTCGCCGCCCTCTTCGGCTGCTCCATCTCGCCCTTGCTCTATTCGGCAGGACCGACCAAGAGCCTCCTCTACACAGCGGAGAAAGGGCTCCCCTACATCCTGGCCCCGACGGCGTCTGCGGGCGGCACGGGACCGGTCACGCTTCCCGGCTCACTCGTTCAGATCAACGCAGAGATGCTCGTCGGCCTCGTCTTGGCTCAATTGAAGCGTGAGGGCGCGCCGTTCATCATGTTCGCGGGCTGCCCCACGCCGCTGGACATGAAGACGACCATTGCATCCTACGCCTCCCCCGAGTTCCTCCTTTTTCAGATCGGTCTGACGCAGCTCCAGCACCATCAAGGCCTGCCCACCTTTGGCACCGCCGGCTGCTCCGACTCCAAGGCCTTTGACCAACAGGCAAGCCTCGAGGGCGCCATGTCGATGCTCGTCTCCAGCCTCAGCGGGGCCAATCTGATCCACGACGTGGGCTACGTCGAGTACGGCTCCACATCCTGCTTCGAGCAGGTCGTCACCATGAACGAGCTGGCGGGTGAGATTCGCTTCCTCCTGCGGGGTATGGACGTGAACCGGGAGACGATGGCCGTCGACGTCATCGACGCCGTGGGCCCGGGCGGCGAGTACGTGACCAGCGATCACACCTTCGAGCACTTCCGAAACGGCTGGTTCCCGGACGTGCTGGGCGACCGAAACCCCCACGACCACTGGGTCGCGGCCGGCAGCAAGACACTGGGCGATCGAGCGAACGAGCGCGTCAGGCACATTCTGGAGACCCACGAGCCCAAGCCGCTGCCGGACGAGGTGCGGCAGAAACTCGACGCCATCCTCGAGGACGTGAGGGCGGACATCGAATCGGACTAGGGGCACACGGAGGAGAGACTTGAGCGTCCAGCGCGTAGCGGACTTTGTCGTCCACGCCCGGTGGGATGACCTCCCGGATCCGGTTCAGAGACAGGCCAAGATGTGCCTCGTCGACACCCTGGGAGTCATCCTCGCCGGCACCTTGACCCGCGTCAGCCGGATCACGGCCGCCTACGCCGCGCGCATCTGGCCTGGCGACGGCGCCACCATTTTTCTTCAAGGCACGCGCTCGTCCCCCGTCGGTGCAGCCTTCGCCAACGGGTGGGCAGCCAACGCTGTCGACAGCGACGACATCGTCCGCTACGCCGGCCATGCCGGGGGCCAGGTCGTGCCGGCGGCCCTGGCGCTGGCCGAGGCCCTGGGCAAGGACGGCCCGAGCCTCCTGGCTGCTATCGTGGTCGGGTACGAAGTGGCGCACCGCATCGGCCGCTGCTGGCACGACGCCCACCATATCTACCAGTCGGAAGGCGCCTGGGGATCCGTGGCCTGCGCCGCGACGGCCGCTCACCTCATGGGCCTGAGAGAACACCAGGTCGTTGAGGCCCTGGGCATCGCCGAGTACCACGCGCCCAACGCCCCGATGATGGTCGACATCGACCATCCGGCCATGGTGAAGCACGCCATGGGCTGGGGCGCCATGAACGGCGTGGTCTCCGCCGAGTTAGCTGCTGACGGGTTCACGGGAACACCCACTCTTCTGGACCATGAGCGCTACACAGAGTGGGTCAACGACATCGGCCGGAGCTACGTCATGGTCGACGGGCTGACCCGCAAGCGGAAGGGCTTCGCTTGCTGCGCGTGGACCCACGGCGCTGCCGAGGCAGCGAGGAATCTCGTGGAGGAACACGGCATCCCTCTGGACGCCATCGCCGAGATCCGCGTCGAGACCTTCCACGAGGGGCTTCGGCTGGGCACGGACCTGCCGACCACCACGGAGGAGGCCCAGTTCAACATGGCGTGGCCAGTGGCGGCTATGGTCTTGGACGGAGAGATCGGTCCTCGCCAGACTCTGGAGGATCGACTGACGGATCCCGAGCTCCGTGACCTGGCAGCCAAGGTCACCGTAGTCGAATCCAATGAGCTCAATCGCCTAGCCGAGCTCTTCGAACGAGGTGACCGCCGCGGGCGTTGGGCAAGCCGAGTCTCGATTCGAGACCGCGCTGGAAAGGCGTTCACATCGGGACTGGAGGACGGGGGGTTCCATTTCCCTGCCCCCGTCTGGACCGAGGCCGACATCGAGGATAAGTTCCGGTGGCTGGGCGCGATGGTGCTCGACGAGCAGCGCCTGGACAGGATCCTCGACACCATCTGGACCGGTGAGGGTCTATCGGACGTGCGTGAGCTCACAGCCCTCATGGGGGATTGACTGGACCGCGTAGGGAGAACGACGAATCTGTGATATCGATGACAGCATCATCTGCGGGATCAGACGCCTCGCCCCACCCAGGCCTGTCTGAGACCGGGACCATCACCCACGTTCAGCGCTTTTCCACGCACGATGGTCCTGGTATCCGGACCACCGTCTTCCTCAAGGGCTGTCCCCTGAGCTGTCCATGGTGCCACAATCCCGAGAACCAGGCGCCAGACCGAGAGCTCCTCGTGCATCGCGGGCGCTGCATCGGGTGCGGGGTCTGCGTCGACGTCTGTCCCCAGGACGGAGTCCGCCTCACCGATGGCGGTCCGACCATCCGCCGGGGACGGTGTACGGCTTGCGGCCTGTGTGCCGAGACCTGCTACGCGGAAGCGCTGGTCATGGCCGGTCGCCGGACCAGCGCAGGAGCCCTCATCCAAGAGTTAGAGGAGGATCGTGCCTTCTATGATACATCCGGCGGCGGCGTGACCTTCTCCGGAGGCGAGCCGCTTGCCCAGCCGGCCTTCCTCGGCGCCCTCCTTCAGGCCTGCCGCGCCCGCGGGATTCACACTGCCGTTGACACCTGCGGCTTCGCATCCTGGAGCGTGGTGGACCGGGTCCGAAACACGGTCGATCTATTCCTCTACGACGTGAAACTCGTCGATGAGCCCCGTCACGAGCGGTACACGGGCGTCTCCAACCAACTCATCTTGAGCAATCTCGAGCGCCTCTCTGAGTTGGGGCACGCGCTCGTCCTCCGCTTCCCGCTGATCCCTGGCGTCAACGACCAGCCCGCGGACATCGCGGAGGTCGCCGCGCTGGCCGCCGGCCTGCCCTCCCTGCGGCGCGTGGATCTCCTTCCTTACCACCGCATGGCCGCCGACAAGTACACCGGCCTGGGGAGAACGTACGATCTCGCCGACCTCCGCCCCCCGACGCAGCAGAAGGTGGCCGAGGCCGCGGAGCTGTTGAAGCAAGCTGGACTCTCGGTACAGGTAGGAGGCTGAATCTATGGCAATCAGCGAGCGCGTCCGTCGTCTGCAGCAGCGGAGCCGCGAGGCCGTCCCGTCCATCTCGTCGGAGCGAGCGGAGTGTCTGACGTCCTTCTACGCCGAGACGGAGGGTCGGCTTCTCTCAACCCCGGTTCGCCGCGCCCTGGCCTTCCAATACCTGATGGAGCACAAGACCGTGACCATCGACCCAGACGAGCTTATCGTCGGCGAGAAGGGTCCTCGTCCCAAGGCCGCCCCCACCTACCCGGAGCTCTGCTGTCACACCCTGGAGGATCTGGAGATCTTGGACGCGCGTGAGAAGACCTCCTTCGCGGTCTCGGACGACGTGCGGCGCGTCTACGCTGAGCGGATCATCCCTTTCTGGCGGGGCAAGTCGATGCGCGAGCGTATCTTCGAGGAGATGACCCAAGCGTGGCACGACGCCTACGAGGCTGGGGTCTTCACCGAGTTTATGGAGCAGCGTTCCCCGGGTCACACGGTGCTCGACGACAAGATCTACCGCCGCGGCATGCTCGATTTCCGCGCCGAGATAGATGAGCGCCTCGAACACCTCGATTTCTTCAATGATCCCAACGCCTATGACAAGCAGGAAGAGTTGAGGGCGATGTGCATCACCATCGACGGCCTGATACGGTTCGCCGAGCGCCACGCCGAGAGGGCTTTGGAGCTGGCAGACTCCGAGCCCGATGGGGAGCGGAGACAGGAGCTCGAGCGCATCGCGGAGATCTGCTCTCACGTCCCCGCCCACGCTCCGCGCGACTTCTGGGAGGCCCTCCAGTACTACTGGTTCGTCCATCTCGGCGTGACGACCGAGCTCAATCCTTGGGACGCCTTCTGCCCCGGCCACCTCGACCAGCACCTGGAGCCCTTCTACGAGCGGGGGCTGGCACACGGCACCCTCACCCAGGAGCGGGCCGAGGAACTGCTCCAGTGCCTGTGGATCAAATTCGAGAACCAGCCGGCACCGCCCAAGGTCGGCGTGACCGCGCAGGAAAGTAGTACCTACACAGACTTCGTCCAGATCAACATCGGCGGCCTCAGGCCCGACGGATCCGACGGCTCCAGCGAGCTTTCGCACCTGATGCTCGACGTCATCGGTGCCATGCGACAGGTCCAGCCCAATCCCTCCGTTCAGGTCAGCAAGAAGAGCCCGGACCGCTTCCTCCGCCACGCTGCGGAGGTGATCCGCCTGGGCATGGGCAAACCCGACCTCTTCAACGCCGATCTGGTGGTACAGGAGATGATCCGCCAGGGCAAGTCGGTGGAGGACGCCCGGGCCGGCGGGACCAGCGGCTGCGTGGAGACCGGGGCCTTCGGCAAGGAGAGCTACATCCTCACCGGCTACTTCAACTTGCCAAAGGTGCTTGAGATCACGCTTAACGACGGCGTCGATCCGCGTACCGGCGAGCGCATAGGGCTTCCAACCGGGGACCCGACAACCTTCGAGACGTACGACGAGCTCTTCTCCGCCTACCGCAAACAACTCAACCACTTCGTGGACATCAAGATCCGCGGGAACAATGTCATTGAGACCCTCTACGCCCGGCATCTGCCCGTCCCGTTCCTATCCCTCCTCACCGACGACTGCGTGGTCGAGGGCCTTGACTACCACAACGGGGGCGCCCGGTACAACACGAACTACATCCAGGGCGTTGGCCTGGGAACGATGGCCGACGCCCTGGCAGCCGTCAAGTTCCACGTCTATGACGAGCGGGCTGTCTCCATGGAGGCGCTGTTGTCGGCCCTGGGCGCGGATTTCGACAACGAAGAACGGCTGCGCCAGATGCTGCTCAATCGAACCCCGCGGTATGGGAATGACGATGACTACGCCGACGACTTGATGGTCGACGTCTTCCAGGCCTACCTCGAGGCCGTCGACGGACGTCCCACGCCGCGCGGGGGCACGTACCGCATCAACATGCTCCCCACGACGTGCCACGTCTACTTCGGCTCCGTCATCGGCGCGACATCTGACGGCCGGCACGCCGGCCGCCCCCTATCTGAGGGCATCTCCCCCGTTCAGGGCGCCGATCGGAACGGGCCGACGGCCGTCCTCAAGTCCGCCACCAAGATGGATCACGTCCGCACCGGCGGCACGCTCCTCAACCAGAAGTTCACGCCGCGCCTACTTGAGGGCGATCAAGGACTGAGTAAGTTTATGCGTTTGATTCGGGCATACCTCCGCCTGGATGGACACCACATCCAGTTCAACGTCATCGATGCAGCGACGCTCCGCGCGGCCCAGGAGAACCCCGATGCGTACCGCAATCTGATCGTCAGAGTGGCTGGTTACAGCGATTACTTCTGCGACCTCAGCGAGGACCTGCAGGAGGAGATCATCGCCCGGACAGAGCATAAGACCTTCTAGCTCACACCCCGGGCATAGGGCAGGAGGTGAACCGCGGACAGACTGACGCATTAGCTGTTTTCTGACTGCAGCACCGTACATACCACCAGGAGCCCCATCAAGAGGAGGACATTGAAGATGAAAGCGTCAATTCGTAATTGGTTGAGTGTCGTCGCCATCCTGGGACTAGCGCTAGCCGTCGCCGGATGCGGGAACCCGACGCCCGAGCCCACCGTGGCGCCTACGGAACCCCCGCCGACCGAACCAGCCGAGGAGGCGGAGGAGATGGAACCCACCGAGGCTCCGGAGGAGCCCGAGCCAACAGAGGCGGAGGAGGCGGAGGAATCGGAGGAGGCGGAGGAATCGGCTGAGGCCGACAAGGTCCTGAAGGTGGGCATTCTGGCTCCGTACAGCGGCCCGGCGGCCCTCTCAGGCAAGGAATTCCGCGGCTCGGCCGAGATTGCCCTCGACCGGGTCAACTGGCAGATCGGTTCCTACAAGATCGAGCCTGTGTGGATAGACTCGCAGTCCGACCCCGCCAAGGCCTCGCAGGCCTACGAGCAGGCAGTCGTCCAGGATGGTATCCAGGTCGCCATGCTCAACTGGCACAGCTCCGTCGCCGTCGCCTGCATGGAGGTCGCTGCCAAGTATCAGATACCTCACCTGGCTCCCTTCGGGGCGACTGAGGTGGTCAATGAGACCTTCCATTCTGACCCGGAGAAGTATGGTTACTGGACCTCGAAGTGGTGGGCCACACCGGCAAAGCTGACCGGCGGCTACATCGACACGATGGAGGAGGCAATCTCCAGCGGCCGGTGGACGCCTGAGGAGAAGACGGTCGCCATCTACGGCGAGGACACTGACTGGGGACGAAGCTTCGCGGGCGCACTCATGGACCAGCTTGAGGCCGCCGGTTGGGAGGTCATCGACGAGGAGTACTTCGCCGCCGACCAGGTTGAGTTCTACCCCTACATCAACAAGCTGAACGACTTGAACCCCGCTCTGCTGGCCGGCACGCACACCGGCGCCGCGGCCTTCTCGGGTCTGCTCAATCAGGCGGACGAGCTCGGCCTCGGGGCTATGATCATCGCCGACGGGTTGGGCCGCTTCGGAGAGTGGTATGAGCTTACGGGCAGCTCCTCCGACTATGTCCTAGATCAGATCACGCCGTCATTCACGGGTCCCGAGGGTGAGGCGTACGTCGAGGAGTTCGAGGAACGGTACGACTTCACGCCTAGTGCCTCGGCCGGCGGCCTCGCCTACGATGGCGCTGGCTTTTTCATTGCCATTGCCCAGGAGGTCTACGAGGAGACGGGAGAGCTCACCAGCGAGACCATCTACGACTTCATCCAGAACAAGTTGTGGACCGGCGAGTGGAGCTACACCGACGGCATCGTGATGGAGGAGTACGCCTTCACCCAGGAATCGATCCCCGATCCGGTCGTAGGCGCCGGTTACTACGTCTTCCCCATCGTCCAGTACGTCGACGGCGAGGCGAACATCGTCTACCCGCCGTCTCAGGCGGAGATGGACCTGGGCTTCAAGGAGTAGAGACGAGCGCCAGTCACGCACGCGCAGCTTGAACACCGCGAAAGCCGGGGCGCGGCGCCGTCACGGGCACTCGAACCCGAGCGGCATCGCGCCCCGGTGCGCGGTCTCCGTGTCCGAGCAGAGCCGCGGTGCGATCTATGACAACCCGCTCCGCTCGAAAGAACCCCTGCTAGAAGACCCCTTCGTCGACCCGGTCCCGTCCCACCGCGCCACCCTCGGGCCGCCCAATCGAAAGCTCCCGTCCGTCACCCGCCGCAGGAAGCGGCTGTCCTGGAAACTCCCTAGTGGGTCAATGGAAAGGCAGGCGGTTTGACATGCGGATGGGGCCGCGGGCCCCGTGGGGAGACTGCTAAAACGACTGAGTGCCAAACCGACGAAAAGCCTCACGCGAAGCCGTCAAACGTGGAGGCTTGACACCTCCAGGCGACCCGCGGTCTTAGAAGCTAGGTGGTGCAATGGCCACGAAGCAGACGAGTTCCTCATCGCCCACGTTCGTCACCCGGTGCGGGATCCCCTCGTTCAGGTAGATGCTGTCTCCTGCCTCGAGCGCGAAGATCTCATCTCCGGCCCGGATCTCCGCCTTCCCCTCCATCACGACCATGCATTCGTCGCCGGCGTGACATAGGGGTTCCGTCGACGAGGCCGTGCCGGGATGGAGGGACATGCTGATCACCTCCACCTTCCCACTTGAGTCGGGGGAGAGCAGTTCATAGCGGCCCTTGTAGTCAGGGGGGGAGAACGTACGGCGCCGATCCTTCCGGACGATGATTTCCTCCGAAGGCGCGTCCAGGAAGAACGTGAAGATCGGCGTGTTCAACGTCTCCGCGATAGCGCGCAGCGTTCGCAGCGAGGGATCGACCACGCCGCGCTCGATCTGACTGATGGCGCTTTGGCTCAGCCCCGCCTGCTCGGCGAGCTTGCTCGAGGACATCCCCAGCTCTTCTCGGAGAGCCCGTATCTTCGCACCTACCATAGTGAGGACCTCGATTATTAGAGTAGCTTAACAACCATCTCCATTATACAGCCACCCTGTGACCTGTCAAGGATTTCCGCGTTTTGGACGCCTTCCTCGCATCCTACGAACCTGGGCAGGTCCCTCCAAGGTACCTGGCGCTTCGCGCCTCCCGCACCTCCCCAAACGCCCCGTCCCGATGACTCCGGACCCCCATCAGGATCAGCGGGGAATCGATGAGCCTCGACTGACCACGCAGGCTAGTAGCATCCGCGTCGCGGGACTGTCGGATACGACGGACGGCCAGGACAGCGCGAGGGGGCGCCGGGTCCGACGCCCCCTCTCCCTTCGAAATCGTGATCAGGCCCTTGACACGACTCTGAAGCCGCAGCGAGACTCCGACCTACGCCACTCCGTCGAGCGCCTGCTCCAGATCAGCCCGCAGGTCCTCCACATCCTCGATCCCCGCCGAGTAGCGGATCAGCCCCGGTGGCACGCCGGCCGCCGCCATCTCCTCTGCGGTGCACTCCACGTGGCTCGTCGTGGCAGCCGGACCCACCACCGTCTCCACCTGCCCCAGGTTCGCCGCCAGGTAGGCCAGCTCCAACCGCGGCAGGAACGCGCGGACGGCGTCCATGCCGCCGCGGATGATGAAGCTGAGCACCCCACCGTAGCCTGTCATCTGTTGCGCCGCGACCTCGTGCAGCGGATGGTCCTCCAGCCCGGGGTAGTGGACAGCCTCCACCTCCGGCCGGTCCTGCAGGAACCTCGCGATGGCCAGCGCATTCTCGTTCTGACGCTGGACCCGGAGGCCGAGCGTGCGGATGCTGTGCAGAAGCTGGCTGGCCGTGTGCGCCTGCATCGATGGGCCCGTGAGCTCCCGATGACGGTAGACCTTCTCCACCAGCTCCTCGCTACCGCAGACGATGCCGCCCAGGACGTGGTTGTGCCCCGATAGGAACTTCGTGGCGCTGTGGATGACCAGGTCGGCGCCCAGCGAGACCGGGAGCTGGTTGATCGGCGTGGCAAACGTATTGTCCACCACCGTCACCGCCCCTACCCCGTGCGCCGCTCGGATCAGGCGCTCTAGATCCAGCACCTTGAGCATCGGGTTGGTCGGAGACTCCAGGTAAAGCAGATCGCAGCCCTCGGCGATGACGTCTTCAATCGCCCCGTGATCCTCCGTCGGACAGACCTGGCATTCGATACCGAACCGCGGCAGGATATCCGTGAAGTGCAGATAGGTCGCCCCGTACGCATCGCGGACCGTCACCGCGCGCTGCCCGGGGCTGAGCAGGGCAAAGAGCGTTGTGCTGATCGCCGCCATCCCCGTTGCGAAGCTCGTGGCCGCCTCCGCGCCCTCCAGGGCCGCCACCTTCCTCTCCAGGTGCGTCGTCGTGGGGTTCGAGTTCCGGCTGTAGATGTCTCCCTCGGCGCGCTTGAGCGCCACGGCCCGCCAGGTGTCGAAGTCAGGATAGGCAAAGGCCGAGCTCTCCACAATCGGCGGAACCACGGCGTGGGTCGCGGCGTCAACGTCGCTGGTCAAGTGAACGGATCGGGTCGAAGGCCCGAGCTTGCTTGTCATGCAGTCCTCCTATCAGAACGCTTGTCGGTGTGGGACGGTTCTCCCGCACCTGGCCAGACTGCGCCGCAGCACCCAATCTCTGATCGGCGCAGGGAATCGTACGTCAATCCTCCACTTTGACGAGTGTCAGTAACTGGAGGGCGTTACGAGGGAAGTCCGCCGCTGAGAACCCGAAGGGCGCTGCCCGCCAGGAGGGCCGCCCCCACGGGCAGCGCCGATTCGTCGATATCGAACGTCGGCGTATGGAGGGGTCTCTCCTCGGCTCCCGCCCGGACGCCCAGAAACGCCAGTGCCCCGGGCACCAGGCGGGTCATTACGGCAAAATCCTCGCCGTACAGCCGCGGACTCGGCTCCCACAGGGCTTCGGTGCCCCCGATTGCCAGGGCGGTCTGACGGACCGCCTCCGTGACCGCCCCGTCGTTGATTAGCGCAGGCCCGTAGGTCCCGATGGTCAGATCGTAATCCCCGCCGTACAGCCGGGCGATCTCAAGAGCCCGCCTCAGCTCTCGGTGCAGGGTAGAGCGCACCTCCTCCGAGAAGCTGCGGATGTTCCCCGTCAGCTCGACGCGGTCGGGGATCACGCCCGTCCCGGCACCCCCGTGGACCGTCTCGATGGAGATGATGGCCGGCTCCAGAGGATCCACCCGAAGGGTCGAGGCGCCCTGCACCGCCTGGACGACCTGCGCCAAGATCGCGATGGGGCTGATGC
>Ga0207797_1002371_pt1 | contig 13082 bp, 16 predicted proteins | sample PRCRCaboRojoPR_6_FD_187275 | JGI IMG/M metagenome (GOLD analysis project Ga0207797, IMG submission 187275) | Marine sediment microbial community from Cabo Rojo, Puerto Rico - PR CR 10% Liquid 1 (SPAdes) | ecosystem: Environmental > Aquatic > Marine > Coastal > Sediment | place: Cabo Rojo, Puerto... | reverse complement strand
GTCAGGCCCAATCGACGCGCCGTCTGGATGGTGTAGTAGCGGAAGCTCACTCCCTGCACGTGTCCGTGGGCGACGGCTTCCAGGCGAGCCCTTTCTGACTTAACTGAGTCCACGTTTTTCTCTTCTGACATAAGCAGATTCCTGTAGACGTGCTAGGCGCAGTGCGCTTACCGAGCGAACCGGTGCAAGCCGGCGGCCCGAGCTTGCGCCCGCGCTCGTCGATACTCTTGCCGTGTAATCGGTCGATCCAGCGGCGGCAGGTTCCCCGCGTGGTAGCAGGGGCGGTACTGATCCATTAAGTTAATGTACGTATCGCGCGAGATCTCATCGGCCAGGAACTGGACGATTTCCTCGGTTCCGGCCAGCCCCTCCGGCAGTACCAGATGCCGCACCAGCAGGCCGCGCTGCGCGATCTCTCGTCGATTCATCGTCAGATCACCGACCTGGCGATGGATCTCCTTCACGGCGGCCTGGTTCACTTGCGGGTAGCGCGGGATGCCCGAGTAGCGGCGGGCAATCGCCTCGTCAGCATACTTCATGTCTGGCATATAGATATCGACCACGCCGTCGAGCAGGCTCAGCGTGTGGATCGAATCGTAGCCTCCGGTGTTCCAGACCAGGGGCAAGCTGAGGCCCGCTTCGGCTGCGATGAAGACGGCGGCCAGAATCTGGGGCGTGAAGTGGGTCGGTGAAACGAGATTGACGTTGTGGCATCCCCGCTGCGCCAGGTTGAGCATCATCGCGGCCAACATCTCCGGATCGGCGGCCTTGCCGTGACCGTACTGGCTGATGTCGTAGTTCTGGCAGTACTCGCAGTTCAGGTTGCAGTAGGCGAAGAAGATCGTGCCTGACCCGCGCCGGCCACGCAGCGGGTCCTCCTCGCCCATGTGCGGCCCGTGGCTGGCCACGAGCGCGTCCATGCCCGCCTGGCAGGCTCCAGTCGCCTCGGCTCGATCGACGCCACAGTCCCGACCGCATAGATCGCAGGCGTGGAGCCGTCGGTAGGCGGCTTCTACGCGCGGACGGAGTTCATCGCGCCGATGAAGCGATCGATAGGCCGGCTCGAAGTCGTCATTCACCATTTGACGGGCACCGTCTGAGCGCGCCACCGGCGGTCTCGGTACTTGACGAAGCCGTTGCGTCGACCGAAGTCGTAGACACCCCAGGTGACCTCCACGTCGCGACGGCAGTACTCGATGACCTCTTTCACCTTTCCGTCGCGGAACCAGTAGACGGCCTGGATGCCGTCGGCGCTCTTCTTCTTGCCCAGCGTCGCCTCGGCCACGCTATCTAGTTTGGGGCGCCAGCCCAGCGTGCGGTAGAGTTGCTGGAGCATGTCGACGGTCGGTAGTTTGCGCAGGTCCTCTTGGGTATAGGCGCTCAATACCTCGTAATCGAAGCGAAGGACGTTGTAGCCCACCACCAGATCGGCATTCATCAGTTGAGCGATCAGACCATCGACGGAACCCTCGTCGTAGTCGCGATACGTATCGGTGGCGGCATCGTAGGTCACCGCGGTGGCGAGACGCATGTCGCAGATGCGGCTCCACCCGCCGACCTCGTCGGCCAGGTACTGGGTCTCCACGTCGAAGGTGACAATATGCTCCATCGCAATCTCCTCTATCGGCGTCCGCCGCGGCCGATCATCGGCAACATGGCCAACAGGCCTAGCACCCAAAGCCCGGCCCATGGGGCGACCTTGATGGCCCACGACCGCCAGGGCGCCTCGGGCTGGAGGCTGGCTTGCCAGGCGATCTCTAAGCCGCTTAGGCTGGTATCCAGCGCCTGCTGGACGCCGCGCGAGCAACTGGCGCCGTCGGCGTAGGCGGCCAGCAAAGCACGTACGGCCGGGGCGCCGTCTGTCTCTCGGATGAAGCGGACGACGCTTCCGCTTTGGGCATAGGCCAGCAGGGCGTCATCAGCGTTGGGCGAAAAGGGGACGCACAGATCCGCCAGGGGGATCAACTCGCCAGCGTTCACGGCCTCATTTAGCCTGGTCTGGTGCTCCGGCGTAGGCAGCCTCTCGTTGGCGGTGGCCAGCCCCTCGTCGAGCCACTCCGGCACGTGGTGGTATCCGCTGGGCGTCACGGCGCGGTAGACCAGTAGGTGGGTCAGCTCGTGAGGGATGTACCGCTTCATTCGAGATTGATAGAACTCGTTAAATGGAATCGCCGTCACGACCACGCCCAGGTCGGGATGGGCCTCTCCGCCAGCCCAGTCGCGGCCGGACATAGTCATCGCCGCATCGAGGTTCTGCTGCGTGTTGTAGAGGTAGATCTCCACCGCCTCCGGCAGCGGCGCTCGCAGCTCGGCGTTGATCGATTCCAGGCTGGCCAGAGCGATATCGAGCGCGGCCTGACCGAAGGTCGGGTCGCCGTGATCCTCGATCCAATAGACGGTGACGATCCCCTGGCGCAGCGGGACCCACTGGAAGCGATTGTCGACGTAGTTGAACTGCTGAGGCTCCAACGTCCGTTCGGCGCCTGAAGCGTCCTCGATGCGCCACCAATAGGAGACGTCGGTGAAGGGAGAGAGCGGATCGGCGCGCAGATCGTGAACATACTCAATATCGATCGCTGTGCCTGGCTCGAAGGGCACGTCTATCGAGTGGGTCTGGGAGGCGTTTTGGGCTTTGAAGAAGAGGTAGACGTCCGTGATCTCGGCCTCGGCGTTGGCCTGCAGGACGAACGTCGCCTGTTGGGCGAAGCGGTAGCGGACCTGGTTGTAGGTGACCTCTATCCCTTGGGCGTGGGCAGGTGCCGCCAGGAGCCAGACCGTCAGCATCAGGACGAGGCCGACCATCGCTTGCCATCTCCGGTTCTCAGTCAGAAGGCGTTTGGCATCCATCATTGGCCTGGATGAATCAATCGTTAGCGTCCAAATCTTCGAGCAATCGATCGAAAAGGCCAGCCACGTCTCCGTGTAGGAACTCCAACTGATTGATTGCGGCCTCGGCGGCGGCCTGGGCCACGGCATCGTCGGACTCGAGGTGGCGTTCCAGTATGGCCCGCGCTTTGTCGCCGCCGATCTGACCCAGGGCCCAGATGGCGGCCTCTTGGACCTCGCGGTCCACGTCCTCAGAAAGCTCCTCCAGGTCTGGCACGCACTCGTTGAGTTGAAGCTCGCCGCTGGCCCGGGCCGCCTCGTAGCGCATGGCGGGGTTCGGGCTGATCAGTTCTCGGCGCACCTCCACAGCCCAGCGAGGGTTGGCGCTCCGTCCCATGGCGAAGACGGCGCTGATGCGTTCCTCCTCGTGAGGCGATTGGTAGGCGGTCTCGATCATCTCGACGATGGTCTCGTTCTCCGTGTAGGCCAGCGATTCCATTGCGCGCCGTCGGACCTCCAGCGGCTCGCTTTCGCGCTGACAGGCGGCCATCAGGCATTCGTAAGCCTCCGTCCGAGGGGCAGGACGGATCTTTTCCAGCTCGCCGAGGAGGATGAAACGTCCCAGCGAGGTGGCGGCCGCGGCTCTCACCCGCGCGGATTCGTCCTCGCGGAGGCGATCGGCCAGCACGGGGACCAGGCGCACGTCTCGATCTTCCCACAAGCCCTCAATGGCTCGCGCCCGGACGGCGGGCTCCTGATCCTCTATGCCGACACGGTAGACGGCGCCGAAGAGCGCCTCGAAGTCGGCTTCAGCGATCTCCACCAAGGCGTTGATGAGCTCGATCCGCAGATCGGTCGGCAGGTCATGCCAAACCTCTGCCACGCGTGCGGCCTCCTCTGCCGGGAGACTGGAGAGAGCGTACAGGTCACTCCGATCCGGCATCTTCTCCGATTCAGCCAGTTCCTTAAGCAGGGCTTTCAGGTCTTCATCCATCATTGTAGCAGTGACCAGGGGATCAGCGGATTAATGATGTCTTGGACCAGAATGAAGACCATTAGTACCATGAGAATCGCGATCCCGATGAGATGGACCAGGGCCTCTCGCTCTGGAGGAACGCGGCGCCCACGGATGATCTCTATCAGGACGAAGACGATGCGCCCGCCGTCGATCGCGGGGAGCGGAAGGAGGTTGCTCACTCCTAAGACCAGGCTCATCGCAGCGGCGGTCTGGAGGACCGGGGCGGCGATACCCCACTCGATACTCTGTTGGAGCGAAAGGGTCAGGACCTGCCCGGCGCCAACGACGCTCGCTGGTCGATCTTCGGCCGAGACGTTGCCGCGTATGAGACGAAGCGGTAGCCCGGCTATACGCCTGAAGGCCTGACCGAAGTCGGCGAACGTGGCCCCCACTGCCTCTGCGATCGGCAGCCCCTCGACGGAGTCCTTATCAGGCCAGCCATTCATCCAGATCCCTAGGTAACCCTTGCCTTCTTCCGTCGCTCTAGGGGTGGCCTGGAGTGTTCGGATCTCACCATCGCGGCGGAGCTCCAGCGTGATCGCTTCGTCGGGGTGCTGCTGGACGATCTCGGTTAGCTCCACCGTCCCGTCTTCGATCTGTTCACCGGCGACGCGGCGGATGATATCGCCCTCTTGAAGCCCGGCCATCTCCGCTGGGCTATCCGGCTCAACCTCAGTGATGCGCACGTGCCACGCCTGAGGGATGCCGGTGGCATAGATCGTCGTCATTAGGGCCACGGCGAAGAGAATATTGATCAATGCACCCGCAGAGAGGATGCCCAGTCGCCAGCCCTTCGGCTGGGCGGCCAGGCTGCGGGGATCGGAGGGGTCTTCCTCGCCTGTCATCCGGACGAACGCGCCCATTGGGAGGATGTTGAGCGTGTATTCCGTCCCTTGCTCTAGCTCTGTGATCTTGCCGCGCAAGTGGATCGTCTTTCTCACCTGGCGCCACTGTGGCGTCGGCTCGTCCTCTTCATTGGGATAGATGATCTCTGCCTCTTGCAGGACGAGCGCGCCATCTTCCTCCTTGGCGACGCCCTCGATCCAACGTTCGGTCATCAATCCGTCTGGCCTGCTGCGGCTTCTGGGTAGGACCAGACGCCTGCCGTCGACCTTCAGGAGGCCCTTGCCGTACCATAACCGGATCAGGCGTGGGGGAAATCCAAAGCCAAACTCCTCGACGCGCACGCCGGCTAGCTTTGCCACGATGAAGTGGCCCAATTCGTGAATCAGCACGATTGGACCAAAGACGACGATAATCGTGCCGATCAACCAAAGTGCTATAGTCATATCACCCGTTCTGACTCAAAAGGCGGGCGCATTGAATGCCCGCCTGGTCTAATCTATCCGTGTTTGGGTTTCTGTCCCAGACGGCCATATTATACCTCTTGCGGGTCAAACTCGCAACACGATCGCTTCCAGGGCGTTCGTGGCAATTGTGAGGCCCTCGGCAGTCTCCGGAGGCTCGTAGGTGCATTTCAGCATCAATCCAGGCGAACGCCTTGCCTTCGCTTCAGGCACATCCATTGGCCCTCAGTACATTCTGGGTTCCCGACCTGCTGCGAAGGCCTGGGAGGGCCTTCGCAGGAGCCTATGTGATAAGGTGCAAGTTTCCGTTAGCTCGTTCGTTGACAGAGGGGCTATTTCATTGTATACTCTCTACCAGATTGGAGCAGGTTCTGACGACAAGTGATTGCTCGTCTTCTCACAAACTGGGTCAGCCCGAACGTCGTATCAGGGCTGGCTTTTCTTTCGATCCTTTCGATATATCGATGGACATTCGAGAACTCACAGAAGAGATGAATCGCTTTGTGGAGGCACAGGGGTGGTATGCTGAGCATTCCCCGTGCCCACAGACGCCTCGCAGCATCGCCATCTCGCTCGCTCTGGAGGCGGCCGAGGTTCTGGAGCACTTCCAGTGGGGAGAGTCGGCCGATCGTAGCGGCTTGGCCGGGGAGTTGGCCGACGTCGCGCTCTATCTCCTCCAGCTGTCGTATCTGACGGAGATCGATCTGGAGCAGGCGATTCTGGAGAAGCTCGCGGCGAATTACGAGCGCGACTGGGCGGAGAAGGACCAGAGGGTGTGAAGATCCTTGCCGTCACCGACAAGGTGGTCAAGAGCATCTACAGTGCTCACATTCGGAAACGCTTCGGTGACGTGGATTTGGTGATTTCTTGCGGCGACTTACCCTATTCGTACCTGGAATTCATCGTCTCGATGTTGAACGTGCCCTGCTTCTTCGTCCACGGCAACCACGATCGGCCTCAGTTTGGATGTGACGGTCAGGCAAGGTGTCATCCGGGTGGTTGGATCAACCTGGATGGGAGGACGGTGCGGGCCAAAGGGCTCACACTGGCCGGCTTTGAGGGGGCCGTCCGCTATAAGCCTCGGGGCGATTATCAGTATACCGAGGCCGAGATGAGCTACAAGGTATGGCGGATGATTCCGAGTTTCTTGATTAACCGTCTACGCTATGGACGGTATCTCGATATTCTCGTGACGCACGCGCCGCCCTGGGGCATCCATAGCGGCAAAGATAGGGCCCACCAAGGCTTCAAGGCCTTCCTGGGATTGATGAAGCACTTCCGGCCGCGGTACCTGTTGCACGGTCACAAACACGTCTACGTCCCACAGAAGGTGGAAACGTCTTACCAGGAGACCGAGGTGATCAACGTCTATCCCTATCGAGTGATTGAGTGGGATGAAGAGGGGATTGGAAGTAGACCCGAGCTCTCATGACGGCCCACCGGTGACGTGCGAGAAGACCAATCGAGAGTTGATGGTTCGGCGAAAGAGACTTAAGGAGGAGATTTGATGGCTCAGAAAGTGACCCCTCGCAGCGAGGATTACTCCCGCTGGTATACCGACGTGATTCAGATGGCCGACGTAGCCGACTACTCGCCTGTCAAAGGGTGTATGGTGATCAAGCCCTACGGCTACACGCTCTGGGAGCACGTCAAGGAAGGGTTGGATCGGCGCTTCAAGGAAACGGGACACGTCAACGCCTACTTCCCACTCTTCATCCCTCTCAGTTTCATTCAGAAGGAATCGGAACACGTCGAGGGCTTTTCGCCGGAGCTGGCGATCGTGACTGTGGGTGGTGGGAAGGAGCTGGAGGAGCCGCTGGTCGTCCGTCCGACCTCGGAGACGATCATTGGGCACATGTATGCCAAGTGGATCCAGTCCTACCGGGATCTGCCGGTTCTGATTAACCAGTGGGCCAACGTCGTGCGGTGGGAGATGCGCACGCGTCTCTTCTTGCGCACCACCGAGTTTCTCTGGCAGGAGGGCCACACGGCCCACGCCACCAAGGAGGAGGCCGAGGCTGAGACGATGCAGATGCTTGAGGTCTATCGGGATTTTGCAGTCAACGACGCGGCGATCCCCGTGATCGAAGGTCGCAAGAGCGAAAGCGAGAAGTTCGCTGGGGCGGTCAACAGCTACGCCATCGAAGCGATGATGGGCGATCGGAAGGCACTCCAGGCGGGGACGAGCCATTTTCTGGGTCAGAACTTCGCCAAGGCGTTCGATATCCAGTACCTGGACGAGACGAACGAGCTCCAGTACGTCTGGACGACGAGTTGGGGGGTCAGCACGCGGATGGTCGGCGCGGTGGTGATGGTCCATGGGGACGATCTGGGCCTGATCCTGCCGCCCAAGCTGGCGCCGATCCAGGTGGTGATTGTGCCGATCTGGATGAACGACGAGCAGCGGGACGACGTGTTGGCCGTCGTCGAGCCGCTGGAGAATAAACTCGGCGAGCACGTGCGGGTCGAGCTGGACGCGCGCGAGGGATACTCGCCCGGATGGAAGTTCAACGACTGGGAGATGCGCGGCGTGCCACTGCGGGTGGAGGTCGGCCCACGAGACCTGAAGAACGATCAGGTCGTCCTGGCCCGGCGTGACGTCGCTGGACGAGAGAGGAAGATCACCGTGCCGCTTGGATCGGCGGTTGAGCGGGTGGTGGGTATGCTGGATGAGATCCAGACGGGGCTCTACAATCGTGCGCTAGATTTCCGTGAATCGCATACCTACGACCCGAAGGATTACGACGAATTCCGCGAGGCCGTGGCGCATGGCTTCGCGCGCGCCTGGTGGTGCGGCGATGCCGACTGCGAGACGGCGATCAAGGATGAGACCAAGGCCACCATTCGCTGCATCCCGCTGGAGCAACCTTCCGGTCAGGGGAGGTGCATCTACTGCAGCGAAGTGGCGGAGGAGATGGCTCTTTTCGCCCAGGCCTACTGATAGACGCAGAGCAGGTCTGGAGTTAGTCTCCAAGACTCTCCAGTCGGCTGGAGAGTCTCTTTCTTACAATCTATGATGTAGAGGAGATCCATGAAGCTAAAGGTAATACTGGCCCTCTGTCTGATGGCCACCTCTTTGATCCTCGCTGCGTGCGTGGAGCAGACGCCGTCTACTGTGACGTTTACGCTTCCGCCGGAGACGCCCTCGCCCACCCAGGAGCCTCCCACGGCCACCCCATCGCCGACGCCGGCGCCTCCCAGGGCGTTGACCATCTGTCAAGCGGAGGAGCCGAACTCGCTCTTCCTCTACGGGAATCCGTCCCCGGCCGCTCGCATGGTGATGGAAGCGATCTACGATGGTCCGATCGATGCCGCCTCGTACGAGTTCGTGCCTGTCCTGCTCGATAAGCTGCCCAGTCTGGAAGACGGCGACGCTCTGTGGCGGACGGTGGATGTGCGTGAAGGGGAATCCGTGGTGGATGTTCACGGTCAGGTGATGGACCTGACGCCCGGCGTGGCTGTGGAGAACGCTGCTGGCGAGGAGGTCGTCTTCGAAGGCGGCGTCGTCACGATGACGCAGTTGATGGTCACCTTCATGCTGCGCGACGACGCCACCTGGTCTGATGGTCAGCCGGTGATTGCCGCGGACTCGGTCTATTCGTACGAGTTGGCCGGTCAGATGGATGTGCTCCCCCCAACGCTGGAGCTCCTGGTGGAGCGGACGAGTGCCTACGAGCCACTGGGGGAGGGGGCCGTGGTCTGGACAAGCCTTCCGGGGTATGAAGATACGTTCTACTTGTATGATTTCGCCCTTCAGAATTATTACTTCACCAACTTCTTCCACCCACTGCCATCGCACGTCTGGCGCGGCGCTGCTCTTGACTATGTGCTGAACGCCGAGTCTGCCCATCGGCAGCCAGTGGGATGGGGGCCCTTCGTTGTGGAGGAATGGCAGGTAGGGGAGTACCTGACGCTGGTGCGGAACGCGAACTACTTCCGGGCGGATGAGGGCTTGCCTCGCCTGGATCGCGTGACCTTCCGCTTTGTCGATGGCACGCGCGAGACGTTGGCTATGATTCGTGACGGCCGATGCGATGTGGTGCCCCCGCGTCTGGTTGAGCTGGATCATGCCGCGTTTGAAGAGGCCGCGCACCGAGATGAGATCGAGCTGTCGGCTGCATCTGGCGCCGAGTGGGAACACTTGGATTTCGGCGTGGCGTCGGTTCCCTGGTACGGGCGTCCCGATTTCTTCGCCGACGTGCGCGTGCGCCAGGCGGTGGCCCAATGTATCGATCGTGAGCGCATTGCGGAAGAGGCCTATCCCAGTGGGCGAGCTCGCGTGGCCCAAAGCTACGTCTCTGCGGAGCATCCTCTCTATGCTGGCCCTGAGCTCCGCTCCTGGTCCTTCGATCCGACCGCCGGTCAGGAGCTGTTGGCTGAGGCGGGGTGGGTGGACGGGGACGGCGATGGGTGGTTGGAGGCTCAGGATGTGACCGGCGTATCGTCAGGCACCCCTTTCTCGGTGACGTTGATCACCACCAGCGACGACGCCGTTCGCGAACGTGTCGCCACGCGGCTAGTTGAGGACCTGGCAACATGCGGCATCGGCGTCAGCGTCGAGACCTACCCAGAAGAGGAGTTCTTCGCCGATGGTCCCGATGGACCAGTGTTGGGCCGTCGATTTGACTTGGCCCTCTTCTCCTGGCGGAACGATCTGGATCCACAGTGTGGGCTCTATCTTTCGAGCCAAGTCACAGATCAGGAGAACTGGTGGTCGGCCAGCAACGTGACCGGCTACGAAAGCGAGCAATACGACGCGGCATGCCGATCTGCACTGGAGGCTTTGCCGGGAACTGAGGCTTACGTCCGCCATCATCGAGAAGCCCAGCGAGTCTTCTCTCAGGATCTGCCTTCGCTGCCGCTCTATCACGTCCCGCAGAGGGCAGCCACCAGGCCAGGGGTGGAGGGCGTGGTGCCGGATCCTATCGAACCGCTGACGTGGAACATCGAGCAGTTGGATACCCAATCCGCCGGCGAGGGCGATTAGACGATATGACCCTTCGTCTGCAGGGTCGCGTGGTGAAGGAGGGCGCGGCCTCGGGGCGGGCGCTCGTCTCGTCTGAGCCGATTGGTTTCTTGGGCGGGGTCGATCCGGACTCCGGGGTTGTCATCGAGCCAGGACATCCCCTGGAGGGCAAGACGGTGTCCGGGCGCGTGCTCGTCTTCCCGACCGGGAAGGGGTCCACAGTGGGCTCCTACACGCTCTATCGGATGGCGCGTCACGGCGTGGCGCCGGCGGCGATCGTCAATGCGGAGGCGGATCCGGTGGTCGCTGTGGGGGCTATCATCGCTGGGATTCCGATGGTGGATCAGATTGCGGTTTCGGAGCTCCGGACAGGGGATTGGGTTGATCTACAGGGGGCGGAGGTCGTGGCGCGACGATCGCGGGAGTCGGGTAGGTGAGGATGATGATAGAAAGAGTTTCGCAGATCTCTCCACGAAACTCTCTGTCTTTGGCGGAAGGGGTGGGATTCGAACCCACGGTAGCCTATAAGACTACAACGGTTTTCGAGACCGCCCCGATCGGCCGCTCCGGCACCCTTCCGAGAGCTATGTCTGAGGCTGGTTCTGCCTCAGTTGTATGAAGAACTGACGTAATATCGCTTCCGATTCTGATGCTAGCGTGCCTCGTGTGACCGGAATGTGATGGTTGAAGCGTGGGTCGCGCAATAGTTCAACTACCGAGCCCGCCGCTCCGGCTTTAGGATCATCGGCTCCGTAGACCAACCGTCCCAAGCGGGCCGAGATCATCGCTCCGGCACACATCGGGCAGGGCTCTAGCGTACAGTAGAGCGTCACCCCGGATAACCGCCATCCTCCCAGTGTACGAGCAGCTTCTTGGAGGGCGATCATCTCAGCGTGCGCGGTGGGATCGACATCGACCTCCTTGCGGTTACGTCCCCGCCCGATGATCTGGTCATCTTGGATGGCGATCGCTCCGACGGGGATGTCCCCATGAGACAGGGCCTTTCTCGCCTCTTTCAGGGCTTCTCGCATCCATCTCAGATCATCCACGGCGCCATTATAACATGAGCTGGTCATTCGACAACTGGTCGCTGCGGACAGGCCGTGGCCCCAGGACCGACATTTGGGGCTCAAGCCGACTTCGTAGACCTGGCCGTATCCAGGAGTGCAGCCAAGTCGCGAAGCTGACTGAAACTGATCGGCTTGAGCAGTACCAGATCGGCCTCGTCCCGCAGGTTCTCTGCCATGCGTGGGTGGGCTGTGGCGACGATAACCCGAGTATCCGCCAGCCGTTCGTCGGCTCGTATCTCGTGGAGTATGTCCATGCCCGCGACGCGAGGTAAGTGAAGGTCCAGAACGACGACGCCCGGTATGGTCTCGGCAAGCATCTCCAGGGCGACATCGCCTGCCTGAGCGATTTTGGTCTTGAAGCCCGCGGCTCTCAGAGCCTCGGAGAAGATGACGGATAGATCCTCGTCGTCTTCGACGACCAGGGCCAGTGACTCTCTTTTCTCACTCATACGAGCATTCCTCCCGTGTCTACTTGGGTATTCTGGCTCAATCGAGCTGCCAGATCGCGTAGTTGACTGAATCCGATGGGCTTGATTAGTACCAGATCTGCCTGGTCCTGCAACATCTCGGCCAAGCGTGGATCTGCAGTTGTAATGATCACTCGAGTATCATCGAGTCGCTCGTCAGCCCGGATCTGCTCCAGGAGTTCTTTGCCCGAAACGCGCGGCAGGTGCAGATCCAGTATCACGACCTGGGGGGTGCTGGAGCTGATCCACTTCTGTGCTGTGTCTCCAGCACGCACGATCTGGGTCTTGAAGCCTGTTTCCCTCAAGGCAGTGGCGAAGATGATGGCCAAGTCTTGGTCATCTTCTACGATGAGCGCGAACTCTTCTTCCATTGAGTGCCCTCCATCTCCTTGTACGAATGTCACTTATTGTACCTCCACGAGTGGCTTGAAGCAAGTCCGCCGACCAGGCGCTAGCCGCAAGAAGAGCTCAAACGTAAGGCCAGATCACGCAACTGGCTGAAGCTGACGGGCTTGTAGAGAATCCAATCGGCCTCATCCTGGAGACCCGCTGCAATGTGAGCGTGTGCCGTCGCGACCACCACTTGGACGTTCTGCAGAGATTCATCAGCGCGAATGCGGTGGAGCAATTCCTGACCGGAAATCTTGGGGAGGTTCAAATCTAGGATGACCAGATGAGGAGGATTGGATAGTAAGCACGCCATGGCGAGGTCGCCTGCATCGGCGACCTCGGTCGCAAACCCGCCGGCCTGTACAGCTTTAGCGAAGATGTTCGCCAGGTCTGGATTATCCTCGACGATCAATGCGGTCAGCTGTTCGGTCACAAAGTTCTCCCCCGATCGGTTAGTCATGTCCGGTCCGCCCTGATGACGAGGGCTAAGTCGCGCAGCTGACCAAAGCTCACAGGCTTATGTAAGATCCAATCAGCTTCGTCGGTCAGCGGTTCGGCCATCTTAGGGTATGCCGTGGCAATGATAACTAGGACTTTCTTCAGCCTGGGAGTGGATCGGATGTAGCGCAGGATATCCGTTCCGGGAACCTTAGGGAGCTGAAGGTCCAAGAGCACGAGATCGGGCGTCGAGTTCTCAAGATGCTTCATCGCCATATCTCCTGCTCGTGTGATCGTCGTATCGAATCCCGCTGTCTCGATGGCACGGGCAAATATGATCGATATGTCGTATTGATCCTCAATAATCAAGGCTGACGGATTGTCCATAGCTCCTCCTGGGCTGATGGAAGTGCTCTTTCTCCGTGTTATCTGGTGGGTCAAGTGGCAGCACGACTCGGAACGTGCTACCCTCATTGACGGCGCTTTCTAGCTCAATATTGCCTCCCATCAAATTTACGAGCTGTTGGATGATCGAAAGCCCGAGTCCGGCCCCACCATATTCGCGCGTGGCCGTCTCGTCGGCTTGGCGGAAGGGGTCGA
>Ga0207797_1002370_pt1 | contig 13090 bp, 10 predicted proteins | sample PRCRCaboRojoPR_6_FD_187275 | JGI IMG/M metagenome (GOLD analysis project Ga0207797, IMG submission 187275) | Marine sediment microbial community from Cabo Rojo, Puerto Rico - PR CR 10% Liquid 1 (SPAdes) | ecosystem: Environmental > Aquatic > Marine > Coastal > Sediment | place: Cabo Rojo, Puerto... | reverse complement strand
CGAATACTCAGCCGTTGGCTGTCTCTATGGTCTGTGTCGCCATGGAACCTGCGCTCGGCGCCCCGGCCGAAACGTGATTTTTTCATGCTTGGTTGTGCCTTCGCAGGCATGAGGGTTTGTTTCTGGTTTCACAAATCTGGGACCACTGAATGCAGGCCGGTTGGCTGATGCGGTGACTTCCCGAATGCAGGCAAGCCGGGCTTCCTGGTTCCAAACATGCCCGTGTCCGGGGTTCTGCTGAGGAAATTCTTGACAGAGCGTGAAGCTCTTGTTAATTTTTGCACAAGCGCGTGGGGGTTGCATTGTATCTCCTGTAAAAACAAGGAGATATAATGGCCTAAGCGCGTTGATCATATCTGAGTAAATCAGCCTTCCCTGCATGGACAGTTTTCGCCTTTCAGGAAACCGTCAAAAAAAGGAGAGCGGAATATGGCCGAAATAGGACATGGCGGAAAAGAAATCAAGGAACGCATCCTTCAGCCCGCCGAGGCGAAGGAGAAGATTAAGGGGCTGCAGGAAATCCCGATCCGGAAGCAGCTGGCCAATGAGGTCATCGACCTGGCCTACGGTTTCTTTTCGCCTCTGGAAGGGTTCATGACCAAGGCCGATGTGGACGCCGTGGTCAAGAATATGACTTTGGCCGACGGAACCATCTGGCCCATACCCATCCTCTTCGACCTCTCCAGCGATGAGGTGAGCAAGTACGGTGTCGAACCCGGGAAGTCCGTGGTCTTGACCTATCAGGGCAATCCCATGGCCATCTTCGAGGTCGAGGAGGTCTTCGAGTACGACAAGAAGGCCATGGCCAAGTCCGTGTTCGGTACGGACGAGGAGAAGCATCCGGGCTGCAAGCGGACCTACGGCTACAAGGACAAGTTCGTAGGCGGCAAGATCACCTTGGTCAAGGAGCCAACCATCAACGAGCCTTTCGGCCCCTACTTCCTGCCGCCATTGAAGCTCCGTCAGGTTATTAAGGAGAAGGGCTGGTCCAGGACGGTGGCCCATCAGACCCGGAACGTTCCGCATACCGGTCACGAGTGGCTCATGAAGGGCGCCTTCTTCCAGGCCTATGCCGATCTGCCCATTGAAAAGCCCGAGGTCGGTGTGGTGGTCAACGCCATTATCGGCGAAAAGCGGGTCAAGGACTACATCGACGAGGCCATCATCCTGTGCCAGGACGAGCTGGAGAAGGCCGGCTACTTCGGCCCCCACAACCACATTACCACCCTGACCTTCTGGGACATGCGCTATGCCGGTCCGAAAGAGGCCATCTTCCATGCCATCCTGCGGACCAATCTGGGCATCACCCACCATATGTACGGCCGCGACCATGCCGGCGTGGGTGACTACTACGGCGCCTATGAGGCCCATCATCTCCTGGACAACGTTCGGGACAAGCTGGACATCACCCCGGTCTACTCCATGAACTGGCTGTATTGCCCGGTCTGCGCCGAGATCACCAGCGAAGGGCTTTGCAACCATCAGGATAAGCAACAGAAGTTCAGTGGCACCCTGATCCGCAGCATCGTTACCGACGGCGTCAAACCGCCCCGCCTGATCATCAGGCCCGAGGTTTTCGATCAGATCATGGCCTGCTCAGAGAAGTACGGCCAGGGCTCGCCCTTCGTGACCGAGGAATACCTGGAGAAGAGAACTCCGGTCTTCGATATTGAACCACTTTAGTCAGCCAGAGGAGGGTACAGTATATGGCGGGTAAGAATCCCATCTACATCTGGATCAACGAAGAGCGCTACGATCAGCTGGAGAAGGCCGGGCTGGCCCACCACACCGAAGAGCGCCTGGCCGGCTTGAAGGTGATGGTCGTCTATGCCGATGACGAGCAGGCCAAGCGCTTCGTCAACGAGTTCGGGGCCAAGCACGACACCTCCACCACCGGGAGCATCGAGCTGCTGCCGGCCCATATCAAGAACAAGATCTACGACAAGGTGGTCGAAAAGCAGAGCCTCGACGTCGTCGGCGATGTCCTGGCCGAGGTCTAGGTTGCTTTTTTGATCGAAAACATATAGAGGGGGGATATCGTGACGACATCCCCGCCTCGAAGCGCATTGCTTGGTGGCGTCATCGCCAAGAATGTCTAACCCTATCAGGTTGAAGGAGGATTCAACATGCCAAGCTATGTTAACCCTGAAAAGTGCGACGGCTGCAAGGGCGGCGAGATTACGGCCTGCATGTACGTCTGCCCGCATGATCTCATGGTTCTGGATGAAAAAGAGATGAAGGCCTACAATCAGGAACCCTACGAATGCTGGGAGTGCTACTCCTGCATCAAGATCTGCCCCCAGGGCGCCGTGACGGCCCGGCCCTACGCCGACTTCGCGCCCATGGGCGGCACGAGCATTCCGCTGCGTAGCGCTGAGGACATCATGTGGACCATCCAGTTCAGAAGCGGCGAGGTCAAGCGCTTCAAGTTCCCCATCCGGACCACCCCTGAGGGCTCCATCGATCCATTTAAGGACAAGCCCGAGGCCGGCGATCTGGAGAACGAGCTCCTGTACAACGAGACCGAGCTGAAGACCCCCAAGGAGGTCGTCAACAAGAAGTACGAGCTCCAAGAGGCCGACGTCGGCCAGTGCTGGGAGGACGGCATCTGCGAGCCCAAGTACGTCAACATGTAGCCGCATGGAGCCGCCGTCAGGAGGCGGAACGTGCGAGCGTGAAACCTATTACAAACACTGAAGGAGAGAACATATGCCTCAGTTGCCCACCAAAGAAGCAGTCAAGGGATTGCCCCTGGCAGAGCCTGAAGTTGCCGAGATCGAAACCGACGCTTTGATCGTCGGCGGCGGCATGGGTGCCTGCGGAGCGGCAGTCGAAGCCGTGCGCTGGGGAGATAAGTACGGCGTCAAGGTCCTCCTGGTGGACAAGGCCGCCCTGGAGCGCTCCGGCGCCGTGGCCCCAGGCCTGTCAGCCATCAATACCTATCTGGGCGAGAACGAGCCGGACGACTACGTGCGCATGATCCGCACCGACCTGATGCACATCGTCCGCGAGGATCTCATCTACGACCTCGGGCGGCACGTGGACAACTCCGTGCACCTCTTCGAGGAGTGGGGCCTGCCCATCTGGGTCAAGAAGGATGGCAAGAACCTGGACGGCGCCAAGGCCAAGGAAGAAGGCCTCAGGGTCCGCGAGGGCGCCCAGGTGGTCCGTTCCGGCCGCTGGCAGTGCATGATCAATGGCGAGTCCTACAAGGTCATCGTGGCTGAGGCCGCCAAGAACGCCCTGGGCGAGGAACGCTACATGGAGCGGATTTTCGTGGTGAAGCTGCTCCTGGACGCCAATGAGCCCAACCGGGTGGCCGGGGCGGTCGGCTTCTCCGTTCGCGAGAACAAGGTCTACATCTTCAAGGCCAAGGGCATGATTGTGGCCTGCGGCGGAGCGGTCAACGTCTACAAGCCCAGGTCCACCGGCGAAGGCATGGGCCGGGCCTGGTACCCGGTCTGGAACGCCGGCTCGACCTATACCATGTGCGCTCAGGTCGGCGCCGAGATGACCATGATGGAGAACCGCTTCGTGCCGGCCCGCTTTAAAGACGGCTACGGCCCGGTCGGCGCCTGGTTCCTCCTATTCAAGGCCAAGGCTACCAACTCCAAGGGCGAGGACTACACCCAGACCAATGCGGCCATGCTCAAGCCCTATCAGGAGCGCGGCTACGCCACTGGCGCGGTCATTCCTGCCTGCCTGCGCAACCACATGATGATGCGCGAGATGCGCGAAGGCCGCGGCCCGATCTACATGGATACGGCCACGGCCCTGCAGACGACCTTCAAGGAGCTGTCCAAGGCAGAGCAGAAGCACCTCGAGGCCGAGGCCTGGGAGGACTTCCTGGACATGGCTCCGGGGCAGGCCAACCTTTGGGCGGCCATGAACATCAAGCCCGAGGAGAAGGGCTCCGAGATCATGCCCACCGAGCCCTACCTGCTCGGCTCCCATTCCGGCTGCTGCGGCATTTGGACCTCCGGGCCCGACGAGGACTGGGTGCCGGAAGACTACAAGATCAAGGCCGACAACGGCAAGGTCTACAACCGCATGACCACGGTCAACGGCCTGTTCACCTGCGCTGACGGCGTGGGCGCCTCCGGGCACAAGTTCTCCTCCGGCTCCCATGCCGAGGGACGTATCGCCGCAAAGCAGCTGATCCGCTGGTGCGTGGACCACAAGGACTACAAGCCGGCCCTGAAGCAGAGTGCCGAGGAGCTCAAGAATGAGATCTATCAGCCTTGGTACAACTTCGAGGCGGGCAAGGAAGAGTCCACCGAGCCCACGGTCAACCCCAACTACATCACCCCGCGCAACTTCATGATGCGCCTGATCAAGCACACGGACGAGTATGGCGGAGGGTGCGCCACCTACTACATGACCTCGGAAGCCATGCTCAAGACCGGGTTCGAGCTCCTGGACATGCTCGAGGAGGACGCCAAGAAGCTGGCCGCCCGTGATCTGCACGAGCTCCTGCGTTGCTGGGAGCAGTTTCACAGACTGTGGACCGTGCGGCTGCACATGCAGCACATCGAGTTCCGCAAGGAGTCCCGTTACCCCGGTTTCTACTACCGCTCCGACTACATGGGCATCGACGATGCCAAGTGGAAGTGCTTCGTCAACTCCAAGTACGATCCGGAGAAGGGCGAGACCACGCTGTTCAAGCGTCCCTACATCCAGATCATCCCTGACCCGATGAGCCCGTAGTCCGTTGTCCGATAAAGGGCCGCAGGCTGGCCAGCCTGCGGCCCTTTTTCAAAATGGTCTGAGGTCGCACTGGAAGGCCTTACTTCCAGTGCGACCTCAGACCATTTTCAAGCTGCCCAACTCTCAGCTTCGGACATGCGGCAGGCGGCCCAGCCCGTAGCCATGCACAAAGCGCCGAGAGATCAACTATCCAGTCAAGACAAAGCCATGAGCCAGAAGGTGACAGATTGAGGGAGGAGCACATGTCAAAAAGCATACTCGTCGTCGGCGGAGGCTTCAGCGGAATCACGGCCGCCCTTGAAGCGGCGGAGGTGGGCCATGAAGTCTACATCGTCGAGAAGAACCCTTTTCTGGGCGGAAGGGTCATGCAGCTGAACAAGTACTTTCCAAAGCTCTGCCCCCCGTCATGCGGGCTGGAGATCCAGTTTCAGCGCATCCGCAACAACCCGAAGGTCAAGTGCCTGACCATGGCCGAGGTGATTTCGGTCAGCGGAGAAGCCGGGAACTTCGAGGTGGCCGTCCAGCTCAAGCCTCGGTATACCGCTCCGAACAGCGCCGATCTGGGCGGGCTCGCCCAAAAGCTCTCCAAGGAGGTCCGGAGTGACTTTGAGCTGGGCTTGAGCCGGCGAAAGGCTCTGTACATGGATGTTCCCTTCGCCTTTCCACACCGCTACGTCCTCGATGTGGACAACATCACCGAGGAGGACAGGAAGACGCTCAGCAAGAGCGAGTTCATCAACTTGAACGACCAGGAGAAGACCGTGACGCTGCAAGTCGGCAGCATCATCCTGGCTACCGGCTGGCAGCCCTACGACATGACCAACCTGACCAATCTCGGCGCCGGACGGCTTCAGAACTGCATCAGCAATATGCAGATGGAGCGCTTGGCCGCACCGAGCGGCCCAACGAATGGCAGGATCCTCAGGCCTTCGGACGACACGCCTCCAAAGAGGGTTGCTTTCGTGCAGTGCGCAGGCTCCAGGGATAGGAGCCATCTCAGCTTCTGCTCCTACATCTGCTGCATGGCCTCCTTGAAGCAGGCCCAGTACCTCCGCGAGCAGTATCCGGACTGCGAAGTCAGCATATACTATATCGATCTGCGCACACCGGGCCGTTATGAGAAGTTTGCCCAGCAAGTCCTGGACGACCCGAAGGTCACAGCCATTAAAGGCAAGGTCGCTGAGGTTGAAGAGGACGTCAGGACCAAGGGGATCTGGGTCACAGCCGAGGACGCGATTACCGGCAACAAGAACCAGGACTGCTTCGATATGGTCGTGCTGGCTACGGGGATGCAGCCCAGCTTGGCCGGCCAGGTCCTGCCCATGGACGTCCGGATGGATGAAGAGGGCTTCATTACTGGGGATGACGGCAAAGGGATCTTCGCCGCCGGTTGCGCCAAGGAGCCCCTGGATGTCATGAAATCGGCTCAGTCAGCCACCGGTGCTGCCATGAAAGCCATCCAAACGGTGAGAGGGAGGTAAGCAATGGCCGAGAAGATCGGTGTATATTTCGATAAATCGAGCATAGGCCCGTACCTCGATCTCGAGGCTCTGGCTGAGGCAGTCCAAAACAAGTGGAGCACCTGCCAGGTGGTTGCCATTGAGGACAAGCTGGCCAGTGAAGAAGGCAAGAAACGGATTCAAGAGGACATTGACAGCGGTCAGATCGACGGGGTCTGTGTCTGCGGAACATCGCCGAGGTATGATTGGGAGTACTTCGACTTCGGCCCCAAGGTCCCCGTTGTTCGGGCCAACCTCAGGGAGCAGTGCATACTGCCCTTCGAGGACCCTGAGGGCAAGGGGGTTGATCCGGGACAAGAGCCGCCCCAGGCCTTGCAGACCCTGGCCCGGGACTACGTGAACATGAGCATCACCAAGCTCGAGAAGACCGAGCCTCCAGAGGGTGAAGTCCTTGAGGCCGAGAAACGGATACTGGTCCTCGGCGGCGGCTGGACGGGACTCAATGCCGCCTTGAGCGTCGCTGAAAGCGGCTACGATGTTGTTCTGGTCGAAAAGGAAAACGAGCTGGGTGGATATGCAGCCAAGCTCTACAAGACCTTCCCCCTGGGGCCTCCCTATGAGGAAGCTCAGCCCACGGGTGTTGAGGAGACAATCAAAGCGGTTGAAGAGCACTCCAAGATCACCGTGCATACGGGAGCTCAGCTCGAGCGGTTCGACGGGCAGCCTGGACAGTTCACCGCCACGGTGAAAACCGCTTCCGGAGAGGATGAAATCGTCGTGGGCTCGATGATAGCGGCTACGGGCTGGCAGCCCCAGGACACCAAGTACGTCGAGCCTTTGGGTTACGGTAAGCACAAGAACGTGGTCACCTCCATGCAGTTCGAGGAGATGGCCAAGAAAGGTGAGATCGTCAGGCCCAGCGACGGCAAGAAGCCGTCCAGCGTGGTCTTCATCCTGAGCTTTGGGTCACTCCTGGATGCCATCGTCAAGGAGGAGGAGGAGCAAAAGGCCAGGGAGGCCGAGGAACGGGCCAAGGCCCAGGAAGAGCAGTCCGACGAGGAGGTCGTGGTCGAGGAGCCCTTTAAGAAGACGGAGTCCTACAGACATCTGGCCTATACGAATGAGATCACCTCGCTGAACAGCCTCAAGCAGGCCAAGTACGTCCGCGAGTTCCTTCCGGGATCTCTAGCTTACATCATCTACGACCACATGACCATACCGGGCGTCAACGAGCATTACTACAAGGCCGCTCAGGACGATCCTGGGGTTATGCTGACCAAGGGCGAGGTGACCTCGGTCTACGAGGAGGCCAATGGAGCGATTGTGGTTCGGGCGGAGAAGACTCTCATCGGCGAGGATATTGAGATCGAGGCCGATATGGTCGTTGTGCCCACCGGGCTGGTGCCCACCACAGCCCTCGATCCGGTCATCAAGCTGGCCTATAGACAGGGCGAGGCCTTCCCCGAGCTGGAGCTCTTTGATGGCTTTGCCGACTCCAACTACATCTGCTTCCCCTACGAGACCAGGCGGACCGGCATCTACGCCGCCGGCTCGGTCCGACAGCCCTTGACGCTGAATCGCTCCCTGGACGATGCCTACGGAGCGGCCCTGAAAGCGATTCAATGTCTGGAGTCGGTCAACCGAGGTATGTCCGTGCACCCCAGGTCGGGTGATTTGACCTATCCCAAGTTCAACTTCGTCCGTTGCACGCAATGCCGCCGCTGTACGGAAGAGTGCCCCTTCGGAGCCTTGGAGGAGGACGCTGAGGGTACACCCAAGCCGAATATCGCGCGATGCCGGCGTTGCGGGACCTGCATGGGTGCCTGCCCTGAGCGGGTCATCTCCTTTGACAACTACAGCGTCGGCCAGATCGGCTCGATGATCACCCAGGTCAAGGTGCCGGACGAGTTTGATCAGGGCGGACCACGGGTCCTGGTGCTGGCCTGCGAGAATGACGCGTACCCTGCTCTGGACATGGCCGCCCTGCGGGGCAAGAAATGGAGCCCCTATGTGCGCATCATTCCGGTGCGTTGCCTCGGCTCGGTCAACACCATCTGGATCGCCGACGCCATGGGCAAAGGCTATGACGGCGCCCTCATGCTCGGCTGCAAGTACGGTGATGATTACCAGTGCCACTTCATGAAAGGCTCGGAGCTCTGCGATCGAAGGATGCAAAACATCGGCGAGACCCTCGGACGTCTCGGCGTAGAGGTCGAGCGGGTTCAGCAGGAGGAGGTGGCCATAGACGATTATGATCTGATCCCTCAGCTGATCAACGACTTTGTCGAGAATATCTATAAAATCGGTCCGAACCCGTTCAAGGGATTCTAGGAGGAGGTATATGACTCAACCTGTGCGCGTCAGACCGGACCTCGAGTTTGTTCAGGAGCTGCAGGCAGCGGGCGGCCATGACCTGAACAAATGCTACCAGTGCGCGACCTGCAGTGTCGTTTGCCCTTTGTCGCCCATGGACAGAGCGTTTCCCAGAAAGGAAATCATCTGGGCCCAATGGGGCTTGAAGGACAAGCTGGTCAAGGATATCGACATGTGGCTTTGCCACAAGTGCGGCCAATGCTCGGAGATGTGCCCGCGAGGTGCCTACCCGGGGGAGCTCATGTCCGCGATGCGGAGCGTGACCTACCACAACCTGGTTGGCCCGAAGTTTCTCGGCACGTGGATGAGCTCAGTCAAGCATCTGCCGAAGCTCATCGCCATTCCGGCGATCATCTACCTGATCGTCTGGTTCATCACCGGCAGCTTGCATGGAACGCCCTTTCCCCTGGAGCATGGCAAGATCGAGTTCGGCCTGATCTTCCCCGGCGACTACACCATTGATACCATCTTCGGTTTGGGAGCGCTGTTCGTCCTGTTTACCTTCTACAAAGGCGTGCGCACTCTTTTCGAGGGCTTTGCCGATCAGCCGCGAACTTTTGTGGTCGGCTATCGAAAGCCCAGGAACATGCTGGTCAGCCTGTGGCAGGTCATCAAGGAAGAGGTGGTTACCCACAAGAAGTGGAAGGACTGCGGTGATGAGGAGTCCGACGAGGTCAAGTTCAAAGGGCACTTGATTCTGTTCTACAGCTTTGTGGCCTTGTTCATCGTCACCAGCGTGGTGGCGGTCACCCACTGGGGCGGCAAGATCCTGCCGGCCCTGGGCATGGAGTACCCCATGCCCTTGTGGAATCCGGTCAAGATCCTGGCCAACATTGGAGCCATCGCCCTGATCGTCGGGCTGGTCTACCTGACCAAGAGACGGATCAATGCGGACGACCGCGACACCTCCTCCTACTCCGACTGGTACCTGCTGGGAGTCATTTGGGTGGTGGCCATTACCGGAATCTTGAGCCAGATTCTCCGGCTGGCCGGCACTCCCGGGTTGGCGTACCCGGCCTACTATCTGCACTTGGTCTCCGTATTCATGCTCATCGTCTATCTCCCTTGGTCCAAGCTCGGGCATCTCGTTTACCGGGTGGCCGCCTTGACTTACGCACGGCGCATCGGCAGGCTGTCCACCGAGGTGCAGGGCACGCAAAATAAACTTTACGTCATATAAAAGAAGGAGGCTGTCATGGCAGAAGCTCGGAAAGTTTTCCCCATTCAAACCTTTGCGGCCTACCTGAGGAGTGAGCCGGGGAGCTACAATCAGGAGGTTATGGATCTGCTCGGTTTTGTCACGCAGAAGCCGATAGACAAGGAGTTCGCGCCGTTCGCCGCCGCGTTGTCCAAGTCCTGGATCTACGAGCAGCATCCGGAGCTGACCCGACTCAAGAAGGAGGAGGTCACCGAGCTTGGAGACAACGTTTCCGTGATGAGCTTGCCAGCGGGCGTGCAGGAGGAAGTGGACAACCTCTTCTCACAGCTGAACGAATATAGGCAGACCATCAAGGATCAGAAGGACAAGCTGGCCGAGTACGAGGGGACACTGGAGGAAAACAAGAAGAAGATCGCCGCCCTGGAGAGCAAGGTCAGCGACTACGAGGCCCAGATGAAGGACGAGGGCGAGAAGAAGATCCTGGCCTCAGCCTCAAAGGTCGACGAGTATCTCAAAAAGGTCGACGACCTCCTGGAGAAGATCGAAGAGGTCAAGAAGCACGGCGTGGTGACTGTCTCCGGGGAAGGAGGCGCCGCTCCGGCAGCAGCAGGAGAGGCTGCATCCAAGGCCAAAGAGCCGGAGCCTGATTTCGGTTTCGGCGGCGAGCTCGGCGATGGAGAGTTCGGCTTCTAGCTCCACCGCGTGGAGTCCAGACGGGCCGGAAAGCTAGCTGATTTCCGGCCCGCCTTGCCGACATTGACCACCCAAATCCGCCGCTTCGGAACACTGACGTTCGGCGTTCGGACTTGGTCGTGCACATCCCGCCCCACCATGCGCCCGGAGGCCTAAGACTGCGCCGGAGAAGATGCTTCGAGGTATCATGATCCCTGCGTCGAGAGCTCCTCGCTGTCCGGGTCGTTTCCCTCCTCTTCGTTCATCCTGAAGTTGACCTGGATCTTGAAGACCTTCTCCGCCGGGAGGTTCAGTACCTGAACCCCGGTCCTGGCGCGAATGGTGGCCAGGTCTTCGGCGATCCGCTCCCAGGATGGCCCGATGTAGGTAAACCAGACGTTGTACTCATGGCGTCGGAGGTAGTTGTGGGTTACTCCTGGGTACTCGTTGACCACGGCAATGAAATGGTCGAGACGAGTATCAGGCACGGAGGCCGCGCATAGTGTTGATTTCCAACCGAGCTTCCGTGATTGGAAGTTGGCGCCGATGCGTCGAATGATGCCTTTCTGCTGCATCCTGCGGACCCGGGCCAATGTTTCCGCTTCAGTCAGCCCGAGCTGAGCCCCGATCACGGCATAGGGCCTGGAAACGATGGGGTACTCGGTCTGAATGATGTTCAAGAGGCTCCGGTCGAACGAGTCCATGCCCAGGCTACCCCCTGAGTGCTTTTGGCTGGTAGGTGCATAGAGGCTCCTCTCCCAGGTAGTCGCCGGTCATGGTCCAGGCCCGAGCCCGACAACCGCCGCAAACAGCATGGTACTCGCAAATGCCGCACTTTCCGCTGTAGCACTGCGGCGAGCGGAGCTTGTGGAAGATCTCCGACCCGGTCCAGATCTCCGCAAAGGACGTCTCTCGAACTTGACCGCAGTCGAGCTCCAGGTAGCCACAGGGCTGAACCTGACCGGTGTGTGAGACGAAGCAAAACCCTTGACCCCCAAGGCAGCCTCGGCTTTGTGCTTCCAGGCCAACGGTCTCGACTGTAATGGGCAAGCCTTCTGCCTTGGCCCTCTGCCTGAGTATCCGGTGGTAATGGGGCGCACAGGTCGCCTTGAGCTGCATGGTCGTTTGCTTGCGAAAATCATAGAACCAGTTGAGGACCTGCTCATACTCCTCGGCGCTGATGCTCCCCTCCTGAAGGGACGCGGCTCGACCGGTAGGCACGAGCAGGAAGATATGCCATGCGGCTGCGCCAAGGCTCAGGGCCAGGTTGAAGATATCGCGGAAACGGTCGAGATTGAAACGGCTGACAGTCGTGTTGATCTGAAAGGGCAGCCCAGCCTGCTTCAAGCTCTCAATCCCGCCCAGGGCGGCCGAGAACGCTCCAGGTACGCCGCGGAAAGCATCGTGTGACGCTGGATCGGGCCCATCGATGGAAATGGAGGCCCGTTGGATGCCGGACTCCCTCATCTGACGAGCCTTGTCGTTTGTAACCAGGGTGCCGTTCGGAGCCATGACGCAGCGCAACCCCTGGGAATGGGCATAGCTGACCAGCTCAAAAATGTCCTGGCGCAACAAGGGCTCTCCACCGGTGAAGATGAGAATCGGCCGGCCAAGCTCGGCGATCTGATCGATGAGGGTCAGGGACTCTTGATTGGTTAGCTCGCCGGGAAAGGGATCGAGGTGGGCCTCAGCTCGGCAGTGCCTGCAGGCAAGGTTGCAGGCCCTGGTCACTTCCCAGGCAACCAAACGCAAGGGAGGGACAGCTGGAGTGCTGCTCATGACTGAAGCATCCTCAAGGCATCTTCGGCGAAGTAGCTCAGAATGAGGTCGGCCCCGGCCCGTTTCAGGGCGGTCAGGGACTCCAAGACGACGCGATCGGTCTCCAGCCAGCCGTTCTGGCCGGCGGCCTTGATCATGGAGTACTCGCCGCTGACCTGGTAGGCGGCCAAAGGGCAGTCGAAGCGGTCGCGCAGCCGCTGGATGATGTCCAGACAGCTGAGGGCCGGCTTGACCATGAGAATGTCCGCTCCCTCTTCCAGGTCGGCAGATGCCTCGCGTAGGGCCTCCAAGGCGTTCGACGGATCCATTTGGTAGGTCGATCGGTCTCCAAACCCCGGAGCGCTCTGGGCAGCCTCTCGAAACGGCCCATAAAAGGCCGAGGCATACTTGACTGCGTACGACAGGATGGGGACGTGGACGAACCCGTGCTCATCGAGAAGTTGGCGCAGGGCCAAGACCCGACCGTCCATCATGTCCGATGGAGCGACGATGTCAGCTCCGGCCTGGACGTGGGACAGGGCTGTTCGGGCCAGGAGCTCAAGGCTGGCGTCGTTGTCCACTCTGCCTTGGCGGACAACCCCGCAATGACCGTGGGACATGTACTCGCACAGGCATACGTCGGTGATGACCACGAGCTCGGGAAAGACCTCCTTAACCCGGCGAACAGCCCGCTGGATGATGCCCTCAGGGTGGTAGGCCTGGCTTGCGGCCTCGTCCTTCTCGCGGGGGATGCCAAAGAGGATGACTCCGGACAGCCCCAGGTGCATGGCCGCTTCGATCCGCAGGCAGAGGGCTTCAATCCCTAGCTGGAACTGTCCCGGCATGGAGCCGATCGGAAAGGCCTGCTCAGGGTCGTCGTGCTCCAAGACGAAATATGGCTGAATCAGGTCATTGGCCTGAAGCGCCGTCTCCCTGACCAGCCGCCGGACTCCTTCGAATG
>Ga0207797_1002369_pt1 | contig 13091 bp, 15 predicted proteins | sample PRCRCaboRojoPR_6_FD_187275 | JGI IMG/M metagenome (GOLD analysis project Ga0207797, IMG submission 187275) | Marine sediment microbial community from Cabo Rojo, Puerto Rico - PR CR 10% Liquid 1 (SPAdes) | ecosystem: Environmental > Aquatic > Marine > Coastal > Sediment | place: Cabo Rojo, Puerto... | reverse complement strand
TTCAACAGGTTATAGCGTGCCCAGCGGCGGGTGAGCGGGTTTTTTCGAATCCGTCAAACATCCGGCGCATCGGCAAAGCCTTCGCTCGCGCATTCACATTTCCGGTGAGGCCTGGAGCAGGCAAGCGGCGGGCGGCAATGCGGGAGGCCGTGTCCCTGGAGTTCTCTGCATGATTCCCTGCTCACCGATGGCCGGCGGCGGGGAGGGCGAACAACCGATCAGGGCCGTCCGAATCGTCCCGGACGCGGGCGGCGACCATCAAATAGAACAATCCCCTTCCATTGTCAAGGGCATTCGGGTGGATACGGGGCCGGGGGGCTGCATCCAGGGTGGGAAAGGGGGCGGCCCGGGAGGCGTCAACCGCTCACGAGGATGAAATCGTACTCCTTTTCCCGCTTTCTGAGCCTTCGAACCAGGATGCGGAGGAGGTTGCGGTAGACGGTCTTTCCGATCCGGTCGTCTCCTTCGAGGATCCGGAGAAAGTCCTCCGTCGTGATGTGCATCGCGGATCCGGCCCTGGCCCCGCGGATCGAAGCGGAGGCCGGTTTCCGGTCGATCAGGGAGTACTCCCCGAAGCAATCCCCTTCGCGCAGGCGGTTCAGATCCACGTCCGAGACACGGTGCTCCTTCCGCCCCTTGAGCTCCCGGGGAAGGAACACCCGGAGCTCGCCCTCCGCGACGACGTAGAAGCCCGGAGGCGGGTCGCCCTCCTCCAGGACGAGGTCCCCCTCACCGAAGGAAACCTTGCGGCAGGCGCCAGCGAATCGCTCCAGGTCCTCCACCTCCAGGTCCTGGAGCACCTCCACGTCGCCGAGGAGAGAGACGACTTGTTTTTTCAAAAACATAAGCAGTGCTTACGAGGGCCACCCGAACTCGGCCGTGTCCCCCAGCTCCTCCTCGATCCGAAGGAGCTGGTTGTACTTGCAGACCCTCTCGGAGCGGCAGAGGGAGCCGGTCTTGATCTGTCCGGTGCCTGCCGCCACGGAGAGATCCGCGATGAAGGTGTCCTCGGTCTCCCCCGATCGATGGCTCACGACCGCGTTCCAGCCTGCACGGTGGGCCATCTCGATGGCATCGAGGGTCTCGGTGAGGGTCCCGATCTGGTTGAGCTTGATCAGCACGGCGTTGGCCGAGCCTTCCCGGATTCCGCGGGCGATCCGTTTCGTGTTGGTCACGAACAGATCGTCTCCGACGAGCTGGACCCGGTCTCCCAGCTCCCGGGTGAGGGCCTTCCAGGACTTCCAGTCGTTCTCGGCCAGTCCGTCCTCGATGGAGACGATCGGGAAACGCCGGGTCCAGTCGGTGTAGAAGTCGATCATGTCGGCGGCGGAGCGCTTCGAGCCGTCCGACTTCTTGAAGACGTACTTTCCGTTCTCGTAGAACTCGGAGGAGGCGGGGTCGAGGGCCATCACCACGTCCTTGCCCGGCCGGTATCCCGCCTTTTCGATCCCCGCCAGCACCATCTCCACCGCCTCATCATTGCTCTTGAGGTCCGGGGCGAAACCGCCCTCATCCCCCACGGCCGTGGAGTATCCCTTGGCCTCGAGCACGGAGGCGAGCCCGTGGAAGACCTCCGTCCCGATTCGCAGGGCTTCCCGGAAGCTCTTCCCCCCGATCGGCATGATCATGAACTCCTGGAGGTCGACGTTGTTGGCGGCGTGGGCTCCCCCGTTGAGGATGTTCATCATGGGCATGGGAAGGCGGTGGGTCCCGGCTCCTCCGATGTAGCGGTAGAGGGGCATGTAGAGGGAGTCCGCTGCAGCCCGGGCGACCGCGAGGGAAACCCCCAGGATGGCGTTGGCACCCAGCTTCTTCTTGTTGCTCGTGCCGTCCAGCTCCACCAGGGTTCGATCCACGAGCCGCTGATCCGTGGCCAGCAGCCCGGTGAGCGCGGGTGCGATCACCTGGTTGACGTTCTGGACCGCCTTTTCGACGCCTTTGCCCCGGTACCGTTTCTTGGCCTTGTCCCTCAGCTCCACGGCCTCGTACTTGCCCGTGGAGGCCCCGGAGGGGACGGCGGCCCGGCCGAAGCTTCCGTCTTCGAGGCCGACCTCAACCTCGACGGTCGGGTTTCCCCTGGAGTCCAGAATTTCGCGGGCCGTTACGATCTCGATCCTTTCCATGGCTGCCCTCCTTGCACCGGTTCGAAAGCCCCGGGCACTCCGGACCCTGCGCGGCCCGGATCGATGGATGTGGGCCGGCACGGCGGACCCGCCGTCGGAAGCCCATGACGTCTCGGTGAGCACGCACCCCTTTCGGACGCGACCCAACTATAGTGGATTTGGCTGTTGATGACAAGCCCCCGGCCTGATAGAAAAGAGGCATCCCATCGTGTCGGAGGACGCCCTCCATGCGCTTCCCGCGCGCGTTCAACCTGGACCTGCTCTTTCGCCCGCGAACCGTCGCCGTGGTGGGCGCCTCGAACAACCCTTCCAAGCTGGGCTGGCACGTCATGACCAGCCTGAACCGAGACGGCTTCGGCGGTCGAGTCGTGCCGGTCAACCCCGGCGCGGGAGAGATCCTGGGCCTCACCGCGGCACGGTGCCTGGAGGACGTGGAGGGGAAGGTGGACCTGGTCGTCATCGCCGTCCCCGCCCCCCTGGTGGCCGGGGTGTTCGACGCCTGCGCGCGAAAGGGGGTGGGGGGGATCGTTCTCGTCACGGCGGGGTTCAAGGAGGTCGACGACCCCGAGGGGGGACGCCTTCAGGCCGCCCTGGCGCGACGGATCACACGGGCCGGCATCCCGGTGATCGGCCCGAACACCTTCGGCCTGGTCAACCGGCATCACGGATTGAACGCAAGCTTCACGCCTGAGTTTTCCCTGTGCGCAAAGGGTGGCGTTTCCCTGGTCAGCCAGAGCGGGGGCATCGCCCACCTGTCGGCCTTTCTCGCGCTTCGGGACGGCATCGGCTTGAGCAAGATCGTGGGGCTCGGCAATCGCATGAACACCGGGTTCTCGGATGTGGTGGACTTCCTGATGGGGGATCCGGACACCCGGGCCGTCGCGCTCTACATCGAGGGAATGGATCGTCCCGCCGCCCTTCTCGAGACGCTCCGCGCCCACCGGGGCAAAAAGCCGGTGGTGGCCTACAAGACGGGCGCATCGCTTTCCGGGGACCGGGCGTCCGCCTCTCACACCGGCTCCCTGGCCGGGCGGGACGAGATCTACCGGGGCTTCTTCCGACAGGCCGGCATCCTGCGCGCCGGGGACACGGAAACGTTCCTGGACGCGGCCCGGGTCCTGGCGGGGAGCCCGCCGCCGGCGGGCGGGCGGGTGGCCGTTCTCACCGGCCAGGCCGGGCCGGGCATGGCCGCGTGCGACGCCCTGGAGGCCGCGGGCCTCGAGGTACCCTCCTTCAGCCCGGCCACCCGCGCGGAGGTGGAGCGGCTCCTTCCGCCACTGGCGCTTCGAACGAACCCCGTCGACATGGGGCCCGCGTGGTACGACAACGAGGCGATCACCGGCATGATGCGGGCGGTGCTCGAGGACGAGCGGATCGACGCCGTGCTTCTCCTCATGATGTTCGCCTCGGCCAACCGGTCGGCGGTCTCCGGCGTGGCCCCCTTTCTGAGGGCCTGGTCGCAGAGAAAGCCCGTGATCTCCTGCCTCCTGGCGCCTCCGGGGATTTGGGACGAGGAGGTGACGGCCCTCGAGCGGGAGGGGGGGCTGGTGAACTTTCCCACGCCGGAGCGGGCGGCGCGGGCCCTGGCCGCCCTTCACCGGGCGGCCGGGCTCCGGGCGAAGCTCGAGCCGGGAGCCTCTCGAGCGAAGGCCGTGGTTCCATGAAGCATCTCGACCTCATCGTCATCACGGGTCTCTCCGGTTCCGGCAAGAGCACGGCCATCGATGCACTGGAGGACGCCGGGTACTTCTGCGTGGACAACATGCCCACCTCCCTCGTACCCAAGTTCCTCGAGCTTCGATCCGGGGTCGGATCCGAGGTTCAAAAGATCGCCCTGGGCATGGACCTGAGGCAACGGGATTTTGTCGAGCGTTTCCACGCGGTGTTCGAGGAAATCCGCCGAGAGGGATACCGGCCCAAGCTCCTCTTCTTCGAGGCCTCCGAGGAGGTCCTGCTCAAACGGTACAGCGAAACCAGGCGCCACCATCCCTTTTCGAAAGAGGGAAATCTCCTGAAGGGCATCCGCGAGGAGCGGGAGAAGCTGCAGGGGTTGAAGCCGTTCGCCGACCGGATCATCGACACCTCGCATTACACGGTTCACGAGCTGAAGGAGATCATGACGCAGCTCGCCTACCGCAACATGCCCTCCGAGAGGATGCGGATCGGCGTGATCTCCTTCGGTTTCAAGTACGGGGTCCCCCTGGAGAGCGACCTGCTGATGGACGTTCGCTTCATTCCGAACCCCTACTTCATCCCCGAGCTCAAGAAGCTGGACGGACGCGACGAGCGGGTCCGGACCTTCGTGCTCAGGTGGCCGGAGACCCATGGGTTCATGGACCGTTTCGGCAGCATGCTGGACTATCTGATTCCGTTCTACGAGAAGGAAGGGAAGGCGTACCTGAGCATTGCGGTGGGGTGTACGGGCGGAAGACACCGGTCCGTGACCGTGGCGCGGGAGCTGCACCGGAGGCTCGAGGCGGAAGGCCGGGAGGTGAGCCTGACCCACAGGGACCTGGAGCTCTCCTGAGGGCCGGCGTGGGGCACCCGGGCCCGGTTCACTCGAACTCCTCGGACTCCTCCGTCGGGTAGAACAGGTCCAGGTGATCTCTCCGAATCGTCTCCAAGTCCTCCCGGAGCAGGATCTCCCGGGCCTTGGAGCGAAAACGGCCGGCCTCCCTCTCCATGCCGTTCAATCGGGCGGCGGCGCCGCTTTCGGCGAGCATTTGTTTGACCTTGGTGAACAGGCCCTCGTCACCGTAAAGCCGGGTCCCCTCCTGCATGATCTTGCAGGCGACCATGTGGCGGAAGGTGTCGAACCGGAGCTGCTCGCGGACCCTGTCCAGGTCCTTGATCACGTAGTCGATTTCCTCCCGGAGCTGGGGCGTTGTCAACAGGCGGTGCTTTTCACGGAAGATCCTTTCGTCCAGCCTCCTTCGGTGGTCCTCGGGAAAGTCTTCCCCCACGATGACCACGAGATCGAGGTCCGATCCCTGGACCGGGCGGCCCGTGCTTCGTTCGGGGCGTGGAACGTCGTGGGCCATGTTGTAGACGATGTCCCCGGCGAGGATGAAGCAGGCTCGCTCCCGGATCAGATCGGGGTTGTCCGCACGGCTCACCAGGGCGGAGACGGTTCGGTACGCCAGCTGGGACTTGTCCTGCGTCACGGCCTGGATGCGACGGGACAGCTCGAGCAGCCTGGCCCCAAGGGCCTCTTCGAAACCGCGACGCGAAACCACGGAGTAGGTGAGGAACTCCCTGAGGATCGACGGGGAGAGCCTGGCGTAGCTGTCGATCCGCCGGTCCAGCCTGAGGTACAGATGGGCGATGCTCCGAACGACCAGGGTCGGGGAGCCCGTGCAGATCCGCCAGAGCGACAGGCTGTCCACCGAGAGAAGCTCGAGGAGCTCGCCTCCCGTGAGGGGGCCGCGCTGGTCGAGGAGGGTGAGGATCTCGGCTTCCATGGGACCATTATAGCAGCAGGGGCCTCCTCCGCGATGGGGAATTCAGCGGCCGCGGATGCCCTGGGAGCATCGGAAACCCGGAAGCTCGATCCCCGGGATTCCCCGGTTGACTTGGATGCCCGGAGTCGATGATGAAAAAAACAGCGTCCACCGTGTTTTTCAGCCATTTTAGGGTTGAAATCCGATACAATATCGATTATGGTTCCGTACGATTCGGCCATTGCGGGTACCCACTCACATGAAAGGAGGAGGAGACTATGAACAAGGGAGATTTGGTCAACGAGGTGGCCAAGGTCGTGAGCACCAAGAAGGAAGCTCAGGCGGCCGTGGACACGGTGTTTTCCGCCATCACCAAGGCCCTCAAGAAGAAGAGCACCGTGACGCTGGTGGGCTTCGGCACATTCAAGGTGGACAAGAGAAAGGCCAGGAAGGGAAGAAATCCCCAGACCGGCGAGGAGATCAAGATCAAGGCCAAGAAGGTGCCCAAGTTCGTGCCGGGAAAAGCCCTCAAGGAAGCCATCAAGTAAGCCCCCTGGAAGCCGCTGCGGAATTCAGACCCCCATCGGGAAGCCGCCCGCGTGGGGGTTCTTCTTTTCAGCGGGTGGCTGCGGTGGTCTTCGTCCTCCTGCTGCCGGCCTGGATCGTGCCGGTCGTTCACGCTTTTTCGGACGAACGAAAAGTGCTCCGAGGCGAAGGCGTTACGGTGGTGTACCCCGCCCATCGCCGGAAGGCCGCCGAGAAGGCCCTCGCTCTTTACCCGGACGTTCGAGACGAGCTCGAGAAGCATCTTCGGTGGTCCGTCTCGTTCCGGCCGACCGTGATCCTGGTGGCCGATGGGGAGGCGTTCCGCCGAATGACGGGGCAAGCCGACGTGGTGGCCCTGGCCGTTGCCCGTCGGAACCTGATCCTCATCGACCTGTCGACTCTGGGTGCCGATCCGTCCGGCCTGAAGTCCGCGCTGGAGCACGAGCTGTGCCATCTTCTACTCCACGCCCGGATTCCGGATGGATCTCTGCCCCGGTGGCTCAACGAGGGGATCGCCCAGTGGGTGAGCGGCGGCTTCTCCGAGGTCCGGCTTCCGAGACGGGGCTCCGTGCTCGACCGGGCCGTGGTGTCCGGGCGCACCCTTCCCATCGAGTCCCTGTCGGGGGCCTTTGGGGGGGAGGGCCGAACCCTGCACCTCGCATACGAGCAGAGCCTCAGCCTGGTACAATTCCTCATCGGCCGGTACGGAGTGGACTCCTTTCTCGGCCTTTTGGAGCGCCTTGCCGGGGGGACCTCTTTGGAGCAGGCCCTCTCCAAGCACTGGTCCCTCACGGTCGAATCCCTGGAGCAGGCCTGGGAGGAGGGGCTCGCGGACAAGCTGGCATGGACCACGGTGCTGATCGGGCACCTTTACGAGATCCTGTTTTTCCTCGCGGCCGCCGCCCTGACGGCGGGGTTCGTCAGGCACTTCAAGCGGAAGAGGGCCGCCATGGACGCCCTGGACGAAGCCGATGAGGAGCAGGGATAGGGCCTTTCGACCCCGCCGTTTTCAAGTTCGACGGATTCGCAAGATCCCGCTGTCGAGGGTTCGGGCCTTTTGCGACGCCTTTAAAGTTTGACCGGCGGGAGGCCGAGTGAAGGATTATGGAAGGAAGGATCAACAACCATTCCTACAAGAACCTGTGCCTGTACCACGTGGTGGACGGCCTGAGCGCGGGCCTTTCCCAGTTCTCCGGGCAGAGCCGGTCGGCGTTGATCTATGCGGAGGGCCCGGAGGATCCGGTCCGGGTCTACGACCCGCAGGACCTGCTCCGGGGGCACGAGCCCCGGCTCGAGGAGCTTTACCTGGACTCGAGTGAGTGGCGTCGCCGGGGTCCGGACACCAGGACCATGACCACCTTCGGCGAGATGCACCCCGAGAAGAACCTGGACCTGACGGGCCTGGTCTCTTTCGGTGGGAGAAGCCGATCCATCTTCTACCAGATGTGGTTCACCGAGCATCATCCGGACATGTGCTCCATCGGACCCACCGAGCGGTGGCTCGAGCACGCCGCCTTTCTTCTGGCCAACGACTTCGCCTTCGAAAACGCCCTGTACGCGGGGTCCTCCGGCTATGTGCTCCGCGAGTACGCCACCCACGCGGTGCGGGACTTTGTTCTGGACGAGGTGAACGTCATGCTGGGGTGGGACACCAAGGTGCTCGTTCTTCCCATCCTGGACGCCGTTCTGGCCATCTCCAAGACGCCGGAGGAGGGACACAAGCCCCGGGGGCATCTGGTGTTCGTTGCACCCGAGGATTTTCCGGATCTGGAGTTTCTGGTCCGGTTTCCCAGGGACATTCGTCCCGGCATCCACAACTACAAGCACGTTCGCAAGCTGCTCCAGGCCGTGGAGCGCGCCGATCGAAAGCTCGTCTCCGACGGGCTCTGCATCGTGGGAATCGTGGACGGCCGAATGCCGGAGTGCCGGTTGACGGCCGATTTTCGCGGCGGGCACGGGTTCCTGCGGTTCGCCGGCGAGCCGGTTTGCAGCTTTTCGGACGGCCGGTTCACGTCCACGAATCGAAAGGCCAACCTCGTGGATCTCGAGGAGATGCTCTTCGAGTCCCGCCTGGATGCCGAGGCGGGCAGCGCCCTGTTCCGCCTGGTCAAAAAGATCGTGAACCACGCGGGTGAGGAGAAGTTCGGATGCACCATCATCATCGATCCGAACGAGCACCCCCTGACGATCTCGGGACAGCTCCTGGATCGGCCCGTGAGCCTGGAGGACGCCGGTTTCCTGGACCTTGCCTGCTCCCTGGCCAAGGTGGACGGCGCCCTGCACATCGGATCGGACCTGAGGCTGCACGCCTTCGGATGCCTGCTGGACGGCCACGCAGTGCCCGGGGAGAACCTGTCCCGCGGGGCCCGGTTCAACTCGGCGCTTCGGTTCACCTCGGAACGCGAGGAGGTGATCGTTGTCGTGGTCTCCTCGGACCGGCCCGTCTCCATCATCCAGGGAGGCGTGGAGATCACGGCCCGCTGCGAGCTGAAGTCCTTCTCCAAGCTCGTGGCGCTGCCGCCCACGCTGGAGGAGTGGATCGGGGGATGATCCCCGGCGAGACGCTTCCGAGGAGGGAACCGCCATGACCGATATCGTCGCCGTTTACGGAAGCCCCCGGCGCAAGGGCAACACGGCCACGCTCCTGGCCGAGGCCGTCAGGGGCGCGAGGAGCGGGGGGGCCGAGGTCGAGGAGTTCGTACTGCGGGACATGAAGATCTCCCCCTGCCTGGAGATCTACGCCTGCAAGGAGAACGGGCGATGCGCCATTCGGGACGACTTTCAGACCCTCTACGATCGATTCCTCTCCTGCCGGGGGGTCATGCTCGCTTCACCCATGTTCTTCTACTCGGTGAGTGCGCACACCAAGGCGATGATGGACCGGTGCCAGTCCCTCTGGGTGAAACGCTACTGGCTGGAGAGGATGCCCTTCGGACGCCCCGACCCCGATCGAAAGGGGCTTTTCATCTCGGTGGGGGCGACCCGCGGCAAGCGGCTCTTCGACGGAAGCCTGCTCACGGTCCGCTACTTCTTCGACGCCCTGGACATGGTTCTGTGGCGCTCGCTGCTCTACCGGGGGCTGGATTTCGAGGGAGACGTGGAACGGCACCCCGGCCACCTCGAGGAGGCGTTTCGGACCGGACGGGAGATGGCCGGGGTCCTGAGCGCCGCTTGAACCCCCGCTCCCTCGATCAGGCGGCCTCCCCGGCGCGCCGCCGGCAGTCGGTGAGGGCCAGGTAGAGGGCGCCTGCAGCCAGCTCGGCGCAGTGGAAGTGGTCCTCGGGCAGCGTTTCGAGGTAGGCGGCGATCTCCTCGGGAGTGAGGGACCACGCCTCTTCCAGGGTTTTCCCTTCGACGAGCTCGCAGACGGTGTTGGCGCACGCGTGGGTGTTGAGACACCCGTTCGTCTCGAAGGAAATCGACTGGATCCTTCCCTGCCGGGTCGTCAGGAAGAACGTGACCGTGTCCCCGCAATCCCCGGTCCTGGTGCCGAAACCGTCCGGGTCGGCGACGGTTTCCCGCCGGTCCGATCGAAAGGCCATTTCCAGGTATCGCAGGGAGTGATCCTGCCAGAAGTCGAACTGCTCTTCGCTCATCTCTGTCACCATCGCCCTTGCTCTTCAGGCCAGGGCCACCATCTCGATCTCCACCCGGGCGCCGAGGGGGAGGGCGGCCACCTGGAATGCGCTTCTCGCCGGAGGATCGGCGGAAAAGAACGCGCCGTACACGTTGTTGACCCTGGTGAAGTCTCCGATGTCCGTGAGGTAGACCGTCGACTTCACGACCCGGGTGAAGTCCGTACCCGCTGATTCGAGCACGGCGCTCAGGTTTTCCATGACCCGGCGGGTCTGCTCTTCGATTCCACCTTCCACCAGCTTGCCGGTGTCCGGGTCCAGGGGGATCTGCCCCGATGTGAACACCAACCCGTTCGCCCGGATGGCCTGGCTGTAAGGTCCTACGGCCGCGGGCGCCTTGTCCGTGTGAATCGGTTCTCGCATGGTTCGCACCTCCCGTCCGGCCTGTGGCCGGGTTCGCGTTCCGTCCCGTCCCGCGGGGCTGTGGGGGGCGGAACGGCGACGAACCGTTCAAGTCCGTGAAAGACGATCGACAGCCGCCCATGTACACCGGATTCCGGCGGATGTCAACGTTGGCGGGTTCGCAAAAATCCGCCGTCGCCGGCCGATGCGCTGCAGCTTTTGGAAATCCCGGGGGAGTTCACGAGGATTCGGGCTTTTTGCGACTCTCTCGATGCGGCCTCGCGACGGACCTCGGTAGACGTTTGACACCTTGCCGCGGAGCGGTTAAAACAACCGGGGTCCGGCTCGGACGCGGGAACAGGGTTGCCCGGCGGGGGGGCGGTTCCAGCGCCGGGGGAAAACGAAACCGGGGGAGGCGATATGGCCTATTGCGCTCATTTGAAGGTTCGGTTCGGCGACATCGACAATGCGGGAATCGTCTACTACCCGCGGTTCGTCCATTACTTCCACGTCGCCCTGGAGGAGTTCTTCGGCGCGGAGCTGGGAATCGACTACGCGACCGTTCTGACCAGGCACCGGATCGCGTTCCCGACGGTTCACCTGGCGGCCGACTTTCGAAGGCCGCTCCAGTTCGGGGATCACATCGGCGTGGAGGTCACCGTGAGCCGAGTCGGGACGACCTCCATCGTGTGGGGCTACCTGGCCTATCGGCTTGGAGAGGAGAACCGTCCTGTGGCGGAGGGGCACAACGTGACCGTCTGCATCAACGTGGACTCCTTCCAAAAGGCGGACGTGCCCGGGTGGCTGCGACACGATCTGCTGGCCTACCAGAGGCGGTGCGAGGGCGGTCCCTGAAGCGAGATCCGGTGACGCTTCCCAGGCCCTTCCGCGCCCGCCCATGCACCGCCCGGATTTGCTTGTTTTTCGTTCAGCCCTTGACTTCAGCCGGATGGGTTCGTACATTCCTCGTGACGTGGAAGCCCGTCACCGGGCACGGGAGAAAAAATCCCGTTTACAAAGCCCCACGTGTTTGGTATGATACATAATATAGCAGACGGTCGGCCATGCGAGCAGCCCGCCTCGAAGCGGGCTGACGTGCGTTCCGGCCCAGTGGGAAGGAGGAGGTATGACAGACCGTAAACCACCTGTTCAAGACATCATGAACGAGGCGCTGAACGATCCCAACCTGACGAACGAGGAGCGGATGCAGATCGACGAAATCCAGCTCGACGCCATGAACCGGGCCCGTCAGGTGGCCGAGCACCGCGAGGACAGAAACGAGTACACGAGAACCCTGGAGCTGGAGCTGCAAAAAAGCGCCGGCGAGGTCCAGAGGATTCGCGGCATGGCGGCCAATCGAGAGTCCAGGAGGATGGAAAGCTTCTAGCCCGCGTGAGGAAACGGTCGGGGTGCCGGGATCCCGGGCTTCGGCTGGAGATGCATACAGGCAGCAACACGGAGGCCCCGTTTCCCATGCCGTCGGCGTGAAACGGGGCCGCGTCGTTTCCGGTCGGGCTCAGGTCAATCCCGGCCGGGGGTCCTCAGGGCCCCGCCCTCCGTTCTCGAGGAGGGCCTGGACCGGCTCCAGCCCGTAAGGCGACCCTTCCTCGATGGCCTTGAGCACGGTCCCGCCGCCGGTGAAGAAGTAGCAGGAGGGGTCGTCCAGGGCCGACACGTAGAAGCCGGGGTTCAGGTTCTTGAGCTCCTGGAGGGTGTCCCCGCCGCCGAAGAGCTTGAGCGCATCGTGGTTTTTCGCGATCTCCCGGTTGAGGCGCTCGGTCCCCGCCGTGAAGTGGGGCACGAAGCCCATCACGGCATTGACGAAAACGGTTCGGGCCGAGTCGATGATGCGGCTCACCCCGGGATCGTCGAAGGACTCCGGGGCGACGTCCAGGAAACGGGCATGTCGTCCTCCCGGGCTGAAATCCCGGACCCACCGGGTGCGGTGCCGGCCTTCCTCCCGGGAGCCCGGCAGGTCGGACTCCTCGACAGCGGGGAGCTCGACGACCTTGTTCGTTTCCCGGTCCATGGCGACCAGCTCTTCGGCCGCACGCACATCCTCCTCTCCCACCCCTTCCACCCGGATGCCGTACTTGGCGCACAGGTAGGCGTTGTAGACGACACCCCCCAGGATCAGGTGATCGACCCGCTCGTGGATACGCCGGAGGGGGCCGATCTTGGTGTCGTACTTGGCCCCGGCCACGACGGCCAGAAACGGCCTGCGGGGTTCGAGAACCCGCTCGAGGTTGAGGATCTCCTTCTGCATCAGCAGTCCGGCGAAGGAAGGCAGGTGCCGGGTCACGTCGAAGGTGGACGCATGGGCCTGCCAGGACCCGAATGCGTCGTTCACGTAGGCGTCCGCCAGGCCGCCCAGCTGCGAGGCGAGATGTTCCCTGGGGGGCCCCTTTGCTTCTTCTCCCTGGAAGCACCGGGTGTTGGGCAGGTAAATGCCCGGGATTCGGCGCTCCTTGAGGAGGCGCAGATCCTCCTCGACGGACGGGCCGATCCCCCGAATTCCCTCGTCGCCTTCGGCCTCGATCATGGGCACCGTGAACCGTACGTCCAGCTTGCGTTCCAGGTACTGGACGATGGGAAGGACGGAGCTCCTGCCGTCCTCCGTGATCCTTCCGGTTTTCTTGTCCCTGGGCCGCCCCACGTGGGACATCAGGACGGGCCGCCCGCCCTGCTCCGCGATCCGGTAGAGCGTGGGCAGGGTGGCGTCGATCCGGAAGGGATCCTTGATCCTTCCCTTCTTGACCACGTTGTGGTCCACCCGGACCAGCACCACCTTGTTCTCGAGGTCTGCGTCCTGAATCAGGGGCAGCCGGGGATCGAGCGCACTTCGGTCCATGGCGTCCTCTCCTTCCCGTCAGGAATCGATCCGGCCCTGGATGCCGGGTTCATCTTACCAGAACGGGCGGGGGGCATCAAACCTTCGGGTTTCCCGGTTCGGCGGCGCGCCCTTGGGTCCTTCCCTTGTCATCGTGGGGGAAAGTGCGCTAAGG
>Ga0207797_1002368_pt1 | contig 13092 bp, 13 predicted proteins | sample PRCRCaboRojoPR_6_FD_187275 | JGI IMG/M metagenome (GOLD analysis project Ga0207797, IMG submission 187275) | Marine sediment microbial community from Cabo Rojo, Puerto Rico - PR CR 10% Liquid 1 (SPAdes) | ecosystem: Environmental > Aquatic > Marine > Coastal > Sediment | place: Cabo Rojo, Puerto... | reverse complement strand
GTCCTGCGCCCCGATGCCCAGCCGATGATTGAAGAGGACGTGGCCCGCATCGAGCCGCCCGACCACGTGACGCCACAGGCGCGCCACCTGCTGATTCCCGTGGCCGTGATGGTCGCCATGATCTTCGTGGGGCTCTACGTGACCGGCGGCGGCGACCTGATGCAGGGCAGCGGCTCGACGGCGGTGCTGTGGGCGGTGGGGACCGCCCTCGGCGCGGCGCTGTTGCTGTACGCCATCCCCCGCCCCCTGTGGAATGGACGGCCGACTCTGTCCCCGAATACCGCGATGGACTGGGTGGTGAAGGGCGCCTCCGGCCTCGTGCCCGTCACCCTTCTCCTCGTGCTCGCCTTCGCGCTCGGGCAGGTGTCGCAGGCGCTGGAGATGGGCGAATACGTGGTGCAACTCGTGGGCGAACAGGGAACCGCCTGGTGGATGCCCGTGCTCGTCTTTGGCGTCACCAGCTTCGTCGCGTTCACGCTCGGCTCGTCGTGGACCGCCTTCGCCATCCTCATCCCCGTGGTGATGCCGCTGTCCGCAGAACTGGCCCTTCCGGCCTCGCTCCTGCTGGGCGCGGTGCTGTCGGGCGGCATCTTCGGCGATCACGCCTCGCCCCTGTCCGACACGTCCATCATCTCGTCGATGGCCTCGGCGTGCGACCACGTGGACCACGTCAACACGCAACTACCCTACGCCCTCGTACAGGCGGGCCTCGCCGCCGCCGCGTTCGTCGCCGCGGGCCTGTTCGCCGGGTAGGATCCAGGAGGACTGCCTCGACCAAACGCCAAAACGGCCCGTGGACATGTTCTCCACGGGCCGTTTTGGGGCGCGACGTTCGACACCGAGTGGGAGTTATCCTTCTCCCTTCTCCTTCATCTGCCGGACGCGAACGGACTTCGCGCGGCGCACCTGGTCAATGGAGAGCCGCTTGGTGCGCACGGTCCGCTCCGTGAGTTCCGGGTACTTCTCCAGGTAAAATGCCGCCAGACTCCGCTGCGTGGCCTTGTTCATCGCCTTGGACTGGCGGGCACCTTCGTCAATCAGCTTCTCCAGGGCCGCTTCGTTCCCGATGTTCACGAGGGCAGAAAGGGCGAGCAGGCGATGCCCATCGGCGGGGCCGCTGCGGTAGGCTTTAAGCAGGTCGGGAACCAGGGCATTCAGCTCCACGACGTGACCAGTCCCGGTTTCATTCGCGATGGTCAGTTTCTTCTCGTCGATCGAGCGGAAGTTGACGGTGCACGACTGGGTGCAGCTTGCCAGGGCAATGATGTCCACGAGCGCACTTTCGCGCTGCATCGGATCGTTGCTCTGAAGGTCGCTGCGAAGGTGTTGGATGAGGCTGGGTGGTGTGTCCTGAGCGGTTGCCGTCGGGCCCGACATCGCAAGAAGCCCGGCGCCGAGAAGCAACATTGTAAGGACGCGTGACGCGGAGGAGAGAAAGAAGTTCATGGGACTGTAGTGCGTTTTGTGAGGAGGGACGGAAGGGCCGCAGTTCGTAGCGGGGTGTAGCCGGCCCGTCAAGTCGGTCCTCGACGGACGTGCTGTTTTCCTGGGGATTACCGCTCAGCGGGGATGTCGGAGCGGGACCGCCGGACGTCGGGGGTTCGGGTGTGCTTTCGGCGTCCCCTGCGGTACAGGAGCCCGGGAAACGGCCGGTGACGGTAGGTCTTGCGGAACGGCTGTGTGAAAAAGCGCGATTGAGGTCTCATTGTCGGAATCGGTTGGTCATTAAGGATGGAGAGCGTCCGGGGTCGACAATGCCGGGGCGTGCTCTCCGGGGAGCGCTCTCCCTGACAGGCAGGGCGTCGAGCAGCGCCGATTCCAACGTATTGTGATCTTGATCTGGGCGCAAGCGAAATGACACCAGTGACGGCATCCTGGCGCTCACCTGCAGAACGGCGTCACGAGCGGAAACAAGCCGCCTCATCACCTTCATTCCTCCTTCATCATCTTCGGGGAGCAAGTCATTGCAGGTTGTCGCTACTCGTCTCGCCTGCGCCGCACCTCGTGACATTGCGGTCGCGCAGCCTCGGGCACATTCGTATCTTTGGGGACGGCCCACCGGGCGCGGGCTGGATGCCGGCGATTGCCGGTCCGGACGTGTCCGCTCATCCCGACGGAGAATCGGGGCCGGCTCCGCGTTATAAGGGGTGACGCGAGACGCCGACGGCCCGGAGCAGGGTCCGAGGGACATCGCCCTCAAGCAAGGATCCGATGAGCTCCGCTCTCGCATTGTCCTATTTCCCTTTCCGCCTCCTCCCATGCTCCACTCTCGTCTGCTGTCCCGCTGGTGGGCCAAGCACCTGGTCCTCTGGCTCTTCTGGACGGGCGCCGCCTGTCTCTATGTCGGCATGCGCTACCTTGCCCCGGCGCTCGTGGGGGGCGAGCTTCCCGACTGGAATATGCAGCGGTGGGGCATTCTGGGGTGGATGATGTGGATCCCGATGACCTACATCGCCATCGGATTCGCACGGCTCTTTCCGCTCAACACGTCGCGGTGGCCCCTCTACGGTCCCCTTCACATCGTTGGGGCGGTGGTCTGCAGCAGCATCGGGGGACTGCTGTTCGTCTCGCTGATCTGGGGCCTCACGTGGGGGGAGATCGCCTTTCTCGACCGGCTCCAGCGCACGTTTATCTTTGCTGTGCCCATCGACTCCATCATCTACTTTGCCGTGCTGTCGGGGGTCTACGGCATCGACTACTACCGCCTGCACAAGGAAGATCAGCGCCACGCCGAGCGGCTGCGGGCCGAGCTGGCCGAGGCGGAGCTTACGACCCTCCGCACGCAGCTCAACCCGCACTTCCTCTTCAATGCTCTCAACGCGGTGGCCTCCCACATCCGGGAAAGCGCCAATGAGGCCGTACAGATGGTGGCCGAGCTGGGGGACTTCTTGCGGGCGGTGCTCGACCTGGGCGGCAAGCACGCCCTCCCGCTCGACGAGGAGGTGGAGATGCTGGAGCGCTACCTGGCCGTCCAGCGTGTCCGCTTCGGGGACGACCTGCGGGTGCAGATCGATGTGGCCCCGGACGCCCGCGACGCGCAGGTGCCGAGCCTCCTGCTGCAGCCCCTCGTCGAGAATGCCATTCACCACGGCATCCGGACCCGGCCCGGCGGCGGGCGGATCTGGGTGACGGCGGAGCGCTCCGGGGAAACGGTTCAGCTTCAGGTGATGGACGACGGACTCGGGCCTCAGCTTAGCAGCGCGAAGCTCACGAAGCGGGGCATTGGCCTGCAAAACGTGGAGATGCGGCTGCGCCACCTGTTCGGGCGACAGTTCTCGCTGACCCTCGGGCGGCACGAGCACGCGGGGACAACGGTGACGGCCGTGACCATCGAGGTGCCGTTCCGCGACGAAATTCCCGTGCTGGCGGATCGGGGCGATGGGCGGTCCTCCATCCATCCGGCCCTCGCTGACGTGCAGCTGTCTCCAAAGGCATAGGTGCGCCGCGTCCCGGAAGCAATTCACAACCGACCCGGCCCGCGCTTTCCTTCATGCTCCTCCCGATCTCATGGACGATCTTCGCGTGCTCGTCGTGGACGATGAAGCCCCCGCGCGGAAGCGCCTCGCCGATCTCATCGCAAAGACGACGGGCGTCACGTTGCTGGAAGCGTGTGCCGACGGGCGGGCCGCCATCGAGCGGATTCTCCGCGACGAGCCCGACCTCGTCTTCCTAGACGTGCAGATGCCAGAGATCGACGGGATTGAGGTGGTGAGGCTTGTCGGCCCCGACCGCATGCCCGCCGTCGTGTTCGTGACGGCCTACGACCAGTACGCCCTGAAGGCCTTCGAACTGGCCGCGGTCGATTACCTGCTGAAGCCCTTCAGCGACGACCGCTTCACGCAGGCTGTGGAGCGGGCCCGCGAGCAGATTCGGCACCGCTCGTTCGAGGAGCTTAGCGAGCGGATGATGGGCGTGCTCCGCTCCGCCGGGCGCGTGGAGCGGTCTGGGTCGGACGCCTCCAGGCTCCAAAAGTCGACAGAGACGGATGAGTCCGAGGTTCCCTCTGCGTCCGGCGAGGCGTCCCTGATCGAGCGCATCGCCGTGCAGCGCCGCAACGAGATCGAGCTCGTGCCGGTGGAGGACGTGCTCTACTTTGAGGCGGAGGGCTCCTACGTCAACGTCCACACGGACGGGCGCACCCACCTCATCCGCGAGCGCATGAAGGTGCTCGAAGAGCGCCTTCCCCCCGAGCAGTTCTGTCGCATTCACCGCTCGACGATCGTCAACCTCGACCACGTGGAGGCCCTGGAGCCCACCGATCCGGGCGACATCGTGGCGCGGCTAACGACGGGCAAGCGCCTCCGCGTGAGCCGCAGCCGACGGAAGGAGCTGGAGAAGCGACTCGGGCTGTGAATGCGCGTTTCCTCGTTTGGAAAGCAAGAGGGGCCTCAGTCTCGAACGGCCTCCGTGGTGAAGGTTGGAAGGTTACGGGGTAGGCTTCGCAAAGGCCGAGGGCTCCCTTGCTCCGAGGTCGGGTTCAGGGACGTTCGCTGCGTCTCGAGATGCCGACGTTCGATTCGGGCGTCTCATCCGAAAACGGGAGCACGATCGTGGCGACGGTGCCCGCTCGGGAGCCGATTTGAGACAAAGCGTCGCGCGAGCGTCGAGGGTCTATCGGGGCGCGTGCGGCTCACCGAAGGAGCGGTGCCAGTCTTCCAGGGTTTTCAGGACCGCGGCTTCAGCAACAAAAAAGCGCCGGCCCCACGTCTCCGTGCGACCGGCGCCCATGCCTGACTCGTGCCGACGACTTGCTATGTCGTCGCCCCGAGGCGCTACTGCTGGAACGGCGCGTCGACCTCCGTGCCAGCGATGTGGTTGACGTAGTTACTGATCGTCTTGATGCCGGCGAGGGCGATAATCTCGTAGAGTTCCGGGCGCTCCAGCCCGAGCTCGGCAAACTCCGACTCATCGATGTCGGAAAGCCAGCCGCGCTTCCCGAGGATGCGGCGGGTGGCGCGCACCAGGCTCCGCAGGCGATCATCCTCCGGGAGGCCGCCTTCGTTGATCGTGGCGGTCGTCTCGGCGTCGAGCCCGGCCTGCTGCCCGGCCACGGCGTGGGCCTTGGTGCAGTAGTGGCAGTCGTTGTAGCTGGAGACGGCGAGGATGACGGCCTGCTGCTCGGCGGGGGAGAGCACGCCGCCCTCCTCCACGATGCCTTGGGACGTCAAATAGGCATCGGCGACGGCGGGATTCTCCTTCGTCATCTCGGTGATGAGGTTGGGCACGAAGCCGAGGGCCTGCTCAGCCTTTTCGTGCACCTGCTGTGCGTGATCAGTCTGGATGGCAGCGGTCGTAGCCATAGGAGTGTAGGGTGAGTTCGTGTGCAGAAAAAACGACGCGAATCTTTGAGAACGGCGGGTCGTCGTGACGGACCAGCGCCGATTCTTACTTATCAGTAGGTAAATACCATCGAGCGTTACACAGGTCTAGCAGGAAGGGGGAGACGGGATCACGACGGCCCGACCGTCACGCCGCGACCGAATCGATGAGGCATCGGAGCGTCGCCCGATACCGCCGGAGCTGGTTGCGCGGGGTGCGGTGGGTGAGCATGGCCCCTTCCACGGCGGCGAGGAACAGCTCTGCGGCCTGCCGGGGCGACTCGCAGCCCTCCAGGCAGCGTTCCACGTCTGCTCCTTCTGCGAGGATGGACGTGAGCCAGTCCGTCTGGTCGTCGAAGAAGCCCTGCACCTCTCGGCGCACCTCGGCGGGCAGGGTGGCGTCATCGGCGGCGAGCACGCCGCAGAGGCAGAGCCCGCCGTCCTTCAGGACGTCGGCGTAGAGGTCCACGTACTGGGTGAGCCGCTCCCGGAGCGAGTTGGTGCGGCCCCGGATGGCTCTCCGTTCCTCGGCGTTCGCGCGGCGGTAGCGGGCCACGACGGCCTGTCCCAGATCCGCCTTCGACGGAAAGTGGTAATGGATGGCGGCGGTCGTCAGGTCGAGCTCGGCGGCGAGGTCGCCGTAACTGACGGCGTTGTAGCCACGCCGCTGGATCATTTCTTGGGCCACGTCCAAGATCCGGTCCGCCGTGGTGCCCGCCTCGGAAGGGGAGGCGTCAGAATCTTCCATTTGTGCCCGGGTTTCTACTTACCAGTCAGTAAGTAATCGCCCGAAATACACGGCGCACTGGCGGTGGCGTTCCGGTGAGGGCGCATGACGAGCGGGAATCGATGGTTAGCGCGGATCCGGGAAGAGTCTCACCGGTGCTCCGGGTTTGGATGGTCGAAGCGGCAGCCGGCCTCCCACTCGGAGCGCTGATTGCCGTGGGCGGGTACCCCGCCGGCCTCGTGGAGCTGCAGCGCGGTATGCATCAGGTTCCACGTCATGAACGTGGTGTTCCGCTGCGTGAAGTCGTTGTCGAACCCCACGCGCGAGCCGTCGTCCCGCTTGTCGCCGTAGCTGGGGCCGGGCCCGGCCTCGCCGATCCAGCCCGCGTCGGCCTGGGGCGGGATCGTGTACCCGAGGTGCTGCAGGGCGTAGAGGATGCCCATGGAGCAGTGCTTGATGCCGTCCTCGTTGCCGGTGATGAGGCAGCCCGCGGCGCGGCCGTAGTAGGCGTACTGTCCCTCATCGTTGAGGTCGCCGCTGTTGCCGTAGAGCCGCTCGATTACACGCTGGCACACGGACGATTTTTCGCCGAGCCAGATGGGGGAGCCCAGCACCAGAATGTTGGCGTCAAGCACCTTCTGGTACATCTCGGGCCAGTCGTCGGCGTCGGCGCCGTGCTCGGTCATGTCGCCGTAGACGCCGGGGGCCAGGTCGAGGTCCACCGGCCGCAGGATCTCGACGTCCACGTCGTTCTCCTCCATGATGGCGGCGGAGACATCGATGAGGGTCCGCGTGTGCGACGACTCGGGCGACGGTTTGAGGGTGCAGTTGAGGAAGAGGGCGCTGAGGGCCGAGAAGTCGGTGTCGGAGTCGTCGCAGAGGACCTGCTGCTTTTCGGTCAAGGACATTTGGCGTTGAAGGTTGGAACGTTGAACGTTGGACGGTTGGGGGTTGAGCGTTGAGGGTTAAGCGTTGGGGGTTAAGCGGTGGGAGCTTCGAGGTGGAGGGTGGCATCGTCGACGGTCGAGAAGACCGTACCGTTGGGAACCTCGGTCCAGTCCTCGTCGGTGATGCGCTCGGAGGCGAGGACGGTGGCGTGGTAGTCGGCGCCTGCAGGCGGGGCGGCGTGGTCTTCGCCGCAGAGGGGACAGGCGCGGACGTGCGAGCGCTCAAGGACCCAGAGGGTGCGGTTCAGGCGCGATCCGGCCAGCGTGGTGCCGTCGGTCCACAGCAGGTTGAGGGCGAGGATGTCCTCCAGTTCGTCGTGCGAGAGGGACTGGGTGTCGGCATCGGTGGCGTGGGGCTTGGCATGAGGCGCCTCTTCCGCCACCCACGACTGGAGGTGCCGAAGCGCCTCGCGGGTCACCTCGTGGAGCGGGGCATCCGGCGCGTCGTCGCGCAGTTGCAAGAGAAGCGCCAGGACGTGCTCGCTGTCGGTGGTGCCGCGGACGTAGCGGCGGCGCTTGTCGGACAGTCGGTCGAGCAGGTGGGGCCGCACGGCGTCGAAGGCAGGGACGTGGCCGTTGTGGATGAGAAGCGCGGGGCCGTGGCGGAACGGATGCGTGTTGGCGTGTGACGGGTCGCCCACTGTGGCTCGCCGGACGTGCGCCAGCACGGTCGTGCCCTCCGTCGTGAGCGCCTCCTCCCGGTACGTCGCACTTTCCGAGGCGGGCTCCACCTGGCGGAAGCACGACGTGGTGCCGTCGGTCACCTGCCCCATGCCCCAGCCGTGCGGATTGGAAAGGCCCCGGGCGTCCTCGCGGCTCTGCTGAATCATCGCGTTCTGGGCGTCGAGCAGTTCACAGGCGGAGCGGGTGGGGTGGGTGGCCTGGAGGCCGTAGAGGCGACACATGCGCGGCGGCGGATGGGTGACATGACAGATGAGGGCCCTCCAACACAGACCGTGAGTTCGGCGGAGGGGGGAGGCGTTACGTCGCTGGGTGATCGGCCCGCACAGCGTCGGGGGCCGTAACGAAACCGGAACGCCCCGCTACAGAATGGCGGCGGAAGCGCAGAGGCCCTCTTCCGCCCCCTTCGTCGCAGACGCTGCCGTTCGCTCTCAACGCGCTCATCAAGCTCCCGACAACCATGATTCCCCATCGACTGTCTGCAGCGTCCTCCTCCACACAGCAGTTCGCGCGGTCCGGACGACCGTTCTTCCGAGCCGCTCTCCTCATGCTTGCCGGGGCCCTGCTCCTGCTCGGCACCGCCGACACGACGCAGGCCCAGGACAAGAAGATGAAGAAGATGATCATGCAGCTCCAAGAGATGAATCAGGCGGACGGGTACCTCGAAGCCCACCGCAACGTGGAGCAACCGCTCGAACTGCTGGGCGGGCCCATTTCGTTCACCGTCGAGCAGAACAGCGGCGGGGTGTTCGTGGCCCTGCCCGCCAAGCGCGAGCTTGACGGCAACGTGTTCGGCTCGCCGGACAAGCCCCTCGCCTTTACGGGCACACCGGGCATCACGGGCGTTCCGGTTCCGTTCCGCCAGGTCGAGAACGGCCAGTTCACACAGCTCGACCGTCCCACGCCCTTCGGCAACAAGAGCACGGCCATGCCAAACGGGAGCATGATGCTCAAGGCCAGGGACGTGACGGCCACCGACGCCGCCACCACGGAAGACGAGGTCCAATTCAAGGCGTCGTGGGAGGACCCGAAGGGCAACACCTACGCCGTGCGCTGCTGCGAGATGCTTGCCAAGGCGGGGGCGGAGTTTCCGACGTTCGGCGGCGTGGTCACCAACCATCTCCTCCACGGCTTCAGCGGGGTGGGGACGCCCCTCATGCCCACCGAGTACACCTACGCCGCCTTCTGGGGCATGGGCGCCGTGCTGAAAAACGGCGAGGTCGTAGACAAGCCGCGGCTCGTGCACGGCATGCTCACCGAATACGTGCGCACGGAGGGGTACGCGCTGGCCAAGGACCACGAGGTGACACCCACGCGCCGCCACTTCCACCTCATGGTGGCGCCGTTCATGCCGGTGAAAGGGGAGCACAAGTTTACCCACGACAACGTGAGCACCGGCTTTCCCCTGCCCAATGGCAAGGAGCTCCCGTTCTGGCACGTCATGTTCGAGAACCTCAACATCGAGAGCCAGCGCGGCGAGTAGCCCTTCCGACGGCGACGAGGAGAGAGGCCTTCCCCGATCTGGATCCGGCACACCCGTGCTGCCAAGATCGGGGGGCCTTATCCCTCCTCACGCTCCACAATCGCTCTCCACTGTCTGAACCCACCATTTCTATGTCCATGTTTTCGCTTTCATGCCGCATCCGTCCATGGAGGCGGGGCGTTGGGATTGCAGGATTGCTTGTGCTCTGGGTCGGACTCCTCGCCGGGCCCGCCGGGGCCCAAACGAACTCGGGGCCGGCTGCTGTCGTGGGCATGACGAACACGCTGTCGTTCACGAAGGACACGGTGCGCGTCGAGGCTGGGGAGACCGTGCGGTGGAAGAATAATTCCGTCATCGTCCACACGGTGACGGCCGATGCGGAGAAGGCCACCATGGAGAAAAGTGTTCGGCTTCCGGAGGGAGCAACGCCCTTTCACTCGGGCGACCTTGAACCGAAGGCGACGTACGAATACACCTTTGAGATACCGGGCCGGTACCGCTATTTCTGCGTCCCGCACGAGGCGGCCATGCGGGCGACCGTGATTGTGGAATCGGCCGGGGAGGAATGATGTCGGTTTTCGAAGCCAAGTGTCGGCGTGCACCGGTCGCTAAGCAGAATTCCCCGCTACCGAAGGGGTCCGTAACGCCTGCCCAAGTCGTGAAACGGAGGCGTGACGCTCTCGCGCCCCTCGCCTCTCGGTCCTCACGCTACCGTGGCCGCGCTCCTGATTCTGCTGTCCGTCGTCGCCGTCTCGATCCTCGTCGCGCGGATCGCCACGCGGGCATTCATGCTCACAGGGCTCTCCAAAGAGACGGCCCGGTTCCAGGCCCGCTCCATCATCACCGGCACCGGTTTTACGACCGACGAGGCGGACCACATCGTCAACCACCCGGTGCGGCGGCGCATTGCGCTCACGCTCATGCTCGTCGGCAATGCGGGGCTCGTGACGGCCGTCTCGACGTTTGTTCTGTCGTTTACCAGCACGGGGACGGCCGCGGAGGCGCTCCAGCGGGGGCTCATCCTGGCGGCGGGGCTCGGGGTGCTGGCCTACCTCGCCCTCAGCGATCGGGTGGACCAGTACCTGTCCCGCCTGATCGAGTGGATGCTCGACCGCGTGGTGGGCTTCCAGGTGCGGGACATGCACACGATCCTGAACCTGGGCGGCGGGTACATGGTCACCCGCATGGAGGTGGATCCCGAGTCCTGGCTCGCCGGCGAAACCCTTCGCACCGTCAACCTGCCGGCGGAGGGCCTCATCGTGCTGGCCATCGAGCGGCCGGACGGCACGACGGACTACGCACCGGGGGCCGAGGACTGCATTCCCCCCGACGGCTGCGTGATCGTGTACGGGCCGGACGACCAGATTTCTCGGCTCTGCGATCAGCTTCGGTGCGAGTTCGATCCGACGGAGGCGATGAAGACTGAAGAGTAGCAGATTGGAAAATTGGCAGATTGGCAAATGTGGGGCGACCGCGCCTCCGACGACGGGGACAGCGATTCGGGACCCGAGCCGCGTGAAGGTCGTTCCGTGTGACGGTCCGCCGATTCGGTAAAGTCAGTAGTTGTAGCCGGTGGCTTCCGCCTCGGTCACCTCCACACCGAGGGCGTTGGTGATGCGGTTGACGAAGTTGAAGTAGGAGGTGACGAGGACGATGTCGAGCACGGCGCGGTCGGACCAGCCTGCGTCGCGCAGGGTGTGCACGCCGGCTTCCGTCATGCTGCCGGGAGAATCGGTGAGTTTCTGGGCCACATCGCACGCCGCACAGAGCTGCTCGTCAAGGTCATCTAGGGCCGTGTAGTCGTCGGCCAGCTGCTGCACGCGGGCCTCGTCTCGCCAGTAGGCCTGGAGCGCCTCGGCGTGGTGGCGCACGCAGTAGTCGCACGCGTTGGCGGCGGAGACGACGACGGCGATCGCCTCGCGGTCGGACCGGCTCAGGGGGGAGGAGCCGAACAGGACCGCGTCGTAGAGGTCGAGATGCTCCTTGAGCGCCGTCGGGTTCAGGCTGTGCACCTTTAGGACGTTGGACACCTTGCCGCGCTTCTCGGCAATTGTGTCGTAGAGCGCTTTCAGGTCGCCGGTGGCATCGTCGGGCTCAATGAGGTCGATCCAGGCCATGAGGTGTGGAGGAACGGAAGAGTGGACGTGTGGAGGAGGGAAGGATGTAGTATCCAGTTTCAGCAGAGAGCCCATCGTTACGGCGAGGGGCGACGAGATGCGATACGTCGCTTTGCGAGGAAGTTCTCACTAAGCGGCATCCGATGATCCGGTGGGGATCTGGAGATTGGCGAGTCGGTCTGCCAGGTAGTTCTCGACGATTAGGCAGCCGATGTTGAGCGCCGAGGTGGCAGCGGGAGAGGCGGCGTTGATGACGTTCACGACGCGGTCCGTCTCGCGGATGAGGAAGTCGTCCACGAGCGTGCCGTCGCGGCGGAGTGCCTGCGCCCGCACGCCGGCCCACGGGCTGGTGAAGTCGTCCATCTCCACCTCCGGAATCAACTGGCGGGCGGCCCGGAGGTAGACGCGCTTGCTCATCGACTGCAGCAGCTCGCGAAGGCCCTTCCGCCAGTGTCGGGCAGAGAGCTTCTGGAATCCCGGATAGGTGAGAATCTCCCGGAGCTCCGTCCAATTGATGTCCGTGAGGCCGTAGCCCTCCCGGGCAAACGCCAGCACCGCGCTCGGGCCGCACTCCACACGCCCGTCGACCGTCGGGGTAAAGTGCACCCCAAGGAAGGGGAAGGCGGGGTCCGGCACCGGGTAGACGAGGCGGTTGCAGAGCGAGCGCCGCTCCGGCACCAGTTCGTAGTACTCCCCGCGGAACGGGACGATCTGCGTGTCCAGTTCTTGCCTGCTCATCGCGGCGATGCGGTCGGCGTAGAGGCCGGCACAGTTGACGGCGTGACGGGCCTGCACCGCCCCGGCCGTGGTGTCGACGGTGACGTGGTTCGGGGTCACGTGCAGGTCGCGCACGGCGGCGCTGGTGCGCACCGCATGGCCGCGGTCCGTCACACGGTTCGCCAGGGCCTGGGCCACGGCCTCGTAGTCGACGATGCCAGCGCCCGGCACCTTCAAGGCCGCTACGCCCCGCACGTGCGGCTCCAGCTCGTGGAGCTGCTCCGCCCCGATGCGTGTGCACTCCACCTGGTTCGCGCGGCCCTTCTCCTCGATTCGCTTCAGTCCCGGCACCTCCCGCTCCTCGGTGGCCACCACCACCTTGCCGCACATCTCGTAGTCGACGCCCTCCCGCTCGCAAAACTCGATCAGGGCACGCTTGCCCTCCCGGCAGTTCTCCGCCTTCAGCGAGCCGGGCTCGTAGAACACGCCGGAATGGATGACGCCGGAGTTGTGACTCGTCTGATGGGCCGCCACCCGATCCTCCTTTTCCAGGACGACGACCGAGGTGTCGGAATACTGTTCGGTGAGACGGTAGGCCGTGGCGAGGCCCACGATCCCGCCCCCGATAATCGCAACGTCGTAGGTCGGCATAAAGCAGTGGGCAGTGCATCGTGAGTACAAGTCCCGAGATCAGCGACCCCGCCAAAATACAAAGACGGAGCCAATCGAAAAGGGGACCCCGTTCCGGAAAAACCAACGGGAGACCAGACGCGGAGGTGTCATGGGGCTCATAACAAGTAGGCAACACCCGTGCCTCCGGAGAGTTTAGGCGCCGCATCCTTGACACAGCGCCGTCCCCGACCATGTACCGTCGGCTCCATTGTCTTTGCGTTGTGGCCAGCCTCGTGATGGGGGCAAGCCTGTTCGTAGCCGCCGGCTGCGTGGACACGGAGGCCTCGTTCTCGTCCACCGCACCCGATACGGTTCCGGCCTCGGAGCCTGTTTTCGACGTGCGGTCGGTGACGCTCGACGCCCGAAACCGGCCCGACTCCAGTCTCCTGGTGCGGCTCCGCGACCTTGGCGTGACTCACCTCACGCTGGT
>Ga0207797_1002367_pt1 | contig 13096 bp, 8 predicted proteins | sample PRCRCaboRojoPR_6_FD_187275 | JGI IMG/M metagenome (GOLD analysis project Ga0207797, IMG submission 187275) | Marine sediment microbial community from Cabo Rojo, Puerto Rico - PR CR 10% Liquid 1 (SPAdes) | ecosystem: Environmental > Aquatic > Marine > Coastal > Sediment | place: Cabo Rojo, Puerto... | reverse complement strand
CCACAAATATTGCGGGGACGTCAGTATCAAAACTCACACGCTCTAACCGTCCGGGGATACTCGAGCAGGATTCTATTCCGTTAACGATCGCCGGAAAGGCAAGTCCCTGGGCAAAGGCGGCGGCCGACGCGGCGGTGACATTCATAAGATTAAACCGTCCCAGAAGGGAGGTATGTAAGGCCAGCTCCCCTTCGGGGGTTTTGAGAAATCCCGTACCCCCCTGAAAATCAATGGTATACGACCGCCAGTAAAAGTCCGCAACAGTGTTTTCCAGCGAATAGGTGAAGATCTGACCGTTGGTGACAGAAGCATACCACTCATAATCCGGACTGTCCAGATTGAGTATGGCTGTGCCGTCATCGGGGAGAGTGCGGAACAGCCGGCCCTTTGCATCCCGATAAGCTTCCCGGGTCGTATGAAAATCAAGGTGGTCCCGGCCCAGATTGGTGAACACCCCTATCCGGACAGGGATATCCCTGATACGGTCAAGAGCCAGTGCATGCGAGGAGACTTCCATGGCTACCATCCGGACATTTCTGTCCGACATCCTGCGGAGTATAGAATGTAATTCTAAAGCATCGGGGGTCGTGAGATCGGTGGCGAAGGTATCATCACCGATCATGAAGCCGAGGGTACCGATAGCACCACCGGTCAGCCTGGCTTCCCGGTAAATACTGTTGAGGAGATAGACAATTGAAGTCTTGCCATTTGTCCCCGTAATGCCTGTAATTGACATCTCATTCCCGGGAAAGTCATACCACGCGGCAGCCATTCTCGAGAGCGCCCTTCTGCTAGATTTGACATGGTATCCCGGCACAGTTCCGGTGTCCATTGGTTTCTCATAGACGATGGCGGCAGCACCCTCCCGGATCGCATCAGGAATGTAGTCATGACCGTCCATCTGGTATCCGGGAATGGCAACGAAGGCGTCTCCCGCGTTCACCTCTCTGGAATCCCGCGCTATCCCTGTCACCCGCACTTCGCCCGGGCCGGTGTAGTCCTGACTATCCAATAGTTCATCCATTCTCATAGCCTTCGTCAATTCGAGAGCTCCAGCTGACATTGGGTGCCGGGAGTAACTGATACCCCTGCCCGGGGGGACTGCTTCACGACCTTGCCATATCCATTGATTGACACTTCCAAATCGAGCCGATACAATTCCACCAATGCTTTTCGCAAGCTCATGCCCCTGACGTCCGGCATCTGTATCGGACGGGATTTCGGCATTGACTCTTCCGCGGAAGGGGACTGCAACATCGACCGGCTGAGCAGGGAAACAAACGGGGAATTAGACGCCCGGACTTCCCGGGTTTTCTTTTCCGCAGGCGTGGACCTCGTCTCCTCTTCCCGGTCGGCAACAAGGAAATGATCGTCAGTGGTATTGATTATCTGGGAGAAAATGTTTTTAACGATCGGGGCTGCGGCGTACCCTCCCCAATGGTGCCCGTATTCCGGTGCATCCAGAATAACGGCACATAATAATCGGGGATGGTCCACCGGCAGGAACCCCACGAAAGAGGAGATATACTTCCGTTGAGAATACTTGCCGTCGATGACCTTTTGGGCGGTTCCGGTTTTACCACCGATTTCGATACCATTCATCGACGCATTCTGACCGGTCCCCTCCGCGACCACATCCCGGAGAATGCCCCGGATCCGAGTCATGGTTTCTTCGGATGCAACCTGGCGAATGACCTGGGGATTCCCATTATAGACCGTTTCACCGGATTGATCGAAAATCCGTTTTACAATAAACGGCTTCATCAGGTATCCATCATTGGCTATCGCCACATAAGCCATGGCGAGCTGCAGTGCGGTTGTGGACATTTCGTGGCCGATAGAGACACTCGCCCGCGAGATTTCACGCCATTCCTTCAACGGATGGACCACTCCGCTCACTTCTCCCAGCAGATCCACTCCGGTTTCTGTACCAAACCCGTATTTCCGGAGATAGCGGTAAAGTGTTGGACTCCCGATCTCCCGGGCCGCTTTAATCACACCTACATTACTCGAATTAATAATGACGTCTCTGAAGGTGAGCCAACCGTAAGGTTTCCAGTCATGGATAGTTTCACCCTCCACCACTATTTCCCCCTCCTCACAATAAAACAGTTGGTCAAGCTCGATTAGCTCTTCCTCCAGCGCTGCCGTCAGGGCAACGATTTTTACAGTAGAACCGGGTTCGAATATATCGGTGATAGTGCGGTTTTTCATCTGGCCGGGGCGGGACCGGTGAAGTTGATTGGGATCGTAGGAGGGGAGGGAGGCCATTGCCCGGATGGCTCCGGTCTGCGGGTCCAGCACCAGCGCCATTCCGGAGGACGCATTATATCTGTCCATCCCCCGGGCCAGTGCTTCTTCAACAATGGACTGGAATTCGAGATCGAGAGTAAGCTGAATGCCGTGCCCGTCTATCGGATCGATAGAGGGGAAGCTCGGGCTGGGAAGACTTTCGCCACGACCGTCGCTCTTCAGTATAGTCCAGCCATCCTGTCCGGCCAAAAGCGAATCGTACTGGGCTTCGATTCCGTTGATCCCCTTGCCGTCCACATTCGTTGCGCCGAGTATCTGTGCTCCCAGTTCCCTATATGGATAGTGCCGTTCCGTTTCCTGTTTCGGGACTAATCCGGGATCACTCATTTCAAGAATCGGTTCGGCTCTGACCTTATCAATATTTCGTTCCAGCCAGACGAACGGTTTCGCGCTTCGAAGACGCCGGAGGTAGGTATGTCGGGCGTTCCCGAAATGCCGGGCAAACGCAGATGCGAGCCCATACGGGTTTTCCACCCGGGCCGGATGGGCTCCAAAGGAATATTGACGGACGTTCATGGTTAGTTGATTCTGATCCCGGTCATAGATGTGGCCCCGAAGAGCGGGAATCGGTTCTCTGTTTTCGGCCTGCCGGGTTCCGATGCTGCGATATTCATCACCATGAACAATCTGGATGAGGTAGAGCTTCCCCACCAGGACCAACCAGACGGCGATTGCGCCAATCAGGATGAGGACGAATCTTCCGGTGAAATTTTTATCGGTTGGAGCCATATTCTATTCTGTCATTGACATATGTTGGGAATCAATGAATACAATCAGAGATTCCGGTTCCGGGGACTGCATATGGAGCTGTTCCCGCGCGATCCGCTTGATCCGGTCACCCCGGGAGAGCTCCGAGATTTCACTCCGGAGTTCCTTGTTCCGGTTCTCCAGCTGTCTCTCCATTTTCCGCAGCGCCACATTTTCCTTGATTGTTTCTGTCACAGTATTGTGAATCCAGAGATATCCCAGGAAACAGCCGATCAGGATGCTCATTACCAGCAGAAACGACATGGTGAAGAAAAAATCTCTGGACACACGTGATTTTTTCTTTTTCCGGACCATCAGACCCGCTCCGCGACCCGCATTTTCGCGCTTCGGGCCCGGGGGTTCTGCTCAACCTCTTCCGCTGACGGCTCAACAATCCCGCGGGTGAGCCGGCGCAGTGTCTGCACTTTGTCACACCGGCATACCGGCAGTTCCGGAGGGCAAACGCACTCCTGTTCTGCCTGCTGGAAAAAGTTCTTTACAATCCGGTCCTCCAGCGAGTGATAGGAGATAACTACCACCCGGCCGCCTATGGCCAGCAGTGGGACAACGGATTCCAGGGTCCGCTGCAATACTTCGAGCTCACGGTTCACCCGGATCCGGATTGCCTGAAACACACGGGCTAGCGATTTGATCTGATGCTCATCCGGTGTTGACGCTTCCACGGCAGCACGGAGATCGCTGGTTGTTTGCATGGGACGGCGCTGGATAATTGATCTGGCAATGCGGGCGGCATGACGCTCTTCGCCATACTCCCGGATCACTTCGGCAATCTCCTCTTCACTCGCCGTATTAATGAACTTGGCAGCGGTTTCCTGCTCGTCAAGGGAAAAGCGCATATCCAGCGGACCTTCAGTCTGAAAGGAAAAACCGCGTTCCGGTGTCTCAAGTTGCAGTGTGGAAAGCCCCAGATCCATAAGTAACCCGTCAATGTGTTCCAGTGATTGACCCTTCACAATCGCATCCAAATGACTGAAATTCGCCTCGACTAACAAGATCCTCTGTGGATACTTCGCCAGGCGCCTCTCCGCAGCGGTTAGTGCCTGACTGTCGGCATCAATACCCAGGAGTACGGCATCCTCGGCGAGGCGATCGAGGATGGCCTTCGTGTGCCCGCCGGTGCCCGTGGTTGCGTCGACGTACCGGCCATGGGGGGTGGTCACCAGCCACTCCACAGTCTCCTGTACCAATACCGGTGTGTGATAATACCTGTTCATTGTATGATTTACAGCTTGATACGAGTCGCCAGAGATTCATAGTCCTCGTCGGTCAGATCAATGAATTCTGCATGCTGTTCATCTAGCGTCTCCGGATTCCAGACCTCAATCTTGTTAAGCATGCCGATGATGACTACCTGATCCTTTAATCCTGCCATAGAGATCAACTGAGACGGCAGCATAATTCTGCCTTGCTTGTCGTATTGAGTAGGGGTGGCCCATCGGACGATCTGCCGGACGAACTCCCGTTCCTTCGATCGCAATGACGAGAGACTCCGCAGATTATCCTCTATCCGTTCCCACTCCTCCAGCGGATAAATCCACACACATTTGTCCAATCCCCGGGTGACCACGAATGTTTCATTGGAGTCCGGGGACAACGATTGACGGAATTTTGCGGGAACGTTGATCCGTCCTTTACTGTCCAATGCATACTTATGTTCGCCAACAAATGTGTTTGTCCGTGATGCCATCCGCCAACCTCTGGATTTCGGCGTAGGGACAATTCCCCACTTTTACCCACAATTATACACCTGCGGATTTCCGTTGTCAAGAAATAAACGATAAATATCTAAAGGTATTAAGGTTATATAACTCTAAAACCCAAGGGGATAACTTTAAATTTTAAAATAAACGTACAGAAAGCGTACAAAATGAACAGGAAAAAGCGGAGCACAACAGGGGGGCTGGGAGGATTTAGTCAGTCAGAGTGTCTGATTGGACTGCTTGATTGCTGGGAATGACTGTGGTTTTGTCGAGAATTCCGTTCCGGTTGATGACCAAATCCGTGACGGTATTGGGGGCGCCCAGGCTGTCAATGACCTGTCCGTTCAGGTTTAACCGGGCCCCGGCCGAGTTCCCAATCCGTAGCTGAATACGGTTGTTCGCCCGCCAGGTCCGGGAATCCTGGGGCAGAAAGATATATTCCTGGCTAGGGAAGGTATCGCGTTGCACCCGGACCCAGGTCCGGTCTACAGCCTCGAAACTCAGGACGATCTCCTCATCGGGTTGGACAGTATTTAACTCCTGCTGAGACGCATCCACTATCTCTCCGCCTTCGAACTGTTGGTCGGTCACGGACCCGGTTGCACCGGGATTTTGCTCCAGGGTATCGGGGATGGTGTCTATCTGCGAAGTGGCATTATCGGCAGACATACCGGCACTTTCCGGGGTGGCAGTATCTGACACGTATGATTTGACTGCCCAGATGACAAACCCTGCCAGGATAACCACAATGGCTGCGCGTTTCCAGTTGATAGTCGATTGGGAAGAGAGGGGAAAAGAACTGTCCCAGGCGGATTCATCAAATTCTTCCTGATCCCGGCTCTCCTCGCTGCGGGGTGATTTCCCGGTTTCTTCGCTTTTTCTCTGCCCCCGGGAGAGTTCATATTTTTCAATGGCTTCATCCGGGTCAATACCGATTTCGATGGCATAGGCCCGGAGAAAGAGTCGAATGTATGTTTCCGGCAGGATATCAAAGTTTCCCTCTTCGATTGCCTCCAGAAAGCGGATATTAATCTTGGTCCGTTCGGAAATTTCCTCCAGTGATATCGAATGACTTTCCCGGTGTGCTTTGAACTCCTCGACAAAATTTCCCATGAAGATATTCCTTCTGGCATCATGTAATTAGATTAACATGCAAAGTAAGGAAGAACGGCAAGCAGAAGCAATAAAAAAGCACCGGAATTGCCCTCAGTTACCGGATATGATTTCTTGCAACCTTTCATAAAATGCGGTAATCGGAAATCCGACTACATTGAAGTAGTCTCCGTGGATTTCCCGGACTAACAGGGCCCCGTGTCCCTGGATTCCATAGGCACCGGCTTTATCCATTGGTTCCCCGGTGGAGATGTAGCGTTCGATTTCGTCGTCGGTCAGGTCCCGGAACTGAACTTCGGTCGTGACTGTGAACTGATAGTGGTCCAGGGCGGGTTTTTGGATCAGCACCACTCCGGTGATAACCTGATGCCGCCTTCCACTTAACCGCCGGAGTATGGCTTTGGCCTCTGCGGCATCCGCCGGTTTCCCAAGGATAGTATTGTCGAGCGTCACTATCGTATCTGCCCCGATCACAAGAGCGCGTTCATACCTGGCAGCAGCTGCTTCGGCTTTCATACCGGCGAGTGAAGCGGCCAGTTCTGCAGGAGTAAAGTTCTGCTGATGGATGGTCTCCTCGGCGATACGGGTGGGGTGGACAGTGAATTGGAGCCCGATTTGGCGGAGCAGGTGGCGTCTGCGTGGCGATTTTGACGCCAGAATCAGTGGGGTATCAGGCCGGGGAGCGAGTGTGTCAGTCATGTCAAAACCCGGAAAAGCTCTGGTCGGTGATGGTGGTGAAATCGGTGAGGACCCCCAATGGTGAGTCGCAATTCGGGAATCTGGTTGATGTGGATACTCACCGGGTAATTGCCAGTTTTCCGATATACGTATCGGTGTCATCTCCTGTCGTTGCCGTAGCTTTAATCTTATAGAGATAGACGCCGTTGCCGACCAGTGCACCGTACGCATCGCGGCCATTCCAGTGAATGGACTGAAATCCCGGAAGCGCAAAATGGGATTCTAAATGTTGTACAGGCTGTCCCGACAGGGTATAGATAGAAATGGTTACCCTGGCAGCCTGATTAAGGGCAAAGGTGAAGTCGGTCTCGTTTTTTACGGGGTTCGGATAATTATAGGCCCGGGCAACCTGAAATTGTCCGCCCTCTATCAGTGTTACATCTGCACTGCGGACCGACAGATTATTGGACGAATCCCAGGCGCGAACTGTAAAGGTATATTCACCCGGCTCCAGGTCCGGCAGCGGATACCGGATATGACCGGTTTTGTAGCTGTCCTTCTCGTACGAAAAGAATTCGGTTAGATTGTACTCGGCATTCTCATCCCCGGAGACCAGGAGTTTGAGTTGATGCCCGATACTGCCGGTGAGATTGATGCCGTACTCATCGTGTAACCGGACGTCCAACAGCGCATCTGCAGAAATAACATCTCCGGATGTAAACTGGTAATCTTCGAATCCGATCTGGATATCAGGACCCTGATCATCCCGGACACCGGGAGCGGTTCCCCGAAATACCAGCGGTGAGCGATATCCGGCACCGGTGACCAGGCTGTCTGTTCCCCGGTACATCACCGTTATTTTCCCCTGATCGCCTCCATAATTAATATCTTTCGGTACAATCAGTTCCCCGGTGAACGCGCCGTTGGAAATGCTGACAGGTCCATAGAAAATCCGGGAGCCCGGAAGGGTGTAATTCAAGGTGAAACGTTCATATTCCTGAGCAACCTGGACGTCGGAATCAAACATTGAGACGTATCCGGTTCCGGAAAAACCGCCGACATTTTCAGCACTGTCCAGCTGCACCTCTCCTTCGAAATCGACCTGGGAAAGTGCCGACAGGGTGTCGGGTCGCACCTGTTCTATCCTGGCACTGTACTTTGGGGAAGCGAGGCGAAGGGCGGGATCTCCGAACAGGGCGTAACGCTCATTGTTTGAAGCACCCCCGCCGGTGAGTTTTGCCATAATGAGTGCAGTCCCAAGTGGCATACTGTTCGCCCGGTGCAGGGGATCGGAAAAAATGCTTCGGAAAATGGCACTCATGAGACTCTGATTTGGTCCCAGAAAAGAAAGCCGGGTGGAGCTGATTACCCCGATAGCTCCGTTATTTTCAAGGGCGAGAATCTCTTCGGTCATACTCCGGCTTTCAATCATGTCGAATTGCCCCCAGTTACAGGTGGCTGCCACCCATAACGGGAGTTTCCGACCGGTTTCAATCCGGGCGAGATCACGTTCCTGGGATAGGACTCTCTCCTGTGTCCAGACGCTCGGGGAGCCGTGACCGGAAAAATTTACAATGAGTGTCCCGGTCCGCAACTGCTCCAGCAGCGCGTCCGTTACAGCCGGGCGGGTATACCCGAAACTGCTGAGATCCTCTTTCTTGGGATATTCAGGTAAATAAATTTTCCGAAGATGGAATACCTCGGGGATCTGGGGCACCGTTTGCCGTTCCATCTCCTCAATATGGGCTTCCCCCCAGGTTTCAGGATCTTCTTCCGGCCGAAACGGGTCGTCGCCAACCAGAGTAACAGTGCTTCTCCACTGACCAAACGGGAGATCGGTTTCATACTGAATGATTTTATCCACCATATGTTGGGCCTCCTCAACGCTGGCACACGTCAGCCGGCCTAATGCAATATCAGGAGTCCGGTCACGGCCGATCACCCGCACGAATTCGTCATCGATGGATTTCGTATTATATTCGCTGTCCCCCCTGTTTTGCCAGGTTGGCACAAACATGCCGGATTGCCCGGAAATGTTCCGGTAATCGTAATCACCATCTCCAAACAGTACTACATACTGAAGTGGGGCTTCGCCCTGCCATTGATGATAAACGTAGGTAATAAAATTCCGGAGAGCCCGCGGATCCTGTACACCGCCGGAGAATTCATTATAGATGCTCTGGACCGTTACCGTACGCGCGTTCAGGGATGCTCCTCTGGGATCGTTATAGCTAGAACGAAATTCTGCTAACCGTCTGGCCTCCTCAATAAACTCTTCGGCAGTGATCACAAGATAGTCCACTCGGAGGTCGTTCCGGCGCAATATCGGTTGCTCAAAAGAAGAGACGGCTTCGATGGATTCCGGTCGCTGTCCGGCATCATTCCGCACGACCACAATCTCCTTCACACTGGGATCCGCCCCGAAATCCACAGGGAATAGAATACCGTTCTGCGCAGAAGTTGTTGGGATGATGTGGGCCTCTGAGGGATTGGTCACGTTCATCACTGTAACCTCATCCGCTGAGACGTCACTAACCCGGTACGTATGGAGGCCGGTGCGGGACCGGGTGAAAAACCGGTACTGGGAACTGTTTTCAGGATAGGTCAGGGACTGTAAATAACGGACATCGATGTAGTCAAGGTGTCCCTCGGCTGCCGGATCGGTGCTCTGCGAACGAATCCGGAGGATGTTCTCCGTGGCGTCAAGCACGGTGTTCCCTCCGGGCAGGTGTTCGGAGACGGTACGAACGGCGATGGCGGATTCACCGCTGGCAATCGTAGTTCGGCCAAGACTCGTTCCGTTCAGGTAAATGCTGAAGTCATTCCTGGTATTGCTGTTTCCCCGGGCTACCCGTACTTCAATGTCGGCTGATGAGTCGGGAAGAATTCCCGGCAGCTCAAGCGTGTATGAATGCTCATCCCGAGTGCCGAAAAATGTTCGGCCAAACCACTCCAATCCACTGTTAAAAAAGTTGTTGAGGTCTTCCTCAAAATGGTACAATCCCCGAGTAGTCTCATGGACCGGACCACCTTCTGTAATAGAACGCTGTTCTAATCTCAGGCCTTCCGCTTCTGACGTACCGTCCGGAAGGTTGAGCCAATAGACGTTGACGGTTTCGTAGGGGTTTTGTATGTATTCGACAGACCGGTTGTTTTTCACGGTATACCGGCTTGACGCCTGGCCGTAGAACTCGATAGCATCACCGGAGTTGAACACCCCGTCATCGTCGGAATCAATCACCTGTATCGGGATCTCCTGCAAAGCCGGTCCGATTTCCTCAAGTGTGGCCCCGCGTGCGGTCTCAAGCGGGAGACCGAAATTCGGGGGTGCGAACATGCGGATCAGGTTTATATCCTCACCCGCCACCGGGATTTCCTGAGATTGGAGATAGTCATACGATAACCGATACATCCCTGTTTCATTGACGGAGATCGTATACCAAGTGCCTGAGCGATCAATTGCCGACACCGCTGTAGATTTTCTCAGGGAATGCCGTTCAGGTTTTACGAGCTTGTCCGGAACAATCACACCCTGCTGCAGAATACTCCGTTCCAACGCACTCCGTGTTCCCTCGCTGACCTTTCCAGCCGGGGGATCCCAGCGAATCACAAATTCGGCCTCCGTAACCAGAGTAACTCTGCCCTGATCGTAGGTGACGGGTAATACCTGGAATTCTCCGAGCAAATATCCCCGGAAGTTGGAAATACCGTTAAAATGGATCAGCTGGTGTTGCCCGGTGTCGGAATTTGCCCTGACCGGCGCGGGCGGCAGTGGATGGCTGGAACGTTGGATCGAAGTACGATGAGCGATTCGGACATGTGGAGTAGTCTCACCAGGTAACAGGATAGTGAAACCTTCGCTGGGAAATTTCATTCCACCATATGAAACAATTCCGTCGATTCCGTTTGCACTCCACTGACTGTAAGCAGTCCCGTTGTCGTGATCACGGTGTTCAGTCCACTCTGCTTCGAATCGCAGTCTCACAGAGGACGAGCTTTTAGAGAGCACGGTCACTGAGCCCTGAAGTTGGCTTGTCAAAAGACACATCAGAAGAAAGCCGGCCCCGACAACTAATAAACTTGAGTACTGTCGCATTGAGATAATATAGTCACCTTTCTCTTCTCTCACCAAACGAAAGCCGATCCACCGGCTGGTGATTGTTTTTCAAACTAACTATCGGTTCCGGCAAAGAGTTCCATTCAACAGGATGAAAGAATAATGATGTGTGAATGCCCGGTAGGGTGGACCGGGATTCAATTATCGCCGGCTGAGAGTGCCGGTAATTTTCCGTTTTTATATCACCGTGATTTTATTAAAATAAATAGCTTGAAAATACAAGCCGTTCTCATAACAGGAACGGTGTAATCTAAAATAAAGGGTGTATTTTAGAAAGGTATGTTTGAACAACTTTCCGAGAATCTCGAAAAGGTATTCAAAAAGCTACGAGGCCGGGGGAAGCTGAACGAGGATAACATTTCGGAAGGTCTGCGTGAAGTCCGGAGGGCCTTATTAGAGGCTGATGTCAACTACCGGGTGGCAAAAGATTTCATCCGGGATGTTCGGGAGAAAGCCGTGGGGCAGGAAGTCCTGGAGAGCATTACTCCCGGCCAACAGGTGATTAAGATTATCCATGATGAAATGGTGGGGCTTCTGGGATCGGAGCATTCGGATCTTCAGCTGGACGGATCACCCCCTCATATTGTCATGGCCGTGGGGCTACAGGGTTCCGGAAAAACGACTTTCACGGCGAAACTGGGAGCACATCTCAGGGAACACGGACGTCAGCCTTTGTTAGTTGCGGCTGATGCTCACCGGCCGGCAGCAAAGGACCAGCTGGTTACCATGGGGGAGAAGGCAGAGGTTCCAGTCTATCGGGCTGAACATAACGATGTGGTAGGTACCTGTACTGAAGCAAGGGAGTATGCCCGGAAGCATCACCGGGATACGCTGATTCTCGATACGGCCGGCCGGCTGCATATCGACGCAGGAATGATGGAAGAACTCCGGGATGTAAAGCAGGCCTTACAGCCGGATGAGATCCTGTTTATTGCAGACGGTATGACCGGACAGGATGCCGTGAAGGCGGCGTCCCAGTTCCAGGAATCATTGGATTTTGACGGGATTGTATTAACGAAGATGGATGGTGATGCTCGGGGAGGAGCTGCACTCTCTATCCGTGCGGTTACCGGTCGCCCCATCAAGTTCATGTCTGCCGGTGAATCGATTAGTTCGCTGGAACCGTTCTATCCTGAGCGACTGGCCGGACGAATCCTCGGAATGGGGGATGTGGTTTCTCTGGTTGAGAAGGCCCAGGACACCATCGACGAAGAATCTGTGGAAGAATTAAGTAAGAAGCTGCAATCGAATCAATTTACCCTGGAAGATTTTCAGGAGCAATTACAGCAGATCCGGAATATGGGGCCCCTGGATCAGCTGATGGATATGATTCCCGGTATGGGGAAGATGAAACGGCAGGGGCTCTCGGTGGATGGATCGGAACTGGACAAAGTGGATGCGATTATTAATTCTATGACCCGGGAAGAGCGAAGAAATCCCCAGATCCTTGATGGCAGCCGGCGCCGCAGAATTGCACGGGGAAGTGGAACCAGTGTCGGAGAAATCAATCAGCTGATGAAACAATTTCGTCAGATGAAGAAGATGATGCAGCAGATGAGTCGGGGAAAAATGAGTAATGGATTAAATTTACCTATGTAACGCGTGAACGAAAGAAGGAGGAGACTGTTGCCAGTAAAATTACGATTAAAACGAATGGGAAGGAAGAAATTGCCCTATTTTCGGGTGATTGCGATTGATTCCCGGAAACAGCGGGACGGGGCGGAATTAGACCGGCTCGGCGTGTACAATCCGCTCGCGGACGACGAGGTGTTTAATGTAGATCAGGAGAAATTATTCCATTGGCTGGAGCAGGGTGCTCAACCATCCGATACCGTGCGGAATTTAATGAAAGATCACGGGCTTGCTCTGAAATGGCACCTGTATTCCCAGGGCAAATCCGAGGAAGAGATCGATCGTGAGTTTCAGAAGTGGCAGCTGTTGCGTGAATCTAAAGCGGCAGCAAAGGCCGAACAGGAGCGTCGGGAAGCCGAGGAAAAAGAGCAGGAACAGGCAGGCGAGCACCAGGGCGAAAACGCAGTAGAACCTGAACCGCTTTTCCCGTCTGTAGCGTTTGACGGTTCCCTTGGTCATGAACTCGCGATGGCTCGGCATGGCTCGCAATCCGGATTAGAGTTCGTATTGCTGCTTAAAGCGGCGAATGACGACAGTGGACACGATATTCAGGGTCAGGGTCACCACCAGCAGGGTCAGGCCGAGACCGAAGGCGGACAGGGTCTCCGCGCTGTCGAAGGCCAGATCCCCGGTCAGGGCGTCCACGATGCGCACAGTAACTGTGGTCATCCCCTCCAGGGGGTTCCAGGTCAGGTTGGGCCGCAGGCCGGCGGCCATGACCACGATCATGGTCTCGCCCAGGGCCCGGGACACGGCCAGGAGAAAGGCGGAGACG
>Ga0207797_1002366_pt1 | contig 13099 bp, 12 predicted proteins | sample PRCRCaboRojoPR_6_FD_187275 | JGI IMG/M metagenome (GOLD analysis project Ga0207797, IMG submission 187275) | Marine sediment microbial community from Cabo Rojo, Puerto Rico - PR CR 10% Liquid 1 (SPAdes) | ecosystem: Environmental > Aquatic > Marine > Coastal > Sediment | place: Cabo Rojo, Puerto... | reverse complement strand
ATGCCTCGGGACACGTCAGTCTGATGACGTACGCGGAGGAGGGGTATCAGATCCTGACGCTGTAACCTCGCTTGGACGCTGAGTCCAACTCGTCTCCAACCCTCTCCAACCAAACACAAACGCGGCTGCAACGAAGGACAGCATTTGGCTGACGGTTTCTATGCTAGAATGAAGGCGCTTCGTCGCACGTGGGCAGGGCGCGGCTGAATGGTGACGCGGCTCCACGTAGGCGGGCGTCATCCCGTTGCGATCAGGGCCCTGGCTCGGCGCGTGGGCTCCGGCCCATCGTTCGTGCCCGAGGCTCCCTGCCATCGCACACGACAACCCAATAAGGAGAGACGATGTCGACCGAGTCGAACAACGAGCTTACCATCCGCATAGGCGGCGAAGCTGGGATGGGGCTGGAGTCCAGCGGCGCGGGGTTTGCCAAAGCCCTCACCCTTGGGGGACTGTATGCCTTCGGTCTTCCCGACTATTACTCTCGGATCAGGGGCGGGCACAACTTCTTCTCGATCCGGGTCGCCCCGGAGCCTCTGGTCTCGCACGCCGAGCCAGTCCATCTTGTGCTTGCTTTGGACCTTGAAACGATACGGCGTCACACGGGCGAGGTGGTTCCCGGAGGTGCCGTCGTCTACGACGAAAAGGATGAGCTGCCCGAGGAGCTGCGCCAGGCCGGGGCGGAGAGGGACGTGAGCTTCTTTCCCATCCCTCTCACTAAGCTGGCCGAGGAGAAGGGCGGACGCGCCATCATGCGCAACACGGTGGCCTTCGGCGCGGCCGCTGGGTTGATAGGATTTGACGTCACGTATCTTGAGAGCGTCATCCGCGAGAACTTCGCCCCGAAGGGCCAGAAGGTGGTCGATGCTAACCTGCGCGTGGTGGAGGCGGGGGTTGCGGCGTCCGAACCGTTTCAAGACGCGTTCCCCTTCCGGAGGGAGGCTGTTCCAGATGCTCCACCGCGGATGATCCTCAACGGCAACGAGGCCTTCGCTATGGGGGCCTTGGCCGGAGGATGCCGCTTCGTCTCCACGTATCCGATGACACCGGGGTCTCCGGTCCTCCATTGGTTCGCGGCCCACGCTGACGAGTACGGCGCGGTTATCAAGCACACGGAGAGCGAGATCGCGGCGCTCAATATGGCCATCGGAGCGGGTTTCCAAGGCGCCCGGGCGATGTGCCCCACGTCAGGTGGAGGGTTCTCGCTGATGGTGGAGGCGCTGGGTATGGCCGGCATCACCGAAACGCCGGTGGTGGTCTACAATGCGCAGCGTCCAGGACCGGCCACGGGGCTGCCCACGCGCACGGAACAGGCGGATATGCTGTTCATGATGCACGCGTCACAGGGGGACTTTCCTCGTTTCCTCCTGGCGCCCGGGACGGTGGAGGCATCCTTCCGCGTCGGATGGCAGGCCTTCAATCTCGCGGATAGATATCAGACCCCGGCGCTGGTCATGAGCGATCATTACCTGGCGGCGTCCTACCGGACGGTGGAGGTTGATGCACTCGACTTCGACGAGGTGGAGATCGACCGCGGAGAGCTTCTTACAGACAAAGACCTGGATCAGCTAGATGAGCCTTACAAGCGCTACAAGTTGACGGAGTCGGGTGTCTCGCCGCGGGCGACGCCCGGGCATCCTAACGCGGTCTGGGTGACCACCGCAAATGAGCACGATGAGTTCGGCGCCGTCAGCGAGGATGCCGAGAATCGGATCGCGCAGGCGGACAAGCGAGAGCGGAAGATGGTGGGGATGGGGGAGGTAGTGGACGGTCCAGACGGATGGCCGGCTGCGCTGTATGGGCCGGAGGAGGCGGATGTCACGCTCGTCTGCTGGGGGTCGACGTACGGGCCCGTGCGGGAGGCGGTCGAGCGGTTGAACACCGAGGTAGCCGGGCGCGCCAATATGCTGCATTTCACGGCGCTTCATCCCTTCCCGTCAGAGGCAGCGGCGGCGCTGGAGCGTGCCGAGCGGACGGTGGTTGTGGAGGGGAATGTTACGGGCCAGCTGGAGACGCTGATCCGAGCGCGTACCGGGCTCTCGGTAGATGACTCGATGCGGAAGTACGATGGACGGGCTTTCAGTCCCGAATACATCGTGGCTCACTTGGACCAGGAGGTGTGAGATGGTATCGCTCAAGGATTTCAACGTTAAGACTCTGCCGACCTGGTGCAAGGGCTGCGGCAACTTCGCCATCCTTAGCGCGGTCAAGATGGCGCTGGCGGAGCGCGATCTCGCTCCCCACGAGGTCTTGTTCATCACCGGTGTCGGCTGTGGAAGCAAGCTGCCGCACTATATGCGGAGCATGGGCTTCCATGGGCTGCACGGCAGGACGCTGGCCCTGGCAACGGGCGCGCGACTGGCAAATCACGATCTACCCGTGATCGCCGTGCACGGCGACGGCGACAGTTTCAACGAGGGGATGAACCACTTCGTCCAGACGGTGCGGCGGAACGTGAATCTGGTGGACGTGGTGCAGGACAACCGCATCTACGGTCTGACAAAGGGTCAGTACTCGCCCACCAGTGAGAAGGGGAAGAGGACGCCCACGTCACCCGACGGGTCGATAGAGCGTCCGGTGCACCCTCCGTCGCTGGCGATGACGCTGGGCGCAACGTTCGTCTCCCGCGGGTATTCGGGGGAGCTTCAGCACCTGGCGTGGTTAATCGGCGAGGCGCTGGATCACCCGGGATATGCCCTGGTGGACGTGATGCAGCCTTGTGTGACCTGGAACCGCTCCTATGCGTACGCGTTCTATAACGATCGGGTCTACAAACTCGAGGACGAGGAGGGCTACGACGCCCGGGATCGGGATGCGGCGTGGGGTAAAGCGCAGGAGTGGGGCGAGCGGATACCCATCGGTGTCATCTACAGAGATGCCTCGCTGCCGAGCTATGAGGAGCAGGTGCCTGCTCTGCAGGCCGGTCCGCTGGTGAAGCAGCCGCTGGAGCGATTGACTGCGGATCAGGTGGCAGCACTGCGGGCGGAAGTCATGGGGGGGCGAGCCGTCCCGAGGTCTGAGGAGAATGATCGCCGGATCACGGAGCCGGCCAGGGGGACCAAGGCGGCACCGCCCGGACAACCGGAGTGGCCCGAGGGGAACGGGGAGGGTGTAGACGAGTAGCGGGAGAAGGAAGCCCTGCCGGCGTGTAGAAGGGTGGTTTGATCGGAGTGCGACGAGGAGCCTCGGCTGGGACCTGGACGTAGATTGAGGGGGCCAGCCCGGCCGAGGCTGAATAGACTGCGTCAAGAGAATAGCGGGAAGGGGAAAGGAGGACACTGATGCCCAGAGAGGTCGTGGATCTCCCGTATCAGGTGCATTATTTATCCATCCTTGACGAGGACGGCAACCTGCTGGACGAGGACCTCGAGCCGGATATTCCAGAGGAGCGGCTCTTGCGGCTCCATCGGGTGATGCTGCAGGCCAGGCGGTTTGACGAGCGCATGCTGCAGCTGCAGAGGCAAGGGCGCATCGGGACCTTTGCACCGGTCAAGGGCCAGGAAGCGGCGCAGATGGGGATTGTGGCACCGCTGCGCGATAGTGATTGGATGGTGCCCTCCTTCCGTGAGCAAGCAGCATCCCTGTGGCGCGGTCAGTCGATGGAGAGCTTCCTGCTCGTCTACGGCGGCTTCTACCAGGGGAACGAGATCCCGGAGGGGACCAGGAACCTGCCGGTGGCCGTGCCGGTGGGCACGCAGCCTCTCCACGCGGTGGGGCTCGCCTACGGGATCAAGTACCGGGGGGAGGATGACCTGGTGGTGACCTTCTTCGGCGACGGGGCGACCTCGGAGGGGGACTTCCACGAAGCGCTCAACTACGCTGGTGTTTGGAAGACGCCGACGATCTTCGTCTGCCAGAACAACCAGTGGGCCATCTCCGTGCCGCGCTCTGAGCAGACCAGCTCCAAGACGTTGGCTCAGAAGGCTCTAGGTCAGGGGGTGCCGGCACTGCAGGTAGACGGGAACGACATCCTGGCTGTCTACGCGGCAGCCGAGGAGGCGGCGGAGAGAGCCCGGGCCGGGGACGGGCCCACCATGATCGAGTGCATCACGTATCGACTCTCGATGCACACCACGGCCGACGATCCCAAGCGGTACCGGGATGAGGATGAGGTGGAGAAGTGGGAGAAGCGGGAGCCGCTGCCGCGGTTCCAGACGTACCTGAAGAAGAAAGGGCTGCTCTCCGACGAGGACATCGCGCAGACGGAGGAGGAGATCAAGGCGGAGATACAAGAGGCGGTGGACGCGGCGGAGAAGCGAATGAAGGAACTCGAGGGCGAAGAGCTGACCATGTTCGATCATATGTACGCCGAGATGCCGCCATACTTGAAGGAGCAGCGGGAGGAGCTGGCGGACGAGCTGGGGGCGAAGGAGGGATCCGATGGCTAAGATGACGATGGTCGATGCCTTGAACACCGCCCTCCACGAGGAGATGGAGCGGGACGAGAGTGTCGTGGTCCTCGGCGAGGACGTGGCGGTGGACGGGGGCGTCTTCCGGGTCACGGAGGGACTCCTCGAGAAGTACGGCGAGGCTCGAGTGATGGATACGCCTCTCGCCGAGGCAGGCATCGTCGGCACCTCGATCGGGATGGCCATCTCCGGCCTGCGGCCGGTGGCGGAGATTCAGTTCTCCGGATTCAGCTACCTGGCGTTTCAACAGCTGGAGGCCCACGCTGCTCGGATGCGCTGGAGGTCGCGGGGCGCCTACACGGTCCCCATGGTGCTGCGAACGCCGTACAGCGGCGGGGTGCGGGCCCTGGAGCATCACTCGGAGAGTAGGGAGGCGTACTGGGCCCATACGCCTGGGCTCAAGATGGTGATCCCATCGACGCCGCGCAATGCTCGGGCCCTACTGCTCAGTGCGATCCGGGATCCAGACCCGGTGATCTTCTACGAACCGAAGTCGGTCTATCGGGCCTTCCGGGAGGAGGTCCCCGAGGAAGAGGAGACGTGGCCGCTGGGGAAGGCCGAGATCGTGCGTGAGGGGAGCGACATCACGATGATCTCGTACGGTGCCATGATGCGGCCTACGTTAGAGGCTGCTGAGAGGCTGCAGGAAGAGGATGGCGTGGAGGCAGAGGTGATCGACATCCTGACGATCTCACCTCTCGATCACGAGACGTTCGTCCAGTCGGTGAAGAAGACGGGGCGCGTGGTGCTCGTACACGAGGCCCCGCGTAGCTTCGGGCCCGGTGCTGAGATCGTGGCCCGGCTGGTGGAAAAGGCGTTCTGGTATCTGGAAGCGCCGATCCGCCGCGTGACGGGATATGACGTGGTGATCCCGCTCTTCGCTTACGAGAAGGCCTACCTGCCCAGCGCTGACCGCGTGCTTGGGGCGACGCGGGAGACGTTGGAGATTGAGTCGTAGGGCCCCTGGGGGGAGGGGGCAGGTCGCGACCCTGCCCGACGTGCGCCACTGGGTCTCGGCGCTCCCGGGAGCGGTGTGTTGGACCGGTACACGATCGGCGCGGCAAGGCGTCGGGCGGGGTGAGGCGGTAGACAGGTAGTAGTCGAGGACGCCAGCAACGAGGAGGCGGCGACAAGATGGCTCGAACATTCAAGCTTCCGGACCTGGGAGAGGGTATCCACGAGGGAGAGATTATCGAGGTACTCGTGTCGGTCGGCGACGAGGTGGAAGAAGGTGACGACCTCCTCGTCGTTGAGACAGACAAGGCCTCGGTGGAGATTCCATCACCTTACACGGGGAAGGTGACTGGGGTCGAGGTGGAGGCGGGGGATCTGGTCCACGTAGGGGACGAGATCGTGAGGTTCAGCGGCGGGGAGGAGGAACCCTCTGGCGCGGCGGAGGAGGGAGAGCCCGCGGAGGTAGAGGAAGAAGAGGCGCCCGCTGAAGAAGAGGAGCGGGAGCCCGAGGTCGCTGGGGAGGAAGACGCCACAGCCGAGGGCGCCGAGGAAGAGGGGAGGGAAGCACCGCACGACCGTGAGCGGCCTGTGCCGGCTGCCCCGTCGACGCGGCGCCTGGCGCGGGAACTAGGCGTGGATCTGTACGATGTGCCGCCCAGCGGTCCGGCGGGACGGGTGACCTCCGAGGATGTGCGGGCCTTTGCCGAGCAGGACGAGGGCGAGAAGAAGGCGGAAGCTGAGGCCGAAGAGCGCGAGGCTGTTGCACGCGAGGTCGAGCTGCCGGAGGTGATTCCAGGCGGGAGGATTCCGTCGCTGCCGGATTTCGAGCGATGGGGAGATGTCGAGCGGGTACCGCTCCGATCTGTCCGACGCGCCACGGCGAAGCAGATGGCCCTGTCGTGGTCGCAGGTGCCGCACGTGAACCATCAAGACAAGGCGGACATCACCGAGTTGGAACGGTTCCGTGAGCGTCACAAGGGAGAAATCGAGGAGCAGGGCGGGCGGCTGACGCCCACGGTCTTGGCGATGAAGGCGGCGGTAACAGCGCTGAAGGAGCATCCGCGCTTCAACGCGAGCCTCGATCCCGAGTCTGAGGAGATCATTCTGAAGCATTACTACCACCTGGGGATCGCGGTGGACACGGACCGCGGCCTGTTGGTGCCGGTGATTCGGGATGTCGATCGGAAAAGCATCACGGAGCTGTCCATCGAGCTCTACGAGACGGCGCAGAGGACACGGGCGGGCGAGGCGTCACTGGAGGAACTCCAGGGTGGGACGTTCACCATCACCAACATCGGCATCCTGGGCGGCACGGCGTTCTTCCCGATCATCAACTTCCCGGAGGTCGCGATCCTGGGGATGGCGAGGGCGCGCTGGGAACCCGTGGTTCGTCGGGACGAGGACGGGGAATTAGAGACGGAGCCCCGCTACATGCTGCCGCTGATGCTGTCCTTCGATCACCGTGTGGTGGACGGCGCAGACGCGGCTCGCTTCGTGGGGACGGTCAAAGAGGCTCTGGGAACGCCGGAAACGATGCTCCTCACAATGTAGGGTGGCGTCTGCTGGTAGATCGCAGGTAGGGGCGCTCGCGAATGCCCTCTGCTGGAAGGGGTGACACGGGTAGCCTGGGCTGGGAGGTTAGGCGAAATGGTAATGGGAGAGCAAACGCTCGAGACTGAAGTCGCGGTCATCGGCGGTGGGCCCGGCGGCTATGCAGCGGCTTTCCGAGCGGCTGACCACGGCTTTGACGTCGCTCTGATTAACCAGGAGGATCGGCTGGGAGGCGTCTGTCTGCTGCGGGGGTGCATCCCCGCCAAGGTACTGCTGGAGTTCGCGACGCTGCTCCACGACGCACGGCAAGCGCAAGACTGGGGGCTCCAGTACGGTGACTTCGAGATTGACGTCGACGACCTGCGGGAGCGGAAGGACCTGGTGATCAGACGCTTGGTCAACGGGCTGGGGCAGTTGGCCAAGCAGCGAGACGTACAGGTTATCCAGGCCCGGGCGGTCTTCGAGGCCTCGGACGCGGTGCGGCTGCAGGGCGAAAAGGCGGATGTGGCGCACGTGGCGTATGATCACGCCATCCTGGCGTCCGGGTCGACGCCCATACCGCTGCCAGGGACCGAGTTCTCCGACGGTGGCAGGATCATGAGCTCAAAGGGCGCTCTGGCGCTGCCGGAGATTCCGGAATCGCTGCTCGTGGTGGGAGCAGGCTACAACGGCGTGGAACTGGGGTCGGCGTATGCGGAGATGGGTAGCCGGGTCACCGTGGTTGAGATGACGGACGAGATCTTGCCGGGGATGGATCAAGACCTGGTGAAACACCTGGCCCGGCGATTGAGGAGGATCCTCGACGCGATACACTTGAACACCACCGTCGAGTCGATGGAGGAGCACGAGGACGGGGTGACGGTCCGTTTCGAGGGTGAAATGGACGAGGCCGAGCAGACGTTCGACCGGGTCCTGGTGGCGATCGGCCGCCAACCTAACTCAGAGAACCTGGGGCTGGAGAAGACGGAGGTTCAGGTGGACGATGACGGTTTCGTCGTCGTCGACGAGCAGCGTCGAACAGATGACGAACGGATCTTCGCCGTCGGCGACGTCGTACGCGGTCCGATGCTGGCCCACAAGGCGATGCGCGACGCCAAGACGGCTTCCGATGTGATCGCTGGGGAGGCTGCAGCCTTTGATGTTCGGTGCGTGCCCGCCGTCATTTACACCGATCCTCAGATCGCGTGGTGCGGGATGACTGAGGCGGACGCTGAGGAACGGGGATATGATGTCGGGACCGGGAGCTTTCCCTGGACCGCGTCTGGACGCGCGTTGACGATGGGAGAGACGTCGGGCCTAACGAAACTGGTCCTGGATCGGGAGACGGATCGGGTCCTGGGTGTGGGGATTGTGGGGCGAGGCGCGGAGAACATGATCGCTGAGGGGGCTCTAGCTGTGGAGATGGGGGCTGTGGCACAGGACCTGGCGCTGACGATCCACCCGCATCCTACCCTGGCCGAGACGGAGGCGGAGGCAGCCGAGGCTTACTTAGGATTGGCAACCCACATCAAGTCGGATCGGCGATAGTACTCGCAGGCGATACGTGTCAGTGTAGCGGAGAGTCGGCTAGAAGGGAGGTATCGAGTGAGTGCGAGACAAGTCGTGGAGGTCGCATGCGACTGCCAGTACGTCGAGTGTGAGCAGCATTTCTCCTACTCGCGGGGCGTGCTGAGGCGAACGCTGATTTGCCGTCACCCCGAGAACGCGGGCTGCGTGTGTGTGCTGAACGCAGCGGAGTCCGCCGAATGTGAGCTCTGTTCGTCGGAGGAGGATGAGGGCGAGGAAACGAAGACGGTCCACATTGACGTGAAGAGGAAGTAGGACTGGAACGTGACTTGGATAGGGAGGCCGGCCTGGAACAGACTTAGGGCTGGCCTCTCGCGTATCATCGACGATATCAATAGGGAGGCAGCTATGGGAGAGCGCGTGGTTGTGACGCAGGATCGGGACTTCATCACGACCGTGGAGGCGGCGGACCCGCACAGGCCAGAGTCCGACGAGTTGCAGGAGGTCCATCACGTCCACGAGTTGACGCCATACGGGATGATGATGTTGAGTCTTGCTTCCTGCACGGGGATCGTGCTGCACACGTATGCCCAGCATCACGGAATTGGGCTGCACGAGGTGTCCTTCGACATGACGTACGACCGGATCTTCGCAGAGGATTGTGCGGAATGTGAGGACATCAATGAGTACCAAGAGCACATTGATGAGGCGGTTTCCCTGAGGGGTGAGCTTTCTGAGGCTGAGCGGAAACGACTGCTCAGGGTGTCGCATCAGTGCCCGATTCATAAGATCCTGCAGGACGGCATGACGGTGGAGTCGTATCTGGCGGAGGATGGGAGTAGGGAGTAGGTAGTAGGAAGTAGCGTTCAGCGACGCTAGGCGAAGCGGGGAGCAGAGAATACCGGTAGAGGCGGGAGGAACACGAAGAGCGCGAAGGAGACAGGGGCACGGGCCTGCAAGAGACGAGATTTCACGATCCCTTAACGACGGATGGGGCGGGGAGAACGCTGCGATGAGGAAGCCGCGCTGTGCGGGTGCGACGGCAGGCACGTTAGTGACGGGGGAGGTCTTTGGATACCAAGCAGTTGGGGTTCAGCGACTTGCATCTGACGTCCATAGGGCTGGGCACGTGGGCTATCGGCGGAGGTGATTGGGACTATGGGTGGGGACCCCAGGATGACGTCCGATCTCTGGAGGCCATTGACCAGGCTCTGGAGCTGGGGATAAATTGGATCGATACCGCGCCAGCGTACGGTCTGGGGCATTCCGAGGAGGTCGTAGGGCAGGCTATCTCAGGCCGGCGGGATGAGGTGATCCTGGCCACGAAGTGCGGGCTGGTGTGGGACGACGGGGCCCACTCCACGTACGGGCGGCTCACGGCGGAGAGCGTGCGACAGGAGGCAGAGGACAGCCTGGAGCGCCTGGGCGTGGACGTGATCGACCTGTACCAAATCCATTGGCCCGACCCTGAGGAACAGATTGAGGAGGCCTGGGCAACGATCGCCGAGCTGATCGGGGAGGGGAAGGTCCGCTACGGCGGGGTGTCGAACTTCAATGTGGCGCAGCTGAAACGGATCCAGCCGATCCACCCGGTGGCATCGCTTCAGCCGCCGTACAACATGTTGGAGCGGGATATTGAGGACAGGCTTCTGCCCTACTGCGCAGAAAACGACATCGGGGTAGTTGCTTACAGCCCAATGCAGTCCGGGATGCTGACAGGTAAGTACGACCGGGAGGCCATTGCAGCGATGGCCGACGAGGACTGGCGGAAGGACAGTATGCACTTCACGGAGCCGGAACTGAGTGCGAACCTGGCGTTGGTTGAGGGACTGAGACCGATCGCCCAGCGCAACGGGAAGACGCTGCCCCAGCTCGCTATCGCCTGGGTGTTGGAGAGGCCGGAGGTGACGGCGGCCATCGTGGGGGCGCGTACAGCCGAGCAGATCGAGGAGACGGCGGCGGCTGGCACTTGGGATCTCTCGGAGGCGGACCTGCAAGATATCAAAGCACTCGTGGAGCAGCGCGAGAAGAGGCTGGTTGGTGCGTAGAGACTGGGCCGACCCCCCGGGTTGAAACTGACGTGCGAGGACCGGAGGATATGTTGGTCGGAGGATCGTGAGCGAATGGAGCTGGGAGCGTTGAGCAAGCTTAGGGAGATGGGGACGCCGATTATGTGGGCCGAGGGGCATCCCGGGCCTCTGGAGTCGGAGGGCTGGACGGTGGAGCTTGGCGGTCTGATCGATGCGCCCTCCGTATTGACCTACGACGAGATCTTGGAACTGCCCAAGACAGTGGTCGACGCGCGGCTAACGTCGGTCTCAGGCTTCAGCGTGGGCGGGCGATGGGAGGGCGTGCGGATGAGGCACGTTATTGATCTGATGAACCCTCAGCCAACGGCGTCGCACGTCCAGTTCGTCTCCTACGGGAGGACGTACTCGACCTGTATCCCCCTTGAGGTGGCGCGCCGGGAGCGGACTCTTCTGGCGTACGGATTCGAAGGGGAAAGGCTTACCTCGGACTACGGCGGGCCTGTGCGCGTCTTCTGCCCCTACTTGTGGGGCTACAAGTCGGCGAAGAGCGTAGTGGCGGTCGACCTAGTGGACCGTTCGATACCAGGGTTCTGGGAGGAGCGAGGGTACCCGGATGCGGCGGAGATCAAGCCGCGCGTCGTGCTGGACGTGAACAGCGGCGAATACCGGCGGATCGCTGGCGGAGAGGTCATAGGTTTCGTCGACTGAGATACTCGTGGACCGGTGAGCGGCACGTTTTCGGCGGCGTGTCCTGAGGCGGACGGATGAAGAAGTCCGAGTTAGCGTTCGGGTGTGAAACAGGGTAGTACCGGGGACTCCTATGGATATCCGGTGGTCGAGTTGGAGTAAACAGGAGGCGATTATGCTGGAAACTGGGGACAAGGCCCCAAGCTTCACCCTCACGGCTGACGACGGCCGCGAAATCAGTCTCTCGGACTATCGCGGGCAGCGCGTCGTGCTCTACTTCTACCCCAAGGCGGGTACATCCGGCTGCACGAAGCAGGCGTGTGCGCTGCGGGACGTCTATGACCGCGTCGAGGCGGAGAACGCTGTGGTCATCGGGGTCAGTCCGGACCCCCCGGAGAAGCTGGTCAGGTTCCGCGAGAAGCACGATCTGCCCTTCGTGCTTCTATCCGATCCTGATCACGAGGTGGCGGAGGCCTACGGGGCGTGGGGGGAGAAGAAGGCTTTCGGGAAGACGTACGAGGGGATCATCCGGAGCCACTTCGCCGTCGACGAAGAGGGACGCATTGGAGACTTCAAGGTGAGCGTCCGTCCGGAGAAGACGGCCGACCTGGCGTTGAAGGTGATTGACCTCTAGGTTCGACACGACGGCTCCCGGTGGTCGGTGCTTCCCCAGACTTGCTCGGCGAGCTCAAGGGACTTGGGCGTTCGCATCCGCCCGCTCCCGAAGGTTGGAGGGCGAAGGTCAGGGCTGGTGGGGACGGAAGCTGTGTCCGGCCGGGGCGCGTTTAGGGAACGGGACCGCTCACCGGGACGGGATCGGACTGCAGCCTTGAGCGCACGTGGGTGTCCCCCGTCCGGATCTGATCGGGGCACTGCGTCCCCTGAGCTGGAACTGGGCGAGACGTTGAGGGGGCCATGGCGGGATGAGGTGCGCCGCAGCGGCTGTGCAAAGCGGACCGAGCCGGTCCGCTTTGCCTCCCTCAGGGGCATGATATAATGGACAATCTCGCCATCTCGCGACGCCGATTCCACGGCTGGTGGACTTGCCATGGAGGGAGACCTATCTGCTGGCCGAGTTCTGTCAGGAAGGGAGCGATTGGCCAGCCGTTTGACCGGGTTGGGGATCGTCGGCCGGGCCGCGAGGATCAGCATAGAAATCGAGGAGCCTGATGCACGCTACTGACGTCATAGCCAAGAAACGTGACGGAGGAGAACTCTCCCGGGAGGAGATTGAGTTCTTCGTCCGCGGTTACACGGAGGGCAGTATCCCGGACTACCAGGCTGCGGCTTGGCTGATGGCCCTGTTCGTCCGGGGCATGTCCGACCAGGAGACCCGAGACCTGACGATGGCGATGGCCCGGTCCGGCGATACACTCGACCTGAGCGGTCTGGCGCGCGAGACGGAGAATGGCCGCGAGTTGCTGGTGGTGGACAAGCACTCCACGGGCGGCGTTGGCGACAAGGTAAGCTTGGTTCTGGCGCCGCTGGTGGCGGCTTGCGGCGTGCCGGTGGCGAAGATGACGGGGCGAGGGCTCGGTTTCACGGGGGGTACGATCGACAAGCTCGAGTCGATTCCCGGGTACCGGACTGACTTGAGCATCGAGGCGTTCAAGGCACAGGTCGAGCGGATTGGGGTCGTCCTCACCGGACAGACGGCGGACCTGGCGCCTGCCGACCGTAAGCTCTACGCGCTTCGAGACGTTACGGCAACGGTGGAATCCATACCGCTTATCGTCGGTTCCATTATGAGTAAGAAGCTGGCGGCCGGGGCGGATGCCATGGTGCTTGACGTCAAGGTGGGGCGGGGCGCGTTCATGAAGTCGATGGAGGACGCGCAGGCCCTGGCCCACGGGCTGGTGCGCCTTGGTGAGCAGGAGGGGCGGGAGGTCGTGGCGCTGATCTCCGACATGAATCAGCCGCTGGGATGCGCCGTGGGCAATGCGAGCGAAGTGCGCGAGGCGATTG
>Ga0207797_1002365_pt1 | contig 13100 bp, 12 predicted proteins | sample PRCRCaboRojoPR_6_FD_187275 | JGI IMG/M metagenome (GOLD analysis project Ga0207797, IMG submission 187275) | Marine sediment microbial community from Cabo Rojo, Puerto Rico - PR CR 10% Liquid 1 (SPAdes) | ecosystem: Environmental > Aquatic > Marine > Coastal > Sediment | place: Cabo Rojo, Puerto... | reverse complement strand
AAACCCCGCAAAACCGGCGGTAATCGGCAAACGCTTCCGCTAGATGACTGGAACCAAAACGACGTGACCCCGTCCTTAGCGGGCGGCGGCGGCGACGCGTTCCTTCTCTTCCTTCTGGTTGACGGCGTAGGTCGAGACGTCGTCGTCCGCGGCGCCGATGAGCTGGTTGGCGAGGGCTTCCTCGACCGACGTGGGGGACTTGAACGAGGCACTGTGGGTGCCTTCGGCGAGGAACTTCAGCGCCTGGTCGACCCGGCGCTGGGGCGCGACGTCGACCGCCTTCGGGACGCTGATGCCCCCGTACTTGAGGCGGACCGTCTCCTCCCGGGGGGCGGAGTTCTCGATCGCCCGCACCAGCACCTGGACCGGGTTCTCCTCCGTCCGGCTATGGACGATCTCGAAGGCCTCGCGGACGATATTGGCCGTCTTTTGCTTCTTCCCGGTGTTCTCCTCGGACTGCATCAGCCGGTTGATCAGCCGCTCGACGATGCTGATCTCGGATTTCCGGAACTGCTTGCTCGCGTGCCGGCCCATCGTGTTCGCGATCGGCGTGACCGTGATGTACCGCTCGGTCGAGGGGTCGTTGAACTCGATCTCCGAGATGGCCCACTTGCCGAACAGCAGGGCGTTGGTCTCGGGCCCCTCGTCCTCGGCGGTCTCGCTTTCTGCCATGGTCACCGCACCGGCTTCTCGGCGTTGCCGCGGACGAGCTCGATCATCGAGACGCCGTTGACCTTCTCGACCTTGTAGTTCACGCCGGAGAGGTCACCCATGGCGCGGCCCTTGGCCCCGCCGATCCCCGCGATCGTGACCTCGTCGTGCTCGTCGATGAACGAGATGGCCCCGTCGCCGGGACAGAAGGCCGTTACTTGTTTGCCGTTCTTGATCAGCTGGACGCGGACGCACTTTCGGATCGCCGAGTTGGGCTGCTTCGCCTCGATGCCGACCTTCTCGAGGACGATCCCGCGACCCTGCGGGGCCCCCTCGAGGGGGTCGGACTTCTTACGAAGCCCCCGAGCGCGTCGCGCGTAATCCGAGTCGGACCACCGCTGGTTCTGGCGGTCCTTTTTGAGCTTACGCGCCGCGTATTTTCCGTTCGCCATCGTTGACTTTGTTACCCCACGAAGCTACTTAAGGGGCTCCCTTCGCCCCCAACGGCTATTAGCGCCGCCAAGCCCACTGTTAGCAGCGATGCCCGACGGGTCCCGCCGAGCCTTCCTCGCCGCCCTTGGGAGTGGGGCAATCACCGCGGGGTTGACGAAAAGTGCCGCCGCCCAGGATGCCCCGGCCGAGGGCTGTTCCAGTCTCGATGAGCGACGGGAAACGCTTGAGGACAAACAGGCCCGCCTCGAGGAGCTCAGGAGCGAGCGGGCGGCGCTCGAGGACCGGGTCGGCACCCTCCGAGCCACGATCGGCGAGGCCGAGGCGGAGTGGATCGCGGGCCACCACGAACACGACGCCGAAACCCGTGCCCGGGCCCGGGTGACGGGCGAGCAAGCACGGGAGAGCGTCGTCCTGCTCGAGCTCGAGACCCCGACCGGGTGGAACACCGGGACCGGTTGGGTCGTCGGGAGCGGCCTGCTCGTCACCAACAGCCACGTCGTGGCCGATTGGGCCCGGGTGACGGGCGCCCACGCATGGTCGCTCGCCGGCCATCGGTCTCCGGTCCGGCTCCTCGGTCGGGTCGAGACCCTCGCTCCAGACGTCGCCCTGCTCGGGTCGACGATCGATGCCCCACCGCTCCCGACCGGCGACTCGGCCACGCTCGAGGCGGGCGATCCACTCCTCGCCATCGGGCACCCGGGCAGCTTCGGCAACTGGGTGATCACCCTCGGCGCGTACAAGGGTCGGAACCCCTCGACGGAGACCGAACTCCTCACCGACGTCCCCAGCATCCAGGGCAGCAGCGGCGCGCCGACCCTCACGCTCGACGGCTCGGTCGTCGGGATGGTCAAGGCCGGTGCCCAGCAGGACGGAAACGCCGATCCCCCAACCCCGGCCGACCCGACGGTCAGGACGGGCCCGATCACCCCCGAAGCGACCGTGCTCCACGACTCGATCGAGTCGATCATGAACCAGGTGGGACGATGGACCTGAGCGACGACCGACGGACGCTCCATCGGCTGCTCCGGACCGCCGGCGGCGTCGTCGGGCTCGGTGCCCTCGCCGGGTGTTCGAGTACAGAATCAGATACAACCCCGCCGCCAACGACTACTCCCACCCCGACGGAGACACCGACACCGACCCCGCCCGCCCGATCGACCACCTCGACCACGGTATGTGAGACACGAGTGGCCGAGCTGGACCGCTCGATCGACCGCCTCGAGGCAGAAATCCAGTCTGTCGAGACCGCCCTCGAGACGTTCGAACGGACGGAAACCGAGCTCGAAGCGATCCGCGATCACTTTCCTCGTGGGTGGAACGACGCCCCGCTCGACCGGGCCCGAACCACCGGCCGGGCGATCCGCGGGGGTGTTATCGTGCTGGAGTTCGAGACGGGGACCGGGACGGCCTGGTTCATCGACGACCACCATCTGGTGACGGCCGGCCACCTGGTCGATCCCGACCCGCCGCCGCATGGGTGGACGATCGATGGCGATCAGATCGACCTCGAACTGGTGGCCCGCGATCAGGACAACGCCCCGGACGTCGCCGTCCTGCGAACGGGAGCCACCGGAACGCCGCTTTCACGGGGATCCTCGACTGACCTCGACCCCGGTACGCCCGTCCTCCACGTGGGCCATCCGGCGGGCGGGGGCAATTGGGTGACGGCCCTCGGCCACTACCTGTATCGAAAGGAGCAGCGATTCGTGGGGATCGATCCGACGATGCTCCTCTATTCATCGGTTCCCGGGAGTCGGCGGATGAGCGGCGCCCCATTGGTGACGCTCGACGGCGCCGTGGTGGGGTCGACCGCCGGCACGGCGAACCGCGAGCCGCGACGCCCGGACGACGAGCCGCCAACCCCGGCCGAGCCGACCGTCGTCGACTACGAGATCCCGCCGAAGGTGTGGGGGACACACGTCCCGATCGAGACCGTCGTCGAACACTACGACACCTGGATTTGATGGCGTGAGCCGAACGCTCTAACCCCCGGCGCCCGATGCGGCGACTATGGGTTCGGTGATCCGGATCGGGACCTGTGGATACTCCTATTACGATCCCGGGCCGGGCTGGCAGGATGATTACGGGAGCAAGCTCCAGGCCTTCTCGGAGACCTTCGATCTCGTCGAGCTCAACCGCACGTTCTACGACCTCCCAATGGTTCGCACGGCGGAGCGCTGGCGTGACGAAGTCTTGGCCGATTTCGAATTCACCGTCAAGGCCTGGCAGGCGCTCACCCACCCGACGAGCTCGCCAACGTGGCGGAACACTGACGACTTCACCGAGGACCAGCGCGAGGGTTTTGGTTACTTACGACCGAACGATGCCATCAGGGACGCCTGGAACCAGACCCGGGAGATCGCCCAGACTCTCGACGCGGACATCGTCGTGATCCAGACGCCGCCGAGCTTCGATGCGACCGACGAGCACGAGTCGAACATGGACGAGCTGCTCTCATCGATCGATCGGGGCGGACTCGCGCTCGCCTGGGAACCCCGTGGGTCCTGGCTGGACCAACCTGAGCGGGTGGAAACGATCTGCGATGATTTGGACCTGATTCACGTAACCGACATCATGCGCCAGGATCCCATCTCCACGCACGACTTCGCCTACACCCGGCTCCACGGCCTGAACGAGGACCGCTACGATTACGACTACGACTATTCGTCGGATGAGCTCGAGACCGTAGCCGGAAAACTCGAAGCCCTGGCGGCCGATCACGACCGGGTCTACGGTCTATTCAACAACTACGAGATGTACGCCAACGCCGCCAAACTGTCGGACCGCCTCGCGTGATCGGTTATCGTAAGTCCGGTTTGGGGGACACCACGAGGGCGTAGTAGAGGATTATCCCGAGGACGCTGAGGAGGAACACCGTCCCTCCCCAGAGGAGCTTGTTTTCCCCGCGATCCTCTGCATCGAGGGCGACGAGGACCGAGGCGATTCCCCAAACGAGGAGGTAGGCGGCGAGGCCAGATTGGCTGACCATACCCGGCCGTCTGCGCCACAGACAAAAAGTCGGTCGCCCCTCACTCGAGCAGATGGCGCTCAAGGAAGGCCGTCTCCCGATCGACCACCGCCTCGAACGTCTTCCCTGTGTAGACGTCGAAATGTCCGACTGGATAGCGGACCCGCTCGACGTCGTCCAGACGGTTGATCAGTCGATCGACGGTCGTGCCGGTGATGATGTTGTCTTCCTCCGCCTCGACTACGAGGGTCGGGCACGCCACCTGCTCAGCGCTGGCGATCGGTCGATAGGCGAGCACGGTGAGCAGGATCCGGGCGGCACACCGGTTGTCCCAGTCGCCGCCGTTGATCGATTCGTAGCCTTCGAGCGTCCCCGGCCGGTTCAACGCCGCGAACTCGTCTGGTTCGCCGGCGATCGGCACGTAATGCGGGGACCGGAGGGTGAGCTTGCGAACGAGGTCTTTGGCCCCAGCGGCTACCGCCGAGCTGAGATAGTCGAACCCTCCAGCCCGGACGAGGTGGAGCACCGTCCGGATGCCGTCTGAAAACGGGACCTGGGCCACGAGGGCATCGACGTCGCCATCCCGGGCCGCGGCCGTGACGGTGTGGCCGCCGCTGAACGAACTCCCCCAGAGCGCCAACCGATCGCCGTCGACGTCGTCAAGTGATCGTGCGTGATCGACGGCCGCCATCCAGTCACGAACGTGCCCCTTGGGTGTGATCAGGTTCCGTGGCTCGCCCTCGCTCGCCCCGAACCGGCGGTAGTCGAACACTAGCGCGGCGAACCCCCGCTCGGCGAAGTGCTCGGCGAAGGCCGGCAGCCGCCAGTCGCGTTCACCGCCGAACCCGTGGGCCATCACAACGACCGGCGGATCATCGACGCCCTCGGATCGGTACAGCCAGGCCGCACACCGGGTCCCCCGACTGGTGAAATCGACGTCCCGTCTGGTCACGGTCATACCCCAAGCAGACGGGCGTTCGCCTTAGTCCTCACCCGCCAATAATTATTTTATTTGATAACTACCGCCGTATCTTTTTAAATACCCACTTAGTATGCAGGCCTTACTACGCCGATTTCGCCGGGGAGGAATCGGGAGACAACCATCGGAGCGGGCTTCACATGACATCACCATGACTTCGGGGACGGGGGACGAACGGGCCGTCAGTAGCGTTATTGGCGTCATCCTGATGGTCGCCATTACGGTTATCCTCGCGACGATCCTCGGCACGCTCGCCCTCGAGATGAACAAATACGCCGGCCAGTACGGCCCGAACGTCGCCCTCTCGGCCGAGATCGACCCCGGCGAGAACAACGTCACTATCATGCACAAGGGCGGTGACTCCCTCCACCGCATCCGCTCGAAGATCGTCGTCCGGAACAACTCGGAGGTGATGAAATACACTTCCGCCAAACCGGTCGCCTTCCAGGTGGGCGAGTACGCCGAGTTCAGCGTCAACTCGAGTGCCGTGGACGGCTGGGGTGGCAATGGGAACTGGTCACAATCGGGGACTTTCAACATCACCAAAGGGAACACCTATACCGTCCAAATCATCGACGTCGACTCAACGACGGTCGTCTACGAGTCCGAGGTCGAGGCCACGCCAAAGAATTGACGCCGCTCAGGCCAACGTGATCATCGCCGCTCCGATCACGACCAGCACCGCCCCCACGACGATCCCGCGCGTGATCCGCTCGAGGTCACCCAGCAGGAAGTAGGCGAAGACCGCCGTGTACAGCGCCGACACGCCGACCAGCGAGGTCGCGATCGCCACCGGGCCGATCTCGAGGGCGACGAAGAAAAGCAGCAGCGAACAGGCATTGAAGGCCCCGCTCCCGATGAACGCCCAACTCGCCCGTTTCGGCGGCACGAAGAGCTGCTCGGGATGGCGGGCCACGAGGAAGGCCGCCAGCGCCACGAAGCCCGCCGTCTCGTTCACGGCCACCCCATGGAGGGCGGTCGCCGGCGTCGTCGTCAACGCGAACCGCCGGATGACGTCGGCGAACGCCCACGCCCCGGCGGCCCCGAGCGAGAACAGCAGCTCCCACGACTGCCACCCCTCGATGTCGCCACCTCTCGACAGCGAGAGCACGACCAGCCCGATCACCAGGACGACGATCCCGACGCCCACCTGGAGGCCGATCGCCTCACCGAGCCAGAGAAACGCGAGCGCCGTCGCGAACAGCGGCCGCGCGCTCACGGCCGCGTTGTTCACACTCGCCCCCACCCGGTTGATCGCCGCGAACGACGATAACCTGCCGAGGGCCGTCCCGACCAGTCCTGCCGCGACGAAGACGCCAACCCCCACCGGGGTGAACGCGTCGAACAGCCCCGTGCCGTACTGGACGAACAGAAACGGCCAGTAGACCAGCACGGCGATCCCCGTGACGACGACCGTCACCTGGAGCGATGTCCCGCCCTCGGACAGCCCCCGCTTGGAGAGCACCATACTCATGCTCCAGAAGCCGGCCGCCACCAACGCGACCGTCGATGCCTCGAACGCCACGATAGAACCCGGATTTGGCCGTCGCTTAAGCCCGCCGAATCGCTATCGAACTCAGGCCAGCTGGATGTCGTCGATGTCGAAGTGCCGCTTGGCCAGCCGCCGGGCGACCTCGATGTTCCGCCCGCCCCGCCCGATGGCCGCTCCCTCGTCGCCGTCGGCCACGTCCGCGCGAGCGACGGTCGTCCCGTCCTCCTCGAGTTCGACGCCGTAGACGGCGGCCGGGGCGAGGGCGTTGGCCACAAACGCCTCCGGCGTGTCGGCGTCCTCGATCAACCGCACGTCGCTACCGAGGCGCTCCTCGATCCCCTTGACGGTCCGCCCGTCCGGGCCGATGGCAGTCCGCATCTCACCAACGGCGACGACGAACACGACGCGGTCGCCGTCCTCGTCGACGATGCAGTCGCGGGCGGTCGCGCCGGTCTCCTCCTCGAAGAGGGCGATGAAGCGGCGCTCCCGGTCGGAGAGCGTGATCCCCATCCGTCAGTCGGCCGTCGACCCGCCCGACTTCGACCGCATCCGCAAGTCGACGTCACCGGTGCCGAGCTTGATGGGCTTGCCGACGATCACGTTCTCCGTGACGCCGTTGAGGTCGTCGATCTCGCCGTGGACGGCCGCGTCGAGGAGGTGGTTAACCGTCACCTCGAAGGCCGCCCGGGCGAGGACGGACTCCTTGGACCCGGAGATGCCGTGGCGGCCGATCGACTCGATCGTCCCCTTGGTGGTCATGATGTCGGAGACGAGCATCAGGTGGCGGACGTTGACGTCATCGAGCCCCTGTTCTTCGAGGGTGTTCATCGTCTCCTCGATGATCGACTCGCGGGCCGCCTCCACCCCGAGCACAGAGTAGATCTCGTGGATGTTGTTGGTGGTCGTCCGGGTGGCGTCCACCCCATCGATGTCCATGACGGTCCCGAAATCGGAGCCCTCGGTGTAGAGGACGAACTCGTCCTCCTCGTCCTCGCGCTGCTCCTTGCGGATGACGACGCGCGAGATGTCATCGATGCCCTTGAAGACGATCTCGCGGAGCTGTTCGACGAGCTGGAGGAGGTCTCGGTAGGACGGCTCCTCGGGGCCGAACTCGATGACGCCCCCGTCGGTCACCGCGGCGACGCCGAGCTTGCCCTCGATCGTCTCGGCGATCTCCTCGGGGGAGAGCCCCCGCTCGTCGAGCGTCTGCTCGTTGAGGTCGATCCGGACGAGCATGTCGGCCACGTTGGTCGAGATGTCACCCAGCGCGAGGATGCGCGTCGCCTCGATCTTCCACACCACCTCGTGGGCCTTCTCCCGGTCGGTGGCGTGGTCGTCGTCGAGGTAGACCGTCATCATCGGTGTGTCAGGTTCCTTACGTGCATCGACCAATTCTATAAGGCGGGGTAAGCCCTGTGTAACGTCGATTTCGGCAACTCCGGCATAGTGGAAGGTGTTCATCGTGTTGTGGGTCACGACACCCTCGCCGGTAGTGAACGTCTCGAGCCCCTCGACCGAGAAGTCGTAAACGTATTCGTGATCGCTTGAGATCGCCTCGATGGATTCGATACGTTCCCAGACGACATCACCCTCTATCGCTTGTTCCAAGTCGTCGGTGAAGGGTACTCGAACGTCGGCTTGCTCATCGACGTCGTCGATGAATCTTTCCAAACGGGATCGACCGATCCGCTGTCGTTTCGTCGCTGCATTGACCTGACGGGTCGGTATTCCCGCTGCCCTCGCGGATTTAATAAGCGATTGGCCAAAACCGGGAATCTGATCAGTGGCGTCAGGCCCATCTGGATTCACAGCGGCTGCAAGCGCTTGGAGATCTCTCCCACGTTCACCTACCATGCCGATCGATCGTGCGAATCGGGGAACGTGTTTCTTTGGAACTCGGAGCGTCCGAGAATCTTCCTGGGAGCCGAATCGTGAGTATACACCAAACCTGGTCAGAAGTAGGCCGATACCAACGATAAGTGAATTAGATGTCGAACTGGCGCGAACCGAGTTCGACCCAATATTCCCGTCACCGCTAAAGTAACCTGCGAGGAGTCCCTTGACGAACTTATCTGATGCACCGAACGTAAATTCGGGAACCTTCTTCCCATCATCCGTCGTGCAGCTAACACGGAGGAACTCTGCGAGGACTTTGCCGTTTACCCGAATGTCGTAGCTCTCTGCGAATCCACTCGTGTTCTCGTATTCGTTTACCGATAGATCGAATCTGGAGGCAAACGAACGAATGCGATCTTGGAATTCAGGATCAATATTCGACAGTGATACGAAATACTCCGTGACTGATCCTTCGGCGAGCCACGCGCCGATGAAGAAGCCGGTCTCCTCGTCCAAGGGGAACCGTTCGGGGAGTCCGACAGTCCCTTGAACCGGATAGACTGCCCGATCATCCAGGTCTCCACGGTCGAGCGCCGCACGTTTGTTGCGAACCTGGTCTGCGCCTCCCGGGTGGTTGAGGACACCGCCATCAGTGAGGGTGGAGGTGAACCAGTAGTCTTCAGCCGAGAGGTACTCCCGGAGGTCAATGGAGTCCGTTCCAGCCGACACCGAGTACCTCCCGACAACGGGTAACCAGTCACCGGATTCGAGCTCCGAACCTTGAATCGGAGTGACTTCGTTATTTATTCTGGTGACGAACGAGTGATTCTTCGTCGCCCGGATGGACCGCCCGGATTCGAGGGTGATTTCCAATAGTTCGTCTGGCGTCTCGTGTCGGCTGATCTCCTCGACAGGTTTCCATCTAACCTTCTCGTCGGTTCCGAGTGAGAGGACCTCGATCCCGGACTGCGCAAGAGCGACCTCGTGTTCGCCCGCTTTGCGGATTTCACGGTCCTCCATCAGCGAGTCGATATACGGCCCGATATCGGTCAGCCGTGTTTCGCCATCCTCGCGGACCAATACCTCTTCGTCGGCGGGAAGCGACATCTGTGTGCCAGGTTCACCGATGCTCTGGGCGCTCACCGTTCCGACGGGATCGAGCGGGTCGACCCGCGACTCAAGATACCGGTGTTCGACGGCCGTCGCGATCTCGTCGGCCTGCTCGGGCGTGACGCCGTCGCGCGCCTCGACCGCGTCGTAGACCTGGTTCTTGAGCCGCGGGGGCAGCTCCGTGGCCTCGACGACCGCCTGGATGTCGTCGTCGATCTCAGTCATCGGAGGGCACCTCGCGTTGGGCCGCGTGTTCGCTGAGGTTGGTCGGCCGCGCCTTCTCGCCGATGAACTCGCGTTTCTCCTCCTCGGAGTCGAACTCCGCCTCGAGGATCCGGTCGGCGATCTTGTCGACGTCGATGTCGGATTCGTCGCCGGAGGAGACGTGGACGGGCGACGTGCCGTCCTCGCCGAACTCGAACTGGACGATGCGGTCGCCGGTGTCGCGGACGGTGCCGTCGTACTGCGTTTCGAGTTCCGAGAGGGCGTTGATCAGCCGGCGCTGGAGGTAGCCGGACTTCGACGTTCGCACGGCGGTATCGACCAGGCCTTCCCGACCACCCATGGCGTGGAAGAAGAACTCCTTGGGGGTGAGCCCCCCGGTGTAGGAGTTTTCGACGAAGCCGTGGGCGTCGGCGGAGAGGTCGCCCGGCTCGAAGTGGCTCAGGGTACGGTCCTCGTAGCCGCGGTTGATCCGCTCGCCGCGGACTGCCTGCTGGCCCACACACCCGGCCATCTGGGTGAGGTTGAGCATCGACCCCCGGGCGCCGGACTGGGCCATGACGACCGCGGGGTTGTCGTCGGCGAAGTGCTCCTCGGCGATGTCGCCGGCGGAGTCACGCGCCTTGCCGAGCGCCTGCATGATCCGCATCTCGAGCGTCTCGGTCACTGTCCGGCCGGGCAGGCTCTCGAGCTCGCCCGCCTCGTAGGTCTCGATGAGCTCCTCGACGCGCTCGTAGGCGTTGTCGATCGCCTCGTCGATCTGCTGTTTCGCTTCCGACGGGATGGACTCGTCGTCGATCCCGATCGAGAAGCCGAAGTGCATGATCGCCCGCATCGCGACCGCGCCGACCTCGTTGATGAAGATGCGCGAGCGGGTCTTGCCGTAGACCTTCGTGATCGTGTCGACGATCTCGCCGCCGAAGGCGCCGACGGCGTCCTCGTCGATCGTCCCGCCGGCGAGCTGGCCGTCGGCGATCTCGACGGTGTCGCCCGCCGACGAGGTGAACTCCATGTTGAGGTCGTCCGGGAGTAGCTCCGAGAAGATGGTCCGCCCGGTCCAGTAGTCGCGGCCCTCGTCGTCCTCGCCGTCGGGCTCGGGCAGCTCATCGACCCGCGTCGCCCGGAGCAGGTCGAGCGCCTGCGTCTCGTTGAACAGCGGGTTCTCGTGGGTGAGCAGGTAGGTCCCCGTGATGTGATCCTGGATGGCGCCGATGATGTTCTCGCCGAATCTGGGCGAGAGGATCTGCTCCTGGACGCGCATCAGCACGCGGGCCTCGGCGCGGGCCTCCTCGTTCTGGAGGGCGTGCATGTTCATCTCGTCGCCGTCGAAGTCGGCGTTGTATGGCGGGCACACGGTCGTGTTGAGTCGGAAGGTCTTGTACGGCATCACGACCACCTCGTGGGCCATGATGCTCATCCGGTGAAGCGACGGCTGGCGGTTGAACAGCACGATGTCGCCGTCGATGAGGTGACGGGAGACCTCCCACCCCGCCTCGACCTTCTCGGCGAGCTCCTCGCAGTTCTTCTCGGTCACCTTCAGTCGGCGGCCGTCGGAGCGCTTGACGTAGTTCGCCCCCGGATGGCCCTCGGGGCCGTTGGCGACGTAGCGCCGCGCCCGGGCGAGGTTTTGCTCGTTGACCCGCATGGTCTGGGTCATCTCCGTGGCGACCCGCTCGGGCACGCCCACCTCGTTGAGGCTCAGCGTCGGATCCGGGCTGATGACCGTCCGGGCGGAGAAGTTCACCCGCTTGCCCGACAGCGACCCCCGGAACCGGCCCTCCTTGCCCTTCAGCCGCTGGGAGAGCGTCTTGAGCGGCCGGCCGGAGCGGTGTCGGGCCGGCGGCGTCCCGGAGATCTCGTTGTCCATGAACGTCGTCACGTGGTACTGGAGGAGCTCCCAGAGATCCTCGATAATCAACTGCGGGGCGCCGGCCTCGCGGTTTTCCATGAACCGCTGGTTGATCCGGATGATGTCGACCAGCTTGTGGGTGAGGTCGTCCTCGGAGCGCTGGCCGTTGTCGAGGGTGATTGACGGCCGGGCCGTCACCGGCGGCACCGGCAGGACGGTCAGGATCATCCACTCCGGCCGCGATCGCTCGGCGTTGATGCCGAGCACCGCGATGTCCTCGTCCGGGATGTCCTCGAACCAGTCCCGGATATCGGAGGGCATCAGCTTGTTCATGTCCTCCTCGGTGAGGTCCACCGAGAGCGCCTTCTCGATCGCCTTGCGGTCCTCCTTCCGCGGGCGGAACTCGCCGGAGAGGATCTGGTTGACCCGTTCGAGGTCGATCCCGGTCTCCTCGGCGAGCTCGGAGGGGCTCGTCCCCTCGTCGTCCTCGTCCTCCTCGTCGGGCTGCATCGCCGCGGCGATCAGCTGGGCGTACTCGCTCGAGAGTACCTGCTGGACCTCGTAGTAGGTCGTCGGCTTCTCGTGGTTGATGTCGTACTGCCGCTCGCCGCAATAGGGGCAGTGGTCCTTCTTCCGCGCCGAGCGGATGGCGGCCTTCGTCACGTCGGTGAGGTCCTCGCCCAGTTCCCGAGTGCGGGTGAGCTGGTCGCGGTATTCGTCTTTCTCCTCCTCGGTGAGACACAGCCGCGAGCACTCCCGGCAAGTGCCGCGTAACAGGCGCCGGATCAATTTGGAGAAACCCACGTGGATGACGGGCGCGGCAAGCTCGATGTGGCCGAAGTGGCCGTTACACGAGCCCGAGCGCTGCCCGCAGGTCCGGCACTCCAAGCCCGGATCGATGACCCCGAGACGGGGGTCCATCAGCCCCATGTCGATGGGGAAGCCGTCGTCGTCGTAGGTGTCGGCCGTGATGACCTTCGTCGCCGACATCTCGCGGTACTCCTCGGGGTCCATCAGCCCGAAGCTGATCGCCCCGATCTCCTTGGGGGTAGCCATGGCGCTCATGTTAGACTGCGTCCTCCAGTTCGAGCCGCGGGGCGATGCCAAGCGCCTTCATCTCGTCGAGCAGGAGCTTGAACGCATAACTCATCTCGACGTCGTGCACGTCGGTCTCCTCGCCACAGTTGGGGCAATAGACCCGGCGCTGGTCGTAGTTCTCGACGGCGGTCATGCCACATTCGCCACACACCGGGATGAACTCCCGGTCGGACTCGTCCAACAGGCGCTCCTTGAGGGTGAGGGCGGCACCGTGCCCGATGAGCACGTCGCGCTCCATCTCCCCGACCCGGAGCCCGCCCTCGCGGGCCCGGCCCTCGGTGGGCTGGCGCGTCAGCACCTGCACCGGCCCCCGGGAGCGGGCGTGGATCTTGTTCGACACCATGTGGTAGAGCTTGTGGTAGAGGATGGTGCCCATGAAGATCTCCGCCTCGATCTTCTCGCCGGTGATCCCGGAGTACATCGTCTCCTTGCCCGAGGACTG
>Ga0207797_1002364_pt1 | contig 13101 bp, 10 predicted proteins | sample PRCRCaboRojoPR_6_FD_187275 | JGI IMG/M metagenome (GOLD analysis project Ga0207797, IMG submission 187275) | Marine sediment microbial community from Cabo Rojo, Puerto Rico - PR CR 10% Liquid 1 (SPAdes) | ecosystem: Environmental > Aquatic > Marine > Coastal > Sediment | place: Cabo Rojo, Puerto... | reverse complement strand
GGACCCGAGGGAAGAGGGACCCGGGGAGGACCCGAGGGAAGAGGGACCCGGGGAGGACCCGAGGGACGAGAGACCCGGGGAGGACCCGAGGGAAGAGGGACCCGGGGAGGACCCGAGGGAATGAAGACCGGAGGAGGGGCCCCGAGGGAAGGAAGACCGGAGGAGGGGCCCACAGGGACGACCCGTGCGCCTGGGTTAACGGGAGACGTCGACGACGGCCAGGTGTTCGTCGACAGTCAGCGTCAGGGCGGCGTCGTCGGCACCGATCGTGGTGACGACACGGAGCGGGTTCTCGACGACCGAGGTGGTCACCTGCGTCCGGACGAGGTCGAACAGGTCGTCGAGCGAGGGTGCGAGCACGTCGGTCTCCTGCGCGTACAGGAAGCCGATGACGGGCGCCAGGCCCATCACGCACAGCTCGACTGGAAGCCGCTTGGCGAACCGACAGGTCGCACACCGCAGTTCGCCCCAGGCCACGAAGGGCGTCCCGCAGGTCCGACAGGGCCGGGCGCGGTCGGCGTCGTGCTCGTCGCACACCGAGAGGCTGCCCCCGACGGCGCTCGCACACTCGGGGCAGACCCCCTGCATCATGGACGTCAGATCCAGCATACACCGGTAGAGTTCGGTCGCGAGCGCGTCGTCCGGCGTCCGGCCGACGAGGCCCGGCGGCGGGAACGGCGCGTTCAGGAGCGTTCCGTCCGGGGCCGCGTCGCCGAACAGCCCGGGACACTCGGTACAGCTGAAGCGGAGCCACTGATCCTCGTAGGTGACCGTCACGCCGGCCCCACACGCCGGGCAGTCCGTACTCACCTCGCCGGCGATCTCGGCGTCGTGGTCCCCCGTGATCGCGACGACCGTTCGCGCGATCCGCTTTCCCCCACCGCTCAGTCGGTACCCCTCGCCCGTCTTTCGGACGAAATGGGGGACGAGCTTCGAGAGGTGGTAGTTGAATCGACCGTTGTCGTCGACGTCGACGCGCCGCCGGAGTTCGGAGAACGACATCGTCGACGCGCTGTCGTCGACGTCGTCGTACTCGTGGGCGGCACCGGCCCGCCACAGGACCCGGACGATGTTCAGCCGCGTTTCGTCGCCCAGAATCGCGAACGCCTCCTCCGGCGACACGCCGTCCGACTCGACTTCGGGTGCCGACCGCGTCTCGTCCATACGGACTTCTACCACGTGTCGAGTAATAACTGAGTTGTCACGGACGGCCGGACGGAGCGGCGACCCGCAATCGCGGTCCCCGTGCCCAGCGGTCCGGGAGGACGAGTACCGGGCGAGCTCTTCGCCGCCCTCGACGCCGGCAACTGGAGCGGAAGGCAGGAGACCACTGTCGGCGAATCGCGAGGGCGACGGGGCATCGGTCCTGCAGTCTCGTCCGCCGGGTGCCGCCACTCAGCGGACGCCGTACCAGCCGTCGACGGCTTTGGCCTCGTGAGTCGGCACGCCCCGGCCGATGACGCTCGGCTCGGAGGTCCTGGATGACGCCGTAAGGAAGTTCGACCCCGACGTCGTTCCCGGCATTGAACCCGAGGTCCCGTGCTACCTCCCGGCAGTTGAACCGGTTTATTACTATCAGACATCGCGTGACGGGTCGATTCAGCTCTGCAACTGTGCTCCGGCACTGAAACTCGTGAGGTCGTCGATACGGTCTTCGAGTTCTTCGATCTCTCGTCGTAGGTCGTCTGTCCCGTCCTCCTCGCTCGCTGCCAGACGGTCTTTCAGCCCCTGAAGACGCGACTCTTTGACGTCCTCGTCGACCTCGGCTTTCCGGACGTATTCGCTCTCGTCGATATCGTAGACGGTTGACTCCGAGAGCTCCGTCACCTCTAGTGCCTCGTCGACCTTGCCCGAATCGACGCTCGTCACACGTTCCCGGTCGATCCCTTCGTCCTCCAACGCAGCCAGTACCTCCTCGTCGTCCTTGAGCGAGCGGTTGCGGCGTGACGTGCGCTGGACGGATCCGTACTGGCCGTGGACCGGTTGGTCGTGATGCAGTCTGTCGAGCAACACGTCAGCGACGTCCTGTCGGAATTCGTTAGCGTTTCGCTGGACGTCCGAGCACAACGTGTAGAGATTCACGAGTGCGTCCGTCTCCAGTTCGGAAAGAGCGGATACGTTGTGACGTTCGAGCGCGTCGACGAGAAGTAACGCGTCCGAATAGACGTCCACTCCATCAGGTTCGACGCGCTCGCTTTCGTCCGTCGCTGTCCTGTCACTCACCAGTTGCGTGGCAGTCGCGCCTTCTCTTTCAGAGATGGTTCCCGTCTGTTCGTCGATCTCGAAGCGAGGGTGAAGACTCAATACGGCCGGGTACGGAGCGGCATCCGGTGGCAGTCGGTTGAGGTCGAACCCACCGTCTGCCTCCTGAATCCGCCGGTAGAGGGTTTCGAACTGTTCGCGCTGAAGGGGGATTCGCTCCGCCGTTTCGGTGAACGTGACGACGACACAGTGCTCTTGGACATCTGTGATGCGGAATCGATCGTGAGAGAGTGGCGTGATAAGTTCGGCACCGTCGGAAAGACCGTCGAGTTCCTCGAACAACGTGTGCCAGCTAACGCTGAACGGCATGGATACGGGTATGCTGCCATCCAACAAAAGAGTCGGGACGCGCACCGGTTAGACGGAGCGAGCCGTATCCCTATATGTGACAACACCCGTATCTACCCACAGTGGACGAGTTGGTCGATTGGATCCGGAACCGCGAGTACTATCGAGACCAGATACGGTTCCAGCAGACGCTCTCTGCTCGTCGGCCCGAAATACAGCCCTGCGAGACAGCCCCCGAGGTGGCTGCACAGTTGGCTGACCGTAGTATCGAGGAACTGTACAGGCATCAGGTCGATGCAATCGAAACGGTGCGCGACGGGCAGAACGTCGTGCTGGCGACGCCGACAGCAAGCGGTAAGAGCCTCACCTACGTGATTCCCGCCCTCGAACGTGCACGCGACCACGACGGACGAACGCTGTACGTCGGCCCGCAGGTCGCGTTGATCAACGATCAGGAGGCGACGTTATCCGAGTTCGCGGAACCGTTCGAGGACGTGTCTGTCACCCAGTACACTGGTGCACTGTCCACGAGCGAGCGCCAGCACGCCCGCGACGACGATCCGTCGATCGTCCTGACGACACCCGATATGCTCCACTGTGGACTGCTCACCCACGCCGACGACCTTTGGCAGGCGTTTTTCGAGTCCCTCGAACTGGTGGTCGTTGACGAGGTTCACGAGTATCGCGGCGTCTTCGGAAGCCAGGTCGGTCTCGTCTGCCGCCGATTGGCACGGATCTGTGACCGTCTCAGTGCCGACCCTCAGTTCGTGTGCTGTTCCGCAACCATCGGAAACCCCCGTGAACACGCAGCGACAATTACCGGCCAACCGACTGACTCGTTCAATCTCGTCGATGAGGATACCAGTGAAACGGGTCCGACACACTGGCTGTTCTGGCAACCGCCGAAATACGACGAGGGCGACGGGCCAGTCGGGAGTGGGCAGCGTCGCTCTCACCACGGCGAGACCATGCGACTGTTCGTCGATCTCGTGGGGCGTGGATACCAGACAGTCGCGTTTACACGCGCCAGACAGACCGCAGAGCGATACGCGTCGATCAGTGGTGATACGCTCGCCGAACGTGGTGCCAACGACCTCGCCGACAGTGTGACGGCGTACCACGCCGGACTACGCGACGACCGACGTGCCGCCATCGAAACTGCACTCCACGCCGGCGATTGTCAGGGCGTCTGGAGTACGAACGCGCTGGAACTCGGTGTCGACATCGGGAGTCTCGACGCGGTCCTGCTGGATGGCTATCCGGGCACGCAGATGTCGACGTTCCAGCGGGCCGGTCGTGCCGGGCGCGGGACCGAACCGAGTCTCGTCGCGCTCGTCGCCAGCGAGGATCAACTCGACCAGTACGTCATCAACCATCCCAGCGAACTCTTCGAGGGGACACCCGAACGCGCCGTCGCGGACCCGTCGAACCCCCATCTCTTACGACTGCACACCCACGCCGCCGCCGTCGAACACCCGTTGACGACTGCAGACGAGACGTATTTCGGCCCGACGTTTCCCGATATCGTCGTTTTGCTCACGGATGAAGGGAAGCTGACCCGACGGCAGACGGCCCGTGGCCTCGAATGGCGACGAACGGCTAGCGGACGGACGGTGAACCCCTACGAACGAGGACTTCGAACCATCACCGAGCGTACTGTCGCCCTCCAAGTTCGAGGTCAGTCGGATGACCTCGGAGAATTACCGTTCGACGCTGCGCTCAGAGACGTTCACCCGGGCGCGATCTATCATCACCAGGGACAGACCTACGAGGTCCAGTCACTCGACCTGACCCGAGACGTTGCCTGGCTCACCCCGACGGGGAGCGATCACCAGACCCGCGTTCAGTACACGGAGTCGATGACGATCGAGGAAGACGTCGCCACCAAACCGCTGGCGACACGCGAGGACGTGACTGTTCACTTTGCGAACGTGACCCGGCGCAAGCAGGTCACAGGGTTCCAGCGACGGGACCACCGGACGGGCGAGGTGTTGAGCGAAGACACGCTTGACCTGCCCGAGACGACCCTCTCGACACGCGCGCTGTACCTGACGCTCCCACCGGGACTCGAAGGACTCCTGCAGACGATGTCCGGGTCGTTCGAGGGTGGGCTTCACGCTGCCCAGCACGCCCTCGTCGCCACGTTCCCACTCGTCATCCTCTGTGACCGCCGTGACGTGGGGAGTGTCTCGACAACGGACCACCCGCAGACGGAGACGAGCGCGCTGTTCATTTACGACGGGTACCGCGGCGGCGTGGGGCTGGCCCGCAACGGGTACGACGACATCGAGACACTCCTCCAACACACGTGGGAACTGCTCGCTGATTGCGGGTGTACGGACGGCTGTCCGGCCTGTATCCAGTCACCCCACTGTGGCCGAGCGAACGAACCCCTCGACAAACGCCTCGCGGTGACGCTCACGATGGCACTGGCTGACCCGAACCGACAGAGCGACAGTTCGACACCCAAATCGAATTTCACTCCCGCGTCGAAAGATGAGACGTGAACATCGACAAGAAGACAATCCGGAATCGGAGCACCGACGCAGTGTTCGAACGCGGGACAAACTACCACGATGAGGGACGGATTCGGCGACTCGACCGGTTCGGCGACCTCGTTACCGCGGCCGTCAGCGGATCGAATCTGTACGACGTGACCGTCGACTTCGGCGGCCGTGGCATCGACACACGGTGTACCTGTCCGTACGACGGTGGCGGTGACTGCAAACACGTCGTCGCAGTGCTACTGGATATCGCGGCCAATCCGCCACAGGACGAGGCCGAACGTGTCGAGGCAGTCCTCGACGACGTGTCGGCCGACGACTTGCGCGGGTTCGTCCGTGATACGCTCGCCGAGCACACGGAGTTGCGCGAGCAGTTTCTCGCACGCTTTGGCGACGACCACAAATCGGTCGACGAGTACCGCGAGGAGATCGCACAACTGTTCGAACAACACGCCGACCCAACCGTCTACGAGGCCATCGACTTCTCTCGGTTTTTCGAGATCGCCGATCAATACCGTGAGCGGAGCCGGTACCTGGCGGCTGCGACCGTCTACCGTGCGGTGTTCGAGGAGGTAGACGAGAAATCGAACTGGATCGACGGAGCCTACGACCACTACGCACAGACCATCCAGACCGCACTCGATGGCTACGCCGACTGCGTCCTCGCAACAGATCCGAGCCCCGAGGAATTCGACACGTACGCCGGCGTGCTGGAAGCGTGTGCATCGAGGGAGCCGCCGATCAACAGCGAACAGTTCTGGCGCGCACTCGATGACCTCGAAGACCGATACGAGCAGTAACATCCGAGAGTATCGACGGGACTGGATTTGAAGAGTTCGAAACGCTGTCCGGCCTTCGTCTACACGAGTGCTCGGAGGACGAATCCACCGCCGGCGAATACCTATTCGAGGACAGGAGCGAAGAAATCGGAAAACGGGAGCGCGAGACCGAGCGGAGAGTGAAACGAGCGGCCAGCGAGGACCTGACAGATCCGATCGAGCAAGCACGACAGGGCGACGAGATGGCCGTCTATCAGGTGCTCGGGGAGTATGAACGTCGTCTTTCCGACGAGTGGGCACAGGAAGATGGGGGAGACTACTGGGGCTTCCATCGCCATCCCGGGGATACACAGCCCTGGATCGACTCGATGAGTTACGGCTGGGGGATCGGCCATCCGAACCATCCGTTCGAGGAGATCATCGAGACGGTCGTGGATGGCGAGTACGAAATATGGGCCAGCACGGCCATCGAACACGCCATGCACGCAGATCAACACGCCGCGACGACACTCCTCGAAGACCTGTTTGCTGCGGACCTCGTCTCGGACCCCGCACAGCTGCTCCGGATCGTCGGCGCAATCGACCGCGGGTACTACCCTGATTCGAGCGACCTCTGGGACTGGGAGACGCTGTACCCCGAGTACCAGGCGGACGGCTTCGACTGGGACCCTGACGTTCGTGACCGACTTCGGGCTGTCGTTGTCGACTGTGGACTGGCCCGGCAGTTACCTGACGACTGGTCGTTTACCGATATCGTCCTATAACACGATAGAAACGACTGACACACCGGATCGATTCATCGGGGAGAAACGGTCTTATCCCAGTGGGAACCATCGCGTATTTCCACGTCTAGCGCTACGTTTTCGGTCACGGACTCGGTAGTAGGATACGGCAGATGGACGTCCCGACTCACGAAGAGATACGATCTCTCTGTACGGAACAGTCCTTCGAACGGGGACGCAACTACTATCGTCAAGATCGAGTTCAGCAACTGGAGATCGACGGCGGCGAAATCAGCGCAACCGTCCGGGGTTCCAACTATTACGACGTCGTCATCGACGTAGCGACTGATCCCATCCGCACCCGCTGTAGCTGCCCGTACGACTACGCGGGCGACTGCAAGCACATCGTCGCAGTCCTGTTGGCCGTCGACGACCGTGATACCGGGACGGCCAGCGACGGTGACGACGCAGACGGAGCGGTGTCGGAAGCTGTAGACATCGACGCCCTGGTCGAACAGACGGCCGCTGCGGACCTCCGAGCGTTTCTGCTCGAAGTCATCGCGGACGACCGTGACGTCCGTGACCGTTTCGTCGCGTTCACGGGCGAAGACACGGGAAAGACCGTATACGACTACAAACGAGAGATCGACCGGTTGTTCGAGGATGCGGCCGGCCGCCGGGGGATGGTCGAATACGACACGTATATCGACTTCTCACAGTACTACGACCTCGCGGAGACACATCGAGAGCGCGACCGAATCGATGCGGCGACGGACATCTACCGAGCGATTGCGGAGACGATCCGCGAGAACCTGAACCGGGTCGACGACAGCAGTGGTCATTACGGTCGTGAACTGGAGCGAACTATCGAGTCGTACGCGGAGACGGTCGCGGAACAGGACCTCGACCACGAACAAAAACAGCCGTACATCGAGCATCTCTGCGGGGAGTTCATCGAAGCCGACTACGGGTTCGCCAGTGACTACTACGACGACGCGCTGCGGACGCTCTGTACGACGATTGACGATCTCGAATACTGGCTGGAGTTGCTGGATTCCCGTGTGTCGGGTGTCGCTTTCGATACGGAGACATCGGGAGAGCGGACTCCCCCGGAGGACGAGTCAGCGACAGACGATACATCGGAGCGCCATCGTGAGCGAGCGGACGATATCCTCTACACCTCCGATTTCACTGACGGACCGCTTACCACCGACGATTTTACCGGTGGGACGCTCGATGTCGAACATCTGGGAGTCGGGACACTGAAACTGGAGTACTTCGTCGGTGACGCGTTCGAGGAACTTCGCGTGGACGACCCGACCACCATCGAGGAACACACTGTCGATGTCGAACCGACCGGGGCACGTGCCGACGAGGCGGAGATATCCTCGTCACTTCGCACACGGCGTGTTATCTCCACGTACGTCTACCTCCTCGAAGAGCTCGGTGAGGAAGAAGCACTTTCGGCGCTGTACGAGGAGGTCTATCTCGAAAGCTCCCGTTTCTGTAAGGAGCACACCAGGCGACTGAGAGACCGTGGGAACGTAGAGCGGGCAATCGAAGTCATCGAAGATGGCATCCATACCTTCGGCTCGACGCGCAATCTTCGCTGGCTCGCTGCCGACCTCTATGAAGGGCGGAACCCGGACAGATATCGTGCCACACTGAAACAATTGTTTCTCGACCACACGGAGTGGGCAGCCTACGACGACCTGAAAGACGTCTGTGACAACCAGGAGTGGCAATCGATCCACGAAGAGTTCGAACAGCATTTTGCGGACGACCGACAGCACCTCGTCGCCCTGTACGTCCACGATGGTGACCTCGAAAAAGCGTTTGCGGAACTGAAAGACAGTGACGACCTATCCGTACTGGAACGGTATCGAAGCCCAGTGGCAAGCGTCGACCCGATAGAGTACTTCGAACGTTACCGGGAACTGCTCGTCCCGTTTGCCGCCGGCGAGACCGGACGACGCCACTACCGAGAGATTGCCGACCACTTGGACGAGATGCAGGGACTCGTTCCCGAAGAACGATTCGAGGAGTTCGTCGGGGTTCTGAAGGACGAACACTCGAACCGACCAGCGTTTCTCGACGAGTTGGAGAAGGCTGGGTTTTGATTGCGGCCGCTGACGTGGTCGATCACACGAACGATACCCCGCACCTGCGGCTCTGCGACGAACGTTTACCCGTGATACCGGATACAGAACCCGATAGATGGTCGAGACCCGAGAGACAACTCCGATCCCGGCGACGATCCTACGAGACACGCGCGAACAACGTCCGTGGACCTTCGACGACTGTCCGGTCGAGACGCGCGACGTAACGCTTTCGACCGGTGACTACGCTGTGCTGACACACTGTTCTCACGACCCGGAAACAGACACGTATCACCCACAGTTCGCCGTCGAACGGAAGTCCGGACACGACTTTCTCACGACACTCACCTGGGAGCGAGAGCGATTCAAACGCGAGTTACAGCGGGCAGTCCAGTGGGCACAGCCCCTCCCGGTCGTCGTTGAGACGTCGTGGGAGACCCTTCTCGGTAATCACGGGTCTACGGCGTGGCGGGACGTTCATCCGAATCAGGTCACGGGTACGGTCGCAGCGTGGACCGACCACTACAACGTGGTATTCCATTTTACCGAGACTCGCCGACGAGCCGAACTGTGTGCGTTCCTCCTCCTCGTTCGTCACAGTCTGGTTCGACGGCTTGAACCGCGAGTCTAATGACGCCCCCCGATGTGAACACGTCGAGACGTGCTCGCTCGTTTCGCGCGCTGCGCGCGACTCGTCTGCTCGGATCGGGTCGTTGTCACTCGTCACCTCACTGCGTTCGGAGGACGAGTGCCGCCTCCCCGATTTGAACGGGGGACAGCTCGATCTTCAGTCGAGTGCTCTCCCAGTCTGAGCTAAGGCGGCGCAGTTTCGGTTGAGGGTCATCTCCCGATTAAGGGTTTCGAAACGTGACGGGTCGACGGACCGACACCGCCCGAAGAGGGCCGACCACCTCCGACACCCACCTGACAGTACTACTTCGGCGGTTGGGATCAGTCCGCCGGGATACCTGCATTCGAGGCCACTGACCGCCGGAACACGGCCGTTTCAGCAGGAATGATCGACGAGTGATAGTTCCGAACAGGATTTCCGCGTCGGGAGTCCCCCGTCCCAGCAGGCCGGATCAGCGGCAATAATCGATTCACTGCGCCGGCCTACAGCAAGACCTATCAGTGATCTGACGTTAACCGCCGACGTAGTACTATGACTGGAGCGCCGACGCGAACCGCCTCGCTCGTGGGACGCGACCTGCCACGGCTGTGACTCACAGTCGCCTGCGGGGCCCACGACCGACCGGCGTCGCTCGCGCTCGGCCGGCGATCGGCGGACGCGATACACACGTTCACGACTGCGGGGCACCCGACGATCGTCCGGAACGCGGGGCCGATCGAGGGCCCCGGGTCGAGTTCGCTCCGTCCGTCGTGGGCGAGCCCGTCGCCGTCCCACCGGACGAAGAGTCATACCCGGACGCGACGAGCACTGGGTCATGCGAGCGATCGACGTCCTGGACCGGCTGCGGGCACTCGACGGCGGGTGGGTCGACGAGGACGACACCGTGGACACCATCAAGGCCGGCGACCCGGCGACCGGGGTCGACGCCGTCGCCGTCGGGTGGATGAGCTACGGGCGGGCGCTCGAGCGCGCCGCCGAACTCGGCTGTAACGTCTTCGTCACCCACGAGCCCACCTACTTCGACCACTGGGACGACCCCGACCCGGACGACCGAGCGGCGTTCGCTCTCGAGGCGGCCGCCGCCAAGCGCCGCTGGATCGACGACCGGGGGATGGTCGTTCTCCGGTGTCACGACCTCTGGGACCGCTACCCGGGCCAGGGCGTCCCCGACTCGTGGGGCCGCCGGCTCGGCTTCGCCGGGCCCGACGACGTACCGGCGTCGGACGAGGGGTTCTTCCGCGTCTACGACCTCGAGGAGCGGTCGGCGCGGGCGGTCGCCACGCAGGTCGCCCGGAACGTCGCCTCGCTCGGTCAGGAGGCGGTCCAGCTCGTCGGCCCCGGCGACGCGCCGGTCTCGCGAGTCGTCGTCGGGACGGGCGCGATCACGCCCTACGAGCGGCTGGTCGACGAGTACGACGCCGACCTCGTCGTCTGCAGCGACGACGGGTTCACCTACTGGCGCGACGGCGCGCTCGCGATCGACACCGGCGTCCCGGCCGTCGTGGTGAACCACGCCACGAGCGAGTTGGCCGGGATCGCACGGCTGGCCGACCGCCTCGACGACGACCTCGACGTGCCCGTCCACTACATCGACCAGGCGTGCGCGTACGAGCTCGTCGAGGGGTGAGCCGGCACCACGGGCCCGATCCGACCCGACCCGACGAGGGCACCCTCTCCACGCGAGGAGCCTCCGCCCCCTCGACCGAACCGACCCTCCGACCGACGGAGTCGTCGACGGTGCGCGACTACCACCAGTACCGACGGGTCGATCGTCGCCTCTCGCGTCACGAACGTATCGAGTAGCTGCTCACGTGCCCTGAAGTCGACAGAAACGATACATTCGTCGAAAAATTATCCCTGACTGATGTGTCAGTGCGAGCTTTCATCGACGGACCCAGCGACGGACCCAGCACACGAACGTCGAACGGGGGCACGCGGACGGCAGACACGGAGACGCGGACATCCGACGCGGGCACACGCACGTCAGACAGGTCGCGACGACGCGTCCCGCGGTCGGCGGCCGCCACGGCGACGGTCCTCGGCCTCGGGCTGACCGTCGGGACGGGCACCGCCACGGCGACGCGCACGGGGGAACTCGTCGAGGCGATCGCCACCGAGTCGGGCCTGTCGAAAGCCGACGCCAGGCGTGCCCTCGACGGCTTCGTCGCCGTGACGACGAGGAGCCTGGCGAGCGGTGGACGGGTCGAGGTCGAGGGCCTCGGTCGCTTCGACGTGGCGTCCGTCCCACGGGCGAGGGGCGAGGGCTCCTGTCCCGACGGCCGCGACGACGGCGAGGGGAAGCCCGAGGCCGCCGCGAGGAACGAGGTCCGGTTCAAAGCCGGCGCCGAGCTCTCGAAGTCGGTGAACTGACCGGGGACGTCCGGCGTTCGAACCCTTCGACGTCGGGAGCTCGACGGGTCGCTCCGCTCGCCGTCTCGAGACGTGTCCCGCCCCGGTTCGAACACGCGACGACGGTCCTGCTGGGGCTCTCACCTCTGTGCGGGCTGTGACGCCCCTCTTCAGATCGGGCGGAGTGGCGTTTCACTGCCCACGGACTCGGTCGCTGCGCACTCTCGACGGTTCGCAGTAGAAGTGCCGCCTCCCCGATTTGAACGCGTCGAGACGTGCTCGCTCGTTTCACGCGCTGCGCGCGACTCGTCTGCTCAAATCGGATCGTTGCCACTCGTTTCCTCACTTCGTTCGGAAATCGAGTGCCGCCTCCCCGATTTGAACGGGGGACAGCTCGATCTTCAGTCGAGTGCTCTCCCAGTCTGAGCTAAGGCGGCGCGCACCAGGAGGGAGGCCGATAACCGGATTAACCGTTTCGGAACGACTCGACGACCTCGGCGACCGGACCCGACGCCTCCACCCGACGAAAGGCCGACGTCGCGTCGACTACGACACGTCCACGCGCTCGGAGAACGTCTCCTCGCCGCCGTCCCACCGCACGGTTGTCCGGATCGTCACCCGGCCGTCGTTGGCCTGGATCTTCGCGGCGCCGAAGTAGCCGACGTTCACGCGCTGGGTCCGGGTGACCGACTCGCCGGCGTCGACGGTCCCCAGGTCGGCCGTCCCCCGCCAGACCCGATCCCCGCCGGCGAACACCCGCGTCTCGACCGTGACGCCCGTCGCCCGCTCGTCGCCCTCGTTCGTGACCGTCGCCGTCACGTCCCGGCAGACGGCCCCACACTCGGTCACCTCGCCGACGACCAGCGAGAACCGCGGTCCGGTCGTCGTCTCGTCGGCTGCGTCCGAGCCGCCTCCGCCCGAGCCGTCGCCGTCGGCACCCCCACTCGCGGCTCCGTCGGTCCCGTCGTCGTCGGTCGACGCACCCCCCGACGCCGACCCCTCGGACGCGGCCCCCGCCGAGTCGGTCGCAGTTCCATCGCTCCCGGTCGCGTTCGCGTCCGGAGCCGGCGTCGCGGTCGAGGCCCCCGCGTCGTCGCTCGACGACGCTCCCGCGTCGGTCTGCGCGTCGGTCCCATCCCCGTCCCCAGCCGTGGCAGTGTCACCGTCGGCCGGCTGCCCCCCGGCGTCCGGCGTCGCGTCGTCGGTCGTCGACGCGGGGGGCCCGGCCTGTGGGGCGAGGAGCCCGGGTGCGACCGCCATCGCGACGACGGCGACCGCCACGAGGAGCGCGACGAACCCCAGGACGGTGACCACTGTCGAGCGGGCGCGACGCTCGCCGCCCGGAGGGCGCGGACGGTCCATGCCGCCCGTTCGTCGGCGAGGCGGAAAACTCCCGTGGCAACCGTTCCGGCCGGCGGGGAGGGACAGGACCGCGGCCGGTCGCTCCTCGACCCCCACGTCGACGTG
>Ga0207797_1002363_pt1 | contig 13102 bp, 11 predicted proteins | sample PRCRCaboRojoPR_6_FD_187275 | JGI IMG/M metagenome (GOLD analysis project Ga0207797, IMG submission 187275) | Marine sediment microbial community from Cabo Rojo, Puerto Rico - PR CR 10% Liquid 1 (SPAdes) | ecosystem: Environmental > Aquatic > Marine > Coastal > Sediment | place: Cabo Rojo, Puerto... | reverse complement strand
TGAACCGAACAAGTCTCTCGAGGCCCAGGGCCTGGTGCTCCACTTCGGTGCACCCGGGGGGGTGATTCCTCAGGTCGTGGAGGACGGGAAAGAGGAGTAGGGGGTATCCATCTAACCGGACGAAAATGGCCCCCGTAGACAGGTACGCACCAAGATTGTCCCCTGCCGAGTGGGGTTGCTATACCCCTGGCATGACTCGTCCGAACCGCCTCCAGGGACTACGCTCAAGCCTTCGGCTCCTCCTCGCAGAAGGAATGGCCGAAGAACCAATAGAGCACGCCCGACAGGTCGCCGAGGTTGCGGGTATCCTCCACGCTGCTTTTTTGACCTGAAGGAGCCGCCGCCACTCTCGTGGGGGGATCAGGGATCGAAATCCATGCCCCCGGTGTTTACGTGTCCGGTGATATGGACATGGTTATCGAGCGGTCCGGTAACGAGCCCGACCGTTTGAGCGAGGTTTTCGAGGGTCTTGGCTTTCGCCGAATGGGCCGCCACTGGAGACTGGATGACCTGTTCGTAGAGTTGGTGCCGGGCCCCGTTGCTGGGCCGGTCCAGGAGGTTCGCGTCGGCCGCTCAGAATTCAGGATTGTGGAGAAGGAGGTTCCACTTCGGGACCGTGTAGTGGGCTTCAAGCATTGGGAGTACACTGCCTACCGTGAACAGGCGATTGACATGCTGGCGGCGTTTGGTGATGAACTGGATGAATCGTGGCTGCTTCCCGAACTCCGTCAGGAAGATGCCCTTGACGCTCTCGAGGCCCTGGAAGGTCGGGAGGTGCACGCCCCGACCCACCTGGACGTGGAGGTCGCCCAGGTCACCCGGCGGCTGGCCCTGGACGCCGTCATCACCCCCGCCAGGGGCGCGGCGATGCTGGAGCTTCTTGCCGAGAGCCCTGTCCGGCGGACGCCCCTCTCCCCCCTTCTTCCCCGAATCTGGGCCCTGCGTGGGAACCTGACCGCCTACGACGGAGCCTACGTGGCCCTGGCCGAGGCCCTCCAGGCCCCCCTCCTCACCTTCGACCGGAAGATCCCCGAGGCGCCGGGACACCGGGCCCACGTCGTTCTTCCGACCTGACACTTCCGGACCGCCCCGGCCCCACTTTCGGGGAACGGAAGAGCTCACCCCTGTCGGCCCCCCGGCACCAGACGCCTACCTTTCCCTCCATAAGCAGAAAAGCGACCCCCGTTCGGAAGCGGCGTCTCGGAGGCCCCGAATCCGATGACCTCGGGGCCTCCACGCCCGCAGAGCGGATGGGCATGGTCTGGCTCCTGACCCTTCAGTCCTGGGCCTTCAAGGACGGACGTACGGATGAGCCCCGACTTTCTCGACATGTTGTCCGCGTTGTCCGACGCGAACGCTGACTTCCTGGTGGTGGGTGCCCACGCGCTCGCGGCCCACGGGGTTCCCCGGGCGACGGGCGACCTGGACCTGTGGATCCGCCCGACCCTGGACAATGCCCGTGCGGTTCACCGGGGCCTGGCCACCTTCGGGGCGCCGCTGGAGGATCTCGCCATCGAGGATCTCGAGGTCCCCGTCCTCGGCCGAGCCCACTTCATTCGGAACAAACGAGCGTCCGGGCGGCCACAGGACATCGCCGACGTCGCACGACTCGAGGCCCTGGGCGACGAGTCGTGAGTTTGCGGTGATGCTCGGCCGCCGAATGAGGCCCGCCGGGACGATCGCTAGAACCGATACGTGTAGCTGAGCTTCGTGCTGGCCCCCCGGGAGAGGGTCTCGAAGTCCCGGTCCAGCAGGTCCGGGCCCCGGTTCCGCCAGTTGTGGGTGTAGACCAGGTAGAGCTCGTTGCCCGGGTGGAGGATCCAGCGGAGTCTGGTGAAGAGGCCCACGATCTCCGATACGTCGTCGTACTGGACGTTTCCGGTGACGGAGGCCCAGGGGCTCATGTCCCAGCCGCTGGACAGGCGCACCAGGGTGGTCTGAAAGGAGCCCCGGGGCAGCTCCACCTGGTTTCGTTCCCACTCGCCCCGGAGACTCAGGCCCGGGTTCGGCCGCCAGGTGAGGCCCAACTCGTAACGCGTCCTGTCCCCGTCCCAGAAGCCCCCCGTAGACAGCCCGGCATCTCCCGACACCCGCCGTCGGCCGGCGGTGCGTCCTCGGATCGAGTACTCCCAGTTGGCGTAGCTCCCGGGCAGGATGTCGACTCCATCACTGATCTCGAAGGGGTTCTCCAGGAACTCGTACTGCCGGGTGGCCTGGATGCGGAGGTTGTCCCCGCTCTCGAAATCCACCCCGAAGAGATCCAGTCGCCACTGCTTCTCCTCGGCGACGCCCGACTCCAGGTCGGCCAGGTAGCGGTACTGGGCCGAAAACTCGAAGCGGCGAATCCAGTCGATGTCGGGGCGGGGTCGCCAGCCGATGTTGGGCTCCACCCTGCGGAATCCGTTGCGCCGCACGAAGCCCACGGCCGGGGAGTAGTCGTGGCCGAACTCCCGGTAGGAGAGATGGGCCCGGTACTCGTCGTTGGGAAAGTTCAGCCGAAAGCCCCGGGCCGTGAGATCGGAGAAGGAACGGTCCACCTCCGCGTCCGGGTTGGAGTTCCAGACGAAGAAGGCCTCGGCCTGAAAGTTGTACCGGCCGAAGAGGGTGGAGGTGAAGAAGTCCAGGTCCATGCCGGCGGTGTGCCGGTCCCGGAGCTTCTCGCCCACTTCACTGGCCCCGGTGGCCCGGCGGGTGTAGATGGCCCCGATGGACGACTGGGCCAGGAAGGAGCGCTTCACCCGAGCCACGGTGAAGTCCTCCACCGGAACGAGAAGTCCCTCCTCCCCCACGCGCTCTTCCCCGGTCCTGACCTGGATGAACCCCAGCTCGTAACGCCCGGCCTGCCCTCCGAGACGAGCGCCGTAGGTGATGGGAATCTGCTCGCCGCTCTCCAGGCCGATCCGACGGCTGAAGTAGGGAGAAGGTCCGCTCCTGGGGGAGAATGAGAAGACCCCCGAGCCCTCCAGGAAGAAGTCCCGCTTCTCCTGGAAGCGCAGGGGGAACCGGGTGAGGTTCACCCTTCGCTGGTCCACCTCCACCTCGGCGAAATCCGTGTTCAGGCTGACAGCGGCCCGGAGCCCGGGGGTGATGCTGTAGCCCAGATCCAGGCTCACCTCTCCGGGGTACGTGTTGGGGTCGGCGTTCTCCGGCACGTTCCGCCAGCTTCCCACCACCGAGGGGACGGCCTCCAGGCCGAGCCCCTGAGAGGGGTTCTCCAGACCTCGGAGGCGGCCGGCGTGAACCGGCCGGAAGAGGCCCTGGTTTCTGAGATAGCCGCGCCAGAGGATCTCCTCGTTCTTCCGTCGGATGGTCCGCTGGAAGTTGATGCCCCAGGTGTCCTGCTCCGGATCGAAATTCAGGGTCTTGAAGGGGATCCGTATCTCCGCCGACCACCCGTCCTCCAACCACTGCACCCGGGCCTCCCAGATCCCGTCCCAGGACTTGTTGATTCCCCGGTGCCCGCCGGCCCCGGTGATGAGACCGTCCCCCATGAGTCCGGCGGGGTTGATCTCGAAGAAGTAGCCGGTCCGGCCGTCCAGGAAAGTATCCAGGATCCACATGAACCGGTCGTCCGTTCCCAGACCCGCGTCCCGGCGCTTCTGGTAGGCCAGGATGCCGTCCGGGTCGTCGAAGATCATGGCCCCGATGTAGAGGTTGTCCTCATCGAAGGCGACGCGGACCTCCGTCCGCTCCGACGGGGTCCCTCCCTCCACCGGCTCCTGCTGGGTGAAGTCGGAGATGGCCTCGGCACGGGACCAGACCTTCTCGTCCAGGTAGCCGTCCAGCTCGAGTTCCTGATCCGAGGGAAGGCTCGTGGCCACCAGGTCCGAGCCGGCCCGGTTGTCGGGTGGGGAAGCGTCCCCTCCCGACCCGGACGTCTGGGCAGCGATGGGGGATGGGCCAACACAGAGGGTCAGGGCCAGGCCGGCTCCTGTCAGGAGGCGGCCCTTACGAATGCCGGGCATGGTTGGATCGGTCTTCCCTGCTGAGGTGGGACGGACGTTCCTGGTACGGCAAAGTCGGTGGGGAGTTCCGTTGCCGGGCCTGAACGGGGCGGGAGCGGCCCTGTCCACCCGCTGGGGGACGCAGAACACCCACAGTCGGATCGGCAGGGGCGCCAGGACGCAGACCGGGAGCGCGCTGACCTCCACCATGCAGCGACCTCAAGAATCGTAGGGGGACCCCTCCAGAAGCCCCTCCAGGAGCGGAGACTCGGATCCATTCTCCGTGCACAGGGCGAACCGGCTTTCACGGGATCCGTACATGGCCACCCCAGCGTACTCTCCGTCCCCGTTCAGGATGAAAAAGCGGACGTCGAAGCGCGGCAACCCGCGTTGATTCAGGAGGCGACTCTCCACTGTGTTGGCCTTGATCCGCCGGAGGGCCTCCATCCCGGCATCCTCAGGGTGCATGCCCTGGCGCAGGAACTCCACGATGAGGAAGGAGGAGAGGTTGAAGAGGTTGGCCTCGCCCCGGCCGGTGGACCCCGCGGCTCCCACCTCTCCATCCACGTACAACCCGGCCCCCAGGATGGGCGAATCTCCCACCCGTCCCGGGATCTTCCAGGCCAGCCCGCTGGTGGTGGTGACTCCGGAAATTTCTCCACTGGAGTTGATGGCGTTGCAATTCGTCGTTCCCCAGAAGGAGTCCCGGTCGATGAGGCCCTCCCGGACCATTTCCAGACCTGCTTCGTACCCCTTCCGGATCCTCTCCTCCGGGTCCAGGTAGTGTTCGGGATCGATCCTCCGCTTCCACTCCAGCCACCGTTCCCGGGACCGGGGCGTGCTCAGGTCATCCTCGATGGTGAACCCCAACTTCCGGGCAAAGTCCTGGGCCCCCTCCCCCACCAGGAGATGGTGATCCGTGTTCTCCATGACGGCCTTCGCAACCAGGGACGGGGTCCGGACACCTTCCAGGGCCCCTACTCCTCCGGCCTGTTTCCGGGGGCCATGCATGCAGCAGGCGTCCAGCTGCACCACGCCCTGGGCGTTGGGCAGGCCCCCGTATCCGATGCCCGACTCTTCCGGATCCAGCTCAGGAATGTTGACCCCGGCCATGAGAGCATCCAGGACGTCCTCGCCCTCCGTGATTCCCCGGAAGGCCCGTTCCACAGAGTTCTCCGTCCCCCCGTTCTTGTACCGGTATCCGCTGACGTCGGAAATCACCACCGGCCTCACGAACCGGGGCGACCGAACCCAGGGTGCGCCCTCCCCCAGGAAACCGGTTCCTTCCCGGGTGGAGCCCACTCCCTGGTGGAGAGAGGCCGAACCCGTCACCACGGCTCCTCCCAATGCCGCGGAGCGGGAAACGAACGTCCTGCGGGTGATCTCTCGACTCATGGGATAACTCCTTGTCCTGGTGGAAGTCTTCTCGGAGAACGAACTGGAGATGTGGCCATCAGGGCGGGGGCAGGCAAGGGGCAAGCCGTGCCCCAAGCGACCAGGCCACGAAGGCCCACCAGGACTTTCGTCTCCAGGTTTTTCTCTCTACTCTACCAGTCATCCCAGAATCAACTCGTGTCCGGCTCCCCCGGGAACGGTCCACCAGGAGGTGACGTCATGCCCAGGAACAGGTTCTCCCGTCGCGATTTCATGAAGGTCACAGGGGCCGGGACCGCTGGCTTCGTTCTGAAGGGGGGGCAGGAGGAGGCCCGGGGCGCCGAGCTTTCGGCCCCGTCAGGCCCGCCGCCCATGCCGGAACGTCCCCTGGGCCGGACCGGGCACAACGTCCGCATTTTCAGTCTCGGAGGTCAGGCCACCATCGAACAATCCGGTACCGATGCCGAGTCCGAGGCCATCATCAACCGGGCCATTGACCTGGGCGTCAACTACATCGACACGGCGGCGGCCTACGGCCGTGGCATCAGCCAGACCTACATCGGTCGGGTCATGGCCACCCGGCGGGACGAGGTCTTCCTGGCCACCAAGACCCACAACCGCAGCCGGGACGGCTCTCTCAGGCTTCTGGAGGAGAGCCTGGAGCTCCTGCAGACCGATCACCTGGACCTCTGGCAGCTCCACAACATCAGCCGCACCGAGCAACTGGACCGGATCTTCTCCGACGACGGGGCCATCCACGCCCTCCTCCAGGCCAGGGACGAGGGGATCGTGAAGAACCTGGGCATCACGGGCCACGCCAATCCGGACGTCCTCATGGACGGCCTCCGCCGCTTCGACTTCGACGCGATCCTCCTGGCCCTGAATCCGGCGGACCCCTATCACCGGCCCTTCATGGACGAGCTCCTGCCGGAAGCGAACCGTCGCCAGATGGGGATCATCGGCATGAAGATCCCGGCCCGGGGCAGGATCTTCCGGGAGGGCGGCCTGACCTCCATGAAGGAGGCCCTGGTCTGGACCCTGAGTCAGCCCATCAGCACCGTCATCGTGGGGTGCGACACCGTGGAGCAGCTGGAAGAGAACGTGGAGATCGCCGCCAACTTCCAGCCCCTGAATAGCGCACAGATGGCCGCCATCGAGGCCAAGGTATCGGACTACCCCCTGGAGGCGTCCTTCTTCAAGGAGGGGGCGGCCGGCTTCGGTCGACAGGACGGAGCCCCAGACGACCAGCAGATGGAGGACTGAGGCGGAGAAGGCCCCGCCTCCCGGCTCCCTCAGGGCCGGAAGTCCGGGTCCTCCTCCCAGATCTTCTTGAGGTCCTCGAACTCGGGCTTCTCCTTGAGGATCTCCCCCTCCGTGGTCCGGGCCACCTTGAAGGTGACGGGCCCCTTGGGCGTCTCCCGGACTTCGCTCTCCCGGACCAGCATCATCCGCTCCAGGGTGGAGAACCGCACGCCCAGGGTGCTGCTGTGGCGCAGGAGGAAGTCGATCAGACGGTCCCGGGCCTCCGGCTCCACCAACAGGCTCATCTCGGAGGCAGGACGTCCCTTCTTCCCCAGGACCGGCGTGACCCAACCGTCCAGAGCGCCCAGGGCCAGGGCTCTTTCCATGAGCCAGGCCGTCCGCTCTCCCGTCTGGTCGTCCACGTTGCAGCGGATCTCCACGACCCGGCCTGTCTCGTAGGGAAGGGGACGGGCACCGGGACCTTCCTCGTCTTCTCCAACCGCCGCTTCCATCAGGGCGATGCGGAACACGTTGGGAACGTCCCCCAGGTCCATGGTCCCGGAGCCTGAGCCCTGGGCCAGGAGGCGTCCGCCGGGCCATCCCGGCATGAACTCCGGCTCCAGGGCCCTGAGGATGGCCAGGCCCGTGGGGGTAGAGAGCTCCACGCTCTCCCGCCGGAGGGCGTCGGGCGGGGGATCCACGGGCATTCCCACGGCCAGGCGGGCAGAAGCGGGAGGAGGTACCGGGTAGGTTCCGTGCTCGATCCGGATCGTGCCCCGGCCCAGCTTCACCGGCGAGGCCAGCACCCGGTCCGGCCTCACGGTCTCCACGCAGAGGCCGGCCATGGCCACATCCACCACCGAGTCGATGGCCCCCACCTCGTGGAAGGCCACTTCCTCCAGGCTCACCCCGTGGGCGTCGGCCTCCGCTTCGGCCAGTAGGCGGAAGACCCGGAGGGCGAAGGCCCGAGCCGTCTCACCCAGATCCGAGGTCTCGATCTGGTGCACGAGAGCCGAGTAGGGATGATGGTGGTGATGGTGGTGATGGTGGTGCCCCCCTTCCTCCGCTCCCTCGGGAGAAACGACTTCCACGTGGGTGGCCATGGCTCCGGCCCGCTCCGAGGCGGTGATCTCCACCGTCACCTCCGCAGCGCCCAGGAGACGGGGTACGGCCCGGATTTCCTCGGCGTCCACCAGACCCGCATCCAGAAAGGCCGCCGTGAACATGTCGCCGGCGATTCCCGCCACACTCTCCAGGTAGAGGACGCGCTGAGTCATGGAGGATCAGTCTCCGTTGGGCGTTGGTTTCTCGGGGGACGATCGAGCCCCGGCGGCGGGGGTCGTCCCCACCAGCCTCACCACCCGGGCGGCGGCCATGCCGGCGGAAAACCCGTTGTCGATGTTCGAGACCGTGACACCGGGTGCGCAGGAGTTGAGCATGCCCAGGAGGGCGGCCAGCCCCTGAAAGCTGGCCCCATAGCCCACGCTGGTGGGGACGGCGAAGACCGGGGCGGAAACCAGCCCGCCCACCACGCTGGGAAGGGCTCCCTCCATTCCCGCCACCACAATGACAGCGGTGGCGCTTCGGAGGCGGGGAGCATGGTGGAGGATCCGGTGGAGCCCGGCCACCCCCACGTCAGCGATGCGATGCACGGGGACCCGCATGGCCAGACAGGTCTCCGCCGCCTCCTCCGCCACAGGAAGATCCGAGGTGCCGGCGCACACCACGGCCACGAAGGGGCGACCCGGTTCCGCCGCCAGCTCCTCCGGAGGGTGCACCAGACAGGTCCTGGCCCGGGCATTGAAGCGGGCGTCGGGGAAGCGAGCCTCCAGGGCCTTCACCTTTTCGCCGTCCAGGCGGGTGAGAAGGACGGGAACCCCGGGCTCCGCCAGCTCCTCGGCGATGTCCAGGGTCTCCTCCACCGTCTTGCCCTCACCGAAGACCACTTCGCCCATCCCCTGGCGAATCCACCGGTGGTGGTCCAGGGTGGCGAAGCCCAACTCCCCGGGACGGAGGGGACCCTCCTCGAGCTTCCCCACGGCTTCCTCCGCCGACACGTCACCTGCTGCCACAGCGTCCAGGAGAGCCCTGAGATCTTCCGGCGTCACGACACCCCTCCCCCGGTGCGGTAGCCCCCCAGGTCCAGGGTAACCCAACGGTATCCCCGAGAGCGGCCGGCGGCCTGGAGCTCCCGGCGGCAGGCCAGGACCTTCTCCATCTCGTCCGGGGCCACCTCCACCCGGAGGAACGGAGCGTTACCCTCGGCCCCACAGACCCGGACCCGGCAGGTGGAGATCCCGCTGTCCCGGAGGATCGCCTCCAGGGCTTCCACATCCTTCAGGCGCTCCGGGGTGACGGGCATCCCCGTCATGATCCGGGAGCTCAGGCACGGGCTGGCGGGTTTGTCGGCCAGCTCCAGGCCAGCCTCCTTCATGCTGAGGCGGATCTCAGCTTTTTCCATGCCCACCCCCGCCAGGGGAGCCAGGACTCCGGCCTCCGCAGCCGCCCGGTGCCCCGGCCGGTCGTCACTACGGTCCGAGGCGTTGTAGCCGTAGAGGAGCCAGTGCAGGCCTTTCTCGTCGGCCACTTCACGGGCGATGCGGAAGAGCTCTTCCTTGCAGTGATAGCATCGATCCCGGTCATTCCTGGCATACTCGGGAAGACCAAGTTCCCGACTCTCTCTCCAGTAATGGGGGATACCCAGGGACCGAGTGAAGGAAGCGGCGTCGGCCCGGTCCCTTTCCGGCGTGCTCGGGCTCGTGGTGGTGAGGGCCGCTACCCGGCCCCTGCCCGTAGACGAGGCCAGGTCGTGGGCGGCCCAGAGCAGGAAGGCGCTGTCCACCCCCCCGGAGAAGGCCACCAGGGCCCCTTCCCGGACACAGGGAAGAAGGGCTTCACGAAGGCGGTGGAGCTTCTTCCGGGCCGTCTCCGGGTCAGGAAGCTCGGAGGCGCCGCCGGATCCTCCCTCGCCGTCTCGCTCCCCGGGCTCCGGGACCGGGAAGAGGTGGGAATCCAGAATGGGTAATCGTTCAGCCATGCCGTTTCGTCGAGTGCTCAAGATGGAGATGAGGGAAACCTATCTCCTCTCAGGGTCCGGGGGGAAGCCGTCCCCCGAATGAGCTCCGCCAAAACACCCACGAGGGATTCCCGCATTCGTTCCCCCGCTGATGGAAACGTTGGGCGCCGTCCCTCCCAGGTGATAGGTTGTGTCCATGGACCCTGAGATCCTCCTCCTTGTTACGGCCGCTGTCTCCGTGGGCGTGCTGCACACCCTCCTGGGGCCGGACCACTACCTTCCCTTCGGCGCCATGGCCAGGGCCGGGGCCTGGTCCCGGAGGAAGACCCTGACGGTGACGGGGCTCTGCGGCGTGGGACACGTGGCGGGCTCCGTGGTCCTGGGTCTCATCGGGATCGCCTTCGGCCTGTCCCTGGCCGGACTGGAGAGCTTCGAGGCGTCCAGGGAATCCCTGGCGGCCTGGGGGCTCATACTCTTCGGGCTCCTCTACATGGCCTGGGGCCTGCGGAGGAAGGGACGGGGCCACAGGCACTCCCACCTTCACGCCCATGGCGACGGGACCCTGCACGCCCACGAACACGACCACACCGGGGCCCTGGCCCTGGTGACGGGAACCTTCGCCTTCGCCACGGTGGGCACCATGCTGGGGGCCGTGCTGGTGGGCTTCGAAGGCGTGGAGCGCCTTCTCTTCAAGGCTCTGGAGCCCCATGCCCACACGCTGGCTGGCCTCACCATCCTCCTCTGCGGGGTGGTCATCCAGTTCCTGGGAATCTGAGAAAGGACGAAGACATGGATCGCCGAGGCTTTCTCAAAGGTGCTGCCGCCAGCTTCGCCCTTCTCCCCCACGCCCGTCTGCACCACCTGGTCCGTCCCCGTACCCATGACCAAACGACGGTGGCCATCATCCGGACCGAGGAGCGGAAAGAGGGAGTCCGCCGGGCGCTGGCTCTCCTGGACCCCAGGGGGATGGCGGGAAGAGACGTGGTGCTGAAGCCCAACTTCAACACCGCCGATCCCGCTCCTGCCGGCACCCACAACGACACCCTCTCCCAACTGGTCACCGAGCTGAGGGAGCGGGATGCCCGGAGTCTGACCCTGGGGGAATCCAGCTTTCCTCCCACAAACCGGGTCATGGAGGACAAGGGCATCTTCGACCTGGCCAGCGAGCTGGGTTTTCAGGTAGTGAACTACGACGAGATCGAAGATGCGGACTGGATCCACTTCAAACCCCGGGGAACCCATTGGCCCGAGGGATTTCACCTTCCCCGGCACGTGGTGGATGCCGAATACAACGTGAGCACGTGCTGCCTGAAGACCCACCAGCACGGCGGTGTCTTCACCATGTCCATGAAGCTCTCCGTGGGCCTCACCCCCAAGCCCATCCGGCGAGGCATGCATCGATCGCCGCACATGCGTCGGATGATCGCCGAGTTGAACCAGGGATACACCCCCCACCTCATCGTCATGGACGGCATCCAGGCCTTCACCGACGGCGGCCCCTCCAGCGGGGAGCTGAAGACCGGGAATGTCATGGTGGCCGGCACGGACCGTGTGGCCATGGACGCTGTTGGCCTGGCCATTCTGAAGGACCTGGGATCCAATGACGCCATCATGGGCACGCCCATCTTCGCCCAGGAGCAGATGGCCCGGGGGGTGGAGGTGGGCCTGGGGGTCACGGCACCCGAGCAGATCCGACTGATCTCCGATGACGCCCCGGGCCGGGCCTACGCCGCAGTCCTGGAGGACATCCTCCTGCAGGGGTGAGTCGTGCGTCAGAGGTCCTGCAGCAATGCCAGGACCCGGGAGTGGGATTCATCCAGGGCCTCCAGGATCCTGGCCCTCTCCCGCAGGAGAGTGGTCAAGGCGAACCGATGGCGGTCTGTATCGGGGTCGTTGGCCTCGAGCATCTCCACAGCTCTGAGTCCAGGCAAGGCACCCTGCGTGACGGCGGGATCCGGGTGGTAGGGGCCCAGGAGAGTGTAGAGGACCCGGTGCAGGGGCCGGGCAATGGCCACAAGAGCCCGATCCACGGCCGGATCGTGGCTGGCAGGCAGAGAAGCTTCCAGGTCCTCGACGGCTTCCAGGAGCCTCTCCTGTTGACGGATGGCTTTCCCCAGATCCAGGTCACTGCCGGCGATCTCCTGGCGACGGGCAAGAAGAGACCCCAGGCGTTCCACCACGGAGCTCAGGTCCATCGGCAGGTTCGGCTCGGCCAGGAGCCGGGCCAGGGCGGCGGCGTAGAGATCAGCGTCCGTCTTGAGAACCTGGGCGTCCACCTTGTCCCGGGTGTCCTGGGGAGTGTGCCACCACCAGTATCCCCCGTCCTCCTGGAGCCGATAATGATTGAACTGCAGGAGAGGTAGCCCGACTCCGTTGAAGGACTGATCGGAATTCCGTCCGGGAGGGCGCGGGTCGACGGAATCGCCGACCTCCTCCGTGACCACGGACCGGGCCAGTCCGGCCAGGGACCCGGTGGCATTGGCTCCGAACCGCTTCGCCCCCATCTGGCCCAGTCCCTCGAAATTCACATAGGCCACGGCCCGGCGCCGCAGCTCGTCGAACCTGTGATCCACGAACCAGCGGGACCCGGCGTAGCGGCCGTTGCTGTGACCGGGCCACCAGGCCACCAGAAGCCCGCGCTTCAAGCGATCCTGGTGGCGGGAGAAGGCCCGGGCCAACTCCAGCATGGCCACGTTCGCGCCGCCGTTGTCGGTCCCACCATGGTGCCATGAATCCAGATGACCGCCGGCGAGGACAAAGGGACTTTCCGGTGTGGGACCCGGAATGTGAGCCACCGCCAGCCGGAGGGGCTTCCAGCCAGTCCGGGTTTCCGCGCTCATCCGGACCTGAACCGGACCCTCCTGGAGCATGGCCCGGAGACGAGCTCCATCGCTCCTCTTCACTTCAGCCACGGGAAGATCCGGAATGCGATGGTAGTTCCGTAGGGACGGGGCTCCCCAGACCGTCGTCGTCGTGAGCTCGTTCAGCCGGTCCTCCGGATTTACGAAGATGGCCCCATCCGCCCCGAGGCGGGAGATCTGGATCACGGGGCCAGGACGGGGAGTGCCTGTTACCAGAGCGATCATCCCCGTCAGGTCCGGGAGGTCGGGGAAATCCTCGGAACCTGGAGGCCCCCGGGCGTCCAGGACGAGGCGTTCGCCGGTGTCGGTGAGGAATGCCGGAAGGTCATCCAGCGAACCCAGGTCTACCAGCGGCCTCTGGAGATCCTCCACGCTACCGGAACCCGACACCGTGATGGCCTCCGGGGCGAAGTCCGTTCCCGGAACTTCGATCCGGGCAGATATGGGATCGCTGACATAGCCGAGGAAGCTATCCACCTCCACCCGGATCCCCTCCTCCTCCAGGGCACGGACCAGGTAGTCAATGGCTGCGTTCTCTCCCGGGTCCGGAGACAGAGATCTCCCGGGAGCGGCGTCTCCTGTCAGGTCGGAAGCCTGGGCCGGCTCCGGATCGAGGAAAGCGATTCGCATCCATGATGTCCTCCGTTCTTCCCATTCGGGGGAGG
>Ga0207797_1002362_pt1 | contig 13104 bp, 6 predicted proteins | sample PRCRCaboRojoPR_6_FD_187275 | JGI IMG/M metagenome (GOLD analysis project Ga0207797, IMG submission 187275) | Marine sediment microbial community from Cabo Rojo, Puerto Rico - PR CR 10% Liquid 1 (SPAdes) | ecosystem: Environmental > Aquatic > Marine > Coastal > Sediment | place: Cabo Rojo, Puerto... | reverse complement strand
GGGGCACGCGACTCCGGGCACCGGTCTGTAGGTGGGATCGATCGGGGGGCCACGCAGGCTCGAGCGACGAGTCCCCCGTCGGGACGTGAGCGGAACAACCGGGTCCGGGGTGGCGCGCCCGCGTCGGAGCCGGCTGGGGAGGCTCGAGGGCTGCGGTCGCAGTGCGGTGCGGTGCGATGCGGTGTGGTGTGGTGCGGTGTGGTGCTATACGGTGCGGTCCGCTCGGCGTCGTCGGCGCGAGGGCCGTCCGCACCGGTCGTCGGGGCCCCTCGATCCCGGTCGTTCGAGTCCCGGTCGATCGGTTCAGTTCGCCTCGAGGATCCAGACCTCGGTCTGCTGGTCGGTGAGGAACCGGGCGCCGTCGGCGGTCACCTGGACCATCTCCTCCAGGGAGATGCTGCCGTAGTCGGTCTGGATCCCCAGCTCCAGCGTGTACACCTCGCCCTCGTGGACCTCGCCGTACGGCGCGTCGCCGTAGCGGTCCCACCGCGGTCCCAGATACGACCCCCCGTCGTGGACGTACCGGCCCACCTGGTGGCCGAGCCCGTGCTGGTACTCCGGCCAGCCGCGGTCGGTGAGGTACTCCCGGGCGGCGGCGTCGACCTCGTACCCCTGGACGCCGGGTTCGAGGGCGTCGAACCCGGCCTGGATCGCGTCCCGGGCGTCCGCGAAGTCCGACTGGAGCCCCTCGGGGACCCCCGTCTCCCCCGCCGGCTGGTGGTAGTAGACCCGCTGCATGTCCGACGCGTAGCCGTCCTGCAGGACGCCGAAGTCGATCCGCATCACCTCGCCGGGCGGGATCGTGACGTCGCCTGGCTTGGCGTGGCCGTACTCGCCCTCGACGCCGGCGGTGACCGCCGGGCAGGTCTCGGGGTCCCAGGACGTCTCGAGCCCGCGCTCCGCCACCTGCTCGTGGACGAACGCGGCGGTGTCGGCCTCGGTCCAGTCGGGCCGCCACGCGGTCCGGACCGTCCGGAGGATCTCCTGGGCGACGTCGACGGACGCCTGGATGCGCTCGAGTTCGGTGGCGGACTTGCTCCCGCGGACGCGGCTGACGACCGGCTCGGCGCTGACCAGCTCCACGTCCCGGTCGGACTCGTCGAGGTACGCCTCCAGCTCGCGGTAGAGCCCGTACGAGAGGCCGTCGGCGGTCGGGTTCGACCGCGAGTAGTTGAGCCCGATCCGGTCGGGCGCGACGTCGTCGAGCACCTCGAGGAAGACGTCCTTCAGCGACTCCTCGTAGGGGAAGACCTCGTGGACGCCGTGCGCGCGGACGTTGTCGGCGTCGTGGGTCTCCGTGATCGCGATCTTCCGGCCCGACGCGGTGAGCAGGACCATCCCCGGCCAGACGAACCCCTCGCCGAGGACGAGCGGGAGACACGGCTCCCCGAGGTTGTGCGTCTCCCGGGCGAACGTGAGCCAGGCGTCGAACTCCGCCGACTGGAGGGCCTCGACGGCCTGGTCGGTCTTCTCGTGGACGATCGAACTGTCTGCCATGGGCTCCATACAGACAGCCGACGAATAAACGTTGCCAAGGGGGCACTCGAGTCCGGCGGGATCGACGGACCCGCTCCGGTTGGGTGTTCGAACCGACCGGGGACCCGGACCCCGAAACGGTCGGATCCGTGGCTTCGTGGCGATCCGTTCCGGGACGTCGCGGCGATCGGCGGCGGGACGCGAACGACCGGTGCGGACGACCCTCGTGTCGACGACGCCGAGTGGAGCCCACCGCACACCACCGCACCGCACGGCACCGCGACCGCCCCCGACTCCTACTTCGCGAGCAAACCCCCGTCGACGTAGAGTTCGACGCCGTTGACGTAGGAGGCGAGGTCGCTCCCCAGGAAGAGGGCCGCCTTCGCGACGTCCTCCAGGGTCCCGAACCGGCCCTGCGGGACCACGTCCGGGGACGGTCCGTGCGCCGCGTCGCCGGACACGTCGTCGGGATCCGCGCCCATCGGGCGCTGCATGTACCCGGGGTGGATCGAGTTGACCCGGATCCCGTCGGCACCGTAGCCGACGGCGGCGTTCTTCGTCAGGACCGTCACCCCGCCTTTCGCCGCGTGGTAGGCGGCGCTGTCGCCGGCGCCGCCGCGGACGCCGTAGATGGACGAGACGTTGACGACGCTCCCGCCGCCGGTGTCGGCCATCAGCGGGATGGCGTGTTTCATGCCGAGCCAGACGCCCCGCAGGTCGACGTCGATCACCTGCTGCCAGCCGTCGACCGACTCCTCGGTGACGGCCTCCGTCCGGATGACGCCGGCGTTGTTCACCAGGACGTCGAGCCGGCCGTAGTCGGCCTCGACCGTCTCCACGAGCGACGCCCACTGGGACTCGTCCGAGACGTCGTGGGAGACGTAGACGGCGTCGCCGCCGTCGTCCCTGATCCCCTCGGCGACGGCGCGCCCGTGCTCGTCGTCGACGTCCGTGAGGACGACCTGTGCACCCTGCTCGGCGAAGAGTTCGGCCTCGACGCGGCCCTGTCCGCCGGCGGCACCCGTGACGACTGCGACCTCGTCGGTCAGGAGGTTCATCGGTACCGCCCGGTTCGTCGACGGGGGTCAAATACGACCCGGTTCCGCGATCCGACGCCGGGCGGCGAGCCCTCGTCGACCCGATGGAGCAGCCGTCGACCCGGAGCGGTCGGCCGAACGGCGACCGGAACAGTGATGCCCGGCCTGCGAGAAGCGGGAGCCATGTCCGAACTGCTAGCCGACAGGACCGCAGTCGTGACCGGCGCGGCCAGCGGGAACGGGCGGGCGATCGCGCGGACGTTCGCCGAGCACGGGGCGGACGTCGTCGTCGCCGACGTCCGGGAGGAGCCCCGGGAGGCCGGTCGGCCGACCCACGAGGCGATCGAGGCGGAGACCGACCGGAGCGCGACGTTCGTCGACTGTGACGTCACCTCCCTCGCGGACCTGCGGGACGCCGTCGCGGCCGCCGACGACTTCGGCGGGCTCGACGTCATGGTGAACAACGCCGGGATCCTGAAGATGGGCGACGTCACCGAGATCACGGAGGCGGAGTACGACGCCGTGATGGACGTGAACGCGAAGGGTGTCTTCCTCGGCTGCAAGGCCGCCGCGGAGCGGCTGCTCGAGGGCGACGGTGGAAGCATCCTCAACGTCTCGAGCACGGCCGGGATGGTCGGCATCGCGGGCAACAGCGTCTACTGCGCGTCGAAAGGGGCAGTCCGTCTGCTCACGTACTCGCTGGCGGCCGAGCTCGGCCCCGACGTGCGGGTCAACGCGATCCACCCGGGGACGACCGAGACGCAGATGGTGACAGAGGACGTCGAGATCGTCGGGACCGAACGCGGGGACGAACAGGAGACGGAGATCCCCCTCCGGCGGTTCGGGAAGCCCGGAGACGTGGCGAACGCGGCGGTCTACCTCGCGAGCGACCTCGCGGACTACGTGACCGGCGAGTCGCTCGTCGTCGACGGCGGGATCCTCCAGGGCCTGAGCTGAGCGGGTCGAATCAGGTCCACCCCGGACCCGCGTCGGCCGACGGGCGACGCCCTGGAGCGCCGACCGGCCCGGGTCCCCCGACCCTCGTCGCGAGCGGGACCCGGCTGGCACGCGGCAAACGACGACCTGGACGGCCTGGGCGGCCTGGGCGGCCGAACGGTTCGACGACGAGAAACGCCTCGGCCGGACAGTCGGGGCCGTCGGCCCGGTCGTTCGAAGCCGACGTACGGCCGGTCGCGCCGCCGATCCGTCGGGAGGAGACGCGACCGGCGCACGAGTATGGGTGACATTCCCATAGTCGAACGCGGTCGGTGGTCCCGAGCCCGGGCTCGGCGGAGCCGCTGTGTGACTCGATGACACGGACGGGCGGGCGACGGCAACCCCCGACGCGTTCGGTGGCGGCCGAACCGACCGGGTGCCGGCAGGTGGTTTCTCGATAGCGAACGGTCGTCGGTAACGAGGCACACGGCCTCCAGGTGTGCCGCTGTGGGCCCCCGCCCCCGAGGGACGCCCAGGAATCGCCGGTCGACGCCGACCGCGACCGTCCCGTCGCTGACCGGCCGGCGTGGACGGAGCGGGCGCCGTCGGGCGTCTACGGGTCGGATTCGGGCCGAGCGTCGGCCGCGGCGGTGCGCCCGCCCTCGCCGCGAACCAGTAGTGCGTCGACCCGGCTCCGGCCGGGCGCGCCGTCGATTACATTACTACGATTGTAATTAATCTCGTCCGGGCTCGGCCTCGAGGCGAGGGGAGGGGCGCGTGCTCCCGTTACGATGCTATGGTTGTTCTTCCCACGGTTCGACCAGGTCGAACGCGACGGCGTCCGGACGGCACGACCGGCTGCTCGAACACCGTCGCGAGACGACGCCCCGTGGCGCGAGGCGCGGCACGACTCCCACGCAGTCGGTCGGTCGAACCCGTCGAGCGGGCGAGACTGACGGTCTCCGCCCCGCGAGACCGGTCGACGAACCGCGACCATCGGGGCGACCCGCCGGCGTCCGACGCCGCCGACGGTCCCCCGGAGCAAGCCGTCCGGTCCGCCGGGAGCGCGAACCCGCCGGACGTGCCGTTCACCTCTGCGAAACGTTCCCGTAACACGTACGGATACAGCGCGGACCGTCCGCACCGGAACACGCCGAGCGATCCGAGCGCTGTGACGGACGCACGCGACTCGGACGGGACGCTCCCCGGGAAAAGTTCGTTTCCAAATGTCGAACGAAGTCGGCGAGCGGTCGCCTGCCGTACCGATACCTCACGATCGGCCCTCACAGTCCCGGTCGGGCGTCGGGTGCCGTCGGGGAACGCGCCGCACCGCCGGTCGACCGTCCCGCGGACCGGACAGGAACTAGCGGGGATGACGACCGTCGGGGAGGGGTGACGACCGCCACGGAAGCCGGGTCGAGGTCGAGACCGGCGGCGCCGGTGTGCTACTCGTGGTCCCGGAGGTGCGTCCCGAAGAAGTCGGCGACGCGCCCGAGCGCGTCGCGCCACGTCGCCGGCTGCTCGAACATGTGCTCCTCGTCGGGGTAGTAGACGGCGTCGAAGTCCACGCCGGCGTCGACACAGTCCGCGATCAGCTCCTCTAACTCCCCGACGGTGACGTTCTTGTCCGTCGACCCGTGCAGCGAGAGCAGCGGCGTGTCGAGGTCGTCGACGTACTCGCTCGGGGAGGCGCGATCGTAGCGCGCCTGCACCTCGGGGTCGTCACTGTCCGGCGGGCCGCCGAACCGGTTGTGGAACCAGCTCGGCTCGCCGGCGCCCCAGTGGGTCGGCCCCAGGTCGACTGCCCACTCCTCCCACGTGCGCCAGTTCCAGATGCCGGCGACGTTGACGGCGCAGTCGTACGCGTCGGTCATCGTCGCGAGGGCGTTCGCCAGGAACCCCCCGTAGCTGCGCCCCCACATCCCGACGGCGTCGCTCGTCTCCGGTCGCCCCCGGAGGTAGTCGGCGGCGGCCACGCAGTCGTCGACCTCCACGACCCCCACGTTCCGGTGGATCGCCTGCTCGAAGTCGTCGCCGTAGCCGACGCCCGACCGGAAGTTCAACTCGAGGACGGCGTACCCCTCGCTGACGAAATACTGGTCGAACAGGTGGAAGTAGCCGTACGTGCGCCCGTGGTGGAACCCCCGTCGCATCTGCGAGATCGGCCCGCCGTGACAGAGGACGACCGAGGGGACCTCGTCGCCGGCCGACGCACCCGGCGGGACGTAGAGGTAGCCGTAGACCGTCGCGCCGTCGGACGCCTCGAACGAGACCGGCTCCGGCTCGGGGAGTTCGTCGAACCGTTCGGGCGCGGGGTGGCTCGCGGTCACCCGGGCCATCCCGCCCGTCTCGAGGCTCGCCACGTGGACGTCCGTCGGCGAGAAGCGTCCCGAGCGGAGGCAGGCGACCCGGTCGCCGTCGGCCCCCCACGTCGGGCCGATCGCGTTCCCGCGCACCTCGTCGAACCGCGTCCGGTCGGCGACGGCGCCGTCCCCGAGCGTGGCGACCTCGAGGTGGCGCTCGCCGGGGTCGACCTCGTTGGTCACGTACGCCAGCCGGTCGCCGTCGGGGGACCAGTCGGGCACGTCGCCGGCGTCGCCGCGGGCCTCGAACTCGCCGCCGGTGACCTGGACGACGCCCTCGCCCTCGAGTCCGGGACGCGCGGGCGCACCCTCGTCCTCCAGGACGGCCCGGCGCCGGTCGACGTCGATCGCGTAGACGTGCCGGTAGCCCGTCCGCGCCGACACCACCGCCAGCCGCCCCGACTCGTGGCCCACGGGGGAGTGCGGGAGGAGGAGCCCGTCGACGGACTCCGAGGCGACGGCGACGCCCTCGGCGTCGTCGGCGGTCGAGCCCGCGTCGCTCCCGTCGGCAGTCGCGTCTTCGCCGGCCCCGCTGGCGCCCGCGTCCTCGCCGGCCCCGCTGGCGCCCGGGTCTTCGCCGAGCCGGACCGACCGGTAGACCCGGCGGGCCCCGTCCGCGGAGTCCTCGGCGTAGACGAGGTGGTCGGGCCCCACCCAGGCGAAGTCCGCGCGCAGACAGTCGTCGGCGGGCGCGGGCGTCGTCGCCCAGGCGAGTTCGTCCGTCCGTGTGTCGACGGCCGCGACGCCGAGCGTCTCGTCGTCGGTCTCGACGACCATCGCGACGTACCGGCCGTCCGGACTCCACGCGAGCGGCGTCGGGCCGAAGAGGTCGGCCGGCCGGACCGGCGCGTCGAGGGGGACGGCGCGGAGTTCGCCGTCGAGCCCGTGGATCCAGAGCGTGCGGTCTCGGAGGTAGGCGACGCGGTCGCCGTCCGGGTGCCAGGCGGGCGAGCCGTGGGCGTCGGCCGCGCTGGCGAACGTGGTCGGCTCCCCGTCCGTGACGTCGACGCGGTAGAGGTCGCCGTCGGCGACCACGAGCGCCTCGTCGGGGTGGCCGGGGCGCCACTCGAACGACGCGACCGACGGCAGGTCCGGGAGGGTCTCCGGGGCGAACGAGCCGTCGCGCAGCGAGACGGCCGTCCCCTCGACCGCACCGACCGACTGCGCGGCGAACGCCGTGTCGCCGTCGGCGAAGCGCAGGAACCCCACGCGGGTCCCGTCCGCGTTCCAGGCGGGGTCGGAGATCTGTACGAGATCCAGCGTATCGTCTACCGAGAGGTCGAACGCAGACACGGCTGACCGTATCCGGGTAGTGGCAAAAAGGTTGTGACGGGGCGCGCGAGCCGCGAACGCCGGTCCGACGAGGGCCGCCCTCGGGCGCGGTCGATCGGGCAGTTACTCGGGTGCGGTCGACCAGAGGGTTACCCGGGAGCCGTCGACCGGGCGGTTACCCGTCGAGCGAGACGTTGTTGTAGCCGGTGACGATCCGCGGGTTCTCGGTCGGGACGGGGTGGACCTGGAAGTCCTGGACCGCGTCCTTCCGGGCCCACGTCTCCTTCAGGTTCCAGCCGGGCAGCTGGACGCGCTGGGAGATGACCTCCTTCTGGATCTCGATGTAGAGCTCGCGGCGGCGCTCGCGGTCGGTCGTCCGCCGGGACTCCTCGATCATCTGCATCACCTCGTCGTCGCTCCAGTAGTGGCCGTGGTTCGAGCCCGCGCCGGACTCGTGGTACATGCTGTACATCTGGTAGTCCGGGTCCGGCGTGACCGACCAGCCCAGCGCGTACATCTGGTAGTCGTCCTCGTTGCCGCTGGCGAACGTCTCGAGGTAGGTGCCCCAGTCGAGCCGCTGGACCTCGGCGTCGTAGCCGGCCTCCTTGATCCCGTTCGCGACGGTCACACAGAGGTTCTCGCGGACGTCGTCGGGCGGGCTGAGCAGCGTGCACGTCCAGTCGCTCGGGACGTTCGCGTCGTCCAACAGCGTCTTCGCCTGATCGATGTCCTTGCCGACGGCCATCGACTCGAACTCCTCGATCGGCATGTCCCACGCCTGTGCCGTCGGGATCGGGATGGGCTGGTACTGCCGGACGCCCGCCGGCGCGACGAACTTCTCGACGAACTGGTCCATGTCGAACGTCCGGTCGATCGCCTCGCGGACCTGCGGCTTCGTCGTCTCGCCCTCGTTTAAGTTGAACGTCAGGTACCGGTAGCTGAGCGCGGGCGTCTCGTGGACCTGCGCGTTGCCCATCGACTCGACGGTGGAGTAGAGCTTCGGCGGGATCCCCTGCATGAGGTGGATGTCGCCGGACTTGAACTCCGTGATGCGGGTCGTCGGCTCCGGGATCGGGATCCACTCGATGCGGTCGACGTTCGGGTCCTTCTCGCCCCAGTAGTCGTCCCACTTCTCGAGGTGCGTGTACTGGTTCTCCCGCCACTCGACGAACCGGAACGGGCCGGAGCCGACCGGGCTCGTCGTGTTGAACGCCTCGGGGTCCTCCTCGCGGACCGACTTGGGGACGACGCCCATCTGCGCGAGGCCGCTGGCGAACGCCGCGTACGAGTAGTCGAGGTCGAACTGGACGGTCGTCTCGTCGATCGTCTCGATCGAGTCGACCATGCTGTAGGTCGTCGCCATCCGGGTCTCCTCCTCGATGGGCGCCCGGTAGGTGTACGCGACGTCCTCGGCGGTGATCGGGTCGCCGTTGTGGAACGTCGCGTCGTCGACGATCTCGACGATCCACCGCTGGCCGTCCCGCTCCGTCTCCGGCATCCCCGTCACCAGGTCGTCGGGAACGACGTTCGTCCCCTCGTCGTAGGTGTAGAGGTTGCTGTAGAACCGCTCGCCGATGATCGCGGCCGGGCCGCCGAGCTGGAGGACCGGGTCCCAGTCGGCGGGGCTCTTCACCTGTGCGACCTTCAGCGTCCCGCCGGAGCTGTCGGTCGACTCGTCGCTGCTCGTCTCGGTGTCCGTGGGCGTCGACTCGTCGGAGCCGCCGTCGTCGGAACCACCGTCGCCGGAGCCGCCGTCGCCGGAGCTGCCGCCGTCGCCGCCGCCACCGGCACAGCCGGCGAGTCCGACGATCGACGCACCGCCGGCGGTCTGGAGGAGCCGCCGGCGCGAGAGCCAATCCGCGGGGTCGGAGTCTGATCGGTTGACCATGACAGTGGTGCTGAGGGTAGCGAGCGTAAACGAGTAGGGGTAACGGATCATGTTGCCCAGAGGGACACGTCACCATGGAACAAGGATCGGGGAGAGCGGAAACGGGACGAAATAGCGACGGGCGGGCCGGGCAGGACGGACGAGGACGGAAGCGGGACCGGGAGGGACCAACGAGACGGGACGGGACCGACGGGACGCCGTCGGCTCAGTCGAGGTGCGCCTCGAAGAACCGCGTCATCCGTCCGGCCGCGTCGCGCCAGGTCTCGGGGGTGCTGAAGCCGTGTTGCTCCTCGGGGTAGTACATCACCTCGACGGGCGCGCCGACCTCGACGGCCGCCTGGAGGAGGTCGTTCGTCTCCTCGACGGGGACGTTCCGGTCGTCCATCCCGTGGAGCGAGAGCAGCGGCGTGTCGAGGTCGTCGACGAACGACGCCGGCGAGCCGACGCGATAGCGTTCCTGAACTTCGGGGTCGTCGCTGTCGGGGCGGCCGCCGAACCGGTTGTAGAACCAGGTCTCCTCGCCGACGCCCCAGTGGGTGACGCCGTGGTCGATCGCCCAGCCGCACCACGTGCGCCAGTCCCAGATGCCGGCGACGTTGACGGCACAGTCGTACGCGTCGGTCATCGTCGCGAGGGCGTTCGCCAGGAAGCCCCCGTAGCTGATCCCCCACATGCCGACGCGGCCGTTCGTCTCCGGCCGCTCCCGGAGGTAGTCGGCCGCCGCGACGCAGTCGTCGACCTCCACGACCCCCACGTTCCGGTGGATCGCCTGCTCGAAGTCGCGCCCGCGCCCGATGCCGGCCCGGAAGTTCAGCTCCAGCACCGCGTACCCCGACTCGGCGAGCACCCGGTCGAACGCGTGGACGTGGCCCGGTCGCGCGGAGAAGCCGTCCCGCATCTGGGAGATCGGCCCGCCGTGACAGTAGACGACCGCCGGGAGGTCGCGGTCGGCGCCGGCCTCGGCGTCGCCGGGGAGATAGAGGTAGCCGTCGATCTCCGTGCCGTCGACCGACTCGAACGTCACCAGCTCGGGATCACGGAGCCCCTCGAACCGGTCCGGGTCCGGGTGGGAGGCCGTCACCCGGCGCATCGTCCCGGCGTCGACGTCGGCCACGTGGACGTCGACGGGCGAGTGCCGGCCGCCCCGGAGGAAGCAGACGCGCTCGCCGTCGGGCGCCCAGGCGGTGCCGGCCGCGTTGCCGCCGACCTCGGCGAACGTCGTGCGGTCGGCGACGGCGCCGTCCGCGAGGGTGGCGACCTCGACGTGTCGTTGCCCGGAGTCGGCCTCGTTGGTCACGTACGCCAGCCGGTCGCCGGCCGGGCTCCACGACGGGACGTCCATCGCGTCGCCGCGGGCTTCGAACTCGCCGCTGGTGACCTGGACGATCCCCTCGCCCTCGAACCCGGGGCGGTCGGTCGCCCCCTCGGCCTCCAGGGCGGCCCGCCGCCGCTCGACGTCGATCGCGTAGACGTGCCGGTAGCCCGTCCGCGCCGACACGACCGCGAGCTGCCCGGACTCGTGGCCCACGGGGTCGTGGGGGAGGAGGAGCCCGTCGACGGACTCCGAGGCGATCGCGATCCCCCCGTCGTCGTGCCCGCCGGCCCCGCTGGCGCCCGCGTCCTCGCCGGCCCCGCTGGCGCCCGCGTCCTCGCCGGCCCCGCTGGCGCCCGCGTCCTCGCCGGCCCCGCTGGCGCCCGCGTCCTCGCCGAGCCGGACGGACCGGTAGACGCGCTCGGTCCCGTCCGCGGAGTCCTCGGCGTAGACGAGGTGCCCCGGCCCGACCCAGGCGAGCGCGCCGCGGAGGACGTCTTCGTCGGGATCCGGCACGGAGGTCCAGGCGAACTCGTCGTCGCGCTCCCCGTCCTCGGCCTCGCTGTCCAGTACGGCGACGCCCAGCTCGTCGCCCGGCGCGAGCAGCGTCGCGAGGTACCGGCCGCTCGGGTCCCACGCCAGCGGCGTCCCGAAGGCGAAGATCTCCGGGACGTTCCCCTCGGCGACGGCCCGCAGGCTCCCGTCGAGGCCGTGGATCCAGAGGGTGCGGTCGCGGAGGTAGGCGACGCGGTCGCCGTCGGGGTGCCAGACCGGCGTTCCGTGATCGCCCGGTGCGCTCGCGAACGCGGTCGTCTCTCCCGCCGCGACGTCGACGCGGTAGAGGTCGCCGTCGACGACCACGAGCGCCTCGTCGGGGTGCCCGGGGCGCCAGGCGAACCCGGAGACGTCGGTGTGATCGGTCTCGGCGGCCGGCTCGAACGCTCCGGCGGCGAGCGACACGTCGGTGTCCTCGATCCGTCCGACCGGGTGCGCGGCGAACGCCGTCTCGCCGTCGACGGTCCGGGTGTACCCGACGCGCGTGCCGTCGTCGTTCCACGCCGGGTCGGCGATCGGGGTGATCGAGAGGGCGTCGGCTAGGCTGAACGATGTCACGGTTCCCGTCGGCGCCGTAAGCTAATAAGTCTGTACGGGCCGGAGCGGCGCCGGCGGGGACGACACCGGTCGGGAGCTGGAGCCGGGAAGGGTCCCGACGGTCGGGACGGGCGCGTTAGGACCGGGCTAACGGGCCGACCGGTGGACCGCCGCTCCGATCGTCGTCGGTCGAGTCGTCTCGTCGGTCGGGGCCCCGTCGTCGGTCCGGACGGAGCGAGAACGGGACGGCGAGGACGCGACGCCGGAACCGACCGAGGACGACCGACGACCGAGGACGACCGACGACCGACCCGAGACGAGTCGACTACTTGTCGACCCAGATGTTGTGTTCGCTGGTGAAGATCTGCGGGTTCTGCGCCGGGATGGAGTGGATCTGGAAGTCCTTCACGTAGTCTTTGACCGCCCAGACCTCCTTGGGGTTCCAGCCGGGGAGCTGGACGCGCTGCTCGACGATCGCCTTCTGGATCTCGATGTAGAGCTGCCGGCGCTTCTCGCGGTCGGTCGACTCCCGGGACTCCTGGATCTTCGCCATCATCTCCTCGTCGTTCCAGTAGTGCCCCTGGTTGGCCCCCGCACCGGAGATGTGGAACATGTCGTACATCTGGTAGTCAGGGTCCGGCGAGACCGACCAGCCCAGCGAGTACATGTTGTAGTCGTCGGGGTTGCCCGTGGTGAACTTCTCCAGGAACGTCCCCCAGTCGAGCCGCGTCACCTGGGCGTCGTAGCCGGCCTCCTTGATCCCGTTCGCGACGGTCACGCAGACGTTCTCGCGGACGTCGTCGGGCGGACTGAGGATCGTGCACGTCCAGTTGCTCGGGACGTTCGCCTCCTCGAACAGCGTCGCCGCCCGGTCGATGTCCTTGCCGACGGCCATCGACTCGAACTCCTCGATCGGCATGTCCCACGCCTTCGCCGTCGGGATCGGGAGCGGCTGGTACTGCCGGACGCCCGCCGGTTCGACGAACTTCTCGACGACCTGGTCCATGTCGAAGCAGTAGTCGATCGCCTCGCGGACCTTCGGTTTCGTCGTCTCCCCCTCCTTGAGGTTGAACGTGAGGTAGGTGTACCCCAGCGCCGCCTTCTCGGCGATCCGGGAGTCGCTGATCCCCTCGACCGTCGAGTAGAGCTTCGGCGGGATGTCCTGCATGACCCCGCTGTCGCCCGTCTTGAAGTGCGTCACCCGGGTCGTCGACTCCGGGATGGGGACGAACGTCACTTCCTCCAAGTTCGGCGTCGACTCGCCCCAGTAGTCGTCCCACCGCACGATCGTTGCGAACTCGTTTTCCGTCCAGTCGGACAGCCGGAACGGCCCCGACCCGATCGGCTCCTCGAGGCTGAACTTCTCGACGTCCGCCTCGCGGACCGCCTTCGGGACGATCTGCATCGACCCGAGCGACCCCGGGAACGCGCCGTACGAGTACTCGAGGTCGAACTGGACGGTCTGCTCGTCGATCGCCTCCATCTCCGTGATCATGTTCCACGACGAGGCGACCCACGACCCCTCGTCCATCGGCGCCTGGAACGAGTACATGACGTCCTCGGCGGTGACGGGGTCGCCGTTGTGGAAGGTTGCGTCGTCGACGATCTCGACGATCCACCGCTGACCGCCGCGCTCGGACTCCGGGAGCCCGGTGGCGAGGTCGTTGGGGATCAGCTCTAAGCCGTCGTTGTACGTGTACAGCGTCGAGAAGAAGTTCTCGCCGACGA